>Ga0209344_10000028_pt1 | contig 338237 bp, 315 predicted proteins | sample Cruoilmetagenom6_FD_187293 | JGI IMG/M metagenome (GOLD analysis project Ga0209344, IMG submission 187293) | Oil polluted marine microbial communities from Coal Oil Point, Santa Barbara, California, USA - Santa Barbara Oil Seep Sample 6 (SPAdes)... | ecosystem: Environmental > Aquatic >... | reverse complement strand
CGTTGCCAAGCTGAATAACCGCCCCAGAAAACGCTTGGGATATCGGACACCGGCACAAGTGTTCCTGGGAGAGTATTCAGGAGCGTTGGAAACCGCGGGTGCTGCGCTTAATGTTTGAATTCAGGCCATGCCCAATGAGCTCATCTTGGAGATTAAATATTGCAGCGAGATTCCCTGCGCCGCGGTGCAATTGCTCAAAGTCACTTGGATAGACATTCTTATAGATCAGAATCGCGAGAAGCTTGTTGGGGTCGAGCAGCTTTTCTCCATCAGTTTCCAAGTTAGCCATATAAATGGCGTACTCATTAAAGATATTCTGAATCAACCTCAGGTCGTTCAGATATCGTGAGACCTCTCTCAGAAACTGCCGATCAAGACGTCCGTCGAGATGATGTCTTCTTACCTGCCCCAATACCATGTCGATCGAATTTGATGTATTAATGATCGGGATAACGGGAATGATGAATTCAAAGAACTTCGTGCGATCAGTATTAATAAACATGTCGTCGCGCAAGGCGTAGAGAAATCTAATGGTGCGGTTCACGCCTGCATTCTCGTTCACGAGCTTATTAATTTCGCGCAGTGTGACGAAAATCTCAGTATCGTCAAATCGATCTATATCTTCAATAATTACGAGATCGTAATTAGTTGATTGGAAGAAGTAGACTATTTCGTCTAAGTGACGGTTCAGTATGGACGTCTGGTCATCATGTGCAGGTTTTATCTCAACGTCCTTCAACGAGACGCTCTTGAGTGATAGACCGAAGCTCGCGACATAAAAGTGATGCAGCGTCATCCATAGGAATGTTAGTGCGAGCGCGAAAATGCCCAGGTTGATTCCATTGCTGAGCGCGAGTGGAATGAAAAAAGTGCCGCTAATGAGATCTTCTCGCTGATGAAACACATACCAAAGCGAGAGTATTCCAAGCATTATGTAAAGAGATTTAAAAATCGACCAAACACCGGGCGACTGAATTCTTTTGAACCGCGATAGCGGAAGCCTATTTGCGTCAGCACCATACAGCATCTGCTGCAAGATGCTTCTCTCAATCTCTTGACGGCTCACCGTAGCGCCCTTGGCATCAGCCTCGGGAACAAACGCAGCGAGAGAGATATGAAGCGCAGACCGCCGATACTTCTTCAGGAAGGTTTGGATGATGCTACTCTTTCCCGACCCATAAGGACCAGTTAGGGCAATATTGGAAACCTTCGCATTGTTCGTCGCAAACAGAATCGCTTCAGAATATACGCCAGCCTTGTCTGCCTCATCAGTTGGCGCTAGGTTCACGAAATTTGATTGTATAGCGGCGGAGCCGTCTTTGCTTTCCAGCCAAGACACTATCCTATTGAGGCTATTGGCAAGACAGCGTGTTAGTGAGGTGATTGTCTTTATCATACGATGCTGAACTAACCTAACCTTTAAGAAAAGAAAATGCACGAAAGGCTGACTTAAATCAGCTCACTTTTGTCTGGGCACTCTTGCTTATTTAAATTCTATGTTTGGACTCGGACGTCCTATTGAACCCTTCAGATCGCTGATACCAGTGACCGCCGAATAGCCGTCTCGGATCGATATCGAGTCCGTCCCGATCGGTCTAACGTCCGCTTTGGGTCGAAAGCAGCCATCAAATAATGTCTCATAACAACATCATACATCACACGCCATCACGCAATGACACTTCACCCACCAAATTCACTTAGCATCAAACCTATCAGACATTGTTTACCACCGTCACTAGCCATTAGTCCCCTTTGCTCTGCTTTTTTCACCTTCGCACCCCTAAAACAATCGAGGTAAGCTTGGCGGCAACGATGCTGTTGAGTACATGCTTGATATGACTACCCACTGGATACTCGGCCCGGGTGCCATTGGCCGCCTGCTGGCCCATTCGCTTTCACCCATAGCGGCTACTACGCTACTTGGTCGCCGTGGGCTGCCTGTGCGGCAGATGCTTACTACGCCGGAGGGCGAACAGCGTGTGGTGCAGTTAAACTCGTTGACGATAGCTCAACTGGCATCAAACACGCCTGAACCGCCCGCCTTTGTGCATATCACTACCAAGGCCATGGTGGCTGAGTCGGCGCTGGCTGGCATTACTGACTATATTTCCCCTGCTACTCCGCTGGTGCTGTGGCAAAACGGTTTTTTGGCGCAGCCGCGTATTACCCAGGCGTGGCCAGGGCCGGTGCTTTGCGCGACAACAACTGAAGGTGCTTATCTAACCGGTGATGATGGCGTGGTGCATGCGGGGCGTGGGCATACTTTTGTGGGCGATTTGCATAACCACCACGGTGCGCTGGCAGAAGAACTGGCGCAAACATTAACTCAGGCAGGGCTCGCCGCTACAAAGGTGTGTGATATTCGCCAGCGCTTGTGGCAGAAGCTGGCGGTGAACGCGGCGATTAATCCGCTGGTGGCGTTGAACGGTGTGCGTAACGGGGAGTTGCGGGGTGAAGCTTATGCGGGCCGTATGGTGGCGGTGGTAAAGGAAGTCGCGGCGATTATGTTAGCCGAGGGCATTGCGCCGCCCAATGATGGCAACGGTGAAGGTGCGTGGTTGGCGCTGGTGTGGCAGGTAGTGGAGAACACAGCGAACAATAAGGCTTCGATGTTGCAGGATGTAGAGGCCAAACGCCCCACCGAGCGTGGGGCGATATTGGAGCCGTTGGTTGGGAGTGCTCAGCGCCATGGGTTAGCGTGCGAGGTGTTGAAGGGGTTGGATGATGAGATGGCGGAGCTAGAGGCTAGTTTTTAGGCAGCTTCGCTGCCTATTCGCGCGCTGAAGCGCCCTCCCACAATAGTGATAAATCACTGTGGAATATTCAGGTGCTAACCCAGTCGAACGGTTACCAGTTATCTATAAATGGTGGCCGTTTGTCTGGATTGGGTTTCGCATGATGCCAATGCCAGCGTCGCTGCCTATTCGCGCGCTGAAGCGCCCTCCCACAATAGTGATAAACCACTGTGGAATATTCAGGTGCTAACCCAATCAAACTGTTACCAGTTATCTATAAATGGTGGCCGTTTGTCTGGATTGAGTTTCGCATGATGCCAAGGCCAGCGTCGCTGCCTATTCGCGCGCTGAAGCGCCCTCCCACATTAGTGATAAACCACTGTGGAATATTCAGGTGCTAACCCAGTTAAACTGTTACCAGTTATCTATAAATGGTGGCCGTTTGTCTGGATTGAGTTTCGCATGATGCCAAGGCCAGCGTCGCTGCCTATTCGCGCGCTAAAGCGCCCTCCCACATTAGTGATAAATCACTGTGGAATATTCAGGTGCTAACCCAGTTAAACTGTTACCAGTTATCTATAAATGGTGGCCGTTTGTCTGGATTGAGTTTCGCATGATGCCAAGGCCAGCGTCGCTGCCTATTCGCGCGCTGAAGCGCCCTCCCACAATAGTGATAAATCACTGTGGAATATTCAGGTGCTAACCCAGTCAAACTGTTACCAGTTATCTATAAATGGTGGCCGTTTGTCTGGATTGGGTTTCGCATGATGCCAAGGCCAGCGTCGCTGCCTATTCGCGCGCTGAAGCGCCCTCCCACAAAATGCATGAGTGAGATCAGTGCATCTTTCACGTTACAGGAATCACGACCACTTTTTGGTAGGCGGGGCGTTCGGCGATTTGTTGGTACCAGCGTTCTAGATTGAGGCGCGGCTGCCAGGTTAAGCCGATATGCCATAAGTTGTAGATAAAGGGTGCAACGGCAATATCGCCCAGGCCAAACTCATTGCCCGAGAAGAACGCTTGCTTGGTCAGCACGTTATCCATCAACTCAAACAGCTCTTCACACGCCTGCATACCCGCTTCAAGAGCGGCGTGATCGCGTTTTTCGGGTGGGGTTCTGACATAGCCCATCAGGATCGTGCGGTGCCTGGGTGACAGGGTGCTGTTCGACCAATCCATCCACTTTTCAGCCTGCGCCCGTTCGGCGGGGGCTTCGATCCATAGCTTGCTTTGCCCGTACTGCGCGGCAAGGTAGCGAATAATCGTATTGGATTCCCACAGCACGCTGTTGGTGGCGTCATCTTTGAGTAGCGGCACTAGCCCGGTGGGGTTCATGGCCAGGTACTCCGGGGTGTTATTTACCCCGTGCTCAAGCCCGGCCTGTATCTGCTCGAACGGCAGATCCAGCTCTTCTAGCACCCAGCGCACTTTTTTGACGTTGGTGGAGTTGTTGCGGCCCCAAAGCGTGATCATGGTAGTCCTTGTATATGAGCAAAGAGAGGAAGTTGAGTTTGCCTCGCACGGGTTGGGGTGGCAAGTTGGGATAGGCACCGATCAGAGGTCGCGAGCTAAAGCTGCCCCCACTAAACCAGTACCTACCAAAACAGATCGCGAGCTAAAGCTTCCTCCCACAAAACCAGGCTTTATCTGGCATCACACACCTCACCGCTCACTCTTTATCCTGATAGAACTGCATCAGGCTTGAGAAGTCGAGTTTGCCGTTGCCTTTGGCTTTATGCAGGGTGAACAGTGAGCGGGCGGCGGAACCCATGGGGACTGCGGAAGCGCTTTGTTGGCTGACATCCATGGCGAGGCCTAAATCTTTGATCATTAGGTCGACCTGGAAGCCGCCCTGGTAGTTTTTGGAGGCCGGTGCGTTTTCCATGACGCCTGGGTAGGGATTGTAAACATTGAGCGCCCAGTTACCGCCGGAGCTCTGCTTCATGATTTCCGAAAGCACCGCGGGATCCAGGCCGTTTTTGACGCCCATATTGATCGCTTCGCAGGTGCCTGCCATCAGGATAGAGAGCAGCATATTGTTGCACACTTTGGCCACCTGCCCTGCGCCATGGTCTCCGGCGTGAAAGATGTTTTTGCCCATGGCTTCCAGCACCGGCTTGGCCTGTCTGAACTCGGCCTCGCTGCCGCCCACGATAAAGGTCAAGGTACCCGCTTGAGCACCGCCCACGCCACCGGAAACCGGCGCATCCACAAAGCCAATCCCCAGCTTCTCGCCCTCTTCAGCAACGCCTCGGGCAGTGGCCCCGTCAATGGTAGAGCAGTCGATGACCAGCGCCCCCTGCTTGATCACTTCAAATAGCGGCGCGTCGTCTTCAATATATAGCCCGCGTACATGCTTACCGGCGGGCAGCATGGAAATGATAAAGTCGGCATCAGTGGCGGCTTCCTGGGCCGAAAAAGCCACTTCGCAGCCGTTGGATTTGGCGATCTCCAGCGCGTCTTCAGAAAGATCAAAAGCGCGAACGCTGAAGCCTGCTTTGGCTAGATTGGCGGCCATCGGGCCACCCATATTGCCCAGGCCGATAAATGCGATGGTGTTCATTTTATTATCCTTATTAGCCGGTAATGGGAAGATTATATTAGCGTAGATCCGCCAGCGGATTTTGCGACCATGGGGAAGATAGTAGCTCGTTGATAAAGCTATCCTCTACCGAGGCCACATCGGGATACGTCCAGTTCGGTTGCCCGTCTTTATCGACCAGCAGTGCGCGCACGCCCTCGGGAAACTCACGGTGGCGGCAGCACTGTACTGAGAGGGACATTTCGGACTGGAACACCTCAGCCAGCGACATATGCTTGGCCCGCTTTAGCTGCTCATCAATCAATTTCACTGACACCGGGCTACCGTGGGCCAGCGTTTTCTGTGCCTTGCCAAACCACTTATTATCGCTTTTTACCGCCGTAATAGCGGCGACAATTTGCTCCACGCTGTCGTGATCCATCAACTCGCGAATCAGCGGTGAGTGCTGGTATACGGGCGCTTCCATCTCAGCAAATACAGGCTGGGATGTTTGCTCAAGCTCACGCATGATGCGGTTAACCACACCGTTGGCATCGGTATTCTCACCGGCTCCCCACTGTGCGTCGGTCAGTTGCTGCAGCATGGCATCACGGTGGTGGCTGGCGATACAGCGGTCAGCCAAACCTAGATGAACGGCATCTGGCGCATTGATCTGGCAGCCGGTCATGGCTAGAAAGCGCCCTGCGCCGTTGGGAAGCCGGTTTAAAAACCAGCTGGCACCAACATCCGGGTAGAGGCCGATAGTGACTTCCGGCATAGCCAAACGCGAGGTCTCGGTCACGACACGGTGGCTACTGGCGCTTAACAGCCCCATGCCGCCGCCCATCACAATGCCATTGCCCCAGCAGATCACCGGTTTGGGGTAGGTATGGAGCAGAAAATCGAGCCGATACTCGGTTTCGAAAAAGCGCTCGGGGAAGCTGGGGTCGCCCTCGCCGGTAATCGTTTTATATAGATTCACCACGTCGCCACCGGCACAAAACGCTTTTTCGCCAGCGCTATCCAGCAGCACCGCGACCACCCGCTCGTCGGTGGCCCAGTCGCGAAGGCGCGGCAACATCTCTTCACACATTTCAAGCGTTAAAGCGTTCAGCGAGCGCTCGGCATTGAGCTTAACCTCAGCAATCACGTGGCCGTCTTGGGTGGCGTGTTCAGTAAACAGTACGCTGCTCATTGGCATTCCTTATCCGTCGCTATCGTTTCCACCGTTATCTTATTCATCGTCATTTACAGCTCAGTGGCGCCGTCTGCCAGCACCCGGCGGGAGATGATCAGCCGCATGATTTCGTTGGTGCCTTCAAGAATCCGGTGTACCCGGGTATCGCGAACGTAGCGCTCCATGGGGTACTCCTTGATATAGCCATTGCCGCCGTAAAGTTGAAGCGCTTCGTCGCACACCTTGAAGCCCACATCGGTAGCAAAGCGTTTAGCCATGGCACAGTAGGTCGGTGCATCGGCGTGGCCTGCGTCCAGCTTGGTAGCGGCCATGCGCACCAGCTGCCGTGCAGCGACCAGCTCAGTGACCATGTCGGCCAAGCGGAACTGCAGCGCCTGGAACTCGGCTAAACGCTTACCGAACTGTTTGCGCTCCAGCATATATTCCCGCGCTTTGTTGATTGCCTGCTGGGCGGTGCCGATAGAGCAGGTAGCAATATTGATACGCCCGCCGTCGAGGCCCTTCATGGCGATTTTAAAACCGTCGCCTTCATTGCCGAGCAGATGGTTGGCGGGTACTCGCACGTCTTCAAAGGTGATCATGCGGGTTGGCTGGCTGTTCCAGCCCATTTTCTCTTCCTTGCGCCCATAGCTAATGCCGTCACTCTTGGCATCGACCGCAAACGCCGAGACGCCGCTGGCGCCCTCACCGCCGGTGCGCGCCATCACCACGAGAAAATCGGTGCTACCGGCGCCGGAAATAAACATCTTGCTGCCGGTCAATACGTAATGGTCGCCATCGCGCTTGGCAGTGGTTTTCAGCGAAGCGGCGTCAGAGCCTGAGTTAGGTTCGGTTAAACAGTAAGAACCCAGCAGCTCGCCTGTGGCCAGCCTTGTGCCCCACTGCTCTACCGCTTCCGGCGTACCGAAATCCGCCAGCATCCAGGTGACCATATTGTGAATGGTTATGTAGGCCGTGGTAGAGGTGCAGCCCATGGAGAGCTGTTCGAAAATGATGCAGGCATCCAACCGCGAGAGGCCTAGCCCCCCCACGCTTTCCGGTGCATAAAGAGAGCAGAAGCCCAGCTCGCCCGCTTTGCGAATCACATCGACGGGGAAGAAGGAGGTTTGATCCCATTCGGCGGCGTGAGGCTCTAGTTCGTTCTGGGCAAACGCCCGCGCCATATCGGCAAAGGCGACCTGGTCTTCATTGAGCTCAAAATTCATGGCTATCTCCGCAAATGTGCGTACACACAGGCTGTTGTCGTTGTAATTGACGTTTACGTTAACTTATCTATTTAGCCGACTACAAGCAACATAACAGCGCTTGCGACCTTAGGTGTAGGCCTAAATAAATGAATAAAAAAAGGGCGCCAAACGGCGCCCAACATCGGACAGAGAGGGAGGGTGCTACTTAAAGTTTTTGCGATACATCTTGTCCAGTTCACCGATTATTCCGCTACGGAAACTGAGTACACAGACCACAAAGATGATGCCGAGAATAACGCTAACCCAGTTGCCCAGCGGCGACTGCGCCAGGATATGCTGCAAGCTGACCACAATACCTGCGCCCATTAACGGGCCCAGCAAGGTGCCCACACCGCCCAGCAAGGTCATCAGTATTACCTCACCGGACATATGCCAGTGAGCATCGGTCAGCGAAGCCAGCTGGAAAACCACGGTTTTGGTGGAACCCGCCAAGCCCGCTAAACCTGCAGAGATGACGAACGCCACTAGCTTATAGGCATCGGCGTTGTAGCCCAGCGATACCGCGCGGGGCTCGTTTTCACGAATCGCTTTTAGCACCTGGCCAAACGGCGAGTGCACCGTGCGCTGAATCAGCGCGAAGCCGAAGATGAAAATCGCGAACACAAAGTAGTACATTGCCAAGTTGCTGCTCAGGCTGATAAACCCAAACAGTTCGCCACGGGGCACGCCGTGCAAGCCATCCTCACCGCCGGTAAACGGCGCCTGCACAAACATGAAGTACACCAGCTGGGCGATCGCTAAAGTCACCATGGCAAAATAGATGCCCTGACGCCTGATGGAGAGCACCCCAAACACCACCCCAAGCAGCGTGGCCAGAACAGTCCCGGCGATAATACCCAGCTCCGGGGTTAATCCAGGGTAGCTCGCCAACAGGTAGCCGGTTACGTAACCGCCTGTTGCCAAGAAAGCCGCATGGCCGAAAGACAACAGCCCCGCATAGCCCAGCAGCAGGTTGAACGCGCAGGCAAACAGTGCGAAACAGAGCACTTTCATTAAGAACACGGGGTAGGCCAAAAACGGCGCTATCAACCCCACCACGATTAGCGCCAGATAGAACATATTGCGGCGAAACTTGGCCCGCTTCTGACGTTCCAGTACCGCGGATGGCGCCGCCATTGATTGAGATTCTGCCATGTTCATGCCTCCTTACCGAACAGCCCAACGGGGCGCAACATGAGCACGAGGATCATGACAAGAAAGATCACCGTGTTAGCGGCTTCCGGATAGTAGACCTTGGTCAGCCCTTCGATAATGCCCATACCGAGACCGGTAATAATGGCGCCTAGAATCGAGCCCATACCGCCGATGACCACCACTGCAAACACCACGATCAGCAAACTCGACCCCATGGTCGGCGATACCGGATAGAGCGGCGCTGCCAACACGCCGGCAAAGGCAGCCAGCCCCACCCCAAATCCATAGGTGAGCGTAATCAGCAGCGGCACATTAACGCCAAAGGCTTGCATCAGTTGCGAGTTCTCAGTACCCGCGCGAAGGTAAGCACCCAAACGGGTACGCTCAATCATAAACCAGGTAAACAGGCACATCGCCAGCGCTGCTACCAGCACCCAGGCGCGATATGTCGGTAGGAACATAAAGCCCAGGTTCAAACCGCCCTGGAAGATTTCCGGTGTCGCGTAGCGCGCCCCGGAAACACCGAAGAAGTTGACCAGCGTGCCCTCAAAAATGAGCGCTAAGCCGAAGGTGAGCAACAGCCCATAAAGGTGGTCCAAATGGGCAATACGGCGCAGCAAAAAACGCTCCAGCAGCACCCCAAAACCACCAACCAATAGCGGCACTAACAGCAGCGCCAGCCAGTAATTAATCCCTAAATAGCGAAAGCCTAATAGCGCGGCGAAGGCCCCCAGCATGTATTGCGCCCCATGGGCAAAGTTGACGATCTTCAACAGGCCGAAGATGACCGCCAGGCCCAGGCTAAGCAGTGCGTAAAAGGCGCCATTCACAAGACCCAGCGTTAGCTGGCCCATGAAGACGGCCATTGGCACGCCGAATATCATCGTCATAACGCGACTCTCCTCGCCCTCAAACAGTTGGCGGCAACTTGCCGCCAACCGGTTCTACACATCACTTGCGGTTGCTATCTGGCTCAAGCGCAGCCTCGAAATTAGTTTTGCACCAATTTGCACTGGCTTTCAGATAGCGGGCGGTAGGCTTCTTCGGCGGGAATGGTGCTGAGGATTTCGTAAAGATCCCACTCACCGGTGGACTCATCCGGTGTTTTCACCTGGGCCAGGTACATGTCGTGGATCATGCGGCCATCTTCACGAATGCTGCCGTTACGGGCAAAGAAGTCCTCAATAGGCATCTCGGCCATTTGCGCACGTACGGTTTCAGGGTCGTCGGTGCCCGCGGCTTCAACGGCTTTCAGGTAGTGCATGGTGCTGGAGTAGATACCTGCTTGAACCATGGTCGGCATGCGGCCTACTTCATCGAAATAGCGCTGTGCCCATTCGCGGGACTGCTCATCCATATCCCAGTACCAGCCAGTAGTTAGCAGCAGGTTCTGAGTGGCTTCCAGGCCAAGGGCGTGAACGTCATTCAAGAAAATCAACAGGCCTGCTAGCTGCTGGCCAGATTGAGTCAAGCCAAACTGGCTGGCCGTCGTGATCGCGTTAACGGTATCGGCACCGGCGTTAGCCAAGCCAATAATTTTCGCGCCGGAGCCCTGGGCCTGAAGAATGTACGAAGAGAAGTCGTTAGTCGGGAAGGGATGACGCACGCCGCCCACAATCTCACCGCCGCTCTCTTCCACTACTTTGGTTACGTCGCCCTCCAATGCATGACCAAAGGCGTAGTCAGCAGTCAACATAAACCACGTATCCCCGCCCTGCTCTACAACGGCCTTGGCGGTACCGTTAGCCAGCGGATAGGTGTCGTAGACCCAGTGAATATGGTTAGGAGTACAGTGTTCGTTGGTAATGCTAGAAGCCGCCGAGCCGGACACGATGCCCAGACCATTGTTCTCTTCCAGCACTTTGGTCACTGCAATGGACACAGAAGACGCTACTAAGCCGCCAACCATATCGACGTTATCCTGGTCGATCCAACCACGCACGGTATTCGCGCCGACGTCAGCGCTGTTGCGATCATCTGCACTGGAAATAACGATGGGCGCGCCATCTACACTGCCGCCAAAATCGGCCACCGCCATCTCCATGGCGGTTAAGCCGCCGGGGCCTGCGAGGTCGCGATAAGTGCCGGACATATCGGCCAGGTACCCAATGCGGACTTCACCATCACTCATATCAGCCTGGGCGGTAGACACGGCGAGGCTTGAAGCGGCCGCGACGGCGATGCTGGCGGCCAGCGTTTTTTTCATAAAGGTCATATTCGTCTCCTGGCCCGGAGGCCATTGTTGTTGTGTTGTTTTTGAGCTGTCGTGAAAGTGCGTACTGCAAATTACTGATTAATATTGTTGTTTTGTGAGCAGCGAAACTGTTGGCGGAATGAACATTTAAGTGTCTAGCCGTGTGTTATACCCCTAGCATTGAGTTGAGATGTTCCCGACGCGATGGCAACTGCGCGGCGCTGATTTCTTCGACAATCTGACCGTGATCCATCACGAAGTGGCGATCCGCAAGCGGCGCCGCAAAGCGAAAATTCTGCTCCACAAGCACAATGGTCATACCGCGCTCTTTCAACTGAACCAGCACTTCGGCAAGCTTCTGCACTATCACCGGGGCCAACCCCTCGGTAATTTCATCGAGCAGCAGCATGCGCGCGCCGGTGCGCAAGATGCGCGCCATGGCTAACATCTGCTGTTCCCCCCCGGAAAGCCGCGTCCCCTGGCTTCTACGCCGTTCATAAAGGTTCGGAAACATGGCGTAGATTTCGTCCAGGCTCATACCGCCGGAACGCACAGTGGGTGGAAGCAATAGGTTCTCGTGCACATCCAAGCTTGCAAAAATACCGCGTTCTTCCGGGCAGTAACCCACCCCGAGACGCGGGATATGGTGCGGCTTCATATGCAGCGTTTCATTACCGTTCATCACAATAGAGCCCGTTCTGCGCCCCACCATGTTCATTATCGATTTCAATGTAGTGCTACGCCCGGCGCCGTTGCGCCCCAGCAGCGTTACCAGCTCGCCACGCTTCACATCAAAATTGACGCCGTGCAGGATGTGCGACTCGCCATAAAAGGCGTGTAGATCCTGCACCCGCAGCATTTCCAGGCTCTGCGTGTTTTCAACCGGCGCGTCGGCCTCAGCGATATTCATACGGCAGCTCCCTCTTTTTCAGAACCATCCTCTTCCGCAGCGTCGCTGCCCATATAGGCTTCGCGTACCAATGGATTCCGGGAGACAGCGTCGTAATCGCCCTCAGCTAAAACAGCGCCTCGCGCCAACACGGTGATGCGATCACACAGGCGGCTAACAACGCTTAGGTTATGCTCCACCATTAATACAGTACGCCCTTGGGAGACACGCTTAATCAGCGCCACGATACGGTCAACGTCTTCTGCGCCCATACCTTGAGTCGGTTCATCCAGCAGCATCATGGTGGGATCGAGCGCTAGCGTGGTGGCCAGTTCAAGCGCTCGTTTACGCCCATAGGGCATCTCTACCGTTAGCGTATCGGCGTACTCGCGCAGCCCCACTTCTTCCAGCAGTTCAAGGGCACGTTCATTAAGGTGATCCAGGGATTTCTCAGATTTCCAGAAATGAAACGAGGTACCCAGTTTGCGCTGCAGGGCCACTCGAACATTCTCCAACGCGGTCATGTGGGCGAATACCGCAGAAATCTGAAACGAACGCACCAACCCTAGCTGAGCTATTTCGTTGGATTTTTTACTGGTGATTGAGTTGCCGCGATACAAAATATCGCCGCGGGTAGGCGGCAGAAATTTAGTCAATAAGTTAAATACGGTGGTTTTACCAGCACCATTGGGGCCAATCAGTGCGTGAATATGCCCTTCCTGTACCTGGAGATTGACATCGTCCACGGCGGTGAAGCCGCGAAACTCTTTGGTCAGCCCTCGGGTTTCGAGGACAGGTCCCTGAAGGACATCGTTTGCACTCATAGAGTGGCAAGCCTCTTATTGTTGTTGTGCTAAATCTTTACAGGCATGGCAAAAGCGGCTGCTAATGCCTTACCTGAACGTAAGGTGTATGTGCAAACTAGCAACTGTCGCTATAGCAATACAATTACAACTTTGGTCTATTGACGACATTCTCCTGAATTAACAACTGCGTTCAAAACATAAATATCAACAACTTACAGGATTTCAACGCTTTTCAACTGCTCGCAACAATAGCTTTACGTTAACGTAAACTTGTTTTAGCCTCAGTGGCAGTGTTCCATAGGCGTCATATATTGGGAACAACGACTTTGTGAGAGAACGTCACCATGAGCAGAACTTACTCGATCAGTGAACTAGCCAACGAGTTTGATTTAACCACCCGTAGTATTCGCTTCTATGAAGATCAGGAGCTGCTCCACCCTACGCGCCGCGGGCAAACCAGGGTTTACAGCAGCAAAGACCGTGTACGGCTGAAGCTCACCATTCGCGGTAAGCGGCTAGGGTTTTCATTGGCAGAGATACGCGAACTGTTCGAGCTTTGGGACGAAACCCGCAGCGGCAGTAAAAAGCAGCTGCACCTAATGCTTAGCAAAATAGGCGAGCGCCGTGCGGCGCTGGATCAACAAATGAAAGACATCACCATGGTTCAGCTAGAGCTTGAAAGCGCTGAGATCCGCTGCCGCCAAGCGCTCGAAGAACTACTCGAAAAAGAGCCGCAAGAAACACAGAACGAAGAAGAGCAGGCGAGTTCGGCCGATAAAGCCTCAGCCCCCTCTTCCGCCACTATGCACTGACTCATCGCGCGACATAACGCCAGCTCGATTAGCCGACACAGCTACCCAGCCCAGATGGCTAATACAGATAGCAAACACAAATAATCAGCACAGGTGATTGACCATGTTTTCACACTACTCAGAACTCAATTTTGGCCTCGAAGACGAACTGAATATGTTGCGCGAGCAGGTCAACGCCTTTGCCGCTAGCGAGATTGCCCCCCGCGCCGCCGAAATCGACCGCAACAACGAGTTTCCTAACGACCTGTGGAAGAAGTTTGGCGATATGGGGCTATTGGGGATTACCGTCTCGGAAGAGGATGGCGGCAGCGGAATGGGCTATCTCGCCCACTGCATTGCCATGGAAGAGATCTCCCGGGCCAGCGCTTCGGTAGCGCTCTCTTACGGCGCTCACTCCAACTTGTGCGTTAACCAGCTCAAGATCAACGCCTCCCCCGAGCAGAAAGCCAAGTACCTCCCCAAACTGATCAGCGGCGACCACGTGGGCGCTTTGGCCATGTCGGAACCCGGCGCAGGCTCGGATGTGGTGTCGATGCAGCTGCGTGCCAAGAAGAATGGCGATCACTACATCCTTAACGGCAATAAAATGTGGATCACCAACGGTCCCGATGCGGATGTGCTGGTGGTGTACGCCAAAACAGATCCAGAGGCCGGTTCCAAAGGCATCACCGCGTTTATTATTGAAAAGGGCATGCCCGGTTTCTCCACCGCCCAGAAGCTCGACAAGCTGGGTATGCGCGGTTCCAACACCTGTGAATTGGTATTCCAGGATTGCGCCGTGCCTGCTGGAAACATTCTCGGTGAAGAAGGCAAAGGCGTACGCGTACTGATGAGCGGATTGGACTATGAGCGTACCGTACTGGCTGCTGGCCCGATTGGCATTATGCAGGCCGCCATGGATGTGGTGATGCCCTATATCCACGAGCGCAAGCAGTTCAACCAGTCAATCGGTGAGTTCCAGCTGGTGCAGGGCAAAGTGGCGGATATGTACACCACCCTGAACGCCTGCCGCGCCTATTTATACGCCGTAGCCGGTGCCTGCGACCGTGGCCAAACGTCCCGCAAAGACGCTGCCGGGGTGATTCTCTACTGCGCCGAAAAAGCCACTCAGGTCGCACTGGACTCCATTCAGCTACTGGGCGGCAACGGCTATATCAACGAATACCCCACCGGGCGCCTGCTGCGAGACGCCAAGCTGTATGAGATCGGCGCGGGCACCAGCGAAATTCGCCGGATGCTGATTGGTCGCGAACTGTTTACTGAAAGCCTTTAACAACAAATAAGCAAGGTCGCGCCATGAGCACTGTTAATAGCCAAGTCAATCCGCGCAGCGATGTGTTTCAAACCAACGAAGCCTCAATGCTCGGTGAAGTGAACAAACTGCGGGAACTGACCGCTGCCGTCGCCCAGGGTGGCGGTGCCAAAGCCCGCGAACGCCACGAAAGCCGGGGCAAGCTGTTTGTCCGCGACCGCATCGATCACTTGATCGATGAAGGCTCGCCGTTTTTAGAGTTTTCCGCCCTTGCAGCGCACAACATATACGATAGCGAGATCCCTGCCGCTGGTGTGGTCACCGGCATTGGACGTGTTTCCGGCGTGGAGTGCGTGATCGTCGCTAACGACGCCACGGTGAAAGGCGGCACCTACTTTCCCCTCACGGTGAAAAAACATATTCGCGCCCAGGAGATTGCCCGCAAGCATCGTCTGCCGTGTATCTATTTGGTCGATTCCGGCGGTGCTTTCCTACCCCGCCAAGATGAAGTCTTCCCCGACCGCGACCACTTCGGGCGCATTTTCTATAACCAGGCGACCATGTCGGCGGAAGGCATTCCGCAAATCGCCGTGGTGATGGGCTCCTGCACCGCAGGCGGCGCTTACGTACCCGCCATGGCGGATGAGTCGATCATCGTTAAAGAGCAGGGCACGATCTTCCTGGGTGGCCCGCCCTTGGTGAAAGCCGCCACCGGTGAAAGCATTAGCGCTGAAGACCTGGGCGGGGCAGATGTTCACGCAAAGGTCAGCGGTGTCGCCGACCACTACGCTGAAAACGATGCCCATGCGCTGCAGCTAGCTCGCGCCTGTGTGTCGCGGCTGAACTGGCAAAAGCGTGGCAAACTCGCCATGCAGACGCCCAAGCCACCAAAGCTCGACCCTGCTGAACTGTATGGGATTGTCGGCACCGACCTGAAAAAGCCCTACGACGTTCGTGAAGTCATTGGCCGCATCGTCGATGACTCCGACTTTGACGAGTTCAAGCGCTACTACGGTGAAACCTTGGTCACCGGCTTTGCGCATATCCATGGCTACCCGGTGGGGATCGTGGCCAACAACGGCGTACTGTTTTCCGAAAGCGCCGTGAAAGGCGCGCACTTTATCGAGCTCTGTGCCCAACGCAAGATTCCGCTGATATTTCTGCAGAACATCACCGGCTTTATGGTCGGCTCCAAGTACGAACACGAAGGCATTGCCAAGCACGGCGCCAAGTTGGTCACCGCCGTGGCCTGTGCGAAGGTGCCCAAATACACCGTTCTGATTGGCGGCAGCTTCGGCGCCGGTAACTACGGTATGTGTGGCCGCGCTTACGACCCCAACCTGCTGTTTATGTGGCCCAACGCGCGCATTTCAGTGATGGGCGGCGAGCAGGCGGCGGGCGTGCTGGCCCAGGTTAAGCGCGAGCAGCATGAGCGCGAAGGCCGCGAGTGGAGCAAAGCGGACGAAGAAGCCTTTAAGCAGCCCACTCGCGACCAGTACGAGCATCAGGGCCACCCCTACTACGCCAGCGCCCGATTATGGGACGACGGCGTGATTGATCCGCTGCAAACCCGCGATGTGTTAGGGCTTTCTTTAGCTGCCGCGATGAACGCAGAAATCGAAGAGACACGCTTCGGCGTGTTCCGGATGTAAGGGGGTCTTACCATGGCTTACTCAACACTGACTATAGAAGAGGGTGTGGCGCGCCTGACCTTAAACCGCCCCGAGGTGCATAACGCTTTTGACGACAGCCTGATCGCTGAACTAAACGCGCACCTTGACCAGTTGCATACGTTGGCCGAATCAGGCGATGTGCGCGCGGTAGTGCTGGGTTCAGAAGGCAAAAGCTTCTCGGCCGGTGCCGATCTGAACTGGATGAAGCGCATGGTCGATTACGACTTGGAAGATAACCTCGCCGATTCCCGCAAGCTCGCCGCGCTAATGCACGGCCTGGATACACTGCCCTGCCCTACCGTCTGCCGTGTGCAAGGCGCCGCCTTTGGCGGCGCGGTGGGTTTGGCCGCTTGCTGCGATGTAGTGATCGCCTCGGGCAAAGCCAAATTCTGCCTTTCGGAAGTCAAAATTGGCTTATCGCCCGCGGTCATCAGCCCCTACGTGCAGCGGGCCCTGGGCGAGCGCCAGATGCGGCGCTATGCGTTAACCGCCGAAGTCATGGACGCCGAAATAGCGCTCGCGCTGGGTTTAGTCCATCTGGTGGTGGAGCACGATAAGCTAGACGACGAAGTGGACGCCATGCTGGCCACTCTGTTAGCCGGCTCACCCCAAGCCCAGCGCGCCACCAAGGCGCTGATGGCCTCGGTCGCTCAAGCGCCTGACAGTGACGCCACCCGCGAACATACCTGCCAGGTAATCGCCAAACTGCGGGTAAGCCAAGAAGGGCAAGAGGGTTTATCCAGTTTCTTTGAAAAGCGCCGCCCCGTCTGGGCCGATTCTAATAACACACCCCACGCTTCGGAGCGTCGCTCATGAAAAAACACGAAAAAGCCGCTCGCACGACGCCTTTTGACACGCTTTTAGTCGCCAACCGCGGTGAAATCGCCTGCCGCGTCATGCGCACTGCCCGCCGTATGGGCCTGAAAACCGTGGCGGTTTACTCTGACGCCGATGCCAGCGCACGCCACGTGCGTGAAGCCGACGAGGCCGTGCGCCTAGGCCCTGCCGCCGCCCGGGAAAGCTATCTCAATATCGATGCGGTGATCGACGCCGCCAAGCGCACCGGCACCGGCGCTATTCACCCCGGGTACGGCTTTCTTTCCGAAAACGGCAGCTTCGTCAAAGCCCTTGAAGAAGCAGGCATTACTTTTGTCGGCCCACCTGCCTCGGCCATTGCCGCCATGGGTGACAAATCAGCCGCTAAGGCGCGCATGGCCAATGCGGGCGTGCCGCTGGTGCCGGGCTATCACGGCGATGACCAGAACGACGCTCTGCTGCGCAGCGAAGCCGACAAAATTGGCTACCCGGTGATGCTCAAAGCCAGCGCCGGTGGCGGTGGTAAAGGCATGCGCGTGGTTGAATCTGGCGATAGTTTTCAAGCCGCATTAGATGGCTGCCGCCGTGAATCCAAAGCCGCTTTTAGTGATGACCGGATGCTGATCGAGAAGTATCTGGTACAGCCCCGCCATGTGGAAGTGCAAGTATTCTGCGACCGCCACGGCAACGGCGTTTACCTGTTCGAGCGGGACTGCAGCGTTCAGCGCCGTCATCAAAAAGTGATCGAAGAAGCCCCGGCCCCCGGCATGACGGCAGAGCTGCGCAGCGCCATGGGCGATGCTGCCGTACGCGCCGCCCAGGAGATCGGCTATGTGGGCGCAGGAACCGTCGAGTTTCTTTTAGACATTGATGGTTCGTTCTACTTTATGGAGATGAACACTCGCCTCCAGGTCGAACATCCCGTCACTGAGATGATCACCGGCCAGGATTTGGTCGAGTGGCAGTTGCGCGTCGCCATGGGCGAACCACTGCCCTGCTCTCAAGATGAGCTGACGATTACCGGCCATAGCTTTGAAGCGCGTATCTACGCCGAAGACCCCGATCAGGATTTTTTACCTGCTACCGGCCTGCTCACTCGCTTTGCACTGGATTTGGAAGGCGCGGGTCTGAGTGCTGATCAGGTACGCCTGGATAGCGGCGTAGAGAGCGGTGACGCGGTGTCAATGCACTACGACCCTATGCTCGCCAAGCTGATTGTTCACGGCGCCGATCGTGATGCCGCGCTGGCTACACTCAACCGCGCATTGGCGGCGCTGGATGTACAAGGTGTTGTGACCAACCGCGCCTTCTTGATGCGCCTGGCGACTCATCCCGGTTTTAAGAACGTAGAGCTGGATACCCGCTTTATAGAACGCAATGAAGCGACGCTGTTTGCTCCCCGCACTTATAGCATGGAAGCGTACGCGAGTGCCGCGCTGATTGGCTTGAATCAACTGGCCCAGGAGTGCGAAAGCGACTCGCCATGGGATCGCCACGACGGCTTCCGCCTCAACGCGCCGCACACCATTCGCATTGCCCTGTGTGACCCGGCAAGTGCGCAAGCACCGGATAGCGATGAAGCGGTGGTGATTGTTGAAGGTAAACGCAGCGCGGGCGAATCGCTTTGGAATCTCACCATTGGTGATGAAACCCTTACCGCGAGTTTGCAGCCGCTCACCGGCGATGCGGTAGCGGTTACCTTGAATGGCCACCGCCGTCGCTTGCAGGCGCGGCGCGATGGTCATGTAGTGGTGATGGCCGACCCAAGCGGTGAAACCCGCCTGTTCTGGCGGCGCATTGATGCCATTGATCATGGCCAACACGAAGCAGAGTCTACGCTGACGGCGCCCATGAATGGCACGGTGGTTGCATTGCTGGTAGAGCCTGGCGCTGTCGTCGAAAAAGGAATGCCGCTAATGGTCATGGAAGCCATGAAAATGGAGCACACCATGACCGCCCCCGCCGATGGCAGCGTGGAGACGTTCCACTTCCAGGCCGGCGACACCGTCAGCCAAGGCGCCATACTGCTCGACTTTGCGGCCAACGAATAGGAGTCACTGATGCCATTGCCTACCTCTGTAAAGCTGTTTGAAATGTCGCCCCGTGACGGCCTGCAAAATGAGCCGGGGGCCATTGTGCCCACAGGGACTAAGATTGCTCTGATTGAGCGGCTTGCTAAAGCAGGTATCACGCATATCGAAGCCGCCAGCTTTGTATCACCCAAATGGGTGCCACAAATGGGCGACGCCGTTGAGGTCATGGCGGGCATCACACGCCAGCCAGGCGTGGTGTACTCCGCGCTGACGCCCAACCTAAAAGGGCTCGAAAACGCGCTAACTGTGGGCGTTGAGGAGGTCGCGGTATTTGGTGCGGCGTCTGAGGCTTTTTCACAAAAGAACATTAACTGCTCCATTGCTGAATCACTGACCCGCTTTGAGCCGGTGTTAGAGCGCGCCCGAGAAGCTGGCGTGCGCGTTCGCGGCTACGTCTCTTGCGTATTGGGCTGCCCCTACGAAGGCGAGATAGCCCCCGCCAAAGTGGCTGAAGTGGCCAAGGCGCTTTATGAGATGGGCTGCTACGAGGTGTCCCTGGGCGATACCATTGGTGTCGGCACGCCGCTGGCTGCTAAACGCATGATTGAGACGACGCGCCAACAGGTGCCCATTGAGTTTCTGGCCGCTCACTTCCACGACACCTACGGCATGGCGCTGGCCAATCTTTATGCCGTCCTAGAAGAAGGCGTTAGCGTTATTGATGCCGCTACCGCGGGGCTTGGCGGCTGCCCCTATGCCAAGGGCGCTTCCGGCAACGTAGCCACTGAAGACGTACTCTATCTGCTGGAAGGGCTGGGGATTGAAACGGGCATCGACCTACAGGCCGTGATCGAAACCGGCTACTGGATCACCCACGAGCTAGGCCGCAAGCCCAGCTCCAAGGTGGCCCTGGCAAAAGGCGCTAGCCGTTAAATGATACGTTAATAATAAAAAATAAAAGCAGCGAGTTATCCCCTGCCTTCCCGTTCGGACAAGAAAAATATCGGAGAGATACATCATGGCATCACCTGCTCTTACACAACCCAGTTACTCCAGCAGCATGGCTGACAAGCCGCTTCTTGGCATGACGATCGGCGATAAATTTGACCAAATCGCGACGCAATATGCTGATAATGACGCGCTGATTGTACTGCATCAGAACATTCACTGGAGCTATCGCCAGCTCCAGGAAGAGGTCAACCGCTGTGCCCGTGCGCTGCTCTCCATCGGCGTCAATAAAGGCGACCGTGTGGCCATTTGGGCACCCAACTGCAGCGAATGGACATTGACTCAGTTCGCCACTGCCAAAATTGGCGCCATCCTGGTCAACATTAACCCCTCTTACCGCACCCACGAATTGGAGTACGCGCTAAACCAATCCGGCGCGCGCTTCTTGGTCACCGCTAACAGCTTCAAGAGCTCTGACTACAGCGCCATGCTGTATGAGCTGGCACCCGAGTTAAAAGCCAGTAACGATGGCGAGCTGAAGTCGCAAAAGCTGCCCGACCTTGAGTGCATTATTAATTTAAGCAGCGAAAAACTGAGCGGCATGTGGCGCTGGTCTGACCTGATGAAAGAAGCCAATAAGGTTAGCCAAACCGATGTTGACGACCTGCAGGCAACGCTGCAGTTTGATGATGCGATCAATATTCAGTACACCTCGGGCACCACGGGCTTTCCTAAGGGCGCGACGCTTTCCCACCACAACATTCTCAATAACGGCTTCTTCGTGGCGGAGAGCATGGGCTTTACCAGTGAAGACCGCCTGGTGATACCTGTACCGCTCTATCACTGCTTTGGAATGGTCATGGGCAACCTGGGCTGCATGACCCATGGCGCCACTATGATTTACCCGGATGAGGGCTTCGATCCCGGCAAAGTACTTAAAGCGGTTCACGAGCAAAAAGCCACCGCGCTCTACGGCGTGCCCACCATGTTTATCGCCGAGCTTGAACACGAGGGCTTTGCTAGCACTGACTTCTCCACACTGCGCACCGGGATTATGGCGGGCTCGATCTGCCCTGCGGAAATCATGAAGCAGGTGATCAACAAGATGAACATGAAAGGCGTACAGATCGCCTACGGCATGACTGAAACCAGCCCGGTATCCACCCAAACGGGTGCCAACGACAGCATTGAGAAACGCGTTTCCACCGTGGGCCGTACCCAGCCGCACCTGGAAAGCAAAATCGTCGACCCCGGTAACGGCGGTATCTTGCCACGTGGTGAAATAGGCGAGCTGTGTACCCGCGGCTACAGCGTGATGCTCAAGTACTGGAATAACGACAAAGCTACCGCCGAGGCGATTGACGAAGCGGGCTGGATGCACACCGGCGACCTGGCCACCATGGATGAAGAGGGCTACATCCAGATCGTTGGCCGTATCAAAGATATGGTCATTCGCGGCGGCGAAAACGTCTATCCCAAAGAGATCGAGGAGTTTCTCTACGCCCATCCGGCGATTTCAGAAGTGCAGGTCACCGGCGTCCCCGATAAGAAGTATGGTGAAGAGCTGATTGCCTGGGTGAAGCTCAACAGCACCGCGGGTGATGTCACCGGTGAAGAGCTGCGCGAGTACTGCAAAGGTAAAATCACCCACTTCAAAATCCCACGCTACTTCAAGTTCGTCGACGAATTTCCGATGACCGTCACCGGCAAGATTCAGAAATTCAAAATGCGCGAAATTTCGATTCAGGAGCTAGGTTTAGATCCAGAAGCAGGCTCGGATCAAGAGTCATAACGGGCGATGACCGACTCCAGCCATTTGGCAGACCATTATCAGCGCGCCCTGCGCGCTGATGAGGTATTGGCGCAGATTGATAGCCACTACCCCGCAGGCCCCACGCTGCATCAACTGGCTCCCTTGGATCAGCTGCATATTGGCGGTGTAGCGGCTTCCACAAGGCTGCTGAAACGGCTCAATCCTGACACCCACGGTAAGGTGCTGGATATTGGCGCTGGGCTGGGCGGGCTAATGCGCCAGGGTGCTTCACTTGGTTTTCAAATGACGGGGCTGGATATCACCCACGGTTTTAGTGCGCTCAATAAATCGCTGAGCTTACGGGTCAGTCAGCCAGACTCCCCACCGCTTGCCTGGGTAACGGGCGATGCTAGCGCTCTGCCCTTTGCGGATAATAGCTTTGATGCTGTGCTGTTTCAGCACAGTCTAATGAATATGCCCGATGTTCCCGTGGTAATCGCTGAAAGCCACCGTGTTCTACGCCCAGGCGGGCAGATAGTGATGCACGAAGTCGTCAGCGGCCCCAGCGTGACACAACTTCGCTACCCAGTGCCTTGGGCAGCCTCCGCCAAGCACTCCCATCTACTTACCTTGGTTGAGCTGACTGGATTGCTGAAAATGGGCGGCTTTCAACTTGAACACGTGGACGACTGGAGCGAAATGGCCTTGGCGTGGCGCCAGCGGCAACGTCAAAAAGAGCAAGCGCCACACCAAGCGGTGCTGTCCCCCCAGTGGGTATTTGGCGAGCGCTTTATCACTATGGGTAAAAATTTAGTCGATAACCTAGCCCAGGGCGCAATTAAAGTGGTGGAAATCCAAGCCAGTTGCTAACCTGAATAGAATTGCTTTTTCCTCTCTACCCATGGCTATACAACAATATTTGGGTATGAACCGATAGGTGTACGAGAAATGCCAATCAAACGCTTGGCAAGCACCCTGATCTGCTGCTCTGTTCCCTGGTTTAGCAGCTATGCCGACGACACTCCGCCGGTGATGGCCTATACCGCCCCCAATAGCGAGCTCATGCAGCTGGATAACGGCGTTATCTTAGAAGGCAGCGATCTCCAAAGCCTTGATAACTATACCAGCGGTTTTCGTGTAACCGCAGGCTACAGCCCCTGGCGCCTCCCCCAAATCGATATTGGCGCTGAAATTGCCTACCGGGAAAGCGACGAAATCTCCACTTCCTCCGATGTTAATCCGCTCATCATGGATACACTCAGTTTAGGTGGCGCCATTGTTGCCGGAGTTCGCATGGGTGCTTTCAGCATCTATGCGAAGTCCGGCATCACAGAATGGCGCGGTGAAAGCGACCTGGAAGGCGCCGATGAAAGCGGTACCGCATTGCTGCAAGGTTTCGGCGCCACGGTAACGATCAACCGACTCGTCAGCCGCCTAGAGTACGAACGCATCGACGCCCCAACCCTTAGCCACCTCAATATGCTAAGCGCCTCGCTGCATCTTCCTTTTTAAACTGCATCGCGATGTTGGTCTGGCGGTGTCCAAATAGGCACATCTTCCTGTTGCGGCTCTGGCCAATCCTGCTGCATTGCGTTGTTCAGTGATTCTTCCAGCTTCATAAATAGCTCACCATAGCGGGGGCTGAAGCTAATGCCCTCTTCGATCTCTTTCCAGGCTTCAAACAGTTCATCCTCATGGGCATCTTCGTTCTGTACAAAGGCCCAGGTCATCTGCTTAGCGCGCATGGGGTGCACGCCCATGGCAGTCAGTGCGTGTCCGCCCAGTTCCAGCGCTGAATGATAGGTTTCACTGATAACGTCGTCGGCACCCGCGTCACGTAGCTGATAGCCATGCCCACGGTCGAATGCACGGGCCAGCACCCACACTTGAGGGTAGGCATGCTTCACATGCTTAACCATCTGCACGGCACGCTCACGATCGTCTAACGCGATAACCAGTAATCGGGCGTGCTCGATCCCTGCGGTCTCTAGCAAGTCGGAGCGACTGGCATCGCCAAAGTAGCTTTTGATGTTAATTTTGCGCAGGTTCTCGATCTGCTCAATCTCCAGATCCAGCGCCACGATGGGGATATTATTGGCGCGCAGCAAGCGGCAGATAATTTGTCCAAACCGCCCTACCCCCGCAACGATCACCGGTGCCTGCTCCTCAATAGCATCGGCTTCGCGATCATCGTTTTTAGCGATAAGGTAGCGCGGTAGCACCAGCCGGTCATAGGCAATAAATAGCAACGGCGTTAAGAACATCGATAGCGCCACCACCAGTGAGAGAACCTGAGAGATATCAGTAGGAATCACGTTGTTTTGAACGCTATAGGTTAGCAGCACAAAGCCGAATTCACCGGCTTGGGCAAGGCTTAAAGTGAATAGCCAACCGTTGCTCCCATGCACCCGAAATAGCAGCGCCAAGCCCAGCAGAATCACTCCTTTAACAACGATAACCGCCACGCCTAACGATAGCACCGTGCCCCACTCTGCGGCTAACACCGAGAAGTTGATACCCGCCCCTACGGTAATAAAAAACAGCCCCAGTAGTAGTCCTTTAAAGGGCTCAATATTGGCTTCCAGCTCGTGCTTAAATTCACTGTTGGCGAGCACCACCCCCGCCAGGAAGGCCCCCAGGGCGGGGGATAAATTGACCACACTCATCAGGGCGGCGATGCCAATCACCAGCATCAACGCTGTAGCGGTAAACACTTCACGCAGGCCAGAGCCAATTACATAGCGAAACAGCAGCGGCATTAAGTAGTAGCCGCCAGCGATGACACTCACGATGGCACCCACGACCACTAAGGCGTGCGCCCAGCCGGGCAAGTGGGCTACCAGGCTTAAGCTGGCGTGGCCATCATCACCGCCCGCCCCCATTAATTCAGGCAGCGCTAGAAGCGGGATCAGCGCCAGCATGGGGATCACCGCAATATCCTGAAACAGCAGCACCGAGAAAGCGCTGCGACCACCCTCCGTTTTGGCAAGCCCCTTCTCATTGAGTGTTTGCAGCACAATCGCCGTGGAGGAGAGCGCAAAAATCAGCCCCACCGCCAGGGCGGTTTGCCACACAAGCCCCAGCCACCAAGCGATAGCGGTACCAGCAGCGGCGGTTAGCACAACCTGAAGCCCACCCAGACCAATCAGCCGAACCCGCATGGCCCAGAGCCCCTTGGGATCAAGCTCCATGCCGACCAAAAACAGCATCATCACCACGCCAAACTCGGCAAAGTGCTGAATGGTGGTGGTCTCCTGCCCTACCAGCCCCAGGATCGGGCCAATCACTACCCCGGCGACCAAGTATCCCAGTACCGACCCCAGGCCAAAACGCTTGGCAAGAGGTACCGCGATCACCGCGGCAACAAGATAGATAAAGGCTTGAATGAAATAACTGGTCATCGGGTTTCCTTAAAATGATAGGCGCTGCTTGACTTCCCAGAGCAATCAGGTAGCGTACTAGTACGTTAGTACATCACTAATTACTCGGTAGCGAACTATGCCTTCAAACGGCCACTATCAGGCTGAGCTAATCGACCACCTACTCTCCATTGATTCACCTGAAGCAATGGATAGAGCGCTGGCGAGCCTGCTAACGCCAGCAGAGTACCAAGAAATCAGTAAACGCCTACAAATTTTTAAGCTGCTGCGTGAAGGTGTGCCCCACCGCAAAATTGCCGAAACCCTGGGCGTGGGCATTGCTACGGTTTCACGGGGTTCCCGCGCGCTGACCACGTTACCCTCTTCAAGCCCTTCTTCACGGAATGATGCATCATGACCACTGCCAATACACATGCCTCGTCAGGCCCGCAGCCATTTACGCTGCCGCGCAAACCTCACTATGTGACCTTGGCGGCGGACTGCGACTTCTTTGCCCTATTTCAAAAAATCGAGCGACAGTTTGATACCTGCTACATGCTGGAGTCATTGGGCGAAGATAGCCATATGGCGCGCCACTCAATTATCGGCTTCGACCCCGAGTTCACGCTCTACGCCAATGGCAACACGCTGACCATTGAAGACCGCGACGGCAATGCCAACCACTACCCCAGCGACAACCCGTACGAACTGCTACGTAGCCTGATCCCGCAGAATATTATTTCCCGCAAGTACGCTGGCGGGCTAAGCGGTTATCTTGGGTACGATGCCATGCAGTACTTCGAGCCATCGCTTACGTTAAAAGCCAGCGATGATTTCGATACCTTCCGCTTCGGGCTCTACAAAGATGGCCTGATTCTCGACAAGATGACCGGGGAAGTCACCTACTTCTACTACGACAACAGCCGCTATGACTTTCTGCAGACGCTGATCAATGCAGACGACGAGCCAGCAGGCCCGCTGCAAATCACCGCGCTGGGCGACACCATGAGCCAGGCAGAGCACGCCGAGGCGGTGGCCAAGGTGAAGCAGGATATTATCGACGGCAAAGTGTTCCAGTGTGAAGTCGGCTTTAAAAAACGCTTCCGTATTAAAGGCGATACCTTGGCGCTGTATGACCAGCTACGCACCATTAACCCTTCACCACAGATGTACTACGTCAAATTCGGCGAGCAGAAGCTGATCGGAGCAAGCCCGGAGCTTTTGTTCCGGCTGCGCCAGGGCGAGATGGAAACTTTCCCTCTGGCGGGTACAACCACCCGGGGTCAGACGCCCCAGGAAGATACCCAGCTAGCCCGCGCGCTGCTTAACGATCCCAAAGAGATCGCCGAGCATAATATGATTGTGGATCTACACCGCAACGATATTGGCCGGGTGGCGCAGTTTGGCACTGTGAAAGTACGTAGCCTGATGGATATCAAACGCTTTAGCCATGTTCAGCATATTTCCAGCGAGATCGTCGGCATTATCGCCGAAGGTGAAGATATGTTTACCGCGCTGGCCAGCAACTTCCCAGCGGGCACACTCACCGGCGCACCCAAAATCGAGGCGATGAAAATCATCGATGATCTGGAAACTGATGGTCGCGGCCCCTACGGCGGCGCCGTGGGTCAGTTCTCGTTTAACGGCGACTGCACCTTTGCGATTCCGATTCGCACCGTATTTGTGAACGGCGAGCGTGCCTACGTGCAAACCTGTGGCGGCAATGTGTTTGATAGCAACGCCGCCGATGAGTACGAGGAGATCCGCCGCAAGTTTGCCGGTACGCGCAAAGCCCTTACCCCCTTTATGGAGACGGACATGGAGAGCCCAGCATGAAGGTACTTATCATCGATAATTACGACTCCTTCACCTATAACCTCTATCAGTTTATTGGTGAGATTCTAACCACTGAGAAGAATCGCGGCGGGCTGGCCAATTTTGAGATTATCGTTAAGCGCAATAATCAGATCGATTTCAACGCCATCGAAGCCATGGCACCGGATCGTATTATCATCTCCCCTGGCCCCGGCTCGCCGGATGACCCGCGCTACTTTGGCGTGTGCGCTGAAGTGATCGAGAAACTGGGCAAGACTACCCCGCTGCTTGGAGTGTGCCTGGGTATGCAGGGCATTGTGCATGTATTTGGCGGCAAGGTGGTGAAAGCGCCGCTGCCGATGCATGGCAAGATCAGCCCGATCAACCACAATAACGCATCGGTGTTTAACGGCGTGCCCGACCAGCTTGAAGTAATGCGCTACCACTCGCTAATTGCCGATGCGACCACCCTGCCCGAATGCCTGGAAGTGACCGCCACCGTAGGCGCACTTGCAGCCGATAGCTTTGAGCAGCGCAGCCGCTGGCAGGCATTGGGTGAATTCGAACTGATGGGCGTTAAGCATAGGGAGTACCCGATTCACGGGATCCAGTTCCACCCGGAATCGTTTGCCACCGAAGGTGGTAAAGAGCTAATCGCTAATTTTCTTTTTGCGCCCGACGATCACGCCACAGCGTAGGCACCCAGCATAGGGTGGCTAAATGAGACTCAATGAAACCATTAGCCACCCTGCGCAGGCCAGATTTACGACAACCGTCAGCCAGAACGTAACTTGAAAGGTGGTTTTCTGGGTTTTATGTCTCAGCTGCTGTTGGGCCAGCAGCGCACCCGGCCAGCCACCCACTACCCCAAGCAGATGTAGCGATTTCTCACTCACCCGACGGCGGTTTTTAATCGCCGCCTTTTTATCGATAGCGTAAGTGATATAAGCAATAACGCTTACTAAAGCGTAAAAGGCGACGATTGGAATCACAGTGAAGACTCTTGAAGGGTTAGGAGCTACTTGCGTCGCTGAGAAGGTTTGCCGCCCACCACCGGCTTACCGCGGCCTTTACCAACGGGCTTACCTTTAGCACCAGGCTTGCTTTTAACACCGGGCTTACTTTTAACACCAGGCTTACCGGGGGCTTTACCGCCCTTGGGATGCGGCTTACCTGGCGCACTGCCATTCGGGCCGGGACCTGTTTTTCCACTGACTTTTCCGCTGGCGGCTTTTTTACCTTTGGGAAGCGGTTTAGCCCCGGCGGCCTTGGCACCAGCCGACTTCGCGCCCGCTTTGGCCGGTCGCCCTTTCGCGGAAGGCTTTCCTGCGCCTGAGCTGTAGTTGGGTCTTTCCGGCTTAGCTTTACTTTTCTTCTCGGGTGACGCCTCTGAGCGTTCGGTCAGGGCGATAATAGTATCGATCTCTTTAGGCGTGAGATCGCGCCAGTCGCCCAGAGCCAAGCCTTTGAGGGATACATTCATAATACGCGTGCGAATAAGCTGCGTGACCTCGTAGCCGAAGTATTCGCACATACGGCGAATTTGCCGATTGAGCCCCTGCACCAGGGTAATGGTGAATACAAAGGTGGACTCTTTTTGTACCTTGCAGCGCTTGGTCACCTTGCCAAGAATCGGCACGCCACTCTGCATGCCCTCGATAAACTCGTCGGTGATCGGCTTGTTCACCGTCACCTGGTACTCTTTTTCGTGGTTGTTATTGGCGCGCAGAATCTTATTAACCAGATCGCCGTTATTGGTTAAAAAAATCAGCCCCTGGGAGTCTTTATCGAGCCGCCCAATGGGGAAAATACGCACGCCATGCTTCACAAACTCGACGATATTGTCCTTTTCGCTGGATTCGGTGGTGCTAACAATGCCCACCGGTTTATTCAGCGCGATCAGCACCAGATCCTCCTCTTCCTGAGGCTCGATCTCCTGACCGTTTACTTTAACCAAGTCCCCTGCCACCACTTGATCACCGGTGGTCGCGCGGCGACCGTTTATCCACACGTTGCCCTGCTCCACAAAGCGGTCGGCTTCACGGCGAGAGCACATGCCGCTCTCGCTAATATATTTATTGATACGGGTAGATTTTCGAAACGACATAAAACGCCACGTGGCTAAAAGAGGATAAGCAAACAGTTAAAAAGAGGAGCCGGGCTCCTTTAAGAAGGCCAACTCCTCGTCGGTAGAGGCCCGCCCCAACAAGGCGTTGCGGTGCGGGTAACGCCCAAAGCGATCAATAATCGCCTTGTGGCGCACTTCAAAGTCGTAGTTATTCTCTAACCCCGGCTGGTCAAACAGCTGCATCGCCAGCTCATGAATGGCCACGGATTCGCTATGCATATAGGGCATATACAAAAACGCCCGTTGTACACTGGTCAGCTCTGCGTCTGACCCTGCGCCTACTGCCTCTTGCGCTAGCGCCAGCGCTAAGGGATCAGTGGCAAAAGCACGGGCGTCATCGCGGTGGATATTGCGCGAGAACTGATCCAGCACAATGATCTCCGCAAGCCGCCCTTGAGCCGTTTGACGCCATGCGTAACATTCGCACTGGGCGGCTTGGGCATGCAGTGCGCCAAACCGCTGAGAGATTGTACGATCCAACTCAGCGTCTTTTTTAAACCACTGAGCAGGCGTCAACGCCTCAAACCAAAAGTCGATTACCGCTTGAGCATCTGAGGACATTGACACCTCCCTGTTGTAGTAGACGTTGTAGTAGAACGTTACGGTTAAAAATCACGGTAAAAAATCGTGTTAAAACAGCCTAGCCGGTGTTGCGCAGACCTGCTGCTATGCCCGCCATAGTGACCATCAACGCCCGGGAAAGATCGGCGCTGATCGCCCCATCGGCATCGCGATTACGCTGCAGCAGCTCCGCCTGCAAACCGTGCAGCGGATCGATGTAGGGATTGCGCACATCGATCGCCTGGCGAATCAGCGGCGTGTTCTCCAGCAGCTTCTCCTGCTGAAGAATATCCAGCACAGCTTCTTCCAGGGACGCGAAACGCTGGCGTAACTTTTTACCCAATGCTTTCAGCGATGGCTCGTCGACCAAGCGGTGCTCGTAGTAGGCAGCAATGGCGACATCAGCTTTGGCCAGCAGCATCTCCAGCATGTCCAGGTAGGTGCCGAAGAACGGCCACTCATTGCGCATCTCTTGCAGCACATCGCGACCGCCGGGCTGCTCTAAACGCCGCGAGAAGGCTTCGCCGCTACCTAGCCATGCGGGTAGCATCAGGCGAATCTGTGTCCAGGCGAAAATCCATGGAATGGCGCGCAGGGTTTCCACCCCGCCATCCTGGCGCCGCTTGGTGGGGCGTGAGCCCAACGGCAGCCTGCCCAATGCGCCTTCTGGTGTGACCGCGCGGAAATAGGGCACGAAGTCCGGATCTTCACGCACCACGCCCACATAGGCACTATGCGCTACCTTGGCAAGCTGATCCATCTCTTCACGCCAATGCGGTTCCGGCGCACGCGGTGGCAACAGCGTGGCTTCCAGCACTGCACAGGCATAGATCTCCATGGAGCGCAGGGCAATATCGGGTTGGCCAAACTTGAAGCGAATCATCTCGCCCTGCTCGGTCACCCGCAGGCTGCCGTTTACCGAGCCTGGAGGCTGAGAAAGTATCGCCGCGTGGGCTGGGCCGCCACCACGGCCAACGGTGCCGCCGCGGCCGTGGAACAGGGTTAAATCGACGCCGTGTCGGTTACACACATTCACCAGCGACTCTTGAGCACGGTACTGGGCCCAGGCAGCGGCCAGCTGGCCGGCATCTTTTGCCGAGTCGGAGTAGCCAATCATGACCTCCTGACGTTCATCGATCAGCGAACGATAGCCCGGTATCGCCAGCAGCTGATCCACCACCTCGCCTGCGTGATCCAGGTCGTTAAGGGTTTCAAACAGCGGTGCGATAGGTAGCGTTACCTGCCCCCCGACCTCTTTCATCAGCAGTGCCACGGTAAGCACGTCAGAGGGCTCAGCGGCCATGGAAATAATGTAAGTCCCCAGCGCTTCGGAATGCTCCTGGGCGATGACTTTAAACGTATCCAGCACTTCGCGGGACTCAGCGGAGCACTCCCAGCGGCGCGGAATCAGCGGGCGACGTGAGGCCAGCTCCTCGAGCAAAAATTCCTGCCGTTTGGCTTCGTCCCACTCCTGGTAGTGGCCCAGGCCCAGGGCGCTGGTCAGCTCTTCAATGACCTGGGCATGGCGGCTGGCTTCCTGACGTAGGTCGAGCTTGGTCAGCGTCACTCCAAACACCGCAACCCGACGCAGCGTATCCAGCAGCGCGCCGTTGGCGATGGTGTCGAGGCCCACATCACACAGCGAGCGGTAACAGGCGAGCAGCGGTGAGTAGAGCTGATCGCGGGTTTCAATAATCGGCCCGCCATCGTAGTTACGCCCTTCAAGCTCTGCTTTGGCCCAATCACGGGTTGATTCCATTTTAGCCAGCAGCCGCTTCAGCACTTCGCGGTAGGGCTCAGTGACATCGCCCGCTTCGGCTTTGAGCGCACTATTCGCCTTCCACATGGAGAGCTCGGTTTTAAGCTGTTCGAGATCGCGCAGATAGAGGTCGGCGGCCATCCAGCGACCTAACAGAAGCACCTCGCGGGTCACTTTAGCCGTTACGTTGGGATTGCCGTCGCGGTCGCCGCCCATCCAGGAGGCGTAACGTATCGGCGCCGCGTCCAGAGGCAGGCGTTCACCGGCAGTATCCAGCAGCAGGTTATCCAAGTCTCTATGGAAATCTGGCACTGCCTGCCACAGGGAGTTTTCAATTACCGCAAAGCCCCACTTGGCCTCATCCACCGGGGTGGGCCGCTCGTGGCGGATCTCATCGGTATGCCACGCCTGGCTGATCAGCTCTTCCAGGCGACCCTGGGCACGGGTGCCACGCTCCGGGTAATCTTCGGAACTCTCAATGGCGGTTAAGCACTCATCGATGGCGTCATATTTTTGGATCAGGGTTCGGCGGATAACTTCGGTGGGGTGCGCGGTGAGCACTAGCTCAACGCGCATATTGGCGAGGGTCTCGACCAGTTTACGCGGTGAGTTGCCTGCCTGCTCGGCGCGCTGAAGAAGCTCCCCCAGTACCGGCTGAGAGCCGGGCTTGTAGTCCTCTACCCGGCGAAAGCGCGCCCGGTAGTGCTGCTCGGCAATGTTGGCGAGGTTTAAAAACTGGTTGAATGCCCGGGTGACCGGCAGTAGATCCCGCTCGGGCAGCTCACGCAGGTACTCGATCAATTCGCGCTGCTGCAGCGAGTCGCCCTGGCGCCCTCGCTTGGCGTGGGCGCGAATGGTTTCAATTTTATCGACAAATGCCTGGCCCAAATCGTCGGCAATGGTTCGCCCCAGGCTGTCGCCCAGAATACGCACGTTATCGCGCAGAGATTCGTGTAGGTCGTGACTCATTGGCATGGCCTCCTTGCAGGGGTCGCATCATTATTAGATCAGGAATGGGTAGATTGTTTTTCTTCTGCTTTGGCTGCCTGCCAGTGGGCTTCCATCTCGTCTAGGGAAGCCTCTGTTAATGGCCGCTGGGCAGCGCTAAGCTCGCGCTCGACAAAACGAAAACGACGCTCGAACTTGGCATTGGTAGCGCGCAGGCACTGTTCGGGGTCGGCATTCAGCGTGCGGGCAAGGTTGGTGACTGCAAACAGCAGATCGCCGACTTCTTCCTGGGCGTGCTGTTGATCACCGGCGGCAAGCGCCTCTTCTACTTCCGCCAGCTCTTCACGAATTTTAGCCACCACGCCGCGGGCATCGGGCCAATCGAAGCCTACTCGCGCTGCACGCTTGGACAGCTTGGCAGCGCGGCTAAGGGCAGGCAGCGTGCGCGGCACATCGTCGAGCACAGAGGGCTGCTCTACGGCTCTCTCGGCGCGCTTCCTTTTCTCACGTTCTTCGGCTTTCAATGACTCCCAGCGGCTGTTGACCTGCTGAGTTTGCACCTCTTCAGCGCTCACGCCTGGCGGGCGCCGGGAAGCCAGCGTGCCCTCCGGAAATACATGCGGATGGCGACGCAGCATTTTAGTGGTAAGCGTATCGACGATATCGGCAAAGTCGAAGCGCTGCTCTTCCGCGCCGAACTGGGCGTAGTAGACCACTTGAAAGAGCAGATCACCCAGCTCACCAGGCAGTTCGTCAAAAGCGCGCCTCTCAATGGCATCGGCAACCTCGTAGGCCTCTTCCAGGGTATGGGGCACAATGCTGTCCCAATCCTGCTGGAGATCCCAGGGGCAGCCCTGCTCCCGGTCGCGCAGCACCTGCATCAAGGTCAACAGGTCATCGATACCATGGCGCATTATGCTCCTCCCTTGCGAACTTGTTGATCCGGGTCGGCGTTGCGCAAACGGCGCACTTCGGTAACGTTGGGCAACTGCTGGATACGCGAGAACAACCGTCCCAGGGATTCAAGCCCGTCGACTTCCAGAGTAATACGCAGCCGGGCAATGCCTTCATCGGTGTCGGTGAGCGTGTTCACTGCAAGCACGTTGACTTTTTCATTACCCAGCAGGCCCGTGACATCGCGCAGCAGCCCGGAGCGATCCCAGGCCTGAATCTCAATGGTCACCGGATAGCGGGTTTGGGCGCGCTCGCCCCACTCCACTTCGATAATGCGCTGGGGTTCGTCCAGGCGCAATTGCAGAATATTACTGCAGTCCTGGCGGTGAACGGTGACGCCACGCCCTTGAGTAATAAAGCCGATAATCGGCTCGCCGGGCACCGGACGGCAGCAGTTGGCCATACTGGTTTTCAGATTGCCGACGCCGAGCACCGTGATATCACTTTTGGTGGCCTTACTGGATTGGCGCTTAGGCTTGGCAAGCAGGCGATCGAGCTGCTCTTGGTCGTCGGTTTCACCAAACAGCTGCTGGGCCTGGTGCAGCACCTGACCGATACGCAGGTCACCAGCGCCAATGGCCGCGTACATGTCCTCGGCGTTTTGGTAGTTGACGGCCTTGGCCAGCTTGGGCAGGTCGAGCCCCTCGACATCCAGGCGGCGCATTTCACGGTCAAACAGCACGCGCCCCTCGTCCAGGTTTTGATCACGGGCCTGATGTTTGAACCACGCTTGGATTTTAGCCCGCGCCCGGGAAGTACGCACATAGCCCAGGCTGGGGTTTAACCAGTCGCGGCTTGGCCCACCTTTAGTGGCAGTCAGAATCTCAATTTGCTGGCCGGTTTTTAACTTGTAGGTGAGCGGCACAATGCGCCCGTTAATCTTGGCGCCCCGACAGCGGTGGCCAATTTCGGTATGTACCCGGTAGGCGAAATCGATCGGTGTGGCAATCCGTGGCAAATCGATGACGTGGCCGTCAGGGGTAAAAACATAGATACGATCAGGCGCCACATCGCTGGAGAGCCCTTCGCGGAGATCGCCAAAGCCGCCCACTTCGTCCTGCCACTCCAGTACCTGACGCAGCCAGGCGATTTTCTCTTCGTAGCTCCGGCTTTTGGCGTTGGTATCGTGCCCTTTGTAGCGCCAGTGGGCACAAACGCCCAGCTCCGCCTCGTCGTGCATGGCAAAGGTGCGAATCTGGATTTCAAGTACCTTGTTTTCCGGCCCCATAACAGCGGTGTGCAGCGACTGGTAGCCGTTCTTTTTGGGGTTGGCGATGTAGTCGTCGAACTCGTTGGGCACATGGTGCCAACGCGAGTGAATAATCCCCAGCACGGTGTAGCAGTCCGCCACTTCCGGCACCAGAATGCGCACTGCACGTACATCGTGCACCTGCGAGAAGTCGATCCGCTTACGCTTCATTTTGCGCCAGATCGAGTAGATATGTTTGGCCCGACCATCCACATCGTAGCGGTGGATGTGCTGCGCTTCCATCAAGCTCTTGATGGTTTCGACCACATCGTGAATATAGCGGTCACGGTCGAGGCGCTTTTCCGCCAAAAGCTTGGCGATCGCTTTGTACTCATCTTCATGCAAGTAACGAAACGATAGGTCTTCCAGCTCCCATTTAAGTTGCCCAACGCCGAGGCGATGGGCCAACGGCGCGTAAATATCGGCAACTTCCCGGGCAACCTGTAAGCATTTCTCCAGTGGCGCATCTTTTACTTGGCGCAGCGCACAGGTGCGTTCGGCAATTTTGATTAGCGCCACGCGTACATCACTGACCATATTGACCAGCATCTTGCGCAGGTTTTCCTGCTGATTGTGTTGGCCCATGCCATGGTCAGGCGCCAGCGGGTAGCTGATCGCGGCCATTTGCAGCACCCCATCAATCAGGTTGGCCACTTCTTCGCCAAAACGCTTTGTCACGGATTCAAGGCTCAGCAGCCCTTCCCGCACCGCGCGGTAGAGAACGGCGGCCTCAAGTGTCGCTTGATCTAGCTTTAACTCGCCAAGAATATCAGCCATTTCCAGGCCCATGCGGAAACTCGAGCCTGGCGATAGCCATACGCGATGGGTGCGCGGGGCCTCAAGCTCCAGCTTCTCGGCGAGTTCACAGGCGTCAACTAAACGCTCCGGCTCACGTAGGCGCACATCCTCCTGCAGGCGCGTTAACCATTGTTGTATGTCCACCGTTCCGCTCGCGGTTAGCGGCTGGTCTTCACGCACTTTCACCATGACAATTACTCATCCTTTCAGGGAGACGGTCTCTACACGGCCGTCACCGTGGCTTGATGCGATGGGGAAACGTCTAGTCCCCGTACTCGAACAGCATCAGCGTTTCCATATGTGCAGTGTGAAGGAACATATCCGCCACTGCTACTTGCTTGACCCGGTACCCCGCATGCACAAGGTGTGCCGCATCCCGGGCAAGCGTCGCCGGATCACAGGAAATATAGACCACCCTGGGCACTGGGTGGCGCGCCAGCGCCTGACAAATGACTTCAGCGCCGCTACGCGGCGGATCGAGCACCAGCGCATCACTATCACCATGTACAGTTAATAGCTCATTAACGCCGACAGCGTTGCTTAAATCGGCCTGCTGACCGCTGACCATCAACTGATTGCGCTTAGCGTTAATCGCAATGCGCGCCACCATGGCGGGGTTCCCTTCCACCGCATGAACCTCAGCACCCGCTGCCGCTATGGGTAGGCTGAAATTACCGATACCGGCAAACAGATCAAGTAGTTTTTGCCCTGGCTTAGGCGCTAGCCACTGAATGACCTGGGCGACCATTTGCTGATTAACCTGGGCGTTGACCTGTAAAAAATCTCCCGGTGCAAAACTTAAGCTAAGCGGTGGCTGACCATCCACCGCTAGCGACTCTTCAAGCGCTGGCACTGCGCCATGCCAGTGCAGTGTGGGTGTTTCGCGCCCCAACCAGGTGCCTAGCGCCACTCCCTGCTGCTGTGAAAAGGCTTGCCAGCGATCGGCGTCCCCAGCGTGCTCTTTTAACTGACGAACCAGCACGACCTGCGCGGTTGCTGTTGCCAATAATTCGATGTGCCCTACCTGGCGCGGCGCCTCTAACGTATTCAGCAGCTCACGCAAAGGAGTTACCAGACGCTGTAAGGCATCAACCAATACCAGGCAGCGTTCAATATCCACCAGGCGATGACTATGGGCGGCACGAAAACCCAGGCGGGTATTGCCTTGGCTATCGACTTTGACCCCCAGCCGCGCACGACGACGGTAGCCTTGGTCGTCACCCTGAATTGAGCCGATCTCGCTTAACGTGATGCCCTGGCGCGCAAACAGGTCGCGCACTACCTCGCGCTTATGATCGCGCTGAGCATCGACGTTTAAATGCTGCAGATCACACCCACCGCAGTGACCAAAATGCGGGCAAGGCGGCGTTACGCGCTGCTCAGATGTGGTTAGCAGTGACTTGATATGCGCTTCGTCAAAGCGTTTGCGGGTGAGATGAATGGCCACTTCGACCTGTTCACCAGGCAGCGCCTGATCGACAAAGACCGTTTTACCGTTGGCCGAATGGGCCACGCCACGCCCATCATGAGCCAAACGTTCAATGACCAGCGGCGATGCGTCCTCTACAGCGGTATGCGGAGCCTTGCCGCCCGGCGAGCGCGCCAGCCCAGAATGACCTGATGCGGGCCTGGGCGGCCGCCGTTTTCCCAACATGGCCATGGTTATACTCCTGGGGCAAATAGGCCAGTAGAGAGATAGCGATCACCACGGTCACAGACGATAAACACAATCACCGCATTTTCGGTTTGCTCCGCAATGCGTAACGCGCCAGCAAGGCTGCCACCCGATGAGACCCCGGCTAGAATGCCCTCTTCACGAGCCAGACGGCGCATGTGCTCTTCGGCTTCCTGCTGGCCTATATCCAGAGTGACATCCACCCGCGGCGATTCAAAAATAGCGGGTAAGTACGCTTGTGGCCAACGGCGAATGCCGGGAATACTGGCACCATCAGCGGGCTGTAACCCAACAATTTGAATAGCCGGGTTTTGCTCTTTCAAATAGCGCGACACCCCCATAATGGTACCTGTGGTGCCCATGGAGCTGACGAAGTGAGTCACCTCCCCCCCGGTTTGTTGCCACACCTCAGGGCCGGTAGTGCGGTAGTGCGCTAACGGGTTATCAGGATTGGCGAACTGGTTAAGTGGCTTGCCTTCGCCTCTAGCGATCATGCCATCCGCGATATCCCGCGCCTCCTCCATGCCACCCGCTTTGCTGGCAGAAATCAATTTAGCTCCGAAGGCAGCCATCGCCTGCTTACGCTCATCCGAAGCGTTTTCAGGCATTACCAGCACCATCTGGTAGCCTTTAATCGCCGCTGCCATGGCTAGCGCGATACCGGTATTGCCTGAGGTTGCCTCAATCAGCGTATCGCCGGGGGTAATATCACCCCTGGCTTCAGCTTCATGGATCATGGAGAGCGCCGGGCGGTCTTTGACCGAGCCAGCGGGGTTATTGCCTTCGAGCTTAGCCAATAGAGTGTTGTTTCGCCCAGCGCTAATACGCTTCAGGCGTACCAGGGGCGTGTTGCCAACCACATCTTCTAGCGTGGGGTAGCCCTTGAGATTGCCCTTAAGATCGTTCATGAATGTTCCTCATCGTCACCGTTATGCTGCATTATATCGGTGCTGCCTCAGGCTGGACAGGCAACCTCATTGAATCAACGAGCTCTTTTCATGTCTTTGAACACCCGTCTTCTATTTGCCTTACTCGGTTTTCCTCTACTGGTATACGCCATGATGGCCGTATTGCTGGTCATACAGAGTGATACGCAAGCGCGCGCGGCACAGCAAGCACGCTTAGAAAGTGCCGGAGAGTTATTGGCCCCAAGCCTTGCTGAGGCGGTTGCAACGGATGATGCTGGCCGAATGGAGGTCTTGGCGCGCCAACTCCTCAATATGCGTGGACTGCGCTCGGTTGTGCTATTTAATCAACAAGGCACTCGTCTCTTACAACTGGGTCAATCCAACGCTCCTCTGCTCGATGCCCCCGCTGATCAGCAACTCATCATGGAGGAAGATACTTGGCGGCTGCGTTTGCCACTCAATGCTTCTCAGCTCAATGCAAACCAGACCAGCACAAGCCAAGCCATTCCAGACCAGGTTCGACCAAGCAATAGTAGTGTTGGCTGGTTAGACATCGAGATGGGCACCCAGGCTCTAACCCTAGGACGCTATAAGTTGATTGCCAGCCTCAGCTTAGGCGGCATGTTACTTGGCCTGCTGCTGTTTTTAATCGCTTTCGCCATCAGCCGCTATACCACTCGCCCTATTGAAGAAGCCAACCAAGCGCTTTATCGCCTATCCCGCGGTGACTACCGACTGCGTTTGGCGACCTCTAATGCGACAGAACTTCACCACCTGAGTCGCCATATTAACGCCCTGGCCGAGCACTTCCAGCAGGCTCAGCGGGATATGCAAACACAAATCGAGCAGGCCACCAGCGAGCTCCAAGAGTCCATGGAAACCATTGAAGAGCAGAATATCAAGCTCGATTTGGCACACCGCAGCGCGCTGAGAGCTAACGCCGTAAAGTCTGAATTTCTGGCCAACATGAGCCATGAGATACGCACACCGCTCAACGGGATTATCGGCTTCTGTCGATTACTGAGTCGCTCGTCACTGGATACACGCCAGCAGGAGTGGCTGCAGCATGTGCATCGCGCTTGCGACAATCTGCTTATGCTGGTTAATGACGTACTCGACTTTTCCAAGCTTGAAGCTAATCGCCTCACCCTAGAAGAAGCGGATATCGACATTGTCGCACTGGTTGACGAAGTGGTAGGGCTGCATGCCCCAGAAGCACAACGCAAGCATCTGCATTTGGTGGCCATGGTGTATGACGACGTACCGACACCGCTGACCGGCGACCCGCTGCGTATTCATCAGGTCTTGAATAACTTAATTGGCAATGCGCTCAAATTCACCCATGAAGGCGAAGTGATCGTGCGCGTCATGCTGGATAACCTTGAAGGCCAGCACGTGGTGCTCAATCTCAGCGTCAGCGACACGGGTATTGGCCTAAGCGACGCCCACAAGGAAGCGCTATTCAGCGCTTTTTCTCAAGCAGAACCCAGCCATTCGCGGCAATTTGGTGGCAGCGGCCTTGGGCTTACCATTTGCCGACAACTGATTGAGCGCATGGGTGGGGAGATTGACGTGGAAAGCGAGCTGGGTAAAGGCACCACCTTCTCTTTTACGCTGCCCATGCTTGCTCATAAGGCTATCGAACGACCGCCAGAAATTAGTCTGGCCAATCCGACTATTCGCTTATATGAGACTCACGCGCCCACCCGTCATGTGCTCGAGCATTTACTGCAGCGCTGGGAAGCACAACCCATCGCTTTTGATGCCCCTGAGCCAGCTGGACTGATGATCTTAGGCTTGGAACACAGCGACTTTAGCTCCGAGTGGCATTCACACTGGCAAGAGGTGATTGATCAAGCAACCTGCCCTACATTGATTTTAGCCAATGGCAACAGTTTTGACCTGCCGGCGCTGCACTTAACCCATGGCGGTGAGATCCTCTACAAACCTTTTTCCCGCGCTCAGCTGGTGGCGTCGCTTAAGCAACTGCTACTACCTGCACTGATGCCGAATAAAAGCGACCAGGAACCACTAGCGCTAACAGCGGCTCCCCAGCCGTTAAAACTATTGATCGTCGACGATAATGCGCCGAACCGAGAACTTCTCAAAAGCATGCTTGAAGATCCAACACTGCATGTCATTACGCTAGAAAGCGGCCACCAGGCGCTCGAATTCGCACGCACTAGTAACGTTGACATGGTGCTAATGGACATTCGTATGCCGGGGATGGATGGCGTGCAGACCACCCAGGCGCTGCGCCGAGTCAGTAGCACCTGGGCCCGCTGCCCCATTATTGCCGTTACCGCCCACGTGCTTAGCAGTGAGCGCCAGAAGTGGCTTGCGGAGGGCCTCGATGACGTGCTAATAAAACCGATTGACGAAGCTCAGCTAGATCAGCTGCTGAATCGCTTTTTGGGGGTTACCCATCGACTGACCGCCAGCAGCGCTACAACGCCCTATTTACAACGCGATAACAACACCACCAATAAGCAACCCTTTAGCCACGCCCCACCCGCCACACTTCCCGTCGTTGATCTTGAGATTGGCGCACGCCTAGCGGGGGGTAAAGAGTACCTGGCACGGGAGCAGCTAAAACGCCTGATCGACAGTTTGGATGAGAGTGAGCAGCATATGCGCGCGGCTTTTGCCCAGCAAAATTTACCCACGCTGCTTGATTGGGTGCATGGGCTCAATGGCGCCAGCCGCTACTGCGGTGCGCCTGAGTTGGCCTTGCTGGTTGAGACCCTGGAAACGCGCCTACGCACCAGCGGCTTAGACCATGTTGAAGGGCTACTGGACGACCTCTACCGGGCAATGGCACGGCTACGTGCACACCGCCCGCTACTGCTTAGGCATTAAGCATATCAAGCAAAACGAAACGTTAGCTTGGGGGTTCACGCTCTAATACAACAAACGCCACCGCGTACTCGGCTTCATCGCTCAGAGTCACGTGGCTGTTGGTGACGCCTGCAGCTCGCAAGAGCCGTTCGGCTTCGCCGTTAAGCAGGAGATAGGGCTTGCCCAAGGCATCGTTTAGCACCTGAATATCGCGCCACTGCATACCTTCTCGCAGCCCCAGCCCCAAAGCTTTGACAAACGCCTCTTTGGCAGCAAAACGCTTAGCCAGAAACGCTGTAGGCTGGGATTTTTGCAGCCAAAGCGCGTGTTCGTCGGGGCCTAAGATACGCTGGGCAAAGCGCGGGCCGTGCCGCTGCATGGCTCGAAAAAAACGCTCAACACGGGCAATATCCGAGCCAATTCCCACAATCATCGTCTAAAAAACCTCTGAATAGACAACTTCTGATCAGTGCCCGCAGCAGCCATTATGAACATGCTCAGAGTGGTCTTCATGATCATGATCATGGGCATCTAGTGCCGCCATTAAACCGGCTTCTTGGCCTGCGATGATTAAGCGCTTCATCTCCTGCACTGCCTCTTTCAGACCAACAAACAGCGAACGGGCAATAATGGCATGGCCGATATTGAGCTCGTTAACCCCCGGCAGCGCCGCAATTGCTTCAACGTTATGGTAGTGCAAGCCATGACCGGCATTGACCACTAACCCCAGCGAGATGGCGTGAGTCGCGGCTGTGGTCAAACGATGATACTCCGCATTCGCGGCATCGCTACCTGGCCGCGCCTCTGCGTAAGCGCCCGTATGCAGCTCAATCGTCGGTGCCCCGGCGCGCTGAGCAGCCTCAATCTGCTCCACGTCGGGGTCGATAAACAGGGAAACATCGCAACCCGCCGCCGTTAGCCGTTGGCAAGCGTCGGCAATAGCTTCAAAACCACCGACAACGTCCAGACCGCCTTCGGTGGTCAGCTCTTCGCGTTTTTCCGGCACTAAACAGACATGGGCAGGGCGCACCTCTTCGGCGAGCGACAGCATCTCTTCAGTGACAGCCATTTCCAGGTTCATACGCGTATTAAGCACTTCGGCCAGAATGCGCACATCGCGGGGCTGGATATGCCGCCGGTCTTCACGCAAATGCACCGTAATGCCATCGGCTCCCCCCTCTTCCGCGACTAGTGCCGCCTGCACGGGGTCAGGGTAGCGAGTACCTCGGGCTTGGCGAAGTGTCGCAATGTGGTCGATATTGACGCCTAACAGTATCCGAGGGGGGTGCATAGTGCCTCCAGCGCAGCAATAAGATAAGAGTTTTTGAATAGGGATTATAGGAATTAGGGGCGTTGACGACGCCGCGCTAAATCGAGCATCAGCTCTCGCGAACGCAAAACGGTGGTGCCAAGATGGGGCGCCAGCGCCGCTCGCATTACCGCCTTCAACGCATTGGCAAGACCTTCATGCTGCCAATCACCTTGCTCAATGTAGCGTAGCGTTCTGCCGTCAAGCCCCCTCTCAGCAGGTACAAATGCCCGGCTGGCAGTGTCAAAAAGGTAGCGCAGCTGAGGATCCAAAACGCTACCTTCTGGCGTCGTAAACTGCGGCGTGGCCTCGAGCGCCTCTAGCAGCGCCCACTCATAGCGGCGCAGCGATAACGCGCGTTCCGCAGGCGCTGGCAGAGCCTCGAGTAGCGCGGTATAGAACGCAAATACGTCAGGCGCTGGTAGCTCTAACGGCAGCAGCCGGGTGGCGATCTCATTGGCGTAAAGCCCACATAACAGCCCTTCACCGGCCAACAGCGCCGTCTGGCCGCGGGACTCCATCAGGGTCAGCCGCTTTAAATCACGGCTGCCCTGCCAGGTCACGAAGAGCGGCGTAAACGGCTGCAGTCGTTGGCGTGATTTTGAGCCGGGCCTTTGCCCACCGTGGGCCACGGCACGCACTCTGCCGTGATCAAGCGTTAATAGATCCACCAGCGCACTCGTTTCACGATAAGGCCGACGGTGGAGCAAAAAAGCCGGCTCTGGTGACATCGCTACCTTCAATCGAGGTCGTAACCCAGGCTTTTCAAGGCGCGCTCGTCATCCGACCAGCCGCGTTTTACTTTCACCCATAAATTGAGCATCACTTTGGTGCCCAGGGCGCGCTCCATATCCAGGCGCGCCTCGCGACCAATGCTCTTGAGGCGGTCGCCGTTTTCACCAATCAAGATGACTTTTTGCCCCTGACGTTCCACCAAAATCAAAGCGCTGATATGCGTCACCCGCTCTGTCTCGCGAAACTCTTCAATTTCGACGGTCATCTGGTAGGGCAACTCATCGCCCAACTGGCGCATGACCTTTTCACGCACCAGCTCGGCGGCCATAAAGCGCAGGCTTTTGTCGGTAATTTGGTCTTCAGGGAAGAAGTGAACGCTTTCAGGCAGGTGTTTGGCCACTTCCTCTTCCAGGGTATCGACCTGAGTACCGTGCTTGGCTGAAATCGGCACGATGGCCGCAAAATCGCGGCGGGCGCCGACATCCGCCAGCCACGGCAGCAAATCGCCCTTTTCACCAAGGCGGTCGACTTTATTAACCGCCAGAATCACCGGCGCTTTTACGTGCTCCAGGCGCTTCAACACCGCCTGGTCTTCTTCCGTCCAGCGGGTGCGGTCGATAATAAATACTACGCAGTCCACATCGCGCAGGGCCTGGGTAGCCGCCTGGTTCATAAAGCGATTGATCGCTTTATTACGATCCTTGGACATGATGTGCATGCCCGGCGTATCAACATAGATGAACTGAGTCTCATCGACCGTTTTAATACCCATGACCTGATGGCGCGTGGTTTGTGGACGCCGTGAGGTGATCGATATTTTCTGCCCCAGAATACGGTTCATGAGGGTTGATTTGCCCACGTTGGGTCGGCCAACAATGGCAACGAATCCGCAGGTTTGGCTCATGATTTATCTCCAGGGCTTTTTTCGAGGTACGACAGCGCTTCTTCTGCCGCTTGCTGTTCAGCATGGCGGCGGCTAGGGCCTTTACCAGTGGTATGCTCAGCCAACAGGTCAATGTAGCACTCCACGGTAAAGGTCTGGGCATGCGCTTCACCCTTCACGCAGACAACTTCATACCGCGGCAGCGCGGCTTGACGCGACTGCAGAAACTCTTGCAGCCGCGTTTTGGGATCTTTTTGGGTATCTTGTAAAGAGATATTACCCAGCCTTTCCGCATACCAATTCAACACACGGTCGCGCACCACATCCATGCCGGCGTCTAGGTAGATAGCACCAATAATGGCTTCGACCGCATCCGCCAGAATCGACTCACGGCGATGCCCGCCGCTTTTCATCTCGCCAGACCCTAGCCGTAAACATTCGCCAAACTCCATTTCCCTGGCTAGTTCTGCCAGCGTCTGCCCCTTTACCAACCGGGCGCGCAGGCGTGAAAGCTGTCCTTCTCGAGCCTGGGGGAAGCGCTGAAACAGTGCCTCGGCGATCACAAAGTTGACGATGGAGTCACCCAGAAACTCCAGGCGCTCATTGTTACGACCACCGAAGCTGCGGTGGGTCAAGGCCAATTCCAATAGCGTATCGTCGCCAAAGGTATAGCCGATTCGTCGGCAAAAAGCGTTCAAGGAATTACTCACAGCTCTCCTACGTCATTGACGTTAACTAAAGTGACATAACTGACTAAATTCAGCACAGGCAGCGTCTTCATTCAATGCGCCGTACGCTGGTAAAGCTTGGTAACCCGCCGTCCCAATGCATCCATACCGCAAACGCTCGGCCAACGATATTCTCTTCCGGCACGAAGCCCCAATAGCGGCTGTCGTTAGAGTGGTCACGGTTGTCACCCATCATGAAATAGTGCCCTTCAGGCACTTCCACTTCACGCATTTGCGGGCCAGGGTCTCGTGGATTGTTATAAATAAAGTGCTCGGCATCGCCAAGGCGCTCTTCTAACAGTAGCTGCTGAGGCGAGCCATCGGGGCCCTCTTCGATCAACTCTTTAGCGACCGGCTCACCGTTGACGTAGAGCTGCTTACCTTCATAACGGATACGATCCCCGGGCATGCCGACCACTCGCTTGATGAAATTCACCGAGGGTTCCTCAGGAAAGCGGAACACCATTACATCGCCACGCTCAGGATCATCGACTTCGATAAAGCGGGTATTCACCACCGGCAAGCGTAGGCCGTAGGCAAACTTGTTGACCAGAATAAAGTCGCCCACTTCAAGCGTAGGCCGCATTGACCCCGAAGGAATCTGAAAGGGTTCAATGATAAAACTACGCACCACCAGCACCACCAGCAGCACTGGGAAAAACGAGCGCGCGTAGTCGACCGGCCAAGGCTCTTTAAGCAGTTTTTCGCTGGTTACCGGATCCAGCCCATCTTTTGTACTGGCCTCCGCTGCGGCGAATCGTTGGCGGCGCTTGGGCTTTAATAGCCACACGTCCAACAGGTAAATAACGCCCGAGAGCGCAACAGCAAGTACCAGCAGTAATGAAAAATCCATGAGTGGCGTTCTTTCCTAGTCGTTAACCTTGAGCACAGCAAGGAAGGCATCCTGGGGAATTTCCACGCGCCCCACTTGTTTCATGCGTTTCTTACCCGCTTTCTGTTTCTCGAGCAGTTTTTTCTTACGGCTGACATCGCCGCCGTAACACTTGGCCGTCACGTTTTTGCGCAGCGCCTTAACGGTGGAGCGTGCCACCACTTGGCCACCAATAGCCGCCTGAATCGCTACATCAAACATTTGACGCGGGATTAGCTCTTTCATTTTTTCCACTAACAAACGACCGCGTTGGTGGGCATGATCACGGTGGATAATCACCGCTAGCGCGTCAACCTTGTCACCATTTATCAATACATCGAGACGTACAAGCTTCGCCTCTTCAAAACGTTCGAAGTTGTACTCTAGCGAAGCGTAACCCTTGGAGATCGATTTCAGGCGGTCAAAAAAGTCCATGACCACTTCGGACATGGGCAATTCGTAAGACAACTGGATTTGGTTACCCAGAAACTGCATATCTAACTGTGTACCACGGCGCTGCTCGCATTCGGTAATGACGTTACCCACATACTCCTGAGGCACCAGAATACTGGCGCGAACCACCGGCTCACGCATTTCATCCACGTCGGCCATGTCGGGTAGCTTTGAGGGGTTGGAGACATAGGTAATATCGCCATTTTTCATCGCCAGCTCATAGACAACCGTAGGGGCGGTAGTGAGCAGGTCGATATCATACTCACGCTCCAGACGCTCCTGAACGATCTCCATGTGCAGCGTGCCAAGAAAGCCCACCCGGAAACCAAAGCCAAGGGCATCAGAGTTTTCTGGTTCATAGGCAAGCGAGGCATCGTTAAGCGCCAGCTTCTCAAGCGCATCACGGAAGTCTTCATAATCATCCGCACTGACCGGGAACATACCGGCATAAACCTGCGGTTTTACTTTTTGGAAACCGGGCAGTCGCGCTACATCTGGCGTCTTGGTGTGGGTAATGGTATCGCCCACCGGCGCGCCGTGGATCTCTTTGATACCGGCGACAATAAAGCCGACTTCCCCGGCACGCAGAATCCCGGTCTGCTTGCGCTGGGGAGTAAAAATTCCTACTTCCGTGGCGCCCCAATCGCGGCCCGTTGATTTAATGCGGATCTTATCGCCTTTGCGCAGCGTGCCATCAAACAGACGAACCAGCGAGACAACACCAAGGTAGTTATCAAACCAGGAATCGATAATGAGCGCTTGCAGCGGCGCTTCCGGGTCGCCTTTGGGCGGTGGGATATCCCGCACCAAGCGCTCAAGCAAAGCATCAATACCGATGCCGCTTTTAGCCGAAACCTGGCAGGCATCAGTCGCATCAAGCCCAATAATTTCTTCGATTTCCTGGGCAACCTTGTCACAATCAGCCTGGGGCAAATCGATTTTGTTAAGTACCGGCAGCACTTCCAGACCTTGCTCGATAGCGGTATAGCAGTTGGCCACCGATTGAGCTTCAACACCTTGTGCCGCATCGACAACCAGCAATGCCCCTTCACAGGCGTAGAGCGAGCGCGACACTTCATAGGAGAAGTCGACATGCCCTGGCGTATCGATAAAGTTCAGTTGGTAAACCTGACCATCGGCAGCGGTGTAATCCAGGGTGACCGACTGCGCTTTGATGGTAATACCACGTTCACGCTCGATGTCCATAGAATCGAGCACTTGCTCTTTAAGCTCACGCTCGGTTAACCCTTCGCAGGTCTGGATCAGGCGATCAGAGAGCGTCGATTTACCATGGTCAATGTGGGCGATAATGGAGAAATTGCGAATGTGCTTGAGCTTTCCGTTGGGAACGTCTTGGGACATCGAGTCTGTTCTGCCTTAGTGGTACGCAAGCGGCCGCATAGGCAGGCCGCTTCGAGAGTTCAAAGCTCGAAAACAGCTGCCGTTTAAAAATAAGGGCCATTTCCGACAAAAAGATATCCGCTATTGTAGCGATATGCGCAGGCTAGGAACAGCGGTCCGGCGAGAACCGCCGGACCAGGAGTGAAAATAGGCGGGTTATTCCAGACGCAGCGCTACGAAAAGCGAACGCCCGTCGCGGAACAGACGTACGGGGATAGCGCGGTCAGTCGGCAGCGCCTCGACAATCTCTACCAGCTCATTAGAGGAAGAAACGCTGCGATGGTCGATGCTTACCAACACATCGCCTGAACGAATACCGGCCTCTGCGGCCACGCTACCAGACTCAACCTGACGAACGATTACACCGCCGGGGATATTTAGCTGCTCGCGCATGGCGTCATCGATTTCAGCGACCATCACGCCAAGGCGCGCCTGGTTATTGCTGCTGGCCTGTGCCGACTGCTGCTCAGCGTCGGGCCAACTGCCTAACTCGACGGACTCAGTCAGTTCTTCACCGTCACGCATCAAGGTGAGCTCCACCTCGGTGCCTGGCGAACCTTTGCCGATCAGACGCGGCAGCGAGCTTGAGCGTTCAACCTCTTCGCCATTGACCTCAAGAATGACATCGCCAGCTTGAAGTCCTCCCTGGGCCGCCGGGCCTTCAGGATCCAGATCAGCAATCAAAGCCCCTATGGCATTTTCCATACCGAAAGACTCGGCCAGATCATCGGACACGGGCTGAATCATGACGCCTAACCAACCACGATCCACTCGGCCACCTTCACGCAGTTGCTCGGCCACATCCATGGCAACGTTGATGGGGATAGCAAATGAGACGCCCATAAAGCCGCCACTGCGGGTAAAGATTTGCGAGTTGATGCCTACTACTTCCCCGTCTAAGTTGAACAGCGGGCCACCGGAGTTACCGGGGTTAATCGCCACATCGGTTTGAATAAAGGGCACATACGCATCTCGCGGCAGGGTGCGGTTAATCGCACTAACGATACCGGCGGTGACCGAATGATCAAAACCAAAAGGAGAGCCAATGGCAGCAACCCACTCACCGACTTTTAGCTCGTCAGAGTCACCTAGATTGAGCGTAGGCAGATCATTTGCATCAATTTTGAGTAATGCCACGTCGGTTTGTGGATCGCTACCAACCACTTCTGCCCTCAATTCACGACGATCATTGAGCCGCACAAGTATCTCATCTGCATCTTGCACTACGTGCGCGTTGGTCATCACATAACCATCTTCACTGATGACGAACCCCGAGCCCAGAGACTGCCGCTCTTCCGTTCGCCCCTGTCCATTACCGGGAGGTGCAGGAAAGCTATCCCCAAAGAAATGGCGGAAAATTTCGGGGATTTCCTGGCCACCGAATCCGCCAAAATCGGGCGCGCTGCTGCGCTGGATCGTTCTGCTGGTCGAAATATTCACCACCCCAGGGGCGGCGTCTTCAACCAGTTCGGTGAAATCAGGCAAACCCTGTGCGCTGGCGGCTTGGCCAAACGTTAGCAATGCCACCACACAGACCCAAAGTGTGGAAGGGAGAATCAAGCGCTTCATGCAAGAGCTCCTACTTAAGATGATAGTAAACGAAAGCATATCAACGACTCACAGCAGGATGCTGGAGAATTCATTAACGAACTAATTGACCAAGCGTGGGCGAAAGCGTTCCCCTCGCTCACGCATTAGATATTTAATACTTAGCGCAGCGGCCATCAAAGCCATAAAAAAGCTCAGGGGCGCCAGCCAAATCGCGTTACTGGCAAGTGACACCATACCGGAAAGCAATAGTGCCAGCAGTAGGGGCAATCCATACACTCCAAAAGCCAGCAACGTTACAGAGGCACGTGGCAGACTGATAGTGACTTGGCTTCCTAATGGATAGTTGCGCTCGGCGTTATCTGTTTCGGAGGGAAGCACTATAGCAATGCGCTGACTGCGCTGCCGCACCAACAAGCCGACTCCGCACCCTCGCCCCTGGGCACACTGCTCACAGCCCTCTTGGGCGACAACTTCTACGATGACCCCCTGCTTGGTATGGTCGACAATCGTGCCCGTGCGAAGCAAGGGGGTATGAAACACAGGTCTACAGGGAGCAAAGTTCATTATTTATTCTCCCACCATGGGCAAATGACGAACGCTACTGGACAGTCTCATCGCCACTTTCACGAGCTGAATCTCCAACTAAGTCGAAAGTAATTGAGCGGACAATACGCTGCAACGTGGATGCTGGCAGCTCACCAATGGCCACAAGTTGCCAGTGGCCTTCAGCATTGGAGATGTGCTCAATGGCAACTGCCGACACGCCCAACTGCTTAACACCTTCTTGCAAGGCGGTCGTCTCTGCCGACGCAATGGGCTCTACAAAAATACTCACTGTGGCCAATCCATCGCTGTAGACACGCTGCGCTACATCATCGCCAGCAAAGGTAACGGGTTGCGCTACAAAGCCATCGGGTAGCCATGTGCTGCGCCAAGGAGTATCAAGGATAACGCGCGGCATACTCTCTCGAACGCTGCCGGTATACTTTTGAGGCGATTGAAGCTGAGTAATTTGGAAGGTTTCAATGATCCTACCCTGCTGATCACTGAGTACATGCTTGAGCAGCAGGCCAGTATCCTGGTCTAGCCACCATTCATGAGAGAAGCGCCATTGATCGAGAGGATCGAAAATAAGTTTGACCGCATCGCGGCCGGCGACACGAGCATCATCCTCAAAGTCAATAGCGTAATATTTTTCAAGATGAGCCGCCCAACTGGCAGGCGAAGGTAATTCACCGTTGCTGTGTTCTTGGGTCCAGGCCAGCCTGCCCACCGGAGAGCGGCGCTCAATGCTGACAGAGGGGCCATCCAAGTACTGTACCACCTGCTGACGAATGCCATCCTGGATACGGTGTGATAGTGCCAATGTACGCACATCAACGGCATCAATGGCCACCGCTCTAGCCTGAAACGCATAGCAGTGACTAGCCCATAAACCGCGTTCAAGCCACTGCGTTGCACTACTAGGCGTCTCGCCGGAATCTACTGCACACTCATAGCCGCCATGGTTGGCTGAAGAACTATTAGCGTTTTCTGCATGCGACTGAAATGGGAGAGTACCAACTACTATAGCCAGCAACCATGCGCGTCTAGCTCGTTGGGAAACCATCATGTTGCGCAATCCCATCCCGCGCACTCCCTCTACTCACCTAAAATGCATTATCAATCAAGTACGACATTCAGTTTAGCGCTGACCCAATGGTTCAGTCACTGCCGATGAACGCATTAACGGCATCCAACTATCACCGCTGCCGTAAGCAGCGCTTTGAGTATGCTGCTCTAAATAAGATTGCAGCAAGCCAATCTGCTCTACGTCAATATTAGTACCCTGGGAGGCCGTCACTCCCTGAGGCGTCTGAGCTGAAAACCCAGTTTCACTAATATTCATCAATCCGCCTTGGCCCGACTGACCGCTAAGCCGAAACGGCGTAGGTTCAAACATGGGCATATCAGCACGTGAGGCTACTGCCGACTGAGAGGCCAGGTTAACGGGCTGTACCTGAGTAGCGCCATTAGCGCCAGATGCAGTCGTTGCCATATCGTTACCGCCCTGGCCAACGGGTGAGTCGTTGCCGAAGAACTGAACGCCAGTGATCACCATCAGTGACACTGCAGCGGCAACGCCAGCGCCGCGGGCGAACGAAATCCCCCCCGTACGCTGAGCTACAGGCTCGACATCTTGCGTCATTGGCGCTGGCTCGTCACGCAGTCGGGCCATAATGCCAGCGGAGAGATCAACGCTTACATCGACGCCCTGCTCCCGCTGCATCATGCTGCGGGCAAGGTGATAGCGGCGCCATGTATCTGCGGCATCGGTATCGTTAGGCAGTGCCTTCAACACTCGGCGAAGCTCAAGCTCATCACTCTCGCCATCCATTAACACCGAAAGTGATTCCCGTGTGTTTTGACTCATACTTCACACCCTCACACTGTTAAAAAGAAGTACTGGGGTGATGGCCCATAATTTGTGTACACCACCACACCGACGACTTCCAAGGCCAAGACCCAGTTGCAAGCCAATTAAACTGGCGATACTCATTAGCCTGCAACACTAAGCTCATGACGCTTTGCACATTGATATATCAACGAATGACACATCATACGTGCTCATCAAGATAGTCAGGCTTTATGACGCCTTACATGCCAGACAGTTCACAAAAAAAATAAAACCTTCATTTCTTATCCTGGCATTGCTTGGCAATCATAGTGCCTTGCCTCTACTGACCGCTACTCATCGCGACTGTTCCGCGCCGTCGATACCAGTGGGCGGATATGCTCATCAACCGCCTCGCGAGCGCGGAAAATTCGCGAACGCACGGTACCCACCGGGCACTGCATTACTTGAGCAATATCTTCATAAGCAAGGCCATCCAGCTCGCGCAGGGTAATCGCCGTGCGCAGATCATCAGGCAGGTTTTCGATCGCCTGATAAACCGCAGCTTCGAGCTGATCTCTGGCAATCGCCGCTTCCGGTGACTCTGAATCTGCCAACCGCCCGCTTTGGTCGATAATTTCAGCATCGACGATATCCAAATCACTCCCCGGCGGGCGCCTTCCCCGCGAAACCAGATAGTTTTTGGCTGTGTTAATCGCAATGCGGTACATCCAAGTATAGAACGCACTTTCTGAGCGAAACTTACCTAAGGCGCGGTACGCCTTAATAAATGCCTCCTGAGCCACATCCTGAACTTCAGAGTGATCATGAACGTAACGGCCAATTAGGCCGATAATTTTGTGCTGGTACTTTTTCACCAGCAGATCGAAAGCGCGCGTATCACCTTTCTGGGCACGTTCAACAAGCTGTTGGTCTGTTTCCCGAGTGCCCATTCACACGCTCCTCCAGCTCGTACGGCGTGCGCCGAGCCCCATTCCTATTAGCCCTGACAAGTGGGCGTTCACAGCAAGCAGCATAGCGTCCCTTGGGCATTGATTAATAATAGAGTGAATAAAAGAGCGATTACTTCGCCCTCATATGTTGCTGCATTTTATAACGGTACTGAATTTTAACGACCTAAATTTTAACAACAGAGACCCAGTGTTGCGCGTTCCTTGCAGCGCATCAAGCGCTTACCCCCTTTCGCAAACCCTGCGGCTGACACTTTTAATCTCGCTAAAGTTCCACAGCAATTGATTTTTACCTGCTCGGCAAGCGATAGTAGTCGCCACTTTTTTTATCGCCTTTTTCACTTTTTCAACCATAACGCAAGCACAGGTAGCAAGATGTCCGAACAGCAGGTTAATAACCTTAACGTCCTAGCTCAAGACGTTCTCACCACCCCAGAAGCCCTCAAAAATGCCGTGCCGTTAACGGATGCGGCAGAGCGCACCGTAATTGAAGGTCGTCAAACCATTCAGAATATCCTTGATGGCAACGACCCACGCCTACTGGTAGTGGTCGGACCGTGCTCAATCCACGACGTGGAAGCCGCTCTTGACTACGCCCGCCGCCTTCGTGCGTTGGCGGATCAAGTCAGCGATAGCCTATATATCGTGATGCGCGTCTATTTTGAAAAACCGCGCACAACGGTCGGCTGGAAAGGCCTGATCAACGACCCGCACCTCAACGACTCCTTTGAGATCGATGAGGGCCTGCATATCGCCCGCAAACTGCTGGTCGATCTGGCCGAAATGGGCTTACCGCTAGCCACAGAAGCACTGGATCCCATCTCGCCCCAATACCTGCAGGACTGCATCAGTTGGTCGGCGATTGGCGCCCGCACCACCGAGTCCCAGACCCACCGGGAAATGGCTTCCGGCCTCTCCTGCCCGGTCGGCTTTAAAAACGGCACCGACGGCAGCCTGGACGTGGCGATTAACGCGCTTCAGTCTGTGGCCAGCCCGCACAATTTCCTGGGCATTAACCAGGCGGGCCAGGTGGCCATTATTCGCACCCGCGGCAATGCCTATGGCCATGTCGTGTTACGCGGCGGCAACGGCAAGCCCAACTACGACAGCGTAAGCGTTGCCCTGGCAGAAAAAGAGCTCGAGAAAGCCAAGCTCTCGCCCAACATCATGATCGACTGCTCCCACGCCAACTCCAACAAAGACGCCGCGCTACAGCCGCTGGTGCTGGAGAACGTCACCAACCAGATTTTGGAAGGCAACACCTCCATTATCGGCCTGATGGTGGAATCCAACATTGGCTGGGGCAATCAAAAACTGCCGCAAGATCTTAGCCAACTGCAGTATGGCGTTTCCATTACCGATGCATGCATCGATTGGGACACCACGGTGGAAACCTTCAATCGCATGAACGATAAACTGGCCGCCACTCTGGCCAAGCGCATCGCCAAGTAGGGCAGATACCCCGCTACGGCGGGGTTTTTTATGACGGGTCAGCGACTAATTTCTCGACGAAATGGCGGCAGCGCATCCAGCAGCGCTTGCCCGTAGCGGCGGGTAATCACCCGTTTATCCAACAAGGTGATTGTGCCGCGATCACTCTCTTTACGAATCAGGCGTCCGCAGGCCTGCACCAGCTTAATAGACGCATCAGGCACGCTAATGCGCATAAACGCATTACCGCCCTGGCTTTCTATCCACTCCGCTAACGTAGCACCCACCGGGTCGTCGGGTACCGCAAAAGGTAGCCGCGTTATCACCACATGCGTCAAATAGTCGCCGGGAAGATCGATCCCCTCGGCAAAGCTCGCCAAGCCAAAGATGATACTGCCCTCCCCCCTATCCACCGCCGCTCGATGGCGTTCGATAAGCTCACGCTTTGGCAGCGCATCCTGAGCGAGCACGCGCTCCTTCACATTCGCTGGCAACGCTTTGTCGACTGCACGCAGCTGGGCGCGGGAAGAGAACAGCACTAGCGCCGCCTCTTTGTCGGCCAACTGCGATACAAACGTCACAATCGCCCGCTCATGGGCCTCCCTGTCGCCAGGGTCGGTGGCCTCTTTAGGCACGCGCAGCACCGCATTGGCGTAATCAAAGGGGCTAGGCAGCGCCTGATAGCGGTAGCGGTTCGCCAAACCTGCGCGCTCTTGCAGGCGCTCAAAGCGGCCCAGAGCGGTCAACGTTGCCGAAGTGACCACCGCCCCATGGCAGCGCCCCCATAAATGCTTTGCAAGGGTATGCGCGGCTGATACGGGGCTAGCCGAAAACTCAACCTCCGGCTCACCGGCTACGCGGCTTAGGGTAATCCAACGGGCGCTGGGCGCCTCATTAGCAACATCCTTTTCGCTAAACGCCTGCCACAAGGCATGGGCCTCTAACGCCCGTCCATGCAACAGCGCCACCAACGGCAACCAGGTTTCTGCCTGCTCAGGATCAAGGCCGGTCTGCTTATCGGGATCAAGGCTTTCGCGCAGAATATCGCTGATACTCTCGAGACAGCGCGACAGCGAGGCAAACATCACCAACAGCTGCTGCGCCTGCTCCTGTAGAGCATCGGGCACCTGACCTTTCTCAAAACGCGATTGATGGGTGGCCTCTTCGTCCGCCAAGCCGTTTGGCCGCCCGGCTAGCTGATGCCCCATGCTAAACACATCGCCCAGCGCGGGTTCCAGGTTATGAATCAGCTCCGGCAAGCTCACCAGCAGCCGCGACACCGTTGGCTGAATAGCCAACGCCTGGTGAAGGTCAGTTAAACTGCTTCTCAGCGTTTTCAGCCAGCGCAAGCAGCCGTGCACCGCAAAGCGGTGGGCAAAGTGGGAAAGCGCCTTCTCTGGCAGGTGGTGGCCTTCGTCAAAGACAAAGATGCAGTCCGCCGGGTCGGGCAGAATCGCGCCGCCGCCCAAGGCCAAATCCGCCAGCACAAGATCGTGATTGGCGACGATAACGTCAGCGTTTTCAAGCTCTCGGCGGGAACGGAAAAACGCGCAGGCACCAAAGTGCCCACAGCGCCTCCCCGTGCACTGGCGATGATCCACCGTCAGCCGTCGCCAGTGAGCATCCTCAATCGCCTCAGGCCAGTTATCGCGATCCCCTTCCCATTCGCCCTGGCCGTAAGCTTGCGCCATATCGCTGGCAATAACCGTAAAGTCACTGCTTTGCGTTTGCAGGGACTGTTCAAACAGCGACAGCGTCGGGTTGGGCTCGGTACCTTCGAGCGCCTGATCCAGGCGCGCCACGCACACATAGCGGCCACGCCCTTTGGCTAATGCATAACGAAAGGCGATACCGCTGTGGCTAGCGAGTGAAGGCAAGTCCTGATTCAGCACCTGCTCTTGAAGAGCGACCGTGGCCGTGGAAATAATCAGCCGCTTGCCGCGCGCTTTCGCGATCGGCAAGGCGGCGATCAGATAGGCCAGCGTTTTCCCTGTCCCGGTACCCGCTTCAAGCACACAGACGTGGGTATCACTGGTGCGTTTACCCTCGCCGTCGCTCTCGATATTACCCAAGGTTCGGGCGATTTCAGCGATCATCATGCGCTGGCCGTAGCGTGGGGTCAGCTCGAGGGTGTCCACCACGCGACGATAAGCGTCTTGAATCTCGCTCTTGAGGGCAGTATCCAGCATGTGGCTTAGAGCATACCTTCCGGCGGATGCACGCAGGGTAGCTTGTCATTGATATAGCGTTCGATTTCCGGCAACGAGAAGGCATCCTCTTCACCGACAAAGCTAATCGATACACCCTTCGCACCAGCTCGACCGGTACGACCGATACGGTGTACGTAGTCTTCCGGGTCTTCGGGCAAGGTGTAATTGATAACGTGGCTCACGTCTTCAATGTGGATCCCACGGCCAGCAACGTCAGTGGCGACCAATACCTGAATTTCGCCTTCGCGGAAGCTTTCCAGGGTTTTGATACGCTGATTCTGAGGCACATCGCCCGACAGCATCGCTGCACTGACACCGGCTTTTTTGAGCAGGTCGTCGAGTTTGCGCACTAAGTCACGACGGTTACCAAAGACCATGACGCGCTCAAAGCTCTCCTGCTGAAGTAGATTCACCAGCAAGCGCTGCTTGTCGTCATCGGACACCATATACACACGCTGATCGATATCCGCCTGATTCTCAACGGTCACTTCGATTTCAACGTGGGCGGGATCAAGCGTCCATTGGCTGGCAAGATTCAGAATGTCGTCGGTAAAGGTGGCCGAGAAGAGGAAGGTCTGGCGCTCTTCTTTTTTCGGCGTGTAGCGAATGATTCGCTTCACGTCGGGGATAAAGCCCATCGACAACATGCGGTCGGCTTCATCTAATACCAATACTTCAACTTCATTAAGGTCGATATCGCGTTTCTGATGGAAATCCAACAGACGCCCAGGTGTCGCCACCAGGATATCGATCTTGCTGCCCAGGCTTTCACGCTGTTTCTGGTAGTCCATACCGCCGACCACACTCGCCACGTTGAGCTGGGTGAAGCGTGCTAACGCTTTAGCATCCTTTTCGATCTGCAGTGCCAGCTCGCGGGTGGGCGCAATAATCAAGGCGCGCGGAGCCCCCGGCTTTTGACCATTGGGTGTTGGCTCTTCCAGGAAGTAGGCCATCACAGAGATCAAAAAGGCCGCGGTTTTGCCGGTTCCCGTTTGCGCTTTGCCGACAATGTCGCCGCCTAATAGCGTTTGGCGCAGGGCCTCGGCTTGAATAGGCGTGCAGTACTCAAACCCTTGGGCATGAATAGCGCGCATTAAGGGCAGCGGCAGATCAAAGTCATGAAAGCGCCACTTGCCGGCCACGGCGGGCACCTGAAACTGACGAAGATCCCAGCTCGACTGGCGACGACGCGGTTTACGACGGCGGCGTTTTGGCTTGCGGTTCTGGGCCGGTGCTGTGGTCTGTTCCGACTCGCTCATAGGCTGTCTATCTGTCCATTGCTGTGGAAGTTGGCTTCTTGACGTGCGCATTGTACCAGGGCTTGGCGATAAGAGCGCGTCCTGCTGTCGAAGGAGTCCCAAGGCCTGTTAGAATAGCCGTCAAATCGACGTAAGGAGCGCGACATGACGCGTAAGAAAAAAACTCGTTCACTGGCCGATAAGGTGACAATTCGTACCGGCCGGCGTAAAGATTATAAAAAATGGCGCCACGACAATCCTGACCAAGTCGCCCCTTCACGCCGTTTTGTGGCGAAAAAGCAGCAGCAGCGCAAGCTCCAGGCAGTGAGAAAACTCGCCCGCCAGCAGAACGGACAGGAGATTGCCATTCACCCTGACAAAACTGATGGCGGTGCCAACAAACCGCAGGGGGACGACTCATAATGCGTTTGGTTTCGTTCAACATTAATGGCATCCGAGCACGGCTTCACCAGTTACAGGCGTTGATCGACACTCAGCAGCCGGACGTGATTGGGCTCCAGGAAACCAAAGTGCAGGATAGTGAGTTCCCCCTCGCCGACGTGGAAGCCATGGGCTACCACGTTTTTTATCACGGCCAAAAAGGCCACTACGGCGTTGCCTTGATGTGCCGCCAGGCGCCTGCTGAAGTTTTTTACGGCTTCCCCGATGATGACGAAGACGTCCAGCGCCGCATGATCGGCGTTCGTCTGATCGCCGATGATGGCGAAGCCGTGACGATCTGGAACGGCTATTTTCCTCAGGGCGAAAACGTTACTCACCCGACTAAATTCCCTCATAAAGAGCGCTTTTACGGCCAGCTAGCGCGACTGCTTAGCGAGCAGCACCGCTCTGACGAGCGACTGGCGATCATGGGCGATTTTAATATCTCACCGGAAGACCAGGACATTGGTATCGGCGACGCTAACCGCAAGCGCTGGCTGCGTGAAGGCAAAACCAGCTTTCAACCCATTGAGCGCGAGTGGCTCGAAGGTATTAAAGCCTGGGGACTTACCGACAGCTACCGCCTCTGCTATCCGCAAAGCGATGACCGCTTTAGCTGGTTCGATTACCGCTCAAAAGGGTTTAACCAGGAGCCCAAGCGCGGCCTGCGTATCGACTATATTCTAGTCACCCAGGCGCTAGCTGAGCAGGTCACCGGCGCGGGCATAGACTACGATTTACGCGGCATGGAGCGGCCATCGGATCACGCGCCTACCTGGAGTGATTTTGATATTACGCTTAAAATCTAGACCTCTCTGCATACGGCGCTAGGGCGCCGCGAGGGCGCTGTGAACCCATCCATGGGCGCTACTTTTTCCATCCCTGGAAAAAGACCCTCGCTTTACCCTATCGCCGACCTACTGAACTGGACAGACATCTTTTCTGCGTGAGATTAACTAGTTGAAACTGGCCAGCCACTGCTCCGCTTCATCGTCACCTAATGACGAGGCGCGGGCAAAGGCTTGTTTCGCTTGCCCATCCTCACCCCAGGCGTAAGCGAGCTGGCCATAGGCACGCCAGTCTGCGGCAGCTTGCGTATGCAGCGCCAAGGCGTGCCAGGCATTTAGGGCCTTCTCAACGTCTTTGGCCTGCCGCCAGGCGTTAGCCAGCAAACGCAGATGGGACTCATCGCGGACAATATCGCCCTCACTCATCGCCCGCTCTAGGTGTTCTGCCGCCCTTGCGGGGGTGCCGCCGACGAGGTGGAGTTGAACCAACAGCCAGAAATCTTCCTGCTCGGTTAACTTGCCTAATTGCCAGGCCGTCTCCCACAGGCCAGCGGCTACCCCAGACTGGCCAGCCTGCTGAGCAAGCCCGGCGGCTTGACGCCAATCGGCGGCGTCGCTTTGCGCGTTCAAGCCATCCAGCAGCCAGCCCAATGCCTGATCGCCTTGCCCTGCATTGCGATACACAGCAAGCGCCAGAGCCTGCTGCGCTTCGCTTAGCTCTGGCGTCTCATTAAGCGCCTGCTCAAGCCAATCGGCAGCTTCATCCCAGCGTTCCTGTTGCGCCAGCAGGCGGGTTAGCTGCCAGGTAGTGTCAATATCCTGCTGACTGTCTAACCACTCACTGAGTAACTCAATGGCCTGATCACGTTGACCGGCAGCACGGCGCAGTGAGGCCTCTTCACGTAGCCAACGGGCTGCTTGGGCACTGTCGACTCCGCTTAAACCACGGGCAATCGCCAGACGATCCGCTGCCGCAGCGTGCTGATCCTGGCGCGTCAAAGCGCCAGCTGCGAGCTGTTGATAGAGCGCGCTGGCCCACTGATCCGATTGGTTGCCGGGCGCCAACCGCTCCGCCTGGGCCGTCGCCCGCTCAACGACTTGTGCCAACGCCCCCTCTTTTAACTGGCTTTGCAGCGCATTGAGGTCAGCAATCACATCACCTTGTAGCGCAGGGCTGGCCTGTGAAGAAAGAGGCCAAACGCTGAGTAATAGAATGCATAAAAGACGCTTCATACGGCTACCTCAACTGAAACTCGATCCGCTGGGTGGCATTACGCAACTGATCACTGGGTTCAAATTGCCACTTGGCAATCGCGTCACGCGCGGCATCGTCAAATACGCGACGCGGCTGCGCATTGGTAACCCGTATAGAAGAACTATCCACACTGCCATCGCGGCGAATCGTAAAGGCCACCTCTACAAAGCCTTCCATACCTCGGCGCTGGGCACGTGGTGGATAGTTTGGATTAACCCGGCTGGTCGGCGTAGCTTGGCCAACGCTCACCGGCTCGTTAGAGGGAGCAGGCTCAGCTGCTGGAGCTGCCTCACGCTCAGCAGGCTCACTCGGCTCAGCAGTGGTAGCGGCGGGTGCTGGCTCTGCAGGCGCTTCTCGAGGCGGTGGTTCCGGTGCGGGTTCTGGCGTTGGCTCAGGCCGGGGTTCCGGTTCAACTTCCGTTAGCTCGGGAAGTTCGCTGTCCATTTCAACCGGCTCGACGGGCTCCTCTGGCAGCTCCACTTCCGGCAGACTAATAGTGCTTTCCGCTACCGGAGGCGGCTCGGGCGCAGGCATGGGAGGCGGTGCTTGCTGGGGTGCCGCTTCAACAGGCTGAGGCGTGGGCGCCTCCTGCTCAGGGGCCACCTCCGGCGCTTCAATCATGGTCATTGCCATGCTCATGGTCAGCTCTTCGGGCTCCCGCTCAGGGGGGGCCACTAGCTGGGCAAGCAGCCAGAACAAGCCCACCGCCAGAACGACACCCCCCAATAACGACAGCAGGTGGCGCATCATGACCCACTCCGACTCGCTGCCACCGCCACTTGGTCAACGCCCGCTTCACGTAGGCGATCCATCACCTCGATCAGCAAGCCCGTGGTGGATTCGCGATCCGCCTGGATAACTACCGAGCCATCATCACTTAGCATATCGGCTACCTGCTGACCGACCCGGTGGGCATCCACGGGACTGCCATCTACCCATACCGCACCTTCGGGGGAAATCGCCACGAGCACCTGGGCATCCGGGCGTGGGGTGGCGGCGCTGGATTCCGGTCGTTCAATCTCGACACCGCTCTCTTTGACAAAGCTGGTAGTCACAATAAAGAAAATCAGCATGATAAATACCACGTCGAGCATGGGGGTAAGATTCACCTCATTGCTCTCAGCAGTCGCATCTATGGAACGACGTCTACGCATCACTCTCCTCCAGTGCCCGCGCCAAGCGATCATGCAGCCGCTGGTCTTCACGACGGATGACGTGCTCTAAACGACTAATAAATAGCAGCCCGACCACGGCAATGGCCATGCCGGTCAAGGTCGGCAGCGTCGCTCGGGCGACGCCGTCCGCCATGGCACGGGCTTGATGGGTCTCACTCAGCGAAAGGCTATCAAACACGCTGATCATGCCCGTCACTGTGCCTAACAACCCCAATAACGGACATAGCGCGACTAACAGCTTTAGCCATGGCAAGGGTTTGCGCAGCCTGGCGACCAGCGCCTCGGCCCACACTTGACGAAGCGTCCGGGCACTCCAGCTAGTGTGGTCGCTACGCGCCGCCCAGCGGCGCAACAGTTGACGCCGCGCTGTACGCCAAGTAATCCGGTAGTACCACCAGCGCTCCATGGCCATGGCAAACACCAGTACGGCCACGACGGCCAAAACCACCAGTACTGCGCCCCCCGCCTCCACTAAGCGCTCAACGGGTTCGAGCCAGAGAGGAAGAGTGGACATGTTAATTCACCACGGGCGTGTGAGATTCCAGATGATCTGCCAGTGTCGCGCTCGCCTGCCCTTCAATCACGTGGGTCAGGTAACGGCTGCGGCCTGCCAGAGCGGTCTGTACAAACAGCAGCGGCACGGCGGTAATCAGGCCCAGCACGGTAGTCACTAGCGCCTGACTGATACCGCCCGCCATTAGCTGCGGGTCGCCGGTGCCAAACACGGTAATCGCTTGGAAAGTCACGATCATGCCGGTTACCGTGCCCAGCAGACCGAGCAATGGTGCTATCGCGGCAAGCAGCTTCACCATCGGCTGACTGCGTTCCAGCCTGGGCAACTCGGCCAACACTGCTTCATCCAACCGCGCTTCCAGCGCCTCCGGAGTTTGATGTTTATCCATGCCTTCAAAGCGCAGCAGAACCCGGCCCAGCGGGTTATTGTCCCGCAACTGATCGAGAGATTGCCGCTGGCGTTTAACACGCAGACTCACCAGTACCAAATAGAGATACTGCCCCAGCCCGATGATCATGCCCAGAATACCCAGCGCCACGACAACATAGCCGACATAGCCGCCCTGCTGGAAACGCTCCCATAGACTGGGTTGCTGGGCCAAGGCCTCCAGCACACTGCCCTGGGTAGGATCCACCGCAAATACATTGCTTTCGCCCTGGTAGTAAGCCGCCAGCACCCCGGCAATGGCATCAGGGGTACGCGGCAGAACCACTAGGTTGCCGTCATTTTCACCGCGCTCTAAGAGCTCGTTCTCGGTAAAGGCCGCAAAATCGCCCAGCCTTACCAATTCGCGAGCGGCTACCTCTCCATTTGCATCGGCGACGGGCATTGAAAGCCGCTCGGCACGCCCGGTGCGCGCGGTTAACGTCGCCAAGCGATCCACCACATTTTCCAGTTGATGGCGCTCAAGCACTTCAACTTCATCCAACCGCGGCGGTAACGAACCCTCCTCCAAGGTCAACAAGCTTTCTTCGCCAAGCGTGTTGCGAACCTCTGAGCTGTGTCGGGCAAGATTGGCCAGCAGACCCGAAAGCGCTTCGCCCTGTTCTGCCTGGCGTTCGTTCAGCTCGCTGGCTTGGTCTGTTTGCTCTGCCTGCTGCGTCTGCAGTGCTTCATGCTGCTGCCGGGCATCTTCGTGCTCGGCGCGCGCTTGCTCCAGCGCGGACTCTAGCGCTTGCTGGTCATCCAGAAAGTTCATTAGCCGCTGCTGGTCTCGCACTTCAGCAGCCTCACGGGCTTCACGCAGAGAAGTAGCGCTTTCGGTTTGCGCCATTGATACGCCACTCACCGCTACCAGACCCAATACAACGCAGGCATAGCCAAGTTGACGAAGTGTTAGCCGACTCATGGTTGCTCTCCCTGCAGGTCATTGGCACTAATCGAGAGCGGCAAGGTTAATAGATCCGGGGCGCGCTGATCTTCCGCCATACGCAGCCCACTGCGCACTTCACGCAGGTATTCGTCATCCAGCGGTTGCCATGCGCCGTCCTCAGCGCTCCACACACCACCCTCACGGCCGTCGGGGGTTAGGTAATAAAAGCCGATACGTCCGATGCGTAAGAAATCCACTTCGCGTTGGCGGCCATCCTGACTTAGGCGCCCCCGCCAGCTGTCCATCTCCTGACCATAGTCAAGCTCAACGCGCCAGGCCTCTAACAGTCCATTAATACGCTCAATGGTGTTTTGACCTTGCTCGTCGGGCTGACGCTCAACCCGCGCTAACCGCTCTTCACGTAGAAACGGCAGGTCACGCTCTATCCATTGGCTTAGCTGAGCAGACATATTTTGTTCGATCACGGGCAGCGCCGCGCGGGTATCTTCCAGCGTATCCAGCGCCGTCGCCAACCGCTGCTGACGCTCGGCCTCTTCCGCCAAGCGCCCGGACAGAGAGGCGTTATCAGCCTTCAGCTGTCGGGTTTCGCGCTCCAAACGGCGCAACTCTTCCAACTGCTCACGGGTCTGCGCATCGGCAGCATCGATCTGCTCCTGAAGCGCTGCCTGGGCTTGCTGGGCTTCGACACTTTCGGCCGCTTGAGCCACTGCTTGTTCACTTGCCATCAGCGTGCCACTGGCCAGCACTCCCGCTAGCCACCATCCACGCAAGGCAAAGAAAGGCCTGTTCAGCACGTCGACTCTCCGTCACTGAGTAGCGGGCGGCGGGCACCGCGCCACTAAAAACTAATTGGGTATTAGAACGATTTGCGTTTATCTTTTACGGGACATAGCCTACCACTAATAGAATAAATGACAATATTTATCATTAACCATCAGTTGATTTCGCTTACCTGACACGCATAAAAAAGGCGCCCATCGGCGCCCGTTATCACAATGTTCAAGCTTAATAGTTAACCACTACGTACTCTTTTGTCAGCGGCGCCAGCGGGAGTTGCCAAGCCTCTTCACGGGTTACCCATCTTGCTTCGGCAATTTCAGCCGCCGCCTCGACAGGCTCGTCGATAACCAGGCTAAACAGGTGCGCTTCGAGCATCATGTCCGGCTCATTGGCAGCGGGAGCGCTGTGCACGCCTAGCGGAATCAGTTGATCTTCATTAACCTGCAAGCCTAACTCCTCTTTCAGCTCACGGCACAGTGCCTCTAACGCAGTTTCACCAGCATCGATCTTGCCGCCGGGCTGCATAAAGAAGGACGTATTGTGCTTGCGCACCAGTAGCAAACGACCATCGGGATCGCTCACCATTGCTGCGGCAATTTTCAATACGTTAGCGGGGTTGTCTGGCATACCTCCTCCTTTATGCGCCTTTATCTATACCACCAGCTTATCTACTACCCACTCCTACGGCCATTAAAACGCCCAGTCGTCATCTTCGGTGGCGACGGCTTTACCGATCACGTAGGAGGAGCCGGATCCAGAGAAGAAGTCGTGGTTCTCGTCGGCGTTGGGTGATAGCGCCGCCATGATGGTGGGATCCACATCGGTGACGCTGCTGGGGAACAGCGGCTCGAAGCCAAGGTTCATCAGCGCTTTATTGGCGTTGTAGTGAAGGAATTTTTTGACGTCTTCACTTAGGCCTACCTCGTCATACAGTGACTCGGTGTAGCGCACTTCGTTGTCGTAGAGCTCCAGCAGCAGCTCGTAGGCGTAATCTTTCACTTCCTGCTGGCGCGCTGGCGTCGCTTCCGCCATCGCCTGCTGGAATTTATAGCCAATGTAGTAGCCGTGTACCGCTTCGTCGCGAATGATTAGACGAATGAGGTCGGCGGTGTTGGTCAACTTGGCATGGCTTGACCAGTACATCGGCAGGTAGAAGCCGGAGTAGAACAGAAACGACTCAAGGAATACGCTGGCGACTTTGCGCATCAGCGGGTCATCCGAGCGGTAGCGCTCTAAAATCAGCTGGGATTTTGCCTGCAGCGTCGGATTCTCTTCACTCCATCGGAACGCGTCATCCACATCGCGGGTGGTACAGAGCGTCGAGAAGATCGAGCTATAGGAGCGCGCGTGCACTGATTCCATAAAGGCGATATTGGTATAAACCGCCTCTTCGTGGGGAGTGCGAGCATCTTCCATTAATACCGGTGCGCCCACGCTGCTTTGGATGGTGTCGAGCAGCGTGAGACCGGTAAATACACGAATCGTCAGCTGCTTTTCTTTTTCGGTCAGCGTGTTCCACGACTGAATATCGTTAGACAGCGGGACTTTTTCCGGCAGCCAGAAATTACTGGTCAAGCGGTTCCAGACTTCCAGGTCTTTATCATCCTGAAGCCGGTTCCAGTTAATCGCATCAACCCGCGATAAACGTTGCATGGTGTTCATATCACTCTCTCAAAGCCCGGCTATGAGAGCCCGGCTGTGACAGCCGGGCTAGCAAAGCTTGTTTAGAAACAAATGCTCAATAACAGACACAAGGCGAATCGGCAGAAATCAGTGCCATTACAGCGTGCAAGAAACGCAGCCTTCTACCTCGGTGCCTTCTAACGCGCTCTGGCGCAGGCGAATGTAGTAGAGCGTTTTGATGCCTTTGCGCCAGGCGTAAATCTGCGCCTTATTGATATCGCGCGTGCTTGCGGTGTCCGGGAAGAACAGCGTTAGCGATAAGCCCTGGTCAACGTGCTGCGAGGCTTCCGCGTAGGTGTCGATAATCTTTTCCGGGCCGATTTCGTAGGCATCCTGGAAGTAGTCAAAATTCGCTTCATCCAGGAAAGGCGCCGGGTAGTAAACACGCCCCAGCTTTCCCTCTTTACGTATCTCAATTCTCGCCGCCACCGGGTGAATACTGGAGGTGGAGTTATTGATGTAAGAGATCGAGCCCGTCGGCGGTACCGCCTGCAGGTTACGGTTATACAAACCGTGGGCCATGACCGAGGCTTTCAGTTCCTGCCAATCATCTTGGGTCGGCAACGCGATACCGCTGCGCTCAAACAGCCCGCGTACTTTATCGGTGCGCGGCAGCCACGCCTGGTCGGTGTACTTATCGAAGAAGGTCCCCGAAGCGTAGGTAGAGTCGGCAAAGCCCGCAAACGACTCTTTGTGTTCAATCGCCAAACGGTTCGACGCCCGGATCGCATGGAAGGCAACGCAGTAGAAGTAGAGGTTGGTAAAATCCAAACCTTCGTCAGAGCCGTAGTAGATGTGCTCCCGCGCCAGATAGCCGTGTAGGTTCATCTGACCCAAGCCAATCGCCCGCGACTTGGCATTACCTTCGGCAATAGAGGGCACGCTGCGCAGGTTACTCATTTCAGAAACAGCGGTGAGACCACGAATAGCGATTTCCACACTGGTACCGATATCACCTGCGTCCATCACCTTGGCAATGTTCATGGAGCCCAGGTTACAGGAGATGTCCTGACCGATTTGGCGATAACCAAGGTCGTCGTCATACTCGGTAGGCGTATTGACCTGAAGAATTTCAGAGCAAAGGTTACTCATGTTGATACGGCCAGCAATCGGGTTGGCGCGATTAACCGTGTCTTCGAACATGATGTACGGGTAGCCCGACTCAAACTGCAGCTCGGCCAGAGTCTGGAAGAAGGCCCGTGCATTGATCTTATGCTTGCGAATGCGCGCATCCGCAACCATCTCTTGGTACTTCTCGGTAACGCTGATGTCGCCAAAGGGCACGCCGTAAACACGCTCTACATCGTAGGGCGAGAACAGGTACATGTCGTCGTTGCGCTTGGCAAGCTCAAAGGTAATATCCGGAATCGTCACGCCCAGGGAGAGCGTTTTGATACGGATTTTCTCGTCGGCGTTTTCCCGCTTGGTATCCAAAAAGCGCAGAATATCCGGGTGGTGAGCGTTCAGATACACCGCCCCTGCCCCCTGGCGAGCGCCCAGCTGGTTGGCGTAGGAGAAGGCATCTTCCAGCAGCTTCATAATCGGGATGATGCCTGATGACTGGTTTTCAATGCGCTTGATGGGTGCACCGGATTCGCGGATGTTGCTGAGCAGGAATGCCACACCGCCGCCACGCTTGGAGAGCTGAAGGGCCGAGTTAATCGAACGACCAATCGACTCCATATTGTCTTCAATACGCAGCAGGAAGCACGACACAAGCTCGCCGCGCTGCTGCTTGCCGCAGTTCAAAAAGGTGGGGGTCGCCGGCTGAAAGCGGCCGCTAATGATTTCATCCACCAGCGACTTCGCCAGCGTTTCGTCGCCCCGCGCCAGGGTTAGCGCGACCATGCAGACGCGGTCTTCGTAACGCTCTAGATAGCGTTTGCCGTCGAACGTCTTCAGCGTATAGCTGGTGTAGTACTTAAAGGCGCCCAAAAAGCTTGGAAAGCGAAACTTATACGCATAGGCCTGCTCGAACAACGCCTTGATAAAGGCGAAGCTGTACTGGGCCAGCATCTCGGCTTCGTAATACTGCTCTTCGACCAGGTAATCGAGCTTTTCTTCTAACGAGTGGAAAAACACCGTGTTCTGGTTAACGTGTTGCAAAAAGTACTGGCGTGCCGCTTCGCGATCTTTATCCAGCTGCAGCTCGCCATTGGCACCGTACAGGTTGAGCATGGCGTTAAGAGCGTGATAGTCCAGCGTGCGCGTTTCCATCTTCGCTGCTGGCCGTTTGGCCTCACCGTTTTTAGTGGATACGTCGTTCGAGACTGAGTCTTTCGGCGCTGAGTCTTTCAGGGCTAGGTTTGTCGTTTCCAAAACTCTTCTACTCCTTGACGGACATTGGCCACGTCATCGTCGGTGCCAAATAATTCGAATCGATACAGCAGCGGCACTTGGCATTTTTTCGCAATAATGCGGCCAGCAAGGCCATACGCTTCGCCAAAATTTGTATTTCCCGCTGCAATCACCCCCCGCAGGAGGCCCCGATTATGTGTGTCGTTAAGAAAATGGATCACCTGCTTGGGCACCGCACCCTGCTCGCTCCCCCCACCATAAGTGGGGGTAATTAAAATATACGGCTGGGTGACTCGTGGAACAGGCTCATCTCGATTCAACGGCAGTCGCTTTGCGGCAAAACCAAGTTTTTCTACAAATCGATGGGTATTGCCTGATTTTGTAGAGAAGTAAACCAAACTGCCGGCGATAGGTGAAGGTGAGCAACTTGCCAGCATTAGGATGACTTAAGCCAGCGCTTGAATGCGGTCTGGACGGAAACCCGACCAGTGATCCTCGCCGACGACTACGACAGGAAGCTGGCGATAGCCGAGAGCTTCGACTTCTTCTTGAGCACCGGATTCGGCGGTAATATCGATAACAGTGTAATCAAGCCCCTGCTTGTCGAGCGCGCGGTAAGTCGCGGTGCATTGAACACAAGCGGGCTTGCTATAAATTTGGATTTCCATGGCTATTTTCCTTTTCATAGCGGCATTTTTCGGGTAGGGCACATCTAGTGCCTGCCCTCTCTAAAAGATACGACGCATACTATATATAGACCAATGAAAAATCAATTCAAGCATATGTGGTATTTTTCATCCACAGGATATTGACAGCTAATGCCCAACCCTGCCCCCTAAAACACTGTCCCAGACAATAAAAAACCGCCCACTAAAAAGTGGACGGTTTTTAACAGCGCCATGAACCGGCGCAGTTAGCGGCTCATAGCAATATTAGCTAATCGCAGCCTGGTAACGACGCTCAACGTCTTCCCAGTTCACTACGTTAAAGAACGCAGCAATATAGTCAGGGCGCTTGTTCTGATACTTCAGGTAGTAGGCATGCTCCCAAACATCCAGACCGAGCAGCGGCGTATTGCCGTGCATCAGCGGGCTGTCTTGGTTCAAGGTATTTTCTACCACCAATTTCTTTTCAGGGGTAATGGAGAGCCATGCCCAACCACTGCCGAAACGGCCAACGGCCGCTTTTTTGAACTCTTCTTTAAAGGCTTCCAGACCGCCCAGCTCAGCATCAATCGCTTTTGCGACATCGCCCTGGGGATTGCCACCACCGTTAGGCGACATCATTTGCCAAAACATGGAGTGGTTGGCATGACCGCCACCGTTATTAATAACGGCTTGACGCTTGGCTTCCGGAACGCGATCCAAATTAGCGATCAGCTCTTCGACAGGTACATCTTCAAGACCTGTGCCTTCCAGCGTGGCGTTCAGGTTGTTGATGTAGGTTTGATGGTGACGAGAGTGGTGAATTTCCATCGTCATCGCATCGATGTTTGGTTCGAGAGCGTCATATGCGTACGGCAATTCGGGTAGTGTATGTGCCATATCATCATCTCCTTGAGTGGCTTTCGTTGCTTTCACTTACCTATGTGCGGTCAGCCCGCAGCTTTTTCAACCACCGGGGTGGTTTTTCTTACCTTTTGACCCAGTACTTTAGTCAACTATTGCCAGTTTACCTAATACACCGGCCAAAAAAAAAGCCGACTTCTGGCGAAGTCGGCCCACCGCTATTGAATCACGGTATTGCTTACAGCTTGCTCTCAAGCTCCGGCAGGATCTCAAACAGATCCCCCACCAGGCCGTAATCCGCCACCTGGAAAATCGGTGCTTCGTCGTCTTTGTTGATGGCAACGATCACCTTGGAGTCCTTCATGCCCGCTAGGTGCTGGATGGCACCGGAAATGCCCACGGCGATATACAGATCCGGCGCGACGATCTTGCCGGTTTGGCCGACCTGCATATCGTTGGGCACAAAGCCTGCGTCTACCGCGGCCCGGGAAGCACCGATGGCAGCCCCCAGCTTGTCGGCAATGCCGTCGAGCAGCTTGAAGTTTTCGCCGTTGCCCATACCGCGGCCGCCGGAGATCACCACCTTGGCGCCGCCCAATTCAGGACGATCCGACTGCGCCAGCTCCTCTTTCACAAAGCTGGACTGGCTGTTGTCGACCACTACGTCGACGGCTTCCACCGTCGCGCTGCCGCTGGTGCCGACCGCATCAAAACCGGTGGAACGCACGGTGATGACCTTGAGGGCATCGTCGCTTTTGACGGTAGCAATGGCGTTACCGGCGTAGATCGGTCGCTTAAAGGTATCGGCGCTGTCCACGGCGATAACGTCCGACAGCTGGCTGACGTCTTTTAGCGCCGCTAAACGCGGCAGCACGTTTTTGCCGGTAGTCGAAGCGCTGGCCAGCACGTGGGTGTAGCCATCGGCCAGTTCGACCAGCAGCGCGCCCATGGGCTCGGCCAGCTGGTGGGCGTAAACGGCGTTATCCGCAACGCGGACTTTGCTCACGCCGTCGAGTTTGGCGGCGGCTTCGGCAGCGGCTTGCACGCCTTCACCGGCCACCAGGATATCGATATCGCCACCGATGGCTTGGGCGGCCGCCACGACGTGGGCGGTGGCACCGGCCAGTTGGCCTTCGTGTAGATCCGCAAGTACCAGAATGCTCATGGCATCAACTCCTTTCAAAGCTCTTTTCTTAAAGTACGGTTTTCAAAGCACTTATCTTAAAGAGCTTATCTCAAAGAACTTTGGCTTCGTTTTTCAGCTTGTCGATCAGCTCGTCTACCGAGGCGACTTTGACGCCGCCCTTGCGCTCGGCGGGCGACTCGACTTTGAGCAGGCTGACCTTGGAGGCAACCTCAACGCCGTAGTCGGCGGGGGTTTTCACATCCAGCGGCTTTTTCTTGGCCTTCATGATGTCGGGGAGCTTGGCGTAGCGCGGCTCATTCAAACGCAGGTCGGTGGTGACAATCGCCGGTAGTGTCAGGGCGATGGTCTGCAGGCCGCCGTCAATTTCACGCGTCACGTTCACCTTGTCGCCGTCGACCGCTACTTCCGAGGCAAACGTACCTTGAGGTAGGCCGGTGAGCGCGGCGAGCATTTGGCCGGTCTGGTTGTTGTCGGTGTCGATGGCCTGTTTACCCAACACCACCAACCCCGGCTGCTCTTCTTCAACCACTTTGGCCAGCAGCTTGGCCACGGCCAGGGATTCGGCGCGCTCGTCGGTTTCGATATGGATGGCGCGATCCGCCCCCAGCGCCAGCGCGGTACGTAGCTGCTCTTGGGCGGCTTTGGGCCCTACCGTGACGGCGACGACTTCTGTCGCCACGCCCTTCTCTTTCAGGCGTACCGCCTCTTCCACGGCAATTTCGCAGAAGGGGTTCATGGCCATTTTGACGTTGGTAAGATCGACATCCGAGTGATCCGCCTTAACGCGGATTTTGACGTTATAGTCGATGACGCGTTTCACCGCGACGAGTACTTTCATAGGTTCCTCGCTTGGCTTGTCGTAAAGCCGTTACCCTGAGACGGCACCCGCCCAGCGGATACCCCTTTTTAAGACGTGTGATGCATTGAAGACTTACTGGCAACCGCTCAACAGCGATTCGCCTGCCCCAATACAGGCGCTGCCAACGATAACGGCGGCGCTTTTAAATTCAATATACAAAATTCAATCGAGCGTTTGATAGGTGCGCAATTGAAAAACCCTACCAATTTGCCATAGCCTGCCATAAAGCGACAATACCTAATGCTTAATCGTCCACTACGGCCTTAGTCGTAGCACTGAACGGTGGTAAGCAAAGCATACCGTCAATAAATGCTCCTTTCACCATCGTAGGCGTGACCTGACACAGGTATTATGCCTATCATGGGGCATAACCAGAAGCAAACGACCGTTTTAAATTAAGGCCGACTTTTTATAAGCTAGTTCCCTGGAGTAACCCTGAGATTAGTTTTGTAAACGCTGGCACTTAAAGAGAATAAGGAGAAACCGGGTGGAAACTGTAGAACGCGATGTAATGGACTTTGATGTCGTCATTGTCGGTGCGGGCCCATCCGGGCTTTCCGCCGCATGCCGACTCATGCAGCAAGCCAACGAGGCTGAGCAAGAGCTCACGGTTTGCGTCGTTGAAAAAGGCTCAGAGGTTGGCGCACATATTCTATCAGGCGCGGTCTTTGAACCCCGTGCATTGACGGAGCTGTTCCCCGACTGGAAGGAGCGCGGCGCACCACTCAATACCCCGGCAATTCGCGACGACGTTTTCTTGCTTAAAGACGCCGAAAAAGCGCAGAAAGTGCCCAATGCTTTAGTACCTAAAAGCATGCATAACACCGGCGGCGAGCTTACCCGCTATGTGATCAGTGCGGGCAACCTGTGCCGCTGGCTGGCGGAACAGGCAGAGGGCCTCGGCGTAGAAATCTTCCCAGGCTTTGCCGCCCAAGAGGTCATTATTGAAGATGACGCCGTGCGTGGCATTCTGATTGGCGACATGGGTGTTGCCGCCGATGGCACCCCTAAAGATGGCCATATGCCGGGCATGGAACTGCGCGCCAAATACACGCTGTTTGCCGAAGGCTCGCGGGGGCATTTAGGCAAACGCTTAATCAAAGACTTCTCACTGGATGAAGGTTGCGACCCGCAACACTACGGTATCGGCCTTAAAGAGCTATGGGATGTGCCTGCCGACAAACATGAGCCTGGGCTCGTATTGCATGGCTCTGGCTGGCCATTGGATAAAAACGCCCACGGCGGCTGGTTCCTTTACCATGCGGAAAACCAGCAGGTCGTTGTGGGTTTGATTATGGATCTGGGCTACCAGAACCCGTGGCTCTCGCCCTTCGACGAATTTCAACGTATGAAGCATCATCCGGTACTTAGTCAGTATCTGGAGGGTGGCAAGCGCGTGGCTTATGGCGCCCGGGCGATTACCAAGGGGGGCTTTAACAGCCTGCCCAAAATGACCTTCCCCGGCGGGCTATTGATTGGCTGCGATGCGGGCACCCTCAACTTTTCCAAGATCAAAGGCCTGCACACCGCCATGAAGTCTGGTTTGGTTGCTGCGGAGAGCGTATTTGAGGCGATCAAAGGTGGCGACGAAGGCGCCCAGGAGCTAACGAGCTTTACCCAGAAATGGGAAGCCAGCTGGGCCTACCAAGAGCTTAAAGAGAGCGCCAGCTTCGGCCCCGCGATCCATAAATATGGCACCGTGGGCGGTGGAGCGTATAATTTTGCTCACCAGTTGCTGGGCAACAAGCTGCCTAACGTACACGATACCACCACCGACTATGGCGCACTCAAGCCTGCAGCCGAGTTTGAAAAGATTAACTATCCCAAACCGGACGGCAAGCTCTCCTTCGACAAGCCTACCTCGGTGTTTCTGTCGAACACCAACCATGAAGAGGATCAGCCGTGTCATTTGCGCCTGGACGATCCTGAGCTACCAATCCGCGATAACCTGCCCAAATACGCAGAACCGGCGCAGCGCTACTGCCCAGCTGGTGTTTACGAAGTGGTAGAGGATAGCGCGGGCCAGCCACGCTTTCAGATCAATTTCCAAAACTGCGTGCACTGCAAAACTTGCGACATCAAAGACCCAGCGCAAAATATTACCTGGTTAGCACCAGAAGGTGGTGGCGGACCCAACTACCCTAATATGTAATTGAATCAGTACCAGTAGCGACGGTATGAGCGTCACGGCTAGCGATAACGGGCCGTGACGTTTCTTTCTAGGCTATGAAAGTGTCGCGCTTTGCTGGCTTTCCAACACTTCAATCGGCGCACGGCGGGCAATGAGCCTTCTTCGTCCTGCCTGATCAAAGCGCACATCAATAACCGGATCACTGGCACTTCCCTCCACTGCCGCCACTTCGCCTATGCCAAATACCGCATGATGAAGCCGTTGACCAGGGTAGAAATTCGCCTCTGCTGAATAACCTACTTTGACCTCTTCAACCTGTGCCGGCGCAAGCACAATATCGTCTCGCCCCAGTCGCGCCAGATAGCGTTCAACCAACCCCACTGATGTCACTTGCAGGGTCGCCGCGGGTGCGTTGGTACTGGCTAAGCAGGAGGCAACCCGCATGCTATCCTGCCAGGCGCTTTCGGCAATAAAGCGACTCGGCCGGTGCACGCCCCCGTCATGAAGCACTAATAGTTGCTCCTGGGCGCGAGTGATCGCCACGTAGAAGAGCCGCCGCTCCTCCTCAAGCCGGTCATCGCTGAGCGGATTATCGCGGCTATAGTGGGGAAAGTCTTCTTCGTTAACCCCGGCAACCGCTACCAGCGGCCACTCGAGCCCTTTGGCGCCGTGTACAGTGCTAATCAGGACACCGCCCGCCTGATTTTCCACCGGGCGTTCAAGAAGCTCGATAAAGGCATCAGGGTCTTGCACGCTTTGCGCTTGTTCGATTAGCACGTCGAGTAAGCGCACATCCTCTTCGCCTTTATCTCGCCGCGCTGCCGCACGCTTCAGCGTTTTTTCAGCATCAATACTTTCCACCACGTGGCGTAGCAACTTAGCGGGTGGCCATGCGCTCAGCTGTGGCAGCTCACAAAGTAGCAGCCAGCGCTTTTTCAGCGTGCGCCGCTGGATCGGCTTTAACGCCGTAAGCATGGGGTCATGCCGCTCGGGCCACTGCTGAGTAGTCGCCAGTTGGTGTGCCAAACGCTGAAGCCGCTCACGGGCAACGAAGGGTGTTGGTTGAGAAAGCAGCAGTAACAGCTGCTGCGGATCGCGCAGAAGATCAGGGCGACGTGACAGCTTTAAATACCCCGCCAGCGCCTGCACCAGCGGCAGACGAAAAACAAAACGATCCTCACGCTGAAGCCGAAACGGTATCCCAGCCTGGAGCAGCGCCAGCTGGAACGGTACCGAAAGCGCCCAGCTGCGTACCAGCAAGCTGGCTTCGTTAAACGCTCGCCCCTGGGCCTGCCAATCCATCAATGCATCAAGCAGTAACCGGCTCCCCTGCCCGACTGAAACACGGGTTTCAGGGTTATTAGCTGCGGCCAGGCACAACTGGTTGGGGCGACGCTGATTAGCGGCAATGGCATGATTAGCTGCCAGCGCCAACGCATGACCATGCCTGAAGGTGGTCGATAGCGGATAATCGGTCGCCTCGCCAAAAGTGGCGGTAAAATTTTCCAGCATGGTGTCGGGCTTGGCGCCGCGCCACTCATAAATACACTGGTTGGCATCACCCACTGCCATTACCTCGGCACGACTACCTACCAACACCGATAAAAGTCGCTGCTGTGCAGCGTTAATATCCTGGTATTCGTCGATAATGACATGATCCAGAAACCCTTCGACCCGACCACGCAGGGCGCTATCAGCCTCTAAAGCCAACAGCGGACGATAGAGCAGATCGGCATAGGTCATGACGCCTTCCGCTGCCAACAGCCTCTCTGCTTCGGCAAAGGCTGCCGGAAAATAGTCAGTATCCGGGTCAAAATTGAGCCGCTCGTAGAGCGCTTCCGGGGTGACCATTTCTGCTTTAACCAAGCCACAGAAGTGGGCCAATACTTCCAGGCGATCTCCCTCCAGGGCAGCATCCCGGCGCTCAACCGCGTCACGCAGCACATTGAGGCTCGCTTGGCGAAGCAGCCTTTCCAGTTGCCAATCGGCGGACAGTAGCTGGCGCGGCGCCAGCGCGCCCCAGCGGCACAGGCTCATGGTCAAGCGGTGGCCCAGGGAGTGAAAAGTACGCACATCCGGCAGCGCCTGGCCTGCAGGAGCCATTGAAGCTAAGCGGCGTTGAAAATCATCTTTGGCAGAGCGGTTAAACATCAGCACCAGGATACGCTTTGGCGGTACGCCACTGGCCAATATATGCAGCACCCGGGCAGCCATGGTGGTGGTTTTACCGGCCCCGGCCACGGCCGCTACCCGTGCATGCCCCGCCTGGTGATTAACAACAGCTTGCTGTTCAGCGGTTAACTTCACGGCGCCTCGCCAAGTAATTCATCATCCACCTGACCCAACGCAAACCACTGCCCGGCACTGGTTAGTCCCAGTTCACTCTTGCCATCGCCCACATTACGGGTTTCAGCCGCCTCAACCAACTGGTAAAAGACATTGCGGTGCAAGCGGGCAGCTAGCCCAAAACGCACTGGCAGCTGTGGCACCGCCTCGCCTTGGGGAGTTGAGGTGACGGTGAGCGGGTGTTCAGCATCTAAGCGAACCACGTCATCAAACTGGGTGGTAAACCACCAGGCACCGTCACGAAAGTCAGCCTCTACCGCCACCAGCGGCAGGTCTTCGACCTTTATTCGCCAGCGCTCTAACGGCGTAACCAGGCAGTAACCCTCGTCATCCAGGCGCAGCAGCGTTGCTAATAGGCGTGCCACCTTAGGGCGGGCAAACGGCTGCCCTTCGTGCCACCAACTACCATCGGCGTGAATGACGATATTCATATCACCCGAGAGCGCAGGCTGCCACTCATCGAGCGGAGGAATAGCGCCAGCGCGCTCTTCATCTCCACTACCTTGCTGCAGCAATCGATCAATATTCATCTCGCCCACCTCGTTTGAGCGTATTCAAGGCGCCCCAGGCTGCTATAGAAGCCCTGAGTGGGCCAACGCATCTTTAACGTGTTCCGGGGCATCGGGCGCCGCGGCACGGAAGAGCTGATAAAAGTTGGCGGTCGTTTGCATGGCCACTTCATCGACACTGATGCCCCGCTCCTGGGCAATGCACTCCGCCACTTGTACCACCCAGGCGGGCTCATTGGGCTTACCGCGATGAGGAACGGGCGCTAGATAGGGGCTATCGGTCTCAATCAGCAGGCGATCAAGAGGCAACTGACGGGCCAATTCGCGCAGTGGAGCAGCGTTTCGAAAAGTAATAATGCCCGACAGCGAGATATAAAAACCCAGCCGCACCGCCTCACGGGCCATCGCCAAGTCTTCTGTAAAACAGTGTAATACACCGCCCACCCGCGGGTCGCTATATTCACGCAGCAAAGCCAGGGTTTCCTCTTTGGCTTCGCGGGTGTGAATAATCACTGGCAGTTCAAGTTCCCGCGCGGCGATCAAGTGGCGCTTGAAGCGCTCGTGCTGAACCTCTATTGGCACACTGTCGCGGTAGTGGTAATCCAGGCCAGTTTCACCGATCGCCACCGCACCATACTGCTCAGCAGCATCTTTTATATCCGCGACGCTAGGCTCATTCTCACATTCATGTAAGGGGTGTAAGCCAGCGGAAATTGCCACATCTTGGTGGGCGCGGGCAATGGCCGCCAATTGCGGCACGTCTTCCAGCGTCACTGCTACCGCCAGAAATTGACTGACATGGGCAGCGCGGGCGGCGGTCAAAGTGGCATCAATATCGCCCCCATGGGTCTGGTCGGATAAACGATCTAAGTGACAGTGTGAATCAACAAACATACGGCTCTCGACATCAAATGGGTACTAACAGGCTGTTCTCAACAAATAGGACATTCAGAGTGTGAACGATGGCGCGGCTTTATCTAATTGACCGGCAAGCAGCGTCTCAATGCGGTCACGAACGGGATAATCCTGCTGACTGAAGTGCAGGCCAATGCCTGGCATACGGCGGCCAGTCACCCCCTCTGGAGATACCCACACTACCTGACCAGTAACCGAAAGACGTTCGCTTTCACCCGGCAGCGTAAGCAGTAAAAACACTTGCTGGCCAAGCTCATAAGGGGTCGGAGTAGGTACAAAAACCCCCCCGCGATCCAGAAAAGGCATATACGCGGAAAGCAGTGTTGGAACATCCGGGATGGTAAGAGAGAGCGCTTTCTGAGCAGCCATGACGACCTCGCTGTACTGTTTTGAACAGCCGTGGGGGATTGAACAAACACCACTATGAACGCAGCAGCGCCGCCCAGCGCACCAGCCATGCTTCAAGCACTAACTGAGGATTGGGGTTTGCCCCAACCGCCAACAACCGGCGCTGTTCGCGGGCATAATCGAGCAGGCGAAACCAATCCTGAACACGACCATTTTTAACCGCCTGGCGGTAGAGCGGCTCTAAATCGGGGTTATGCAACACCGCTGCCTCCCCAGACAAGCCTAGACGAATCAGGTCTTCCAGCCAGGCGATACCGTACCACAAGATGGCATCAATCGCCTGACGATCCAGACGGGCCGCCTCTGAAACGGGCTCGGCACCACGCACTAGCTGCTCAAAACTATCGTGAATCTGGTGGCGCAGGGCGCGCTCTTCCGGTGCCGCCAACTCCACGGCCAGCAACGGCAGGCCACCCGCCACCTGCCACCAGAAGTAGGCTTCGTCGGCGCTGCCCAACTGCTCAATCAACCAGCCACGACACGCCTCAAAAGCCACGCTGGGTAGCGACCACTGCTGACAGCGAGAGCGAATCGTCGCCAGCATCCGCGAAGGTACGTCTGAGAGCAGAATAAACAAGGTTTTATCACCGGGCTCTTCAAGGCTTTTGAGCAGCGCATTGGCAGCGGCAACGTTCATTGCCTCGGCGGGGGAAACCACAATCACCCGGTAACCGCCCTGCTGAGCCGTTTGCGAAACAAAGCGATTAACTTCGCGGATAGGGTCAATGCGGATTTGGCGCTTTCCCTCTTCCGGAGAAACCCGCAGCAGATCCGGGTGATAACCCGATGCCAGCATTGAGCAGCTATGGCAATGGCCACAGGCTTGATCAGCAGGCGAAGCGCATAGCGTTCGGGCAATTAACGCCTCCGCTAAATGCTGCTTACCCACACCGTGGGCGCCGTGAATTAACAGCGCGTGGGGCATACGCCCACCATCAGCCAAGCGGGTTAAATGCTGCCAGGTGGCTTGGTGCCACGGCATTACGCCGGTTAACGCCATGCCGCGACCTTTGTTAATAGGACTTGGCGGATTTGGCTTTGTACCTTATCCAGGGTGTATTGTGCATCGATCACCGCAAAGCGCTTGGGCGCTTCTTCCGCTCGTGCCAAGTAGCCATCCCGCACGGCCTGGAAAAAGTCAGCCTGCTCCTGTTCAAAACGATCAAGCTGCTCATGGCGATCACGAAGGCGCGACTCTAGGCGCTGCCTTGCAGCCTCTTTGGGCATATCGAGCAGTAGGGTTAAATCGGGAGAGAGCCCCTGCTGAACAAAGTCTTCCAGCACGGCGATACGCTCCTTGGCAATGCCGCGCCCTCCGCCCTGATAGGCAAAGGTGGCGTCGGTAAAGCGATCACACACTACCCATGCCCCTCTCGCCAAGGCAGGGAGTATCTTTTCCGCCAGGTGCTGCGCTCGCGCAGCGAACATTAGCAGCAGCTCCGCGTCGACATGCAGCGGCTCTTGGGGGGCAGGATCCAGCAGCAGTGCGCGAATAGCTTCGCCACGCGCGGTACCACCCGGCTCTCGAGTTCGCACAACTTCCAGCCCCTCGGCTTCCAGACACTCGGCGACAAAGCCCACATTGGTGGACTTGCCCACACCTTCGCCGCCTTCCAGCGTAATGAAGCGTCCACGCTTACTCATCATGCTCCCTTACAGTGGTCATCAATCATTGGTGATGTGGCATGGCTATCACCGGTTGCGGATATAGCGATTAACGGCATTGTTATGCTCCCGCAGCGTACGCGAGAAATGGTGTGTACCATCGCCACGGGAAACGAAATAGAGCGTTTCGCCAGGCAGTGGATTCACCGCTGCCTCCAAGGAGGCACGCCCAGGCATAGCAATCGGCGTGGGCGGTATGCCGTCAATGACGTAAGTGTTATAGGGCGTGGCCTCGCGAATATCGGCGCGGGTAATTCGCCCTTCATAGCGCTCACCCATACCGTAAATAATCGTCGGGTCGGTTTGCAGGCGCATGCCCTGCTCCATGCGGCGTTTGAACACACCGGCAATTTCGCGCCGCTCCTCGGGCGCACCGGTTTCCCGCTCGATCAAGGAGGCCATAATCAGCGCTTCGTAGGGTGAGTCAATGGTTAGGTTGTCCGCCCGCTCTTCCCAAACCTCTTTCAGAATGCGCTCCATCCGCTCCAGTGATTGACGCAGGATATCGACATCGCTCATACCCAGATGATAGCGATAGGTATCGGGAAAGAACCAGCCCTCGGGAAAGGTGCCTTCTCGATCGAGTAGCGTCATCACCTCCGCATCGCTCAACTCCGCTGTGCGGTGATCGAGCTTTGGCGCCGCATTGAGTAATTCGCGCATCTGCCGAAAAGACCATCCCTCAGGAATGGTCAGCGAGTAGGTGACGACTTTATTGCTACCCAGCAGTGCCATCATTTCCAGGCCACTCATATCCGGCAGCAGCTGATACTCTCCGGTACGCAGTTGCGGTACGCGTTCTGGCTCGACCCGCGCTAGCAAGCGAAACGCCCAGGCATCTTCCAGCACGCCCTGCTCTTCCAATCGCGCCACGACCTGATTAAAGCCCGCGCCAGAGGGCACCTGGTAAAGCATTGGCTCATCAAGCGCTAGCGGTGCCTCTAATCGGCTCTGCCAATAGAAATAACCGCCTGCTGCAGCTGCAGCCCCAACCACTACTAACACCAATAAAGCGGTTAATAACCGTTTCACCATGACACCTCTAGAAAATTGCTGAGCGATATCTAAACAGTGGCGTTCAAACAACGCCCAATAGCTGATGCGCCAAGCGCTGGAACGGGTCAGGCTGACTCAAGGGCCAGCGCTGCAGCAGTGAACCATCCGCGGCAAGCAAGGTGGTAACAGGCCATACCCCCTGGACAGAGTTGGCCACCCATAGCCGCTCGACATCAGCAAGTTGATGAAGCGTCAGCGAAGCGTGAGCGGCGGCACCTTGGTCAAGCAATGCAGCACGCAGCGTGCCAGCCACGCCGCACTGGTCAAGCTGAGGCGTTAACACTTCACCCGCCTGCTGCCAAAAAACATTCATACTGGTGGCTTCTACCACAAGGCCTTCACTGTCGGCGAGTAAACCTTCGGCAACAGCGGTATCGTTCCACTCTTGACGGGCCAATACGTTTTCCAGTCGATTTAGATGCTTGATACCTGCCAACCGAGGCTGACGAGCCAGCCGCAAATCGCAAAGTCGCACGGTCACCCCTTCCTGCCAGCGCTTAACCGACGGTTGAAACGGCATTCGACGACTGAGCAGCCGCGGCGTGATCTGATCGGGCTGGGCATAGCCACGCCCGCCGCTGCCTCGGGTCAGTACCACCTTAAGCACTTCGAACTCAGCAGTGGGATCGCCTTGCCAAGTGGCGTCAAGGGCCTCCTGGCAGGGTAGCGGTAACCCCAGGCGATGACAGCCTTGTGCCAGGCGCTCCTTATGATAACGCCAGAGCACCGGCTTTCCTGCCCGCAGCAGCACTGTTTCAAACAGACCATCGCCATACGCCAGCCCACGATCGTCAAACGGCACAGATTGATCAGCGGATGACGTAGGCGGCAGCATCGCTAACTACACCTTCTTAAACAGCAGCGAGCCGTTGGTACCACCAAAACCGAAGGAGTTCGAAAGCGCCATATCAATGCGCATATCCCTCGCGGTGTGCGGCACATAGTCCAGATTGCAGCCTTCCTGCGGGTTATCCAGATTAATGGTGGGCGGCGCGACCTGATCCCGAATAGCCAGGATACTAAACACCGCCTCTACCGCACCGGCGGCCCCCAACAGGTGGCCAATCATCGACTTCGTGGAGCTCACTGCCACGCTGTTGGCAGCGCCACCCAAGACGTTCTCAATGGCACGACTTTCGGCCAGATCGCCGGCCGCAGTGGAGGTACCGTGGGCGTTGATGTAGTGAACCGAAGAAACGTCAACCTGGGCATCTTTAATCGCATTGCGCATGGAGAGCGCTGCGCCACGTCCATCTTCCGGCGGTGAAGTCATATGATAAGCGTCATCGCTCATACCAAAACCCACCAGCTCGGCGTAGATATTGGCACCTCGCGCTTTGGCATGCTCATACTCTTCAAGCACCAAAACACCAGCACCGTCGGATAGCACAAAGCCATCACGGTCGGTATCCCAGGGGCGGCTTGCGGCTTCCGGATCGTCATTACGCGTAGAGAGCGCGCGAGCCGCAGAGAAGCCGCCCAGCCCCAGCGGCGTTGTGGCCATTTCTGCCCCGCCGCAGATCATTACGTCCGCGTCGCCATAAGCGATGGTGCGTGCGCTGTAACCAATATTATGAGTACCCGTAGTGCAGGCAGTCGTAATGGCAATATTCGGGCCTCTGAAGCCGTGCTGAATCGCCATATTGCCCGAAATCATATTGATGATAGAGCCCGGCACGAAGAATGGCGATACTTTGCGAGCGCCACCTTTGTTAAGTGCGTTGTGGTTATGCTCAATCATGGGCAAGCCACCAATGCCTGAGCCAATAGCCACACCGATACGATCGGCATTCTCTTCGGTGCACTCAATACCCGAATCTTCTACCGCTTGGGCGCCCGCCGCCATGCCGTACTGAATAAACAGATCCATCTTACGGGCATCTTTAGGATTCAGGTACGGGCTAATATCAAAGTTTTTGATCGCCCCACCAAAGCGGGTGTTAAACCCACTGGTGTCGAAATGCTCAATAGGCGTAATACCGCTTTTACCGGCCACAATGTTGGCCCACGACTCATCAACGCTATTACCCACTGGGGTCACCAGGCCTAACCCAGTTACCACTACCCTTTTCCGTGCCATCAGCTTTCCTCCAGGCATCCATGGTGACGCGACCCACTTGGGTCATTTGCTGCTTAAATTTGGTCAACAGTATAACGGAGATTGAACGTTATAAGCATTGTGGCAGCAAAGCAAAAAAGCCGTCCTGGAAAAGGACGGCTTTTAAGGCGGGTGGCTAGCACCCCACCCTGGTTCGATGCATCGACGCAGCCCTTACTGGTGGGCGTTCACGTAATCGATGGCTTCTTGAACCGTGGTGATCTTCTCAGCTTCTTCATCGGGAATTTCAGTATCGAATTCCTCTTCCAAAGCCATGACCAGCTCAACGGTGTCGAGCGAATCAGCACCCAAGTCTTCTGTAAAAGAAGAGCTGTTTTGGATGTCTTCTTCTTTAACGTTCAGGCGCTCTGCTACAACTTTCTTAACGCGCTCTTCAATAGTACTCATTAACGTACTCCAGTCGTTCACATTAGCCGTTTTTGATAACCAGCTATTTGGAAACCGCAAGCCAAAAGCTGCGGGGTAGTTTATAGACGCCCTTGGGTAGACGCAACCGCCAAGCCCAAGGCCATCAACGCATATTCATGCCGCCATTCACGTGAAGCGTCTCGCCAGTGATATAACCGGCTGCATCGCTGGTCAAAAAGCCCACTGCTGCGGCGATCTCTTCCGGCGCCCCTAAACGGGCCAGCGGAATTTGCTTAAGCAGCATTTCGTGCTGTGCTTCAGGTAGCGCTTCGGTCATATCAGTGGCAATAAAGCCCGGCGCCACAGCGTTGACCGTAATCGCACGAGAGGAGACCTCACGCGCTAGCGCGCGGCTAAAACCTTCCATACCAGCCTTAGCTGCAGCATAGTTAGTTTGGCCCAGGTTGCCCATGGTTGCCACTACAGAACTAATTGACACAATACGCCCAAACCGCGCCTTGGTCATTCCCCGTAAACACGCCTTGCTAACACGATAGACAGATTTCAGGTTGGTATCCATGACGGAGTCCCACTCATCTTCTTTCATACGCATCAGCAAATTATCACGCGTGATACCCGCGTTGTTAACCAAAATAGTCGGCGCACCAAAGCGCTCAGTAATCGTTTTCAATACGCTATCGATACTGGCCTGGTCGGTCACATTAAGGCATAGACCTGCCCCTTCAATGCCGTGCTCTTTCAAATCGGCATCAATTTTCTCAGCACCAGACTCACTGGTCGCTGTACCAATGACAATACGGCCCTGGCGACCTAGCTCGCGAGCAATGGCCTGACCAATACCGCGACTCGCCCCCGTTACCAGGGCAACTCTACTCTCTTGTGTCATAACGTTCTGCCTCTCACCGTGTAATCAAGCAAGGATAGTGGAATAAAACATTCCCAGGTCACGCCTTATCAGCCAAGGTTTCGCGCGCCAGTTCAAGCGCAGCTTCCAGACTATCAGGATCGTTCACCGCCAATCCTTTACTACCCTTCACGATACGCTTATTGAGGCCAGTCAACACCTTTCCTGGCCCGCACTCAATAAATACCTCCACGCCCTGATTCGCCATGGCTTCAACACAGGCGCTCCAGCGCACCGGCTGATAAAGTTGCTCGACTAGCCGCGTGCTCAATGTCGCGGTATCGGCATGGGCCTGGGCATCGACGTTTTGGATGACACTGTAGCGCGGCGCCCGCAGCTCGATAGTTTGTATCGCCTCTGCCAGGCGCTCGGCCGCAGGGCGCATCAATGCGCAGTGCGACGGCACGGAAACCGGCAATGCCATGGCGCGCCTGGCACCGGCCTCTTGGCAAGCAACAATAGCTCGCTCAACGGCTACTTTAGAGCCCGCTATCACCACTTGCCCTGGGGAATTGTAGTTGACCGCTGAAACAACGTCGCCCTGAGCAGCCTTTTCACAGGCGGCTTCAACCGCATCGTCCGCCAGGCCCAGGATTGCCGCCATGCCGCCTTCACCAGCGGGCACCGCCGCCTGCATGGCCTCGCCGCGCAGGCGTACCAGGTTGACGCCTTCGGCAAAGCTCATGACGCCTGCGCACACCATAGCGCTGTATTCGCCTAGGCTATGGCCCGCCATAACCGTCGGCCGCGGCCCTTCCAGCTCTTGCCACACTCGCCAAATGGCGACGCTGGCAGAGAGCAGCGCAGGCTGGGTGCAAGCGGTTGCATTAAGCGACTCTTCGGGGCCTTCTTGGACGACTTTCCACAAATCGTAGCCCAAAGCATCCGACGCTTCCTCAAATGTCGTTCCCACCACACTATAGCGCTCGGCAAGCTCTCGCAGCATTCCAAGCTGCTGAGAGCCTTGCCCGGGAAAAATGAGGGCAAGGGGTTGAGACATGTCGTTCACCTTTGCTCTTGTAGGCATTTGCTCATATGAGCGATAGGCGAGGTTATTGGCACATCCTGATGCCACCTATAAACCCGCAAAAAAGTTAAATCTTTATTATCTGATCATGGCGGGCAAGTGCCATCATTTTCACTTGATGGCGCTTGCCAGCGGCCTGCGATCCGCGCAGGTAAGTTATGTTCTACTTCCTGCAGGGCGCGACGGATAGCGTAGTAAAACCCATCGGCATGAGTACTGCCGTGACTTTTCACTACGATACCGCGCAACCCCAACAAACTGGCCCCGTTGTAGCGCACGGGATCAAGCTCTTGCTTTAAGCGCTTTAACACAGGCTTGGCCAGTAGGCTTGCCAAACGACCACTTAGGCGCGACTCAAACGCCATCTGCACGCGCTCAACCAACATACTCGTCAAGCCTTCGCTCGCCTTGAGGACAGCGTTGCCCACAAAGCCATCACACACCACTACATCAAGCTGACCTTTAAACAGATCACCACCCTCAGCATAGCCCTGATAGTCGAAAGCACTACCACTGGCATACTCACGCAGAAGACGATCAGCCTCACGTACGCTAGCACTTCCCTTGGTGGCTTCAGCACCAACGTTGAGTAGCGCCACGCGCGGCACCGCGGTGCCATCAACGCACTGCGCCATCGCCGCCCCCATCAGCGCGAAATCGACCAGTCGATGGGCAGGAGTGTCCACATTGGCGCCTAGATCCAGCAAGTAACAACGGCGCCCTTGGCGGGCTGGAATCGCAGTACTGATCGCCGGTCGCGAAATCCCCTCGACCATCCCCAGTTCGCGCCTTGCCAAGGCAACAAGCGCCGCCGTGTTACCTGCGCTTACGCCAGCCACCGCCTCACCCTGGGCGACACACTGCAGCATGTGCGCCATGCTCGTTGCCCGGCCTCTGCGCAACGCCCAGGCAGCCGTTGCCCCCTGAATCACGCTATCGGGCGAATCACGCGCCACCAAACGTGACGTTGCCGCAGCCAGAGGCTGCGGCAAGCGCGAAAGCTCAGCAGTAATCTGCTGACGCGGGCCAAACAGAATCAGCTCAAGACCGGGGTGTTCCAACACCGCCCTTGCGGAGCCTGCGATAATCGCATGAGGGCCTTGGTCACCCCCCATCACATCAATCGCTAAGCGCATACCGCACTGAGTCCGTTTAGCCGCTTAGTAATGCAATTGAGGCTTATACCTCAACCACTTTACGACCACGGTAGAAACCGTCTGGAGAAACGTGGTGACGCAGGTGAGTCGTACCGGTTTCTTTGTCCTGAGACAGCGTCGGAGCGGTCAGCGCATCGTGGCTGCGACGCATACCGCGCTTGGAACGAGTTTTACGGTTCTGTTGAACTGCCATGGGGGTTTACTCCAAGGTATTTAAGGTAAAGGGTGCTTATTTTTTGCCTTTCAAGACATTCAGCACCGCGAAAGGGTTCGTCGCTGGCGCTGTATCTGACGCCGCGCCTTCTGTTTTGCTGACCAGCTGCTCCGCCGAGACATGACATTCGGCTTCATCGTGATAGACCACCTGGGGCAGACTGAGAATCAACTCATCCTCAACCACCGTCAGGAGATCCAGCTGTTCCTTTTCCACCAGCACCGGTTCATGACTAGCAGGCAACTCGGCCGCCAAGGCTTCATCAGTGATCATTCCAAGCAGAAAGTCACTGCTCACCTCTTGAGGCAGCGGCACTAGGCAGCGTCGGCAGGCAAGCGCCAACGTCGCTTGCAAGTGGCCACGAATTTCACGACGACCTTGAGCATCGACACCAAACTCAAGCACGACATGACAGTCGCCGGTTTGGTCACCCGCTTCTTCGGCAAGACGTGGCAGCTTATCCAGCGCTACCAAGCCTTCGATTCGTTCGTGGCGGGCTGCGAGCTTATAAGGCTCCACCCGACTGGGGAGTTGTGAGGTCAACATAGGCGCGCAATGATAGGCACTCCCCCTGCTGGTGTCAAAGCTGTCGGTATATTTCTTCATCACTTCCTCAATAAATAACCAACATAGGTCTCAATAAACAGCCGACATGGGCACAATTCGCAGCTTTCGCTACACTCTACTGCTTTGCCGTCCCACGAGCGCAACCGCATTAACCAGGAGTTTTCTGTGACCTCACCCTCCATGACAGCGCCATCGAGCACTCAGCCCTTAAGTGCCCAGTCCTTAAATACTCAGTCCTTAAAGACGGAGCTGGTACTTGCCTCAAGCTCACGCTGGCGGCGTGAGTTGCTGGATCGACTGCAACTCCCCTACCAGTGCCATTCACCGGATATTGATGAAACGCCGCATAATGGCGAAACACCACACGCACTGGTACATCGCCTAGCGCTTAGCAAAGCCAACGCCGTGTCGGCTCACTTCCCCCACCACTGCATTATAGGCTCCGACCAGGTGGCGGTATTTGAAGGCGACATTCTTGGCAAACCCCATACAGTAGAAAAGGCCTGCGCTAACCTTGCCCGCTTTTCTGGCCAGCGCGTCACCTTTCTGACCGGTTTAGCGCTACTGGATACACGCCACCAGCGCCATCAGGTTCATGTCGAGCCCTTCGAGGTCGTGTTCCGCACTCTTAGCACGCAGGAGATCGAAAACTATGTGACCAAAGAGCAGCCGCTAGATAGCGCTGGCAGCTTTCGTATGGAAGGCCTTGGCATTGCGCTGTTTGAAAGACTGGAAGGCCGTGACCCCAACGCTCTGATTGGGCTACCGCTGATCGCGCTCTGTGACATGTTGCGCCAAGCGGGCCTTGATCCGCTTGGCGCGCCCTAACCAATACGCCCAGGACGAGGATTGGCGATCAGAAACTAAGCGGGGTGTTAGGCGCCCTAATGCCCAGCACTTCGGCGGTAACCTCGGTAAAACGCCGAGTAAAGCGCTCAAATGGATCAAGACTCGGCGTATAGTCCACCCAGTCGATATTACCTACTTGATCGCGAGACAGCTGTTCGAGGCTACCTAGCTGATCGACCAACCCTAGTTCGATGCTCTGTTCACCACTCCAGATCAGGCCTGAGAAAATGTCCGAGCTATCACTGAGCCGTTCGCCGCGCCCCGCCCGGACGTCATCGATAAACTGGCGATGAGTTTGGCTCAGCACGCCTTGCCAAAACGCCTCTGCCTCATTATCCAGCGGCTGGAATGGGTCTAAAAAGGCCTTATTCTCTCCTGCGGTGAGTACGCGGCGCTCAACGCCAATTCGCTCTATCGCCTCTTCAAAGCCAAAACCAGCGTAAATCACACCAATCGAGCCCACTAAGCTCACCGGCGAGGCAACAATCTCATCTGCCGCTGCAGCAATGTAATAAGCACCGCTGGCACCGACATCCTCAATCACCGCAATAATTGGTTTATCACCTTGCTCACGTAGGCGCATGATTTCCGCATAGATACGCTGAGACTGAACTGGGCTACCGCCGGGGCTATTAATGTGCAGCACCACGGCAGCAGCGCTTTCGGCATCCCAGGCTCGGTTTAACCCTTGGATGATGCGCTCCGCATTGGCTGGCGAATCGCTAGCAATCACCCCATCAACCTTAACAATGCCCAAGTGGCGCTGGGTGGGCGTTGCAACACTCGCCGAGTCCCAGAACAGGCTATAAAGCGCGGCAGACAGCGCCGCCAGCACAACAGCGAGAAACATCAGCCGGAAAAACAGCTTCCAGCGCCGAGTCCGCCGCTGCTCGGTCAAGACGCCGCCTATCCAGTGATCCATCATTTCCAGCTGCGCTAATCGCTGGCGTTCGCGCAGGGTTTCGGCATCATCCCCTGGCGCTCCCGGAGACTGCTTAGCTCCCTTACCAGGTGGAACTTCGGGCCCTTCAGTCCAAGGATCTTCTTTGAACTCGTTGGTCTGGTCGCTAGTAACTGAGCCTTTACGGTCAGCGTCGTTCCGGCGATAGCCATTAGCCGGGCCGTCATGACCACCTTGTGTACCCTCTTGGCGGGTTGGATCGTCACTCATAAAATGTCCTTATAACCGATCAAAAAGCTCGTCAACGCTATGGGCAATCCACTTTGGCTCGCTCATTGCTAAGCGCTCAGGCGTATGCACCCCATAGCTTACACCCACCCGATCCATTCCCACTGCCCTAGCCATTTCCAAGTCATACTCGGTATCGCCGACCATTACCGCCCGCTCGACCGGCACCGCAAGCTCAACCAACAACTCTGAAAGCATCTGTGGGTGCGGCTTGGAACGGGTTTCATCCGCGGTGCGGCTGGCATGAAACCACGCGCCGCTGCCAGTCTCAGCAAAAATACGGTCAAGTCCGCGACGACTTTTACCTGTTGCGACCGCTAAACGCTGCTGCTCATGCCCGCGCAAACGGGCGATATGAGCTTCGACACCGCCAAAAAACGCCATCGGCGTGGCGTCGGCCTGCACAAAGTGGTGCGCATAACGTTCGCGAAGCCGCTCTGCCTGGGCAGGTAAAATACCTGGACAAAGCTGGGCAATTGCCTCGGGTAGCCCCAGGCCAATAATATCTTCCACCTCAGCCGCTGTAAGCGCCCCCCACTCAGCCTCCAAAGCAGCCGCCTGCATACACGACACAATCCGCGGCACCGAGTCCATCAAGGTGCCGTCCCAATCAAATATAATTAACTCATACTGCATGGCAGCTCCCTGTAAAAGGCAACGCGGTGAAAAAGAAGTTATTGACGGGCGCGCTTGAGCGTTTCTTCCAGAGCTTCTGGCAACGGCGCTTTGACGGTAACCGGGCGGCCGTTAGTGGGCTCAGGAAAAGTCAGCGCTCGCGCATGAAGGAACAGACGCCCCAGCCCTAACTGCTTGGTGAGCAGACCACTTTCACGGGTAGCGTACTTATCGTCACCTAATAACGCATGGCCTGCGTGGGCGGCATGTACGCGAATCTGGTGGGTACGACCCGTGACCGGCTCAGCCTCTATAAGGGTTACTTTTTCGAAGGTTTCGACCACTGAAAAGTGGGTGCGCGACACTTTCCCGTTGGGATCTACCCTTACCCTCCGCTCGCCGTTACCGGCATCAAAGCGGTCTAACCGAGCACTCTCATAGGTTTTCCGCGCAGGCCAGCGCCCACTGACCAGGGCCAGGTAACGCTTATCCATGCCATGCTTTTTCAGCGACTCGTTCAGCGTCACCAGCGCATCTCGTGACTTGGCCAGCAGCAAACAACCGGATGTATCGCGATCCAAGCGGTGAACCAGTTCCAGAAAGCTTAGATCATCGCGCACCTGGCGCAGCGCTTCTATTAAACCAATTTTAACCCCGCTGCCGCCATGCACCGCCAAACCAGAGGGTTTGTTAAGCACCATCCAATCGGGGCCTTCCATGATAACGCTGCCTACCAGCAGGTCGCGCAAATTATCACTGACTTCCTTCACCGCTTCGCGAGGCGCCAAACGCAGCGGCGGAACGCGTACTAAATCCCCCGCTTGCAAACGGTAATCCACCTTCACGCGCTTTTTATTAACGCGCACTTCGCCTTTACGCACGATGCGATAAATAAGCGCGCGAGGCGCCCCTTTAAGCCGCGTCATGAGAAAATTATCAATTCGCTGCCCTGCTTGCTCCGGGGCGATATCCACCCACTGCACTTCACGCCCTTCGGACATTACTACTTACTCCTGCTTAAAAACGGCATTCTAGCGTAGACCCAAGGGCATTGCGTCAATTGCTGGTCGTAGTCTTTACTGTTATATTCGAAATCGTTCACCAGCTAAGCGCAGAAAGCTGTCTTGTCTAGCGCTAGTGACTAGCTGTTCGATAGCTAATTGATTAAATTTGTTAGCAGAGAGCATCACCGCTGAGCTTGGTTAATGCGCCTGCCCGACTAACACGCAGGCCTGAACGCAAAAACGGCACCAGTGTACGCATTGCCCGTTTTACAGTATTAAAACTGATCTTAAAAATGCAGTAACTCTGCCGCCCGTGTTTATGCCGGCAGAGGAAAGTAAGCCTTGCCCTCAACGGCAGGCAGCAACTAAACAACGCCACGCCCTGAGCAGCTCCGCCTTATTCGTCACAAGGCGATGACTGACTCCGGGCGAAAAGTTCAACGCTGTGCCGGTGGCCGGCGTTGGTGAATCGATGAATGCCAGGTGTTGGCGGTGTCAGCAGGGCCGGATGGACGTGACAGCCACCGGAACACGTCCTGCCTCCGCCACGTACTCAACGCCCTATTGGCCGGGTTGGCGATGACGCCTTCCCGGCTTGACGCGTCAGCATTGCAATGCGCCGAGCACAAGCACGCAGCACCCAGCGATTCGCCTACGTCACCCAATAGGCAGTTCGCCGGCACGCAACGCTATGCGAGACACTATGAAACGGATGCTTATCAATGCGACCCAGCCCGAAGAGCTGCGTGTCGCTTTAGTTGATGGACAACGCCTATACGATTTAGATATCGAATCCGGCGCAAGAGAACAGAAAAAAGCCAATATCTATCGCGGCAAAATCACCCGTGTAGAGCCCTCCTTGGAAGCCGCCTTCGTTGACTACGGCGCCGACCGACACGGCTTTTTGCCCCTCAAAGAGATCTCTCGCGAGTACTTTGTCAAAGATGTTTCCGGACGTCCGAGCATTAAAGAAGTGCTTAAAGAGGGCCAAGAGGTCATCGTCCAGGTCGATAAAGAGGAGCGTGGCAATAAAGGCGCCGCGCTAACTACTTTTGTCAGCCTGGCTGGGCGCTTTTTAGTATTGATGCCCAATAATCCGCGTGCGGGCGGTATTTCTCGCCGTATCGAAGGCGACGAGCGCAGCCAGCTCAAAGACGCCATGGGCCAGCTCACCGTGCCGGATAAAATGGGCCTGATTGTGCGCACCGCGGGCATCGGTCGTAACCCGGAAGAGCTACAGTGGGATTTGGATTACCTCGTTCAGGTGTGGGAATCGATCACCACCGAAGCCGCCAAGCGCCCTGCCCCGTTCCTGATCTACCGGGAATCCAACGTCATCATTCGCGCCATGCGCGACTACCTACGCCAGGACATTGGCGAAGTACTGATCGACAGCCCCGAGATTCACGCTGAAGCGCTGGCCTTCATCCGCCAGGTGATGCCCTCCTATCAGCAGAAGATCAAGCTCTACGCGGACGAAGTCCCGCTATTCTCGCGCTTCCAGATCGAATCACAAATCGAAACCGCCTATCAGCGCGAAGTGAAGCTGCCTTCTGGTGGCTCGATTGTGATCGACCACACTGAGGCGCTGGTCTCCATCGATATCAACTCCGCCCGCGCCACCCGGGGCAGCGATATCGAAGAGACGGCACTACAGACCAACTCTGAAGCCGCCGACGAGATCGCCCGCCAACTGCGCCTGCGCGATATTGGCGGTTTGGTGGTGATCGACTTTATCGACATGGGGCCTGCGCGCAACCAGCGTGAAGTTGAAAACCGCATGCGTGATGCCCTCAAGCTGGATCGCGCACGGGTGCAAATTGGGCGTATTTCACGCTTTGGCCTGATGGAAATGTCCCGCCAGCGCCTGCGTCCCTCGCTGGGGGAAACCAGCGGCGTGGTCTGCCCGCGCTGTAATGGCCAAGGCACCATTCGCGATGTTCGCTCGCTGTCGCTGTCCATCATGCGTCTGATTGAAGAAGAGGCGATGAAAGAGAACAGCGCGCAAATTCGCGCCATTCTGCCGGTACCCGTGGCGACTTACTTGCTCAATGAAAAACGCAGCGTGCTGGCAGATCTAGAGTCTCGCCAGAATGTTCGCGTAGTACTGCTGCCCAATCCTGACATGGATACGCCTCACTACGACGTACAGCGCCTGCGTGATGATCACCTGGACGAGGATGACACCCAAAGCCTATCGAGCTTTGAGCTCTCCACCGATACCGAAGTAGGCAAAGAGCCGACACCCAGCTTCGTGCCGCCCGCTCAACGCGCCGAAGCCGCCGTCAAGAGTGTTACCCACAACGCTCCCGCGCCGGCATCGCTGCAAACGGAAGAGAAGGCGCCCGCTGCAGCTCCAGCGGTCAAAGCAGCACCTGTGACCAGCGAACAACCCAGCGTTATTGGGCGCTTTATCCGCGGCTTCGCCAAGTTGCTCGGTAGCGACGAAAGCAGCGCCGAAGCCACGCCAGAGCCCAAGGTTGAAACACCCGCGCCGCGCAAGCCAAGCGAGCGCAAAACCAATCAACGCAGCGGCGAGTCGCGGCAAAAGTCGTCGCGTGGCGAGCGAGGCGACAACGCCAGCCGTAATGAGTCGCGCAGCGATAACAGCGCCCGCCCCGAGCCCAAAGCTGAACAAAAAACTGAACAGAAAGCCGAGCAGCGCAGCAGCACACCGCGTCCTGCCAGTGACGACAGTAGTGATAAGCGTAGCGGCCCCAGCCGTACCCGAAACCGCCGTCGTCACCCCCAGCAGGACGACGCTAACGGTCAAGAATCAGCCAAAGCGCCTCGTAAAGAGAACCATGCTGATAGCTCTTCTAGCTCTTCCAAAGACAGCGCCACCAAAGAGGGCTCTAAAGAGAGCACCAGCGGCAGAAGTGCAGCGCAGAAAGAGTCACGTCGTGATGGTGGTGACAAAAACCGCGACAGTCAGCGCGATGAAACGGCCAAGAGTTCAGAGCCCAAGAACGTCGAGACCAAGCAGGATGACGGCAAGCCGAAGCGTACGCGTAATAACCCGCGTAACCGCACGCGCACCCAGGCGATCAATCCCCAGGCAGAAGCTGAGCAGTTAAAACTGCAGGCCGAGGCTCAGAGTGAAGCGCCCGCAGTGACACCAGAGCCAGCCGAAGCCCCTGAGGCAGAAGAACAGGCACAGGTGGCTAAAGCAGCGACAAATGACACAACGATTGCACTAGGATCGGACTCGGACGTCACCGCTCAGCCAGAAGCGGCAGCAGCCGATGCGCCTGAGCCCAACGCCGAGCAAGCGGACGACGCAACGACCGCCGATCGGCCCGTGGCAGAAAACGCTAAAGCGCGCAAGTCGACGCACCAGCGCCGTCAGCCTAAAGCGGCTTCACCAACGGAGCAAACGTCAACTGCCGCCACCGTTGAGCAAAATGAGGCCGTTGCAAAGACAAGCGAACCGGAGGCCACAGCCAGCGAAGAGCCGTCAGCGCCATCTGAGGAGACCTCAGCAACAGCCAAGGCCAACGCAGAGCCGACTGAAAGTGAGAAAACCGACGATAGCCAGCAGCCCAGTGCTAGTGAACAGGCAGCGCCTGAAGCCATCGAACCGCCTGCAGACAACGCCGTTGACCCAACGGCAACTATTGAAGAGGCGGCCTCCCCGGCACCTTTCAATAGTGCGGATACGGATCAAAGCAGCGACGAGCGTCAGCCCGAAGAAGTTTCAGCTAAGACCCAAACCCGCCAGGAAGCGTCAAACCCAGAGGTTGCTGAGAGTACTTCTGAGAGCGCTTCTGAGAGTGTCTCCGCAGCCCCTTCAACTGAAGAGCCTGCCAACAGCGAGCCGCAGCAAGACAGCGCAGAAAAAGGTGATGAGCCTAAGAGTGTTAAAGACACAAACGCTGAAGACAGAAGCGTTGAAGAAAAAAGCGCTGAAGAGAGTAGCGCTGAACCTAAGAGTTCTGATGATAGCTCTGACGGCGGTTCTGACAATAGCTCTGAAAAGAGCAGTGACGAACTAGCAGCGACTGAAACACCTGCGACTGAAGCCACTGCAGCTGAAGCAGACGCTCAGCCGGTCGCCAGTGAAGCACCCGCTGAAGCCACAGTAACGGAAGAAGCGCCTAAACCGCGCCGTCGCCGCACCCGGGCCCACAACGACCCACGTGAGAAGCGCAAACAGGCGCAGCAAGACACACGCTCCGAATAGATCGGTTCACCGTGTTGTAGTAACAAAAATCCCCGCTTCGGCGGGGATTTTTGCGTTATGTGCACCTTAGAGGCAGGGCATAGAAATTAACTAATAGAAATTAACTAACAGGGATTAATTAACCGCGGCTCGGGCTCTAAGCGCACCCCAAAGCGTGCCTCGACTTGGTCAGCGATATAGCTAGCTGTTTTCATTAGCCCCTGACGATCACCGCCGCCAAAGTGCACCAGCACCAGCGCTTGATGCTGGTGTACTCCGAAGGCACCATCACGCATCCCTTTCAAGCCACACTGGTCGATTAACCACCCCGCCGCCAGCTTTGTTTGCCCTCCTTCCTGTGGGAAATGGGGCATAGCAGGATACTGCTGCAACAACTGCGCTGCCAGCACATCAGCTACCAGCGGATTTTTGAAGAAGCTCCCCGCATTGGCCAGCACCTGTGGGTCGGGCAGCTTCTCGCGTCGAATACCACATACCGCTTCGGCTACCGCCAGCGGCGTGGGAGAGCTTGCTAAACGTGCAGCGAGATCGCCATACCCTAGCCGGGGGGCAGGCGTGGGTGACAAACGCAAGACTAGCTGAGTGATCACAATACTACCTGCCAACTCGCCTTTAAAAATACTCTCACGGTAACCAAAGCCGCACTCTTGCGCGCTTAGCCAATTTACCCGCCCGGTGGCAAGCTCCATTACCTGCACCGCTTGCAGCGTATCGGCAAGTTCAACACCGTAGGCACCAATGTTCTGCACCGGCGCAGCACCACAACTGCCGGGGATGAGCGCTAGATTTTCAATGCCCCACAGGCCGCGTGCAGCAGTCGCCATCACCAGCGTATGCCAATTAACCCCCGCCCCTACGTGGGCAAGCACCTGCCCTTGACGCTGACTGAGCCAGTGCTGTTGCAAATCAGGCCGCACCACCAAACCTGGTAGTGCCTCGGGAAGCAGAACATTGCTGCCGCCACCGAGCAGCGTGACGGACCAGCCTTTATGGCGTGCCTCGGCTACCGTTTGGCGTAGTGCTGTTAATGTCTTTGGTGACGCGAAGCGCTCTGCTTGGCAGGGGAGCCTAAGTGTATTAGCGGCGGACAAATCCACATTGCTGAGAATATTCATCTGTGCAGCCACACCATTAGCCCCATTACAGCTCTCGCTTAAGGTGTCGAATCAGCCCTTCTGATGCAGCTTCAATCATATCTAGAACCTTCTCAAATCCCTCATCACCGCCAAAATAAGGGTCTGGGACTTCAGCACCGGGGGTACCAGCAAAATCTAAAAACAGCCCAACATGCGCCTGGCTATTGGCAGGCTGCAGCTCGCGCATGGCGCGTAGATTGTCCTGATCCATGCCCAGCACGTAGTCGAATTGGGTAAAATCGTGCTCGCTTAGCTGGCGGGCACGCAGGTCGCTTATATCGATACCGCGCAGTAGTGCTGCCTGCTGGGCGCGGGCGTCTGGGGCTTTGCCCAAATGCCAACTGCCGACGCCGCAGGAGTCTATCTCGACCTCATCGGCCAACCCTGCTCGCTCAAGAGCACGACGAAAAACACCTTCGGCGGTCGGTGAACGGCAAATATTGCCTAAACATACAAATAATACTTTCACGATAGCTCCTTAAAAACTGAGCTGCCCAAGCAAGCGCCCGCCCCTGCGCTAAGTCGGCAACGCCCGAACCCGCGTTAGGCCAGCAGCGCCCGAATCCGCGCTAGATCCTCGGCCGTATCAACACCGGCGGGGTTTACTTCGCAGGCCAATGCCACTTGAATAGCGTGACCATTCTGCAGCGCACGCAACTGCTCGAGCTGTTCAAGCTGTTCGAGGCTTGAGGCAGGCCAGTCCCGATAGGCGGCTAGAAAGCCAGCACGATACGCATACAACCCGATATGGCGCAGCCAGGCATCGGTTGCCAGCATGGACGGTGGCGCTTTGAACTGCTCACGATCCCAGGGGATGGGCGCCCGTGAGAAATACAGCGCGCGGCCTTGCAGTGTGCGCACGACCTTGACCACGTTGGGATTAAACAGCGTGTCCACGTCATTGATAGGCTCCGCCAGCGTGGCTATCGACGCTTCAGGATCATCGGCTAGGCGCAGCGCCACCTGGTCGATCAGCGCGGGAGGAATCAGCGGCTCGTCGCCCTGCACATTCACCAGGAGCGCATCATCCGTCAATGCCAATATATCAGCCACCTCGGCTAAGCGGTCGGTGCCCGATGGGTGATCGTCGCGGGTCATGATCACTTCGGCGCCGTAGGGCAGCATAGCATCACGAATACGGCTATCGTCTGTTGCCACGACCACTCGGCTGGCGTGGCTTTGGCAAGCACGGCGCCATACGTGAGCAACCATCGGTTCCCCGGCAATTTCAAGCAGTGGCTTGCCGGGCAGCCGGGTAGAGCCATAGCGGGCAGGTACGACGACGGTAAAGTCAGGCACCTTGAAATTAACCATTTCATCAGCCATGTCATCAAAAACGGCCATTAAGCGTCTCCTGAACGCTCTTGAGGACGCCCTGGAGAACGACCTGGTGAACGCCCTTGTGAAGTGTGCAGCTTTTCATCGGCATCCATCTCGCGAGCCTCTTCCGGCAACATCACCGGAATCCCCTCTTTGATCGGATAGGCAAGGCCATCGTAGTGGCAGCGCAGCTCTTGAGCGTCGCGGTCATACTTCAGCTTACCGTTGCACAACGGGCAGACCAGCATTGCCAGCAGTTCCTTATCCATGCGCGTATCTCCTTTAGGAAAGTGCCGACAGCCGCGCTGCCAGCCAGTGCTCAAATTCGGGTGGAAGGGTTGCCTCCACATCTAATACCCAACTGTTAGGCGGGGCCAGGGCGTAACACTTAACGGCATCTTTAGCGGTCATAATCACTGGGCGGGTATCTACAAAGCTTAGCGCGTCCGCACTAAAGTGCTGGTGATCGGCCAACGGGTGGCACTCGCCCTCAACACCCAACGCGGAGAGTGTACGAAAAAAACGCTCGGGATGCCCGATACCTGCCACCGCGTGCACCGGCAGCGTAAACGGCAGTGGCGCAAGCGGAAAACGTGCGCCGTCATCAAGGCGGCGCCAGCATAGCGGCGCCAGCTGCATAGTGGTGGCTGACTGCAGAATAGACGGAGTAAGCGGCAGAGAGGGCTGTGATTCGCCGTTGACGATCACCGCGTCAACACGCTGCAACCGGCTGGGCGACTCGCGCAGCGGCCCTGCGGGCAGGCAGCGCCCGTTGCCCAATCCACGGGCACCATCCACAACCACCAACTCAATATCTCGATCCAGCGCCAAGTGCTGCAAACCGTCGTCGCTCAAGATAATATCGCAGCCCTTTTCTACCAGTGCCTGAACGCCGCGCACACGATTAGGATCTGCGACCACCGGCACTCCCGTCTGCTGAGCCAGCATCAGCGGCTCATCACCGCTTTCGGCAACGTTAGTGTCAGCAGTGACCAGTAGCGGGTAACTGGGCGCTTTTCCGCCATAGCCGCGGCTAACGATACCTGGCGTCCAGCCTTGGGCCACCAGCCAACCAGCTAGCCACGCCACCAGCGGCGATTTACCCGTCCCTCCCAAGGTGATATTGCCTACCACGATAACCGGCACCGGCGCCCTCCATGTGACTTTTTTGCCACTAGAGTACTCCCGCTCCCGCCGCGCCATGGCCCACTGGTACAGCGCCCCTAACGGCCTCAGCGGCGATAGCCAGCGGCTGCCCTGGTAAGCGCCCCGTAGCCAGCGCTCTGACAGCGTTGTCTTGGCAGAGCTCATCACAATCGGCTCATATCAAAATGCTCATATTGATAGCCTCATGGCGCTTCTTGAAACTGCAGCTGATGTAGCGCTGCGTAGGCGCCATCGGCTTCCAGCAATGCCTGATGCGAGCCCTCTTCGATAATACGTCCCTGATCCATCACCACAATTCGATCAGCCCGCTCGATGGTGGAGAGGCGGTGGGCGATGACCAGCGTGGTGCGCCCCTCACAGACTCGCTCAAGGGCTTTTTGAATATAGCGCTCGGATTCAGTATCCAACGCGGAAGTGGCCTCATCCAGCACCAGTAGCGGCGCATCCTTGAAGATCGCCCGGGCAATCGCCAGCCGCTGGCGTTGGCCGCCCGAGAGCATCACGCCATTTTCACCCACGGTGGTGGCATAACCATTAGGGAGCTTATCGATAAACTCATGGGCATAGGCGGCTTCAGCCGCAGCCTGAACAGCCTGGGGATCAGGGTTGGCCACCCCGTAAGCAATATTATCGGCAATCGAGGCGTTAAATAGCGTTACCTGCTGCGACACCAGGGCAATCTGCTGGCGCAGTGGGCCAAGCGCGTATTCGTCAACATTAATGCCATCGATAGTAATACTGCCTTGGGTGGGGCAGTAAAAACGCGGCAGCAAACTGACCAGAGTGGACTTGCCGCTCCCCGAACGCCCGACTATCGCCACCAGCTCGCCCGGCGCTATGCGTAGATTAATATCGTGCAGAACTTCAGGCTGGTCGTCGGCGTAGCGGAAGCTAACATGATCGATCACGACATCGCCGCTTAAACGGCTGGCGATGTGTTTGCCACTATCCTCTTCAGGGGTCATATCCAGCAACCCGAAAAGCTCTGACGCGGCCGCCAGGCCTTTCTGAATTTCACCGTTAATCTCGGTCAGTTGACGTACCGGCTTGATCATCAGAGCAGCCGCGGTAATAAAGGCCACAAACTCACCAGGCGTCATGTTCTCCATCAGCGAGGGTGCCATGGCCAGCCAAACCAGTAGCGCCATGGAGATGGCCACCAACATTAGAATCACAGGGGAACTGACCGCACGGGTCATGGCTTCTTTCATACTTTGGCGGCGATTCTCTTCGCTTACCCGCTCAAAGCGCTGTTTTTCATACGGCTCAGCGCCGTGGGTGCGCACTACCCGGTAGCCCGACAGCGCTTCCGAGGCAATGTGGGTGACATCGCCCATGGAGTGCTGAATGCGTTTTGAAATGCGCCTAAAGCGCTTGCTGACGTAGCTCACCACCACGGCAATGATCGGCGTCACGCCCAAAAATAGCAGCGTTAGCATCCAGTTAGTCCAGAGCAGATAGAGCACCAGGCCGACGACGAATAGCCCTTCACGGAGAATAATCGTCACCGCTTTGGTCGCCGCCCCAGCGACTTGCTCAACGTGGTAGGTCACCCGCGATACCAGTTGACCGCTGGAGTGATGGTCAAAAAACCAGCCTGGCAGATGGAGTAGATGAGCAAATACGTCGCAACGTAGGGTATGAATCACGTAGCGACCCACATAGGCCATGAAGTAGGTGCTTAAAAAAGTACCTACCCCCCGAGCGGAGAACATAATAATCACAAACAGCGGTAGAAATAGCCGAAACGCTGCATCTGGGTTTTGAATGCCATCAATCAAGCGCTTCATCATTTCCGCAAGCGCCGTACTCGATGCGGCGTAAACCACAAAGCCCACTATCGCTAGCGCAAAAGCCCGCCAATGCGGTTTCACATAGCCCAACAACCGCTTATAAATACCCCAACCTGAATCAGTCACACGCGCTCCTAGCCTAGACCCTAGGGCCCATAGTATGCAGTGCGGGGAATTCTACCTGATGGCGACGCGCTTCAACACTGGTTGCGTCTTCCTGGCACTGGTCGCGTCGTTTCGATCTGGATGGGCTGGGCGGCGTTTAGCCAAAAACGCAGTGCGCCGTCATGGGCCGTGCTCCATAGACAGCTGCCCTGCTGGCGAAAACGGCGCACGACGGCATCCACCGGATGTTGAAACGCATTACTCCGCCCGGCGCTAAATATTACATGCTCAGGAGCGATGGAACGTACGAACTGGATACCCGAGCTGGTGCCGCTACCATGGTGCCCTGCCACCAAAACTCGGACAGGCAGCTCCACCTCACGCAGAAAGCGACGCTCTACTTCAGTGGCCACATCTCCGGTAATCACCAGTCGCTGTTCACCAACGCTTACCTCTAGCACGCAGGAGCGGTCGTTGGCAGATAAATCGTTATCACCCGCGGGCGGCCAGAGAATACGGTAACTCACCCCGTCACGCTGCCATGTTTGCCCACGCTGACAAGCAATACCGGCAACTGGCAGCGCCTCCCCCGCAGGAGTCATCCACTGGCTGACCCCGTGGTCGGCTAACAATGCCTCAATACCACCCGCATGGTCATTATCAGCGTGGCTGACGATCACTTGATCAAACTGCTGGCCCGGCGACCACAAGGTCTCCAAGGGCATAAAGCCACTACGAAAGCGCGGGCCGGTGTCGTAGAGCAGGCGATAATGTTCGCTACGCAGCTCTATCAACTGCCCCTGCCCCACGTCATGGACGCTGACTCTGAGTGCATTGGGGGGAATCGATGGCGGAAGCGACCACCAGGGCAGCGCAACGATCAGCGTGGTGGCTCCCAGGCGTAAACTTGGTAGCACGGCAGGCAGCCCCCAGCATAACGACAATAGTAGCAATCCACAGGCAAGCGGATATGCTAACGACCGATCAGGTTCCCATAGTGGCCAACGCTGCACAGCAAACGTCAGCAACAGGTGAAAAACGCTCAGCGCCTGCTCAAACAGCTGCCACACCATCTCTCCCACCATGGGAATAGGTGACAGCAGCCACCCCAGCAACGCCGTTGGCACCATTACCGAGCTCACCCAGGGTACGGCGGCTAAATTGATCAATGGAGCGGCGGGGGCCACTCGCCCAAAGGCCACCAATACGGCGGCAGCCATTAGCGGGGCCAGCAGCAGTTGCGATCTCACCAGCGCCCAGCACCAACCCTTTATCCCTTGAGGGCGCTGCCGCCCCTGCCAAATAATAATCAGCCATGCCACCGCCACAAACGACAGCCACATGCCAGGTCGCCATAGCGCTAGCGGATCGACTATAAGTACCACCCCGAGTGCCAGCCACCAGCCCTGCCAAGCCCCTGGCGCATGCCGGCCACTCAGCACCCACAGCCCGATCAATGTCATCACCATCGCCCGCATAGCCGGCGGCGCCATCCCGGCAAGGGTGGCGTAACTGACACAGGCTAGCGCTGCCAACCACCACGGCCAGGTGCGCATACGCCAGTTGGTGGGCGTTGCAAACCGAGCGACTGACTTGGCTAGCAGCAGTACAAATGAGGCCACCAGCCCGACATGCAAGCCTGAAATTACCACCAGATGCGTGGTGCCGGTGGCATTCAGTAGCGACCAGTCGTCTTGGGTAAGCTGTTCGCTATCGCCTAACGTCAATGCGGCCAGCCAGCGCTTGGTTCGCTCGTCGAGCGGCTGACGGGCTAAAAAATCCAGCGCTAGCTGGCGCAACGAGGGATCAGCAGACGAGAGCCGAACTGGCGCTGGCTCCTGGCGCAGGTAGCCGGTGGCATGGATTCCCTCACGCCACAGCCACTGCTCATAATCGAAGGTATCAGGGTTGGCAAAGCCACTTGGAGGACGCAAGCGCAGCGTCATTTGCCACCGCTCTCCGGGCTTAAATCGCTCATCGCTATAAGCGGTTATGCGCACCTTAGCGAGCGAGGAACAGCTGGGGCGTTGTACCGGACTATTTGCAGAGCTTTGGCATTTATCAACGTTTAACAGCAGACGCGTGGCGTTACCCACCGGCTGGGCGGTCAACACGGTTGCTTCAATGGCAATATCTTCTCCGCTTAGACCCGCCGGTAAGCGACTCCCCCATTCACCTTGTACGCTAATAAAGACCCAAGCGCCGATTAGCAGCCATATACCTATGCGTGGGCGCCACCCCATTCCCAGCAACGCGGCTACCAACACCCAGCCAAATGCGTTTGGAGTCACCCCTGCGGTGTGGCAATACCAGGCAAACATCCCCCCTGCGAGTGCCGCAAGCGCCGCTGGCATGGCAACACCTAACCGCATAGAACCCTCTCTGCTGACGCTTCATTGATGGCCTAGCATAGCCGAAAGGCAGCTCGATATGGATAATGAGCCACATCGATAGGCAAGAGTATCCGTCATGCCGCGCAGATTCCTGCAGCGCTACATGCCCAAACCCGACACTATCAGGAAACAGCGCTCGCTACGCTTTATGGCACCGCTGATTGCAGACCCGGGTTTGTGGCTTTTAACTCGCCGAAGCGTTGCCAATGCATTCAGCGTGGGCGTGTTTTGCGCGATGCTGCCCATCCCCTTTCAGATGGTCGTTGCCGCGCTGGGTGCGCGCCTAACACGCTGCAATTTAGCCCTCTCTGTGGGCTTGGTATGGATTACTAATCCATTAACGATGCCACTGATTTTTTACGGCAACTACTGGATTGGCACCTTTCTGCTCGGCGCCCCTGTACGGGAGGCCCCCTCGCGTATTTCAACTCGCTGGATCGCCGAACAGATGCACGACATTATGCCGCCGCTGATCGTCGGCTCGTTGGTAACAGCGCTCATATTAGCGATTGTGGTCAATATTGGCATTCGCTTGATCTGGCGCTGGCACGTCTCCCATAACTGGAAACGCCGCCGCCAGATACGTCGGCAGCGGCGTGCGCAGATAGAAGCTGAATTTGACGATAAGGTTTAATGAATGATCCCGACGGTTAAAGCGCCGGGGCCTGCTCGACCAACTTACCCGCATCCAGTTTAAGCACGCGGTCTTGATGGGCCGCCAGGCTAACGTCATGGGTCACAATCACGAACGCACAGGCGCTCTCTTTGGCCAGTTCATCCATTAGTGCCAAAATAGTCGCCGCCGTGGTTTGATCCAGATTGCCCGTGGGCTCATCCATCAGCACCAGGCTAGGATCGGTGACCAGCGCCCGGGCGATGGCCACGCGCTGACGCTCCCCGCCGGAAAGCTCACCCGGCTTATGATCCGCCCGCGGCTGCATGCCTACCCGCTCGAGTATCTGCATAGCCCGCTGCTCGGCCGCCTTTTTCGACTGACCGCGAATAATTAGCGGTAACGCCGCATTTTCGAGTGCAGTGAATTCCGCCAACAGATGGTGGAATTGATACACAAATCCGATGTAGCGATTACGAAAGCTGCCAAGCGCCGCTTCATTCAACCCTGATAGCGGCTCACCGGCAATAATCACACGGCCTTCACTAGGGCGATCAAGACCGCCCAGCAGATTTAGTAGTGTTGTCTTCCCCGAACCCGAGCTGCCCACGATGGCCACCCGCTCCCCGGCGCGCACCTGCAAATTGAGCTTGTCCAGTACCGTCAGATCCTGGGGGCCTTCGCTGTAGGTTCGTGTCAACGACTGACAATCGAGCATTACCGCCGCCTCTTGCCCAGTATTGATGGGCCCAGTATTGATGGGCTTAGAATTTATAGCCGTCGAATTCATAGACATCGTGTCATCCTTGTTCCTGAAGCCGTTATTCATAGCGCAGCACATCCGCCGGCTGAACTTTTGCCGCCCGCCAAGCGGGATAAAGTGTCGACAGGAACGTCAGACCAAAGGCGGCCAAAACGATACGACTGACATCATTCCACTGCAGGCGAGAAGGAAGGTCGCTAATAAAGTAGACCCCAGCATCCAAGAACTGGATCCCCAGCGTTCCTTCCACCCAGCCAATCAGATCGGCAATGGTCAGCGCCAGCACCACACCCACGGCTACCCCAATGGCGATACCGATAAAGCCGATGGCCATGCCCTGAACAATAAAAATCCCCATAATCGAGCTCGGTTTAGCACCGATCGTCCGCAGAATGGCGATATCCGCGCGTTTATCGGTGACGACCATGACCAGCGTCGAGACGATATTAAACGCCGCCACGGCGATAATCACCGTCAACAGCAGCGCGATCATGCGCTTTTCCATCTGTATCGCCTGGAAAAGATTGCCTTGAGAGAACGTCCAGTCGCTACCCCGATACTCCGGGCCAAGCTCATTGAGAATCGCCTGGGTCTCGCTACTGGCGGCAAACAGATCATCCAACTGTAGACGCAGCCCGCCAACCGCATCACCCAGGCGCGCCAGGGTCTGCATATCTTCAATATTGGCGTAAGCCAAATTAGCGTCTAGTTCGGCACCGACGCTAAAAATACCGCTAACGGTAAAGCGTTTTAAGCGCGGAAAGACCCCCGCAGGGGTAATCGATGCTTCAGGCACCAGCAGCGTCACTCGATCGCCCACGCCAACGCCCAGGTTGCGTGCCAGCATTGAGCCCAGCACCACATGCCACTCACCGGGCACCAGATCGGTCAATTCACCTTGGCGCATATGCTCACCAATGATCGACACTCGGTCTTCCCACTCCGGGTTGATACCGTTGACCATGGCCCCCTGATTACGTCCACCCACGGAGAACATACCCTGCTGCTCAACGTAAGGCGCCGCACCAATGACCCGCTCGCGCTGCATCAACTCTTCGGCTAATGTCTCCCACTCCACCATGCCTACTCGGGACTCAATTTTAGCGTGAGGCACCATGCCCAAAATACGCGTGCGCAGCTCATGGTCGAAGCCGTTCATCACCGACAGCACCAAAATAAGTACGGCGACCCCAAGCATTAGCCCCAACATCGAGGTGAGCGAAATAAACGAAATAAAGTGGTTCCGGCGTTTAGCGCGCACGTAGCGCAGCCCCACCAGAAAAGGCAAACGATCAAGCATGGCGTCATTCCTTATCAATAAGCGCTCATGGTACGGTTTTTTTAGTCTCTCTGCATGTTCAAACGGCCATTAGAGCGGCCTTCGCCGTGAGCGTTCAGAATAAAAACGTTACGCTTGCAACTTGCTCCGCCACGCCCTACATTGCGCCGATTTACTGCTGACCGTGGGGCTGCGCTTTAATGACGTATCGTTTGCTACCCGAATGGTATCCCCAAGATGGGATACAACTGACCTGGCCACGCCCAGAAGGCGATTGGGCGCCTCTGCTTGCCCGTATCGAAGCCACTCTCGAACGCATTGTGATTGCCACCGCGCGCTATCAGCGCGTGTTGATTTGCGTGCCAGACGAACTAACCAAACAGCGCTTGGCCGATACTTTTCACGCCTACGCTGTGCCCGCTGAACGCCTGCAGCTTATTGTCGCACCCACCGACGATACCTGGGCGCGGGATCATGGTCCGATCAGCGTGGTCGATGAAGATGGCCAATTAGTGATGCTCGATTACATTTTCACCGGCTGGGGTGGGAAATTTCCTGCTGAGCACGATAATCGCCTCACCCAGTGGCTTGCTGATGCAGGCGCTTGGGCATGCCCGGTGGCCTCGCGTAACCTGGTACTGGAAGGTGGTGGTATAGAAACCGACGGTGAAGGCACCCTGCTCACCACTGAAGCATGCCTGCTTAACCCCAATCGCAACCCCACTCTCTCTCGAGCAGAGGTAGAAGCGCAACTTGGCGAGGACTTCGGCGTTGACCGTGTTTTATGGCTTGCTAACGGCCATTTAGAGGGCGACGACACCGACAGCCATATTGATACCCTGGCTCGCTTCTGCAACCCAACTACCATCGCCTATGTGCGTTGTGACGACCCCAACGACCCGCACTACCCGGCCCTGGCGGCGATGGAGCAAGAGCTGCAGGCTTTCCGGCAACGCAATGGCGAACCCTACCGGCTTATTCCGCTGCCTTGGCCCCAAGCCTGCTTTGACCCGGAAGATGGCCACCGCCTGCCCGCCACCTACGCGAATTTCCTGATCATCAATCAGGCCGTACTGGTGCCTACCTACGGCGATCCGGCGGACGTCACCGCACTGAGCGCGCTAGCGGTTGCTTTTCCCGAGCACACGCTAATTCCGATTGAGTGTGTAAGCGTTATTCGCCAACATGGCAGCCTGCACTGTTTAACCATGCAGCTGCCAAAAGGCACGCTTGCCCGGGGCACGCCTGCCACGACCGCTATTTGCTAGAGGAGTCACCATGTCGACAACGCTAACCGTCGCTGTTGTGCAGCAACCCGCGTGGCCAGACAAAGCCCAAAGCCTGTCAGCAAGCGAAGAAGGTATCCGTAGCGCCGCTACACAAGGCGCGCAGTTAGTACTGCTGCAAGAACTGCACGCCACCCACTACTTCTGCCAATTTGAAGACCCTGCCCTATTTGATCTGGCGGAGCCCCTCGACGGCCCGACCGGCCAACGTCTGGCGGCGCTCGCTAAAGAGCTGGACATTGTCCTGGTCGGCTCGCTATTTGAGCGCCGCGCGCCGGGGCTCTACCACAATACCGCCGTGGTCTATGACCGCGCCAAAGGTCGCGTCGGCCAGTATCGCAAGATGCACATTCCTGATGATCCTGGATTTTATGAGAAGTTTTACTTCACACCAGGTGATCATGACAGCGCTCGCGGAGAGGGCTTTACCCCGATCGAAACATCCGTGGGTCGCCTCGGCGTCTTGGTCTGCTGGGATCAGTGGTATCCCGAAGCCGCCCGGCTTATGGCGTTAGCCGGTGCCGATTTACTGCTCTACCCCACGGCAATCGGCTGGGATCCCAATGACGACGGTGAAGAAAAGAACCGCCAAAAAGATGCCTGGACAGTGATTCAGCGCGCCCACGGCGTGGCCAACGGTTTGCCTGTGCTAGTGGCCAATCGGGTTGGTTTTGAAGCGGATCACTCTGGAGTCGGCGATGGCATTCAGTTCTGGGGGGGTAGTTTTGTCTGTGGGCCGCAAGGTGAGCTATTGGCCCATGCGGGGGAAGCGACCGAGCAGTTAGTCGTTGAGCTTGATATGGCGCGCAGTGAAAATACCCGCCGTATCTGGCCTTACCTGCGCGATCGTCGTGTGGACGCTTATGGGGATCTGACTCGCCGCTACCGCGACTAGTAGGCTTGGGCTTAGCTTTAGCTAAAAGATAAAAACGAAAAAAACGCCTGCCTTGGCTAAATGCCGAGGCAGGCGTTTTTCATTGCATAACGCTCTTTATGCGTTCTGGTTTAGTGTGTTATTTCCAGAAATCGCGGATCGAGGCAATCCCTTGAGCACCCACGGCACGGGCATGATTGGCATCAAAGCGCGTCATACCGCCCAGTGCGAATACTGGCATGCCTGCGCGCTCTACCAACTGCTGGAAATCATGCCAGCCGAGCGGGAATACTTCCGGGTGTGACGGCGTGGTGCGCAGCGGCGAAAGGCTAACAAAATCGCAGCCTAACACCGCCGCCTGGGTCAGCTGCGTTTGATTGTGGGTCGATGCCGACAACCACTTGCTTTCGGCAATCGGACGACGCTCAAGCTGCATCAACCGCTCGCTGGTCAGATGAATGCCATCGGCGTCAATGTGATCAAGCAGCGTTGGCTCTCCATTGAGCAGCAGTCGCGCACCGTGCTCTCGACACAGAGTTAATGCACGCTGGGCACGGGCCAGATAAGCCGATTCATCCAACTGCTTGGCGCGCAGCTGTACCAGACGAATCTTGTCTTCACGCAGCGCGCGTTCCAAAAACGCATCGAAACGCGCCTCATCCAACTCTTCCCCGGTAATTAAATACTCGGTAGGCAACCTTACCGCTCGCAGAATCGGCAAATTAGCCGCTGGGAAGGGGTAGTTGGAGAGCTCACTCATGGGCACCCAGCGCACCGCCTGCCCTTCACGACCAAAGGGCTCGCCAGCAAACTCATGCACCTGCCATACATCGAGCAGGATATGCTTGTCGGGGTACTCATGGTGGACGCGAATCAACGGCTGAGCACAAACAATCTCAACGCCTAGCTCTTCGTGCAGCTCACGCTTTAACCCTTCAAGACCGGTTTCATAGGGAGCCAGTTTCCCGCCTGGAAACTCCCAAAGTCCGCCATGATCGACGTTCGATGGCCGACGAGCGATCAGTACTTGCTGTTGATCGGCGCTGATAATCGCTGCCGCTGCGACGTGAACCCGTCGTTTTACCTTTATGCTCATAGACTCATATACTCGTTACGTCTTTATCCACTGCGCGCACCAATGCTAAGGGCATCGGTGCTATCTCGCTGCGTGTGCCCACTACCCCTGCCAACCAACGCCCCGTATAGGGGGAGACTGACTAGCTGCGGTAATCCGCGTTAATAGACACATAGTCATGGGAGAGGTCGGAAGTCCATACCGTGGCACTTTCCTCGCCGCGCCCCAAGTTAATGCGAATGGTAATTTCTGACTGGGCCATGACGGCGCTGCCTGCCGCTTCGGTATAGCCTGCAGCACGCCCGCCATTTTCAACTAGACGTACATCGCCTAAATCAATCACCACACGGTTGACATCAAAGTCGCTTACAGGCGCTCGTCCTACCGCGGCCAAAATACGTCCCCAATTAGCATCTGAAGCGTAAAGCGCTGTTTTGACTAGCGGTGAATGCGCAACAGTAAAGGCCACGTCAAGCGCCTCTTGACGGCTTTTCGCCTCGTCGACCTGAAGGGTAACGAATTTCGTCGCGCCCTCGCCGTCGCGAATAATCGCCTGCGCCAGTTCGGTCATTACTCGCTGCAAGGCGTTGCTGAAAACGGCTATTTGCTCATCATCGACGATGCTAGGACCAGTGCCGGTTGCCGCTAACATACAAGCGTCATTGGTGGAGGTATCGCTGTCCACAGTGATGCAGTTAAACGAGCGATCGACGGTTTCACGTAGCAGTCGATCCAGCAGCGGCGCTTCAATAGTTGCATCGGTCACCACAAAACCCAGCATGGTCGCCATATTGGGCTTGATCATGCCAGACCCTTTAGTGATGCCGTTAATCGTTACCTGCTGATTGCCTATTTCAACCGTGACACTAGCGCCTTTGGCGCGAGTATCGGTGGTTAAAATGCCTTGACCCGCGTGTTCCCAGGCAACACTGTCGCTGGCCATGCTTTCAAGCGCCGGTGCCAATCCCGCTAGCAGACGCTCCATCGGCAGCGGCTCGCCAATTACGCCGGTTGAAAACGGCAGAACGTCCTGCTCAGATACACCGGCTTGTTTAGCCAGTTCTGCACAGCTCGCCCTTGCGTCCCGCAAACCTGCTTCACCCGTACCTGCGTTAGCATTGCCAGTGTTGATTAGCCAAAAGCGAGGCGAACGGCTTTCTGCACGGCACTGTTCGAGGTGTTGCTTGGCCACCAAAACGGGGGCTGCGCAGAACGCATTACGGGTAAAGACTCCTGCCACCGTCGCGGTCTCGGGCAGTTCAATCACCACCACATCACGGCGATCTGGCTTCTTGATACCCGCCATTGCAACCCCCAGGCGCACCCCTTCTAGGGGTGGCAACTCTGGAAAGGGAGTGTTTCCAACCGCCATGATTTTCTCCTTAAGGCAAAGACCGTTTCACAGACCGTCTCAAAAACGGGCGCCGTTAGCTTAGTTTTCCACAGCACTGCTTATACTTTTTACCCGAGCCGCAAAAACAGGGGTCGTTGCGGCCCACTTTCGGGCCTTCCCGGCGCACAGGGCGACCATCGACACCAGGCGCCTCCTGCTCGGTTTCGGACTTCTCCTGGGCCGGAGCGTCATGACGGCTAGCCGCTGTGGCGGTTTCCCGGGCCAGCGCCTCGCGGCGCTGCTGCTCAAGAGCATCAACTTCCTCAGGCTGACGAACCTGCACGTGGCTCAGAATGCGCGTCACATCAGCTTTAATGTGCTCTAACAGATGCTGGAAGAGTTCAAAGGATTCACGTTTGTACTCTTGCTTGGGGTTTTTCTGAGCATAGCCACGCAGATGAATACCGCGACGCAGATGATCCATCGACTGCAGGTGCTCTTTCCAACGCGTGTCCAGCACTTGCAGCATGACCTGCTTCTCAAAGCGACGAATCAGCTTCTCGCCTGCCGCCTCGATTTTGGCTGCATAGGCCTCACGGTGCATCGTCTGCAGCCGTTCACGCAGCTGCTCTTCACTAAAGCGATCATCCTCGGCGGCCCATTTAACCACCGGCGCGTCAAGGTTGAACTCCGTCTTCAGGTGGGCTTCCAAGCCGGGCAGATCCCACTGTTCGGGCAGGCTTTGGGGCGGCACGTAGTCGCTGATAGCCGTCTCCATCACCTCTTCGCGGATGCCAATGACAGCATCAGCGACATCGTCCGCGGCCAGAATCTCATTGCGCTGGTCGTAGATCACCCGGCGCTGATCGTTGGCAACGTCATCGTACTCAAGCAGCTGTTTACGAATATCGAAGTTACGCCCTTCGACTTTCTTCTGGGCACGCTCAACGGCGTTCGAGACCATCTTATGCTCAATCGCTTCGCCATGCTCAAGACCCAATGCCTGCATCAAGCGTTTGACGCGGTCAGAGCCAAACAGGCGCATCAGGCTATCTTCAAGCGACAAGAAGAACCGTGTCGAGCCAGGGTCGCCCTGACGCCCAGCACGGCCACGCAGCTGGTTGTCGATACGCCGGGACTCGTGGCGCTCAGAACCCACCACATGCAGGCCGCCAGCGGCGAGAACGCCATCGTGACGCGCTTGCCACTCGACTTTTAACGCTTCAACCTGCTCTTGACTGGGGTTTTGCAGCTTGGCAACTTCGGCTTCCCAGTTACCGCCTAGAACGATATCGGTGCCACGACCGGCCATATTGGTAGCGATCGTAATCGCCCCTGGGCGGCCTGCCTGAGCAATAATTTCGGCTTCACTCTGGTGCTGTTTGGCATTCAGTACACTGAACGTCAGGCCCGCCTCGCGCATCAGCTTGGCAAGGTACTCGGATGTCTCAATAGACGCTGTACCCACCAGCACCGGGCGCCCGGCTTCGGTCTCGGTTTTGACATCCTTGATGATCGCTTCGTACTTCTCCTCAGCGCTCAAATACACCAGATCGTTGAGGTCTTTACGGGCCAATGGACGGTTGGTGGGAATAACCACCACGTCAAGACCGTAAATTTGCCGAAACTCAAAGGCTTCAGTATCCGCCGTACCGGTCATTCCGGCGAGCTTTTCATACAGGCGGAAGTAGTTCTGGAACGTCGTTGAGGCGAGCGTCTGGCTTTCGCGCTGCACCGTGACGCCCTCTTTGGCCTCAACGGCCTGGTGTAAGCCTTCCGACCAGCGGCGCCCTGGCATAGAGCGACCGGTGTGCTCGTCGACGATCACCACCTGACCTTCAGAGACGATGTAGTCGACATCACGATGATAGAGATAGCGGGCGCGTAGCGCCGAGTGCATATGCTGAAGCAAGTTAAGGTTTTGCGCGGCATACAGCGACTCTTCGTCGCCTAATAAGCCTTCAGCGCGCATCAACTCTTCAACTTTATTATGTCCCTGCTCAGTTAACTCTACCTGCTTCTGCTTCTCATCGACCAAGAAGTCACCGACGACCGTGGCCTCCTCATCTTCAATTTCTTCGCCTTTTTCAAGCTGCTGGGCAAGTTGATTAACGACTTTATAGAGGTCGGTATTCTCATCTACCGCGCCGGAAATAATCAGTGGCGTACGCGCTTCATCGATAAGAATCGAGTCAACTTCATCGACAATCGCATAATGCAGGCCGCGCTGGACTTTATCTTCTAACGAGAACGCCATGTTATCGCGCAGATAATCGAAGCCGAACTCGTTGTTGGTGCCATAGGTAATATCGCACTGGTACGCGTGACGCTTCTCTTCGCCCGACTGACCGGAGAAAATGACGCCAATAGACAAGCCTAGGAATTCATACAGCGGACGCATCCATTCGGCATCACGGCGAGCCAAGTAGTCGTTCACCGTGACCACGTGTACCCCTTTACCCGGCAACGCATTCAGGTACACCGCCAGTGTCGCCACCAGGGTTTTACCCTCACCGGTCTTCATTTCAGCGATGCGGCCACGGTGCAGGGTCATGCCCCCTACCATCTGCACATCGAAGTGACGCATACCCATAACGCGCTTACTGGCTTCTCGCACGATCGCAAAGGCGGGCGCTAACAGCGAATCAAGCGACTCGCCGGCTTCTAAGCGCTGGCGCAGCTCGGCGGTTTTGCCTTGCAGCTCAGAATCGCTAATTGCCTCAAGCTCTGTTTCCAAGGCGTTAATCTGCGGCACATTCTTGTGCATGCGTTTGACATCGCGGTCGTTTTTAGAACCCACGACTTTACGTAATAAATTATTAAGCATGAAATATCCAAATATTCACGAGCGTCCCAGCGGACGTTGCCCTTTCAGTACATGCTGCTTATCTGTGCAGCATGCACAAAGTAGATGTATTAACGACAGGCTTGGCGGGAAGGCGGGCCGCGCTGGGTCAAGACATCCCGCGCGGCAACCAGCACAGCCATCGGGGCTAGCCAGTGACATAGACGCCGTACAGGGGCAAAGCGCTGAGGGCTTTTCGCCCAACGTTGCAGGGCACGCCGTCGTTTGGCGACCCAGTGGGACTGCGCACGCAAAATCGCCGGCACCCAGAAACAGATAGTAACGCTACGTTCGCCACCACGGAATGCATCTGTAGGGCTTAAACTGGCGGGTAAAAGGCAGCTCACTAACAGGCCGGCCAGCCACCAACGCGCTAAACCGTAACGGCGCTGGCGCCGCGGCAAAGCTGATTGAACATCAAGCGTAGGTGACATGCTGTAGACCGGCTCCTGAGCGTGGTAAAGTTAACTAATCAGCCATCGGCGAAGGTGGCCGACGTCATTAGTCGTGGTGGTGCCTAAAACAGCAGCACCCTGGGAATTAAGCGTATGAGTATAAAGGTTAAGCGTTCGCACGCCCAGCCCATCGCCCGCTTGCTATCGAAGTCGGGCGATATTAATCAATTAATGCGGCTGTCTCGTCTCATCGATCAGGCCCAACGACACCTGCGCGCCCATTTGCCCGAAGAGATGCGGGAGCATATTTTTGTGGGGGGCTTTAGCGAAGGTCGTTTAACCCTGATTAGCGGCCAGGCGAGCTGGCTGACGTGGTTACGCTTTGAACAACGACGCCTATTAGAACTGCTCCATCAACTGCCCGGCTTTGAAGGGGTCAGCGGCTTTACCTTTAAGGTACGCCCTGTGCGTCCTCTTGTGGCACCCAAGCGTAACACGCGCAGTCTGTCGGCCGACGCAGGCAAAACCCTTTCCGAGTGCGCTGAGGACACCGCCGATCCAGCGCTAAAACGTGCCTTGGAACGGCTTGCATCTCATGCTCGGCCGACCAAGTAACATGGCTTACCAGCCAAATCGCCCTGCTCTTAAAAGCATAAAGCACCGCCTAAGCGATGCTTTATAAACCAAAAAAGTAATAAAAAACGCTAATATTAAAAAGCGAAGCTAGCTAAATCACGCCATTGCAGGTGCGGCATAAGAGATCGGCGCAACCGCTTTTTCCTCTTCAAAGGTGACAATCTCATAGGCATCGGGCTGCGCCATCAATTCGCGGCAGAGCTGATTATTGAGAGCGTGCCCCGACTTTACCCCACGGAACTCGCCGATCAAGCTATAACCCAGCTGGTACAAGTCACCGATAGCATCCAATACTTTGTGCTTAACAAACTCATCTTCGTAACGCAGCCCGCCTTCATTAACGATGCGGTAATCATCCACCACAATGGCGTTATCTAAACTTCCGCCGAGCGCCAGATTATTAGAGCGCAAAAACTCTAAGTCGCGCATAAATCCGAAAGTACGTGCACGGGAAACTTCTTTAACGAAGGACGTAGTCGAGAAATCGATCAACGCGGTCTGCTTCTGCTGCTCAAAAACAGGATGATCAAAGTCAATTGCAAAGGAGACCTTGAACCCTTGATGGGGTAAGAAAACCGCTTCTTTATCGCCATCGGTCACCGCTACGCGGTGCTTGATACGAATAAATTTCTTTGCCGCATCCTGCTCCAAAATACCCGCCGACTGAATCAAAAACACAAATGGGCTCGCGCTACCATCCATAATAGGCACTTCAGGTTCGCTGACGTCCACATAGGCGTTATCGATACCCAGCCCAGCAAAGGCAGACATCAGATGCTCAACGGTGGCTACTTTAACCCCGTTTAAAACAAGAGCCGTGCATAGTTTGGTGTCTTCAACCAATTCTGCCCGGGCAGGAACGTGCACAACGGGATCCAAATCGGTTCTGACAAACACAATCCCAGTATTGGCCGGCGCCGGACGCAGAGCTAGGTGGACTTTTTTGCCAGAATGCAGGCCCACTCCTGTGGCGCGAATGACGTTTTGTAGGGTGCGTTGTCTGATCATGGATAGTAGCCGAGCTCTAATGACGGTAATAACCGCAGGGGAAAAGTTATCAAACAGTGTTCACTTTAACAGCAAACGAGCGTTTTAGCCAATAAAACGCTCGCTCGTTGTTGCAATGAGCCTGGTATCGAGAATCAATCCGCCTGGCGGCGTAGAAACGCGGGTATGTCCAGATAGTCATCCGCTTCGGAAGCGCGGCGCTTTTCAGGACGCGGTTTTGCAGTCGCTTCGGGTGCTTCAGCGCGAGCAGTTGCCTGCTGACGCATCACCGTAGGCTGCTGCAATTTGCGGTAATCGGATGACTCCGCAGCTGACCGGCGGGCAGGCTCACGCGCGGCCGCCTTTGGTTTTTGCCCATCCAAGCCAGCAGCGACAACGGTGACACGTAGCTCGTCGGACATTTCCATATCAATGGAGGTGCCGACGACGATGGTGGCATCCGGAGACGCAAACTCCTGAACGGTAGCGCCCACATCGTTGAACTCGCCGATCGATAAATCGGGGCCCGCAGTGATGTTGACCAAGATACCGCGCGCGCCGTGAAGATCGATATCTTCCAGCAGCGGGCTGCGGATCGCTTTCTCGGCGGCTTCGCGAGCACGATTTTCGCCCGTGGCACCACCGGTACCCATCATCGCCATGCCCATTTCAGACATAACGGTGCGCACATCAGCAAAGTCGACGTTGATGATACCCGGGCTGGTGATCAGCTCTGCGATACCCTGAACAGCGCCCAGCAGCACATCGTTCGCTGCACTGAAGGCCGTCAGTAACGTGGCATTCTTGCCCAGCACGGAAAGCAGTTTTTCATTGGGGATAGTGATCAACGAATCAACGTGCTCGGAGAGCTCTTTCATACCCTCTTCAGCAGCGCGCATACGCTTTGGCCCTTCAAAGGGGAAGGGGCGCGTCACTACCGCAACGGTGAGGATCCCCAGTTCTTTGGCGACCTGTGCAACAACTGGAGCGCCTCCGGTCCCCGTACCACCGCCCATACCGGCAGTGATGAAGACCATATCAGCACCGACCAGCAATTCCGCAATGCGTTCGCGGTCTTCCATTGCCGCCTGACGACCCACGTCGGGATTGGCACCTGCGCCTAATCCCTTAGTGATTTCGCTACCCAATTGCAATACCGTCTTCGCTGCACAGCGTTTCAGCGCCTGGGCGTCCGTGTTGGCGCAGATAAACTCAACGCCTTCAATATTGCTTTCGACCATGTGGTTAACAGCGTTGCCGCCACCGCCGCCAACGCCAACCACTTTGATGACCGCACTGCTCGAGGGTGCGTTATCTACCAATTCGAACATAAGCCCCGTCTCCTGAACCGCGCTTGCGGCCCTGTCAGAAATTTCCTTTGAACCAGCCTTTAATTCTTGCCAGCGCCGAATGGTCTTCCTTGATATCACGCCGGGCAAGCTCGTTGCGTCCCTTATGGGCTGCAACCACTCCCCCGTGGCTTCTTAGACCTTGCCCATGACGCGTTTCCTGCAAGGCATAATGCAGCAGACCAACGCCCGTCGCATAAATGGGGTTACAAACGACGTCCGCCAAACCTCTCACATTCTGCGGACATGCGATACGAACGGGCATATGGAAAATCTCTTCTGCCAATTCGCTAACCCCTTCCATACGCGAGGTACCGCCGGTGAGCACTATCCCAGCAGCCACCATGTCTTCATAGCCACTACGGCGCAATTCGTCTCTCACTAGCGTAAATAGCTCTTCGTAGCGTGGCTCTACCACTTCAGCGAGCGCTTGACGCGATAGATCACGCGCTGGACGATCACCTACGCTAGGTACTTTAATCATTTCATCGCTGGCGGCTAAATGGGTTAGCGCGCAAGCGTATTTAACTTTGATCTCTTCAGCGTGCTGCGTGGGTGTTCGCAACGCCATGGCGATATCGTTAGTGACTTGATCCCCGGCAATAGGAATCACCGCCGTATGGCGTATGGCGCCTTCGCTGAAAATAGCCATATCAGTGGTTCCGCCACCAATATCGACCATACAGACGCCCAGTTCACGCTCATCTTCAGTCAGCACGGCCATACTTGAGGCGAGCTGCTCTAAGATAATAGCATCAACTTCAAGACCGCAGCGGCGCACACACTTCTCAATATTTTGCACCGCGTTTAATGCAGCTGTCACTAAGTGAACCTGCGCTTCCAAGCGCACACCGGACATGCCAAGCGGCTCACGAATGCCACCCTGGGCATCAATCGAGAATTCTTGAGGCAGCACATGCAGCACTCGCTGGCCTTCTGAAATAGCGCGCGCCCTTGCGGAGTCAATCACCCTTTCAATATCGGAGGGCGTTACCTCACGCTCTTTTATGGCTACAACGCCGTCCGAGTTCATTGAACTAATGTGGCTGCCTGCCACGCCAACGTATACCGAGTGAATATCACAACCGGCCATTAATTCTGCTTCTTCAACGGCGCGCTGAATAGACTGTACCGTTGATTCAATATTGATTACCACGCCACGCTTCATACCACGCGAAGGATGCGAACCAATACCTGCAATTTCAATTCCGCCATCATCGGTAGGTTGACCGACTATCGCGACGACCTTGGACGTTCCAATGTCCAGCCCGACCACCATATTGGATGCGTTGGGTGAGCCTGCCATGAGTCGGGAAATCTCCTTGCGTCATTGTTAAAAGTAAATATAAATAGGGCTGCGCTTAAACCAACGCTTAACATTGAAAGCGTGCTACCCAAAATACTCAGTGCTGTTTTTCAGACAATCGCTAAGTACCAATAGTCGAAATTAAAAACTATTTAACCCGCACCCAGCCCATAGTATAGAAACAATAGTCGCAATACGACTAGTACATACCCACAATAATAGGCTTGGGAAGCAATTTAAAGCCGATTATTGGCCTTTTCAACGATGGCAACCACTCACTTTTACACCTTATTTGCATAAAGTAATAGGAGTGTTACTCATCTTGCACAGCAAATTCACTTTCTCCATGCCACGCAACGGCAACACCATTAGGGTAGCGCAGATCAATATAGCGAATCTGATCCCCAAGAGACGACAACTCCCGTTGCCATGAAGCCGACAACCTTGCCAAGCGTACTTCATGCTGACGCCGGCCTAACATCACCCAAGCACCATCGTTTAATTGCAGCCGCCAGGCACCACGCGGCTCTAAACGAAGTTGAGTAAGGCTCAACGATAACTGTTCAAAGTGAAGTTTTAACCGATGGTAATAGTCCAACACTTCTTCACTGCTGCCAGCAGGGCCAGCGAGATCGGGCAAGCCGGCGGGTGGTGATAATGGCGCAAAAGCGAATGGCTCGCCTTCAGGGTTCAGCAAGAAGTCATCATTCCAGCGTGCGACAGGCTGCTGCTCAACCAGCTCAAACACCAGCGCATTCGGCCACTCACGGGAAATGCGCACTTCATTCAACCAGCCCACCTGTAGAGCACGGTCGCGCAATTCACCCAAATCTGCTGACAGCCAAGTAGCATCGACGACCAGTGGCGCCAACTGAGTACGCAGGTAGTCGGCGCTTACGTACTCCCATTCACCGCGAATAGATACCCGCTCAATCGGACGATCTAGCCACAGCCAAAGCGCCCGTCCGCCAGCGCCCATAAGTAGCGCCAGCAGTAGAATTCCCAACCAAGCGTTACGCCTTTTCATAAGGCACTTTTAAAAAGGCGCTTTTAAATAAGTTGTTACTCATGCTGTAAACTGCTCGCCTGCGGTGTTGAGTATTTGCAGCACTAGATCATCAAAGCCAATGCCCGCATGAGCCGCCGCTTGAGGAACCAAACTATGATCGGTCATACCAGGCACCGTGTTGACCTCCAGTAGCCAAAAACGCCCTTCACTATCACGCATGACATCAACCCGACCCCACCCTGCGCCACCAATAGCGGCAAACGCCTGCTGGCAGAGCAATGCAAGCTCAGCCTCATGCTGTGCCGACAAGCCACAGGGCAAATGGTACTGGGTAGTATTAGCGATATATTTGGCTTCGTAGTCGTAGAAACCGCCAGGCACTTCAACACGAATCGCCGGTAACACCCGATCACCTAGCAGCGCAACGGTATACTCTTCACCCACCACAAAACGCTCCGCCATCACGCGGGCGTCGAACTGGGCGGCCTCATGATAGGCCGCCTCAAGCGCGGCCTGATTTTTAACGATGCTAATACCCAGCGTCGAGCCCTCATGCACAGGCTTCACAATCAACGGCAAGCCAAGTTGCTCGACCACCGTTGACCACTCCGACGTTGCCTCTAACATAATACTTTCAGGGGTGGGTAGCCCAACCGCACTCCACACCTGCTTGGTGCGCTGCTTATCCATGCCCAGGGCCGAAGCAAGCACCCCACTGCCGGTATAGCGAATGTCGAGCAGCTCTAGCGCCCCCTGTAGCGTGCCGTCCTCCCCACCGCGGCCATGCAGAGCCACAAACACCAGGGAGGGAGCAAGTTGCTCCAACCCTACTAGGCCTTTGTCACGGGGATCATAGCCGCAGGCATTGACACCTTTGCGTTGTAGCGCCTCAAGCACCGCCGCACCGCTTTTCAGCGATACCTCGCGTTCAGCGGAGGTGCCACCGTAAACGACAACGACTTTTTCAAGAGACTGGGGGGTTGCTATGTCAACACTCACAGATCCACCTCGCTCATCGCTAACTGTGCCTGGGCCAAGCGAAGGGAAATCCCCCCCACATCACCAGCACCCTGGGTTATTAAAATATCACCTGGGCGCAATACGTTGGTTAACAGCGCAGGTAGTTCGTGTTTATGTTCGACAAATAGTGGGTCGACGTCACCACGTTGACGAATAGAACCCGCCAAGGTTCTTCCTTCGGCACCAGGAATAACCGCTTCACCGGCACTGTATACATCGAGCAGCACCAGCGTATCGACTTGAGAAAGCACCCTGACAAAATCTTCGTATAAGTCGCGGGTACGGCTGTAACGATGGGGCTGATAAAGCATAACCAGGCGACGATCCGGCCATCCGGCGCGAATCGCCTGAATGACCATGTCAACTTCACGGGGATGGTGGCCATAATCATCCACCAGCATGATGTCGCCCCCACCTTGAGGTGCCGGGAAATGACCATGCACCTGGAAACGTCGACCAACCCCAGCAAAACCTGCCAGACCGCTTAGAATAGCGCTATCACTCACGCCCGAATCGGTAGCCACTACAATCGCCGCCATGGCGTTTAAAGCATTGTGGCGACCCGGCATGGCCAAGCGGACATCTAACGGCGCAGCGCCACCAGGGCGTAGCGCAGTGAACGACACTTCACCACCACGCTGGGCAAAATCAACAATCCGGTAATCGGCATCGCTATCAAACCCATAGGTCACGAACTGCCGCTTCACCTGCTCACAAAGCACGCGCACATGGGGGTCATCGATACATAGCACAGCCAAGCCATAAAACGGCAAGTTGTGTAGAAATTCGATAAAGGTGCTTTTTAACCGCTCAAAGTCGCCCCCATAGGTTGCCATATGGTCAGCATCGATATTGGTGACAATCGATACCATCGGCTGCAAGTGCAAAAAGGAGGCGTCCGACTCATCGGCTTCGGCAACCAAGTAATCGCCCTCGCCTAAGCGTGCATTAGCACCTGCACTGGTTAATTTCCCGCCAATCACAAAGGTGGGATCAAGCCCTCCTTCGGCCAGCAGGGTTGCCGTTAAGCTGGTCGTGGTGGTTTTGCCATGGGTGCCGGCTACGGCGATGCCGTGACGAAAACGCATTAGCTCAGCGAGCATTTCAGCCCGACGTACCACCGGTACACGATGCTCATGGGCCCAGCGTATCTCTGGATTGGTTTCATCAATGGCACTGGACACCACCACCACATCAGCGCCTTCCACATTGGCTTCCGCATGACCGATCGCCACATTGACCCCACATTGACGTAATCGCTCCACCACCGAGGAGGTTTTCACATCACTGCCGCTAACGGTGTAGCCCTGATTGGCCAGCACCTCCGCAATACCGCACATCCCTGCGCCACCAATGCCGACAAAATGGAGTCGCCGAATTCGGCGCATGCCGGGGCCAGCGGCAGAACGTGAGGGTGTCATGGTTTTGTCTGAATCGATCACGCAGAGTCTCCTAACGGCACCATCGCCAAACACCCTTCAGCCAAGCGCTTCGTGGCGTCTAAATGGGCGGCCTGGCGCGCATTCGCCGCCATCGCAGCCAGGGTGTTCGGGACGAGCAATTGATTTAAAAATTCACTTAACCGCTCAACGGTGAGCTCAGACTGAACCACACACTTTGCCGCTCCCGCTTTGACTAGCACCTGGGCGTTGATCCGCTGATGGTCATCAACTGCAAAGGGGAAAGGCACTAGCAGCGCTGGCTTGGCCGCAGCTGCCAACTCCGCGACAGTCAGGGCACCTGAGCGACACACCACTAAGTCGGCCCACTCGTAGGCAGCGGCCATATCGTCAATAAAAGGGCAAACCTCGGCACTCACGCCGTGCTGCTGATAATTTTCAGCAGTGGTTTTTTCACGGTCTTTACCCGCCTGATGGCGCACCTGGGGTCGCCGATCAATGGGCAGAGCTGCCAACGCAGGGGCCAAGCGCTCGTTAAGGGCGACAGCGCCGAGCGAGCCTCCAACCACCAGCAAACGCAGAGGCCTTGCAGAGAGGCTCTCCGCATCTCTTGGCATGTTCCCTAAAGCAGCGATATCGTCACGCACTGGGTTGCCAATGACGTCGGCACGCGCCCCAAAAGCCTCGGGGAAAGCGGCATAGGTACGCTTGGCAAGCCGCGACAGCACGCGATTGGTCAGGCCAGCCACGGCGTTCTGCTCATGGATTACTAAAGGAACGCGCGTCAGCCAAGCGGCTAACCCGCCAGGACCACTGGCAAAGCCACCCAAGCCGACCACCACATGAGGCTTGAAATCGCGAATAACCGCACGCGCCTGCAGTACCGCACGGCTAAGGTTTAGCGGTGCTTTTAGCCAGCCCGTCAAGCCATTGCCGCGCAGCCCGCTAACCGCAATTGTATGTAATTTAATCCCCGCTTCAGGCACCAAGCGGTTTTCAATTCCTCTAGGGCTACCCAACCACTCAACGTCGACCTGGTGTTCCTGCAAAGCGTTGGCGAGTGACAAGGCTGGGAACACGTGGCCGCCGGTGCCCCCCGCCATAATCAGTACTCGTCGGCTAACGTTAGTCGTCACATCAAACTCCTGATAACACCAAGCGGCATAGCGTTACGATAAACGCGGTTCATGGCGGGATTTATAAGGTGTGGAAGCGCGCCGAGGCCGATGACGTGTTTCAGCATCCGTGCGCAGCAGTAGCCCTACCATTATGCCTGTCACTAGCAGGCTAGAGCCGCCATAGCTCATTAGCGGCAGCGTTAACCCTTTAGTCGGCAACAGCCCGGAACTTACCGCCATGTTAATAAACGCCTGGGCGGCTACGACAAAGCCGATACCATAGCTTACATAAGCGCCAAATAGATGCCCTGCCAGCTCAGCTTTGCGCCCTATCCACATAGCGCGGGCAATCAATAGAGTGAACAACAGCACGACGATAATCGCGCCGATCATGCCCAGCTCTTCAGCAATCACCGCAAATATAAAGTCGGTATGCGCCTCGGGCAGATAGTGTAATTTTTGCACACTGTTACCCAGGCCGGTGCCCGTTACATGGCCCCGACCGAAGGCGATTAATGCTTGGGTTAACTGGTAGCCGGTCGCAAACTGATCGGCCCAGGGGTCTAAAAAACTGGTCCACCGGGCCAGCCGATAGGGTTCGATCAACACCATGACAACCGCCCCGGAGCCGAGCAGCAGTCCGCTTCCAACCAGCAGCACCAGCGAGGCACCGCACATCATCAGCATGCCAATCACGCAGACGGTAAAGACCACCATCCCGCCGAAATCAGGTGCTAAAAATAGCAGCCCAACCGGTACGGCCAGCACAGCCAGAGGGCGCCACATGCTGAACGCTCGGCGACGCAGATCGTAGGTAAAACGCGACATAAACGCCGCCATATAGAAAATTAGCCCGACTTTGGCAAATTCAGAGACCTGTAAACTTGGCAAGGGCCCCGGCAACGCTATCCAGCGCTTACTACCATTGATCTCCTGACCAATAATCAGCACCAAAACCAATAGAAAAATAGTGGCGAGCAGAATCAGCGCTGCGTTTTGGCGCCACACTTCAAGCGGCACGCAGAGCATAAATACGCAGGCCAGGATGGCCAGCACCAGGAAAACGCCGTGCTGACGTGAGTAGTGATAGGTATCTTCCAGCAAGCCAATCGACGCTGAGCTAACCATGACCCAGCCCAACCCCGCCAAGGCAACCGCTGCTACGATGAGCCATACATCGCAGGGGAGATCACGAGTGGTAAGCACCGTGCGTAGACGCTGAAGTCGACTCATGGCGCCCCCCCCGTGGAAGGCAGTGCCCGTTGCTGCACCCAGCGGCGGAATACATCGCCGCGCTGCTGATAGTTAACAAACTGATCCAGACTCGCGCAAGCGGGCGATAGCAACACGCAGTCGCCCGGCTGGGCAAGCTCAAAGGCTGCCTCCATCGCCTGGGTTAAATTCTCCACCTGCTGAATGCTGACGTATTCAATCAAGGCGTCAGCTAGCCGCGGGGCATCTAAACCAAATAGCAGTACGTGCCGCGCGCACTTCGACAGCGGCTCAGCTAAAGGGGAAAAATCAGCCCCCTTACCTACCCCACCCGCCAACAGAATCAAACGACCTTCCAGCGTAGCGCCAATGCCATTAATGGCCGCCAAGGTAGCACCCACATTGGTACCCTTGGTGTCATTGACCCAGGTAACGCCATTAATCTGCGCAATGACTTCACTACGGTGTTCTAAACCTTTAAATTCCCGTAGCGCGCTGCACATGGGCTCAGCCGCAAAGCCCAGCGCCTGCCCCATGGCCAGTGCCGCCAAAGCATTGAGGTAATTGTGCTGGCCGGCCATTTTTAACTCATCAATAGCCAACCAAGGGGTGGAGCCCTGCATTAACGTCAATTTGCTCTGGTGATACGCCAGCCCCCACTCGTTCCCCTTTGGGGCTGTTTGCGTAAAGTAAGTCACTTGGTCAACGGGATATTCAGGCCACGTGTTAGTATCATCGGCATTCACCACGGCCTGCTCGGCACCCATAAAAATACGCTGTTTCGCGGCGCGATAACCGTGCATATCACCATGACGATCCAGGTGGTCTTCGGACAAGTTCAGAAAGGCAGCACAGCTGGCGCCCAGGTAGGGCATCATTTCAAGCTGAAAGCTTGAAAGCTCTAAGATATACAGCGCGGCATCGGGATGGCTGGCCAACAGATCCAACGCGGGTGTACCAAGATTCCCTCCCACCGCTGCATTAATACCAGCAGCAGCGGCCATCTCTCCTAGTAGAGAAGTGACCGTAGACTTGGCGTTGGATCCGGTGATAGCAGCAATGGGGGCGTTAGCAGCACGTACAAACAGAGCAATTTCGCCCACTACCATCGGGTCGCCTGTACGCGGGTTTAGCTGATCCGCAAGCTCTTTCAAGCCCGGCATTCTCGGATCAAGCCCAGGGCTAATCACCACCTCTTCAACATCACGCAGATCCAGCGACGATAACGGGCCGCAGTGAATGTCGACCCCAGGGTGAGCGGCTTTAAAGTCATCCAATCCCGGAGGTTCGGCACGCGTATCCGCTACCATGTAGGGCACTTTTAAGCGGCTTAAATGGCGGCATATCGCTCGACCCGACAGGCCTAGCCCAACAACTAGCGTTAAACCTTTAGCAACTCGAACCATCACCGGCCCCCTCTCGCCTAGTGCTCTCAACCCGTCATTCCACTCTTGGCCATTTGCATTAACGAAATTTCATTAACGAACCTTGAGCGTTGCGAGGCCGAGCAGCACCAGTACCACGGTAATGATCCAAAAACGCACGATTACCCGCGGCTCAGGCCAACCTTTCAATTCATAGTGGTGATGCAATGGCGCCATGCGGAAGATGCGTCGCCCGGTGAGCTTATAGGATCCCACCTGAAGAATGACCGACACCGTCTCCATTACAAAAATACCGCCCATAATAAACAGCACGATCTCCTGACGCACGATCACTGCCACCACGCCTAACGCAGCTCCTAATGCCAAAGCGCCTACGTCACCCATAAAGACCTGGGCGGGGTAAGTGTTGAACCATAAAAAGCCAAGCCCGGCACCAGCAATGGTGGCACAAAAAACCGCCAGCTCGCCGGTGCCCGCAATAAACGGAATATGCAGGTAGTCAGCAAACAGAGTATTACCGCTGGCATAAGCAAACACTGATAAGCCCATGGCCACCAGTACCGTAGGCATAATCGCCAAGCCATCGAGACCATCGGTTAAATTAACCGCATTGGAGCTGCCCACAATCACGAAGTAGGTAAGCACGATGTAGAACAGGCCCAGCGGCAGCGCAACCTCTTTAAACATTGGCACTAACAAGCTGGTTTCTACCGGCGTTGAGGCGGTCAAATAGAGCAGCACTGCCGCCCCAAGCCCCACCACCGACTGCCAGAAATACTTCCAGCGGGCGGGTAGGCCACGGGGGTTTTTTTCCACTACTTTGCGGTAATCATCGACCCAGCCGATGGCACCAAAGCCTAGCGTGACACCTAACACCACCCAAATATAGAGATTGGTTAAGTCACCCCATAACAAGGTACTCATGGCGATGGCCAACAAAATCATTGCCCCACCCATGGTCGGGGTGCCCGCCTTGGAAAGATGGGACTGTGGGCCATCGTCACGCACGGATTGACCAATTTGCCCTTCTACCAGCTTGCGGATCATCCATGGCCCTAGCCACAAGCAGAGCATTAACGAAGTGAGAGCGCCTAAAATCACGCGCAGGGTTAAATAATTGACTACCTGAAAATCAGATTGGTACTGCGACAGAAAATTCGCCAAGTGAAGTAACATGAACGGCGTTTACCTTATTTATCCGAACGCAGTGCATTAATGACATGTTCCATGCCCGCACTGCGCGATCCTTTCACCAGTAAAGTGGTGTCCGGCGGCAAAGTATTAGTGACATGGCGCGTTAGCGCCTCGTGATCGTTAAAATGCAGCCCACGACCAAAGGCCTCACTGGCAGCGCGTGCGGCGTCGCCCAGTGTCAACAGCTCATCAATGCCAAGCTCAGCGGCGTAGCGTCCAATATCCGCGTGCAGCGCTGCCGCCTCGTCCCCTAGCTCGCCCATCGCCCCTAATGCACACCAGCGTGGGGTTGGGAAACTGGCCAGGGTATCCAGGGCCGCTTTGACCGCCCCCGGGTTGGCATTGTATGTGTCATCCAGCAGCTTGGCACCCCGCAAACCGGACACCACGGTTAGCCTACCCGCTAGCGCTTGCAGCGACTCCAAGCGCTCAATGATCTGCTCTGGAGGCACGCCTAGCGCTAATGCCGCAGCGGCGGCAGCTAAGGCATTGCTGACATTGTGCTTACCGAGTAGCGGCAAACGCACTTGGCCCAGCGCCTGACCATGCTGCAGTAGCGTGAAAGCATACCGCCCTTGAGGATCACAGGAAAGTTCTGAGGCGCTGACATCTGCCTGAGGGTGAAAGCCAAAGCTAACCACTCGCCTTGGGGCCGCACGCGAAGCCCAAAAGGCGTAATAGTGATCATCGCGGTTCAATATGGCCGACCCCTGTTCGCTTAGCCCGGCGAGCAGTTCACTTTTCGCCTGGGCGATCTGCCCCATGCCGCCAAATTCGCCCACATGGGCGCCGGTGACATTGGTGATAATCGCAATATCGGGCTGTGCAAGCGCTGCCGTCCAGGCAATTTCACCTAGATGATTAGCACCTAGCTCTACCACCGCAGCTTTATGCTGTTGGCGCAATCGCAATAAGGTCAGCGGCGCGCCGAAATCGTTGTTCAGATTGCCCTCGGTCGCTAACACCTCGCCCAAGGGCGTCAGCAGTGCCGCACAAATCTCTTTAACCGTGGTTTTACCGCTATTGCCGGTTACCGCTACCAAGGGGCCGTGCCATGCGCACCGATGAGCACCGGCTAACAGCCCCAGGGCTAAGCGAGTATCGGGGCACACCAATTGGGGTAAATCACTGGCAACAGGCGCCTCGACCAACGCCGCCGCTGCGCCAAGCGCGTGGGCTCGCTCGACAAAATCGTGACCGTCAAAACTGACACCTTTTAAGGCAACAAACAGGCAGCCAGGCTCAATTTTGCGGCTATCGGTAACAACCGAATGAATGGTTAACTGAGCGCTGTCTGAGGGCGCTTCGATACACAGCGCCGCAGCCACTTGACTAAGAGCCCAGTGCATTACTGCGATCTCCGCTGGACAAAGGCGCGCTGAATCTCTTCGCTATCGGTATAAGGATGGCGCACCCCTTGTATCTCCTGATACGCCTCGTGCCCTTTTCCTGCGATAAGTACCACATCCTTAGCACTAGCTTGTTGAATAGCGGCTGCCACGGCCTCGCGGCGATCAGCGACTTCAATCGGTTGCGCAGCCGCTGAGAATCCGCTCATGATCTGCTCACGGATTTGCGTGGCAGATTCATTTCGCGGGTTATCGTCGGTGACCACGACGTGATCCGCCAACTGCTCGGCGGCCCTGGCCATTTCAGCACGCTTCCCCGTATCGCGCTCACCGCCACAACCAAAGACGCACCATAGTTCACCCGCATCGCCCAAGTGAGCACGGAGCGCTTGTAGGGCACTTTTCAAGGCATCCGGTGTGTGGGCGTAATCCACCACAACGCTTGGGGCGCCAATATCACCATACAGCTCCATACGCCCGGGCACAGGCGTAAGCGACGTCGCTGCATCAAACAGCGCATCGAGGGATTCGCCTAATCCGTACAGCACGGCCATCGCCAGCAGGACGTTATCTAAATTAAAGCGTCCCATTAACGTTAAGCGCAGCATTTTCTCGCCGTCGGGGGTCGCAATCATTGCCTGCTGCCCCTGCTCAAACGCCTGCCAGTCAAGCACACGAAACGTAACGGCCTCATCTTGCCCGGTGGCTAGCACACGTACGCGGCTACTAATACCAGCCAGCATTAAGCGCGCCAAGGGGTCATCCCCATTCACTACCGCCAAAGTTAGCTCAGAGCGGCGAAACAGCTTGGCTTTCGAGGCCGCGTAGGCGGCCATGCTGCCGTGGTAATCCAAATGGTCGCGGGTAAGATTGGTAAACACACTCACGCTAACGTTGACCGCGTCCAATCTGTATTGATCCAGAGCGTGGGAAGAGGCTTCGAGGGCAACGCGCTTCACCCCCTGTTGGGCCAACTCACCCAGCGTCGCCTGCAGCGCCAAGGGGCCGGGCGTGGTTAAGCCACTATCGCTCAATTCTCCTGGGCGTCCCACGCCTAAGGTGCCGACAAGGCCCGCCGGGGTTCCCAACGCCTCGCTGAGGGCAGCAATATAGTGAGTGACAGAGCTTTTGCCATTGGTGCCGGTCACCGCAATGACTTCCAGGTCGCTGGGCACTTTATACAGTGCCCGCCCTAGCTCGCCTAATCGGGATGACAGATGAGGCAGCTTCAGCACCCGCCCCTCAAGCTGCACATCGCCGTGAGTCCCCTGCGCTAAAACAAGCGAAGCCCCAGCCTCAAGGGCTTGCTCGATGAAATCACGCCCGTCACGCTGACTACCAGGCACGGCCACAAAAATGTCGCCCTTGGCGAGCTTGCGCGAGTTCATTTCCATGCGCACCTGATCCGGCAGCTTGGGCAGGTCAGTGGGCAGCGGTGACTTGGGCCATACTTTCGCGAGCGACGTTAATACTTCGCCTGGACTCAGCGTCATGCCATCTCCTTAAAAAAACTACTCCGCCTCATGATCTGGCGGAACGTCCAGCAAGCGTAAAGCATTCCCCGTCACACTGGAAAAAACCGGAGCAGCGACAGCGCCGCCGTAAAATTCGCCTGCTTTGGGGTGATCGATCATTACCACTGTGACAATACGTGGGTCAGAAATAGGGGCAATACCGGCAAAGACGCTGCGGTATGCATCAGTGGTATAGCCCTGCTGGCCTATTTTACGCACCGTGCCTGTTTTCCCTCCGACGCGATAGCCCTCGACGCGAGCTCGCCGCCCGCCAGTATAGGCCGCAACGGAAGTTTCCAGTATCCGCAATAGGTCATTGGCAACCGAGGGCTCTATCGCAGGAACGCCTTGGGGCGGTTCAGAAAGGCGTAGCAGTGAGGGTGTTAAACGCACGCCATCATTGGCTAGCGCCGTGTAGGCACTCGCCAGCTGCACCGCTGACACAGACAAGCCGTAACCGTAGGAGAGCGTCGCCCGCTCGCTGCGCGACCAGCGCACCGGTGCTGGTAAGCTACCAGTAGATTCGCCAGGAAAACCGGTTCCTGGTGCCTGCCCCAGCCCTAACTGATTATACTTTTCCCAAATCGCCGTATCGCTCAACCGCAGCGCTAGTCGAGACATCCCCACATTCGAAGAATGTTCCAGAATGCCAGCCAAATCCAGCTCGCCATAATTACGGAAATCGCGAATGGTGAACTGATCCAACCGCATCCAACCGGGGGACGTATCAACCACAGCGTTGCGATCTACCACGCCACTCTCTAACACCGCAGCCATAGCTAGCGGTTTCATCACCGAACCGGGTTCAAATACATCAACCAACGCCTGGTTACGTAAACCACGCGGATCAAGCCCTGCTCGATTGTTAGGGTTGTAGGAGGGCAAATTAGCCATAGCCAACACCTCTCCCGTGCGGGCATCCATCATCACCAGCACGCCGCCATCAGCCTCATTCTCAGCCACCGCTGCGCGCAGTTCCCGATAAGCCATATATTGAATGCGTTGATCAATAGAGAGGGTCAGTTCACCACCCGGCTGGGCTTCGTCAATAACCCCCAGCTCGCGAACCAGGCGCCCACGGCGATCCTTAATGACCCGCCGCTGACCTGGCCGCCCCGCGAGGTAATGCTGATAAGATAGTTCCAAGCCTTCCTGACCAACATCGTCAACGTTGGTTACCCCCAGCAGTTGGGCGGCCACCTCACCAGCGGGGTAATAACGCTTATATTCGCGCTGCGGATACACGCCAGGCGTACGCAGATTAAGAATCTGCTGGGCCGCCGCGGGCGTCATCTGGCGACGCAAATACATGAACTCATGCTCGCTAAAGCGCGCTACCCGAGCCTCGAAGTCACCCAGCGACATGCCTAGCGCCTGGGCCAGCATTACCCGTTGTATAGCATCTTCAGGAAGTTCTTGTGGATTGGCCCAAAGAGTCACCACCGGCGTGGAAATCGCCAATGGTTCACCATTGCGGTCTGTAATCATGCCGCGGTGGGCAGGGATTGTTTCGTGGCGAAGAGTACGTGCGTCACCCTGACTTTGTAGAAAAGGGCGGTCAATAACCTGCAACAAGGTAATCCGACCAATCAAAATAACCGATGCCAAGCCAATCGCCAGCAGAATAAACATGAACCGCCCACCGCCGAGCGGAGGGGCAATCGGCGCCTGACGCGAGGTGCCACCTCGACGTTCGCTTCTCATGGTCGAATCACCTCAACATCATGGACATCGGGGATCCGCATACCCAAGCGCTCGGTGGCAATTTGTTCAATACGGGCAGGCGTTGACCATGCACCCTCTTCGAGTAGCAGTTGCCCCCACTCCGTTTGCAGCTGGTTCTCTTCTTGCTCCAACTGCTGCAACTGAGCAAATTGAACCCGCGTCATATGAGTAGTGACGACCACACCCAGCCCAGAGGCTATGCAGAGTAGAAACAGCAGCGTAATAGCTACCGGCCAGGCGCGCAGACGCAGCTTGAAAGGCCATTCGGTGCGTAGCGTGGTTGCCCACTGCTCAATCCGATCCATGCTCATGATGACATTTACATCCGTTTGCGTGCAGCCCGCATGACGGCACTACGTGCGCGGGGATTGGCATCCACTTCCTCCTCGCTCGGCCGCACACCTTTGCCGAGCGCTTCAAGACGTCGGTTCAATTGATCGTCGCGAATCGGCACCCCTCGCGGCAAGTCGGTATCGCCGCGGACATGGTGGCGAATAAAGCGTTTCACGCGACGATCTTCCAACGAGTGAAAGCTGATAACCACTAAGTGACCACCGGGCGCCAGCGCCTCTAGCGCGGCGTCTAAAGCGCTGTCTAACTGCTCCAGCTCGCCGTTGACGAAAATACGCAGCCCTTGAAACGCTTTCGTGGCAGGGTGGCGCCCTTTTTCCCAGGCGGGGTGGGCTACTTTCAACACCTCGGCCAGATCCACCGTATGGGTAAACGGCTTCTCAACCCGACGAGTGACCACGGCGCGGGCCAAACGCTTGGCATAGCGCTCTTCGCCATAGGTTTTAAACACGTAGGCAATGTCTGCTTCACTGGCCCGGGCCAGAAAATCAGCCACACTTTGCCCTTGGGTAGGATCCATACGCATATCCAGCGGGCCGTCGCGCATAAAGCTGAAGCCGCGCTCGGGGTCATCTAGTTGAGGAGATGACACGCCAACATCGAGTAACACGCCGGAAAGCTTGCCAAATACGCCCTGTTCACGGGCAAACTCGGCTAGCTGTGCAAATTCTCGCTGGGCGATCTGGAAGCGTGAATCGTCAATTTCAGCGGCCGCGGCAATCGCTTGGGGATCGCGATCCATCGCAAGCAGTTGGCCCTGGTCATCCAGACGATCAAGGATCAATCGTGAGTGGCCGCCTCTCCCGAAGGTGCCATCTAAATAGACGCCTCGCGCATCGTGCACCAGGGCATCGACAGCACCTTCCAGTAGTACGCTGGTATGGCGAAAGCAGTTAGCAACCTGTTCAGCGTCAGGAGAAGGCATGTTTTACTCACACAAAATGATAGTGACAGCGTAATAAAGAGCGTGCGGACACGCTCTGGTACGTTAAGTGGGGGAGTCGGCCGATAAGCCGGGTTCTGTCGTGGACAGCCATTCCTCTAGGCGCTGCGTTACCACAGCGCTCAAGCAACCTACCCGGATCCAGCGCGGGCCACGCCATTGGATCCCTATTTGGTCTTGCTCCGAGTGGGGTTTACCATGCCACGCACTGTTACCAGGCGCGCGGTGCGCTCTTACCGCACCCTTTCACCCTTACCGGCCCCAGAGGTTTATTTCAGGGGCTTAGGCGGTCTACTCTCTGCTGCACTTTCCGTCGGCTCGCGCCGCCCAGGCGTTACCTGGCACTCTGCCCTATGGAGCCCGGACTTTCCTCCCCCAACACCTTTTGAGGGGTATTAGCGGCGACTGTCTGGCCAACTCCGGCGGCAAGCATACCAGCGCCCTCGATTTGCCTCAATGCTCACCTTTAATTGCTTGCAAACGTGCGTACCAGACTTGCTTGCGGCCACCTAGCATTCGCGCGGCAATCGCAGCGCCCTGCTTCACGCCAACCCCCTCTGCCAGCAGCGCCTCCAGCAAGGCGTCCGCTGATATATCCTGGCGCTCACTCTGCTCAACCGGCGGAGCCCCGGCAACAATGACCACAAATTCGCCGCGTGCTTGATTAGGATCAGCGGTCAACTGCGCCAATAGCGACGCAGGGGTACCGTGCAGAAACGTTTCGAAGGTTTTGGTTAGCTCACGCGCCAATACCACATCGCGATCCGCCATTTGCTCCTGCAGCGCCTCAAGAGTGTGCACGATACGGTGAGGAGATTCATAAAACACCAGCGTCTCTTCGCGGGTTTTCCAACTCTCCAATGCTTGGCGCCTTGCGCCCGGCTTAGCAGGCAGAAAACCGGCAAATACAAAGCGGTCTGTTGGCAGGCCCGCCCCTGACAGCGCAGTAATCAGGGCACAGGGGCCGGGAATTGGCACAATATGGCGATTGCGTGCCCGCAACTCACGTACCAGCACAAAGCCGGGATCGCTAATCAACGGTGTTCCGGCGTCACTGATCAGGGCAATATCTTCACCTGCAGCGAGATAGCTATCCAAAGTATCCACCCGGCGCGCTTCGTTGTGCTCGTGCAAAGAGAGCATTGGCTTGTTTAGTCCCAAGTGCGCCAACAGGCGCCCACTGTGGCGGGTATCTTCAGCCGCAATACGCGAAACTTGTCCTAACACCCGAGCGGCACGCGCGGTTAAGTCATCCAAATTCCCAATTGGCGTGGCAACCACGTACAATGTGCCCGGATTATCGTCTGTCATTGTTGACTCTCAATTCGTTGATGGCTTGCCCTGCTGGTGCGCTATGCTTGTGCAGTGGCTTGGTCAATCGCTGACAAGCAGCGACAGCGCAAATGGAAACCTAAGGAAGGATACATGAAACAGTCATTACGTGGCTTACTCACCGCTGCCCTCATGGCATTTCTCGTTGCTGGCTGTGCGATGCAATCGCCTAGTGTGGTAGATCGAGTGCCCGATGAAGACCCTGGCCAGTTACTCAGCCAAGCGGAACAGCAAGCGCCAGAGCAAGCCGCGCAAACACGTCTGGAAGCGGCTAATATTCTGGCCCGCCAAGGTGAGCGCGACAAAGCCTTCGAAACCGCCGATGGGATCGATGAAAGCTTGCTCTCAGAACCCGACCGGGTACGCTGGGCGCTGCTATTTTCCGAGCTTGCCCGCGCGTTGGATGAACCTCGTGCCGTGCTGCGCGCCACACAGGTACTCGACGACGAACTGCCGATGCAGGCCAACCAGCAGGCGCGACTTGAAGAGCGCCAGCGCTGGGCCCGCGAGGCGCTTGATCAGCCCAGCGGTGCAGTGAGCGTTGCGCTGCCAGAGCTTGAGGGTCAGGAAATACGCCGCATCGTGGTTGCACTACCCGAATCAGGCCCGCTTAGCAGCGTCGCCAACACCATCGCCACAGCCATGCGGCAGCACCATGACGTCAAGGGCAGCAGCGTCGAGCTGAGCTTTCTGGACGCCTCGCGCTACTCGATGGATGAGCTTTATGATCGCGCACAGCAGATGAATGCGCAGTTAATCATTGGCCCACTAGATAAGGATCAAGTCACCCAACTAGAGCAACGTGATAGCGTGCCGCTCCCTACACTGGCACTCAACTATGGCAGCGGTGAAAACAATCAAGCCCAGCGCCTGTTTCAGTACGGCCTTTCAGCTGAAGATGAAGCACGCCAAGTTGCCCGCCGCGCTTGGCAGGATGGGCACCGCCAAGTCTCCATGATGGTTCCCGATAACGGCTGGGGCCGCCGCGTAGGCGAAGCCTTCTGGAATGAGTGGCACAGCCAGGGTGGCGAAATCACCAACGCCGTGCGCTACAACCCTGAGAGTTCGGTCTCCAATGCCGTACAAACCGCTCTCAATGTCAGCGGTGATCGCGCGCGCCTAAGCAATATTGACGCTCTATTCCTGCTCGCACTGCCCGAGTACGCGCGCCAGGTGCCGCCGACCATGGATTACTACTACGCCCCCGACCTGCCGATCTATGCCACTTCACATTTGCATGAAGGGCGCCTGCAGACACGCCTTGACCAAGATCTAAACGATGTTATGTTCGTGGATATCCCCTGGCAGATCCCTGATGCAGCCGTCGGTGGCGAAGAGGCTCTGCCCTTTGCATCTACCTACCAAAGCCTGCGGGATGAATCAGACGCCTCCATGTTCCGCCTGATGGCAATGGGCGTTGATGCTTACGAGCTGGCTATCCGCTTTTCCAATCTTGGCGAGCTGAACGGCCTGAATGGCAGTACCGGCGCACTCTACTTAAGCGACGATGGACGCATCTACCGCGAGCTGCCCTGGGCCAAGTTCCAGAACGGCGTGCCCTCGCCCATTTTAATCCCAAACCTGGACGACAGTGACGACTAACGCCCACACCGCCCGTGCCCGCGGCGCAGCCATTGAGCAAATCGCCGCTCAATGGCTGCGCCAACAGGGGCTCACCCTTGTCACGCAGAATCATTACGTCAAAGGGGGTGAACTTGACTTGGTAATGCGCGATGGCGATATTCTCGTCTTTATTGAGGTCAAACACCGCACCACGACGCGCTACGGGCATCCGCTGGAAACCGTCACTTATCAGAAGCAGCAGCGCCTGGTGCGTGCAGCAAGGCTTTATATCGCCCGCGGCGGGCTTTCATCACCCTGCCGCTTTGATATCCTAGCGATAACGGGCAAGCCGCCCAACCTTGAGTTTAACTGGGTAAAAGCTGCGTTTGATGCCTTTTGACTGTCTCTAAAGCTGTTTTTATATACCATTTTTGAAAACGGTCTTTAAAAACGCTCTTTATCACCATGCAACCAGGAAGCCCTGATGGACTTTCAATCTCGGATACTCGGCCACTTCAACGCTAGCATTGACACCAAGACGTACGCCAGCGAAGTACTTCCGCCGTTTATTGAAGTGGCCAGCCAAATGATGGTGCAGTGCCTTGTTAGCGAAGGGAAAATTCTTACCTGTGGCAATGGCGGCAGCGCTGGCGACAGCCAGCACTTCTCCTCTGAATTGCTCAATCGCTTTGAGCGTGAACGCCCGAGCCTCCCCGCTCTAGCGCTCACTACTGATACGTCCACACTGACCTCAATTGCTAACGACTATAGTTACAATGAGGTGTTTTCAAAACAGATTCGCGCCTTAGGGCAGCCGGGAGATGTGCTACTAGCTATATCCACCAGCGGTAATTCAGGCAATATTGTGCAAGCTATTCAGGCCGCGCATGATCGCGACATGACGGTAGTCGCTCTTACCGGCCGCGACGGTGGCGATATGGCGTCACTATTAGGCCAGGATGACTGCGAGATTCGCGTCCCGGCCACATCGACGGCGCGCATCCAGGAAGTTCACCTACTGGTGATTCATTGCTTATGCGATCTTATTGATGAACAGTTGTTTGGCAGCGCTTAGTGCCCATTTCTACTGCGTTAACAACCACGATGTATTTAACTGCTAGCACCAAGGAGTCATACGATGACCCAACGCCTCTCCACCCGCGTCCTCATGACCGCTGCGCTTTGCACAGCACTCTTCGTTACTGGCTGCGCTAACAATTCAGCCTCCAATCAGTCCAACTACGCTCAGCGTAGCGACGATGTTGAAGCAATCGACACTACCATTGAGCGTGAAGTAGGTCGTGCCCTAGAGCGCGCGGATGCACGCTTAGCCGACGCCCGCATACGTGCCCATAGCTATAACGGCGTTGTGCTTCTGGTGGGTCAAGTGCCTAGCGATGAGCTTCGCAATATGGCGGAAGACGTCACTAGCCAATTGCGCGGCGTTAATAGAGTTCATAACGAGCTAACCATCGCAGCTAACTTACCGGCAAGCCAGCGCCTAGCTGACACTTGGCTAACCACCAATGTTGTCAGTCACTTAGCAACCAATGACCGCATCGACTCGTCAAAAATCAAAGTCACCACTGAAAATGCCAGCGTATATCTGATGGGCCGCGTAACCCGGGAAGAGGCTGATCGCATCGTCAATGCCGCCTCCTCAGTTGGCGGCGTACAGCGAATCGTAAAGGTATTTGATTACCTCGACTAATCATCTCAGTGCGCTCTAACAGCCACAAAAAAGCCTCGCTTAATAAGCGAGGCTTTTTGTGGCTACACCCCAGGGTACTTTATTTAACAACCCGCAAGGTTGGCTTTTTCTTCGCCTTACTCTTCGCTTGAACCTGTTTGTCAGCGCCTTCGCCTGAAGCACTAGTCTCACTGCTATCACTCTTTTCCGCAATGGGATCAGTGACCGACAGCTCAGGCTTGGTTGAGGGTTTTTCTTCCTCAATATCGCCAAAGGATTCGGCACCTTCGCCCAGCTCAGGCTCATGGCCAAAAACCATTCCAGCGCCATTTTCTCGAGCATATATAGCGATTAACGCCTCGGTCGGTATCATCACCTGCATTGGCTGCCCGCCAAAGCGCGCATTAAAACCTATCGCCTGATTCTCCATAAAGAGATCACGCACAGCGGTCGGCGCCACATTCAAAACGATCTGGCCGTTCTGAACAAACTGGCGGGGCACTTCCACGCCAGGCAAAGTAGCGTCAACCACTAGGTAAGGCGTTAGCTCATTATCCAACAACCACTCATAGAGCGCTCGGGCGAGATAGGGGCGACTCGATTTCATCTAGACTCCCTCCTCCTTACAAGAAAGGCTCCCTGCCCTGTTGAGCACAAAGGAGCCAAATGAATTCAAGCGCGCATCTCTTTTTCACGCTCACTTAAAGATGCCTTAAACGCTTCACGCTCGAATACTCGCGACATGTAGGACAGCAGCGGTTTTACCTGCTTTTCAGGCAACTCAATGTTGAGTTCCGGCAAACGCCACAATACAGGCGCCAAACAGCAATCCACCAGCGTAAACTCTTCGCTCATGAAGTAAGGCATATCTTCAAAAATCGGCGATATACCAATCAGGCTTTCACGCAGCTCTTTACGCGCTTTATCCGCCTCTTTCTTTCCACCACTACGAATCAGATCGACCATTGGGCACCACTCACGCTCTATGCGGTGCATCCATAGGCGGCTTTGCGCGCGCGCTACTGGATAAACAGGCAACAACGGAGGATGCGGGAAACGCTCATCCAAATATTCCATCATGACTTTGGATTCATACAGCACCAAGTCACGATCTAACAACGTCGGCACGCTGTTGTACGGGTTGAGGTCTGCTAGCTCTTCGGGTGGTTTTTCGTCAATCACATCGACGATATCGACGGCAACCCCCTTTTCCGCCAACACAATGCGCACACGATGACTGAAATGATCATCACTACCAGAGTAAAAGATCATCGACGACCGCTTGGCCACAACACCCATGAAAGCATCCTCACATCAAAACAATCTTGGATAATAACACGCCAGCGCTACCTTAGGGGAAGCTAGCTTGCTTTGCTTTATTGCCATGCTGACAAGCAAAAGGCGCACGGCTTACGCCGTGCGCCCTACTGACCATCAGCTACCGCTAATTAGTGGATGTCTCGCCAGTACTCACGCTTGAGCAGGTAAGCAATCACACCAAAAATAAAAATAAAGATCAGTACTTTAGGCGCCAGCGCCTGGGCCTGAAGCTTGGAGGGCTCACCTACATAAGCCAGGAAGTTAGTAAGGTCATACATCGCTTCCTCAAACTCAGCAGGTTCGAGCTCGCCTGGTTCGGTCACTTGCAGCACGTCACAAGACTGGTACTTGCCCGATAACGCATCCGGCTCTTGGCCTTCTACCGGGTGGTCTGTTTCGGCACATACCAGCTCCTGCACGCCCTGCAGAGGTTCCAACACGTTCGGCATTGCCACTAGGTCAAACACCGTGTTGTTAACGCCCGTGGGACGGCTGGGGTCTTTGTAGAACCCGAGCAAATAGGAATAAATCCAATCAGTTCCCCGCACACGGGTCTTGAGCGATAGGTCGGGCGGCGGCGCACCAAACCAACCCTCCGCATCGCCGCTGTTCATGGCGTTATGCATTTGGTCGTTGTAAGCCAAATCTGACGAGAAAATCAGATTCTCTTCAACCAGGTCCTGAGGCATTCCCAAATCTTCTGCCGCACGCGAAAAACGCTGATATTGAAGCGAGTGGCAGCCCATGCAGTAGTTAACATAGAGCTTCATGCCATTTTGCAGCGAGGCCTGATCGTGCAGATCTGGATCCATAGAGTGGGGCACACTTGCGCCCCCTGCAGCCATCGCGGTTACTGGCACTAAGGCGAAAAGGAGTCCCAAAAGATACTTTTTCATTAGCCAGTCACCCTTTCCGGAACGGGTTTAGTCTTCTCCAGCTTGGTGTAGAACGGCATCAAGACAAAGAAGGCGAAATAGATCACGGTGCACGCCTGGGCTAGTAGCGTCCTGCCCTCTGTCGATGGCAACACACCTAAAACACCCAGGATGACAAAGCTGATAGCAAACAGCGTCAACATGGTTTTCGACATCCAGCCTTTGTAACGCATAGAGCGCACAGGACTACGATCCAGCCAGGGCAGAACAAACAGGATTGCAATCGCCGCGCCCATAAATATTACCCCCAGGAACTTGGCGTCTAAACCAAATATCGAGAAGGTGATAGCGCGGAGAATGGCGTAGAACGGTGTCATATACCAAACGGGAGCAATGTGGTCAGGCGTCTGCAGCGGGTTCGCCTGATCAAAATTAGGCCGCTCAATAAAGTAGCCACCGCCTTCTGGGAAGTAGAACACCACCACGCAGAAAACGAACAGGAACACTGCCACACCAACCAGGTCCTTCACCGTGTAATAGGGGTGGAATGGAATCCCATCCAGCGGCACACCGGCCTCATCTTTCTTCTGTTTGATATCAATGCCGTCAGGGTTGTTAGAACCCACTTCATGCAGGGCAATGATGTGCAGCACGACGAGCGCCAGAATAACGATCGGCAATGCGACCACGTGCAGCGCAAAGAAGCGGTTAAGGGTAATGCCTGAAATCAGGAAGTCACCCCGCACCCACTGCGCCAGGTCAGGGCCGATCGCCGGAATCGCCGAGAACAGCGAGATAATCACCTGGGCGCCCCAGTAGGACATTTGCCCCCACGGCAGCAGGTAGCCCATAAAGGCTTCCGCCATGAGCACCAGGTAAATAGTCATACCAAAAACCCACACTAGCTCGCGCGGGGCTTTATAAGAACCGTACAAAAGGCCACGGAACATATGCAGATAGACAACGAGGAAGAAGGCAGAGGCGCCCGTGGTGTGCATATAGCGAATCAACCACCCCCACTCCACATCACGCATGATGTATTCGACAGAATCGAACGCACCTTCAGCAGAGGGGTTAAAGCTCATGGTCAGCCAAACCCCGGTCAGGATCTGGTTAACCAGCGCCAGCAGCGCTAACGAGCCAAAGAAGTACCAGAAGTTAAAGTTTTTCGGAGCGTAATATTTGGAGAGATGCTCTTGCCACATCTGAGTCGCAGGAAAGCGATCATCTACCCAGCGCATTAGGCCCTTTTCCGCTTTGGCTTTATTCGGATTACCCATTAGGCAGCCTCCTCATCTTCGCCAATGACAATAATATCGTCATTCTCAAAGCGGTAGGGTGGAACCTCAAGATTGGTCGGCGCGGGAACGTTGTTAAATACCCGACCTGCCAAATCAAAGCGAGAGCCGTGGCAGGGGCAGAAGAAACCACCCGGCCAGTTATCCACACCTACGCCCTCTGCGTCGGGCTCAGGCCGGAATAGCGGCGAACAGCCCAAATGGGTGCAAATACCGATCAACACCCCAATTTCAGGCTTGATAGAGCGTAGCCCTCCATCGATATAGGCTGGCTGCTGTGGCACCTCCGAATCCGGATCGGCTAACTGCTCACCGGTCAGCGATTCAGTACGTTCGATCATTTCAGGCGTGCGATTTATAATCCATATTGGTCGACCACGCCACTCAACGGTCATACGTTGCCCAGGCTCAAGCTTGGATATATCTGCTTGAACGGGAGCACCCGCCGCTCTTGCCCTGGCACTAGGCTGCCAAGAAGCCACAAAGGGTACCGCTACCCCGACAGCACCTACCGCACCCACAACGGAGGTGGCGCCTACGAGGAAACGGCGTCGGCCTTTGTTTACGCCGTTATCTGCCATTTCAGGTTTCTCCCATCAGCTTACCCGTTCCGCCGCAAAGGCGTCTTGCGACGACGAATATTAATTACGCTCTATGGTAAAAAAACAAAGCGCTGTGCACAAGAACAACCGCTCGTGACCATAGTGGTACGAGCAATATAATTTTTTGATATTCCAATAAAAAACGCCCAGGTCGATGACCCGGGCGTTTTGCCGCATAGCGTAAAAATTAACGCTTGGAGAACTGCGGACGACGACGTGCTTTACGCAGGCCGACTTTCTTACGTTCAACTTGACGCGCGTCACGTGTTACGTAGCCAGCGGCACGTAGCGAAGGACGCAGGTCTTCGTTGTAGTTCATCAGGGCACGTGTGATGCCGTGACGAATGGCGCCAGCTTGAGAAGAACCACCGCCACCAGCGACAGTCACAAAGATGTCAAACTGGTTCAGGGTTTCAGTCAATTCAAGCGGCTGACGAACAACCATACGACCGGTAACACGACCAAAATAAAGGTCTAGGTCTTGGTTATTGACAGTAATTTTGCCAGAGCCCGGCTTCATAAACACGCGAGCGGTGGAAGTCTTGCGGCGCCCGGTACCGTAATACTGCTGTGTCATGGCGAAGATTTCCTCAGAGGTTCAGTTCAAGCGGCTGTTGGGCAGCATGCGGATGCTCGTTGCCAGCATACACTTTCAATTTAGTGTACATGGCACGGCCCAAGGGACCTTTCGGCAACATGCCTTTAACGGCAGACTCAATGATACGCTCGGGCGCATGATCAAGCATTTTGTCGAATGTCATAGAGCGCAGACCGCCCGGGTAACCAGTGTGGCGGTAATAGGTTTTTGCCTTCGCCTTATTACCGGTTACGTGGACTTTCTCTGCGTTGATCACGACGATGTAGTCGCCAGTATCAACGTGAGGAGTAAATTCGGGCTTATGCTTGCCACGTAGGCGGCGAGCAATCTCGGTTGCCAGACGACCGAGCGTTTTGTCCGTAGCGTCGACTACATACCAGTCGCGCTGGACGGACTGCGGCTTAGCACTGAACGTCTTCATGGATGAAATCACCAGATTAAATGTATTGGGTGACTTACACCGTTGTACGGCGAAGCACCATCCCTATTCTTTTTGGTTGCTGGTTTAACCCAGCAACATGCAGCGAGGCGGCATTCTACAGTAAGGCTACTGACAAGTTAAGCCGTATCGTGACTTTTTTACTGGGCAGCCGCCCTTAAGGCTTATGCGCCAGCGCCAAGTACTCCTTGGACTGCATCTCTTGCAGACGCGACAAAGTCCGCTGGAACTCGAACGTTAGCTTGCCATCGCGATACAGCTCTTCAATCGGCGCTTCCGCGGACATCAGTAGCTTGACGCCCCGGTCATAAAACTCATCGACCATATTGATGAAGCGGCGGGCCTGATCATCCTGCTTGGCATCCATACACGTCACATTGGAAACCAGCACGGTATGAAACTCCCTGGCCAGTTCAATATAGTCGTTTTGACTGCGCGGCCCGTCACACAGCTCAAGAAACTCAAACCAAGCGACATCATCATGCAGCCGTCGCGTTTTCAGCACCCGGTGATTGACCTCTAGCGAGGCCTCTGACTCGCCTTCGTGTCCGGCTATTTCCCGAAAGCTGCGTGACAACTCACCTTCAGCCGTCTCATCAAGCGGTGAGTAAAAGATGGCAGCACGCTCTAATGCACGCAGTCGATAATCCACACCAGAATCGACATTAACCACCTCGCAGTGACGGTTCACAAGCTCAATGGCCGGCAAGAAGCGCGCCCTCTGCAGGCCATCTTTATATAAATCATCAGGTACGATGTTAGAGGTCGCCACCAATACTACTCCGCGTTCAAATAACGCCTCTAGCAAGTTGGCAAGAATCATCGCGTCGGTAATATCCTTGACAAAAAACTCATCAAAGCAAATAACCCGCGCCTCAGTAGCAAATTTGCCAGCGATTAGCGTCAGCGGATTCTTTTCACCCTTGTAGTGGGTCAGCTCATTATGGACGCGCTGCATAAAGCGGTGAAAATGAGTGCGCATTTTATCGGGAAAGGGCAAAGCTTCATAAAAGGTATCGACCAAGTAGGTTTTACCCCGCCCTACCCCACCCCAAAAATAGAGCCCTTTTATAGGGGGCAAAACAGGCTCATCAGCCGATGAGGCTTTCTTGCCAATGAAACCCGCCATCTTGGCTTTTAATCCTTTATGCAGCCCTTTATTCGCAACCAAGGCTTTGGGGGAAGTTGATGGCGCGGCGACAAGCTCGTCATAAAGCCGCTGCAGATGCTTTACCGCCAACTCCTGGGCCGCATCATATTGAAAATCATCGCGCTCTAAGTCCGCCCGGTAGCGCTCTATAGGCGATGCAGGGCGCGCTTTTGCCGTTGCCCTACCCGCAGATGTTGATGACATGCACTCGCCTCCTACAGCCTGTAAGGCAGCAGCCAGTATAACCACTGGCAACCCCAAGAAGGCTGTGATTATACCCATAGAGACATCTAAGCGCATGAGCGGATTGACCCAACCGGCTGAGTGACGCCTATAATGGCAGCCTGTTCGACTCTTAAGCTGCTAGCTAATGCAGCCTAACTGTTATATTCAAGGCGCCAGGGAGAACACTGTGGACGCGAGCTCACCATTAACGTTTGCCGTAATCGGCTTTATCGTCGGTCTCATCATTGGAGCGGTCGTTTATCGCCTCTTCAGCAAAAGTCAGCGCGAGGCGGCCTCTATGCGCCAAAAGCTACTCGAACGCGAACACCAGATTGCCGAGATGAAGAGCAGCGTGGGTAGCCATTTAACGGGTATTTATCAACGCCTAAGCAATATCCGCGACGAAGCTAACCAGCTTGAGCTTCAACTGAAAGAGGACGCTGCAGAGTGGGATATTCGCGACGCTGCCATTCAGCCCAGCCTTGATCTTTCGGGCATCGATCCAGCACGAGAGCAGCAGACAGCAACTGATGTCACCCCCCCTGCGACACCACGCGACTACGCGGATGGAAAGGGCGGCACGCTGTCAGAAGACTTTGGCTTGAAGGGCAATGAGGCGGCGACACCCCAGCCACCGCGCTACTAATTAGTGATTGATCAGCCCCGGCTTCCGCTATTGGCGATCCGGGGCATGAGTCCGTTAAGCAGGATTATCTATATCCACAAAGCGGTGCTCAACGTCATATTCATCGCTTAGCCACTCGCCCAGCGCCTGAATACCATAGCGCTCGGTGGCATGGTGCCCGGCGGCGATATAATGGATACCCATTTCCCTCGCCAGGTGAGTGGTTCGCTCGGATATCTCACCCGATACAAATGCCTGCGCACCCGCTTCGAAGGCGGCGGTGATCATGTCCTGAGCACCACCGGTGCACCACGCAATGCGCTCAACATCTCCCACCTGCGGGGCTTCAATGACCAACGGCTTGCGCTGTAAGGTTTGCGCTATTTGCGCTGCCAGCTCACTGACCGAATGTGGCTGCGGTAATCGCCCTGACCACAAAAGCCCCTCTCCCAGCTCACCATCAATACATCCCTCTACTTTCCAGCCAAGGCGTCGGGCCAATTCCGCGTTATTCCCCATCTCTGCATGCGCATCCAGGGGCAGGTGATACGCCAGCAGGCTAATATCATGATCAAGCAGCGTTTTAATCCGCCTCTGCTTCATGCCAGTAATCGCCACGGGCTCGTTTTTCCAAAAGTAGCCGTGATGCACCAGAACCATATCCGCCTGCCAGGCAACCGCTTCGTCCAGTAACGCCTGGCAGGCAGTGACGCCCGTCATGATGCGCTTAACTTGCTCGTGGCCCGCTATCTGCAAACCGTTAATCGTAAAATCTTTAAACTCTGCCGCACGTAACTGATGGTCACAGGCCGCTACTAGTTGATCACGATGAATCATATTCCGTCCTTTATTGATTTACCCGCACCCGTGAGGTAGCTGCTAAGAAAGTGTTACCATAAAACCATTGTAAAACTCGCTGCTTTATATCGCGAACAGCGAGACTGACCCGTTAAGGAATTGATTGCATGCGACGCTACGTGCTGCCTTATCTCTGGCCTGTTATCACTGGCGTACTGCTCGCGGTGGTGATTCTCTTCGCACTCCCCGAGCAACTGCCCAACCCGTTTCGTGACTCGTCGCCTCAAGCCCCCCAAGTCGCCGCGCCGGTCATCTCGACGACGCCAGCAGTGGTAGAGCCCAACCCTAGCCGTCCCGCGCCTGAAATTCATCAGGCAGCGCCGCTTTCCCGAAACGAAGGCCCCGTCAGCTATGCTCAGGCAGTGGAGCAAGCCGCGCCGGCGGTGGTAAATATTTACTCATCGCGCATCGTTGAGCGCGACCAGCACCCGCTGATGTCAGACCCATTTTTTCAGCAATTTTTTGATAACCAGGGAGACGACGCTACAACCCATCAACGCATGCTCTCAAGTTTGGGCTCTGGCGTTATCGTCAGCGAGGACGGCTACGTACTGACCAATCACCACGTCATCAACGGCGCCGATGAAATCCAGGTCGCTCTGCGTGACGGACGCGAAACCCTTGCGGAGGTGATCGGCACGGATCCTGAAAGTGATTTGGCCGTGCTGAGAATCAACCTAGACGACTTGCCGGTCATTGAACTGACAGACTCAGCCGACGTAGCGGTAGGCGACGTAGCACTCGCTATTGGCAACCCTTTTGGTGTCGGCCAGACAGTCACCATGGGCATCATTAGCGCCACGGGACGAAATCATTTAGGGCTAAACGCCTACGAAGACTTTATTCAAACAGATGCGGCCATCAATCCGGGCAACTCAGGCGGCGCGCTGGTCAACCCTGAAGGCGCCATGGTGGGGATTAATACGGCGATTTTCTCACGTTCAGGTGGCTCTCAGGGCATTGGCTTTGCAATTCCCGCCAACCTTGCTCATAGCATTCTCGATGAACTGGTCACTCAAGGGCGGGTAATTCGAGGCTGGCTGGGCATTGAAGCCCAGGCGCTATCCAGGGAACTGGCGGCCTCCTTTGGATTGCAAACACCCCAAGGGGTGATCGTCGCCGGAGTCGTCAGCGGAGGGCCTGCCGCCAAAGCAGGGCTGGAGCCAGGTGATGTACTCCTCTCTGTCGACGGTCAGCCTATTCTAGATGCGCGCACCACGATGAGCGACATTGCCTCGATCCCCCCCGGCACTTCGCTACCGCTAACCATCGTACGCAGCGGCGAACGCATGGAGATGACCCTCGAAGTGGGAGAACGCCCGCTACCGACCATCCCAATTAATGAAGAGACCCCGGGCCAACGCGACTCATAGCACACTTACAAGTAGTTAGTTACTACTATAAGCGCGTTGGCGCAGGGCTGGGTGTATCAATCGCGAATCCGGTACTCCGCTGACCGAGCGTGAGCGGTCAGCGACTCACCTCGCGCCAATACCGAGGCGATTTTACCTAGCTCAGAAGCCCCACCTGCGGAGCAGTGAATAATCGAAGAGCGCTTCTGGAAATCGTAAACGCCCAGTGGCGAGGAGAAGCGTGCCGTGCCAGAGGTCGGTAGCACGTGATTTGGACCAGCACAGTAATCACCCAACGCCTCAGCTGTGTAACGCCCCATAAAAATTGCCCCGGCATGACGAATATCGTCTAACCACGCATCAGGGGTAGCCACCGAAAGCTCAAGGTGTTCAGGAGCAATCCGGTTAATCAACGTAATCGCTTCTTGGGCGTCCTGGCAGAGTACCAACGCTCCTCGCTTACGCAGCGACTCACGTACGATCTCTTCGCGCTCCAAGGTCGGTAGCAGCCGCTCAATCGACGCTTCGACGGCATCCAAGTGGCCGACATCCCAGCTCAACAAGATCGCCTGGGCATCTTCATCGTGCTCGGCTTGAGAAAATAGATCCATCGCCAGCCAATCGGGATCGGTAACTCCATCGGAGACCACCATAATCTCCGACGGCCCGGCAATCATATCGATACCTACTTGACCAAATACCGCACGCTTGGCCGTGGCCACATAAATATTGCCCGGCCCAACTATTTTATCGACTCGGGGAACACTTTCAGTGCCATAGGCAAGTGCAGCTACGGCCTGAGCACCACCAATCGTGAACACATAGTCGACTCCTGCCAGGTGGGCAGCAGCCAGCACCAGCTCATTGAGCACGCCATCCGGCGTAGGCACGACCATAACGATTTCGCGTACACCGGCCACATGGGCAGGAATCGCGTTCATTAGCACCGAGGAAGGGTAAGCAGCTTTTCCGCCGGGCACATAAATACCGGCACGATCCAGCGGGGTAACTTTCTGACCCAGCACCGTGCCATCTGCCTCTTCGTATTGCCATGAGCTCGGCTTTTGACGCTCATGGTAGCGCTTGATCCGCTCGGCGGCGCTGGAGAGCGCCTCGCGCTGCTCGGCAGGCAAGTTATCAAACGCCCCCTTCAACTGCTCGGGCGTCAACTGCAGTTCGTCCATTGAAGTAGCAGAAAGCCGATCAAAGCGATTCGTGGCTTCCACTACCGCCGCATCGCCCCGCTGCTTTACGCTGGCAAGAATTTCTTCGACCCGCGCCTGCACCGCTTTGTCAGACACCCCTTCCCAATCTAACAGCGCATCAAGTCGATGGTTGAAGGCATCATCGCTTGTCGATAGGCGTGAAATCGTCGCGGTCGTCTGTTTGCTCATGGGTTCACTCATGGGTCACCTCACATCATTCGGCAAGCTGGGTCTGGCGCTTTTTGACCGCCCTGTCTAAGCGCTCTAGCAATGGCTTAATACGTTCATGCTTCATGGTCATGGCGGCCTTATTCACCACTAGCCGGGTGCTGATTTGGGCGATAAGCTCACGCGGTTCCATACCGTTTGCACGCAGGGTATTGCCGGTATCGACGATATCGACAATCTCATCAGCGAGGTTCATTAACGGCGCTAGTTCCATAGCGCCGTAGAGCTTGATCACCTCGGCCTGGATGCCCTGCTCTGCGTAATAACGGCGCGCCACGTTAACAAATTTCGTTGCGACCCGACGCCGGGCACGGGCTGGCAACTGACCGGTCACCCCCGCGGTCATCAACTTACAGCGGGCAATTTCCAAATCCAGTGGCTCATAAAGCCCTTCAGCACCGTGCTCAAGCAGCACATCTTTGCCTGCGATGCCAACATCGGCCGCCCCCAGCTGAACGTAGGTGGGCACGTCGGTGGCACGGATAATCACCAGCTTTACGTCAGGCAAGTTGGTATCAAACAGAAGCTTACGGCTTTTGCTTAAATTCTCTGCGGGCGTAATACCCGCATCGGCTAGCAGTGGCAGCGTCTCTTCCAGAATACGGCCCTTCGAGAGGGCTAAAATCAGTTGCTTACTCATCGTATAGGCCAGTGGTTAATAGTGGCGAGCTTAACAAGGCTATTCCAGTTATGCATCGGCGCCGAGTGCAGGTCTCCGCGAGGGCGCTGTGAACCCATCCTTGGGCGCTACTTTCGCCATCCCTGGGCGAAAGACCCTCGCTTCAACCTGCCCTGACACCACATTATCGAGGATTGTATAAGCATCTATTTCAAACTAAAGCAGCCCTAAATAGCATGGCTTAGCCAGGGATACGGCGAATACGTGCACCCAGCAGCTGCAGTTTCTCTTCAATACACTCGTAGCCGCGGTCAATGTGATAGATGCGATCCACTAAAGTTTCGCCCTCGGCCATCATGGCCGCAATCACCAGCGAAGCAGACGCGCGAAGATCGGTCGCCATTACCGGCGCACCTGAAAGTTTCTCAACCCCCTCAATCAAGGCGGTGTTGCCTTCCAGCACGATATTGGCGCCCATGCGGTTAAGCTCTTGAACGTGCATAAAGCGGTTTTCGAAGATCGTCTCGACCACCCGAGAGTGCCCCACGGCCACAGCGTTCATGGCCACGAACTGCGCCTGCATATCGGTTGGGAACGCAGGATAAGGCGCGGTGCGAATATTCACCGCCTTAGGGCGCTTGCCGTGCATATCAAGGGCAATCCAGTCATCGCCACTGGTAATTTCGGCCCCCGCCTCTTCCAGCTTGGCGATAACCGCATCCAGGATATCGGCCCGGGTGCGTTTGACCTTCACCCGCCCGCCGGTCATGGCGGCGGCAACTAGAAAGGTGCCGGTCTCGATACGATCGGGCATGACATCGTGCTCGCAACCGTGCAGTTTTTCGACACCTTCGATAGTAATGGTATCAGTGCCTTGGCCGCTGATTTTAGCGCCCATTTTGATCAAGCACTCTGCCAAGTCGACGATTTCAGGCTCGCGGGCAGCGTTTTCCAGAACGGTTTTGCCTTCGGCCAAGGTCGCCGCCATTAGCAGGTTTTCGGTACCGGTCACTGTCACGGTATCAAAGTAGATAGTCGCCCCTTTAAGGCGACCGTCGACCCGCGCACGGATATAGCCCGCCTCAACGCGAATCTCCGCCCCCATGGCTTCTAAACCGCGAATATGCAAATCCACTGGGCGCGAGCCAATGGCGCAACCACCGGGTAGCGATACATCGGCTTTACCGAAGTGGGCAAGCAGAGGGCCCAACACCAGTATCGAGGCACGCATTTTCTTAACCAGCTCATATGGCGCGTGGCATTGGGTCACCTGGGAGCCATCCAACTGAATACTCAGCTTTTCGCCCATCACCGGCTCAACGCCCATGCGGCCAAGCAACTCAAGGGTGGTAGTAATATCCTGCAAGTGCGGCAAATTACCAATCACCACGGGGCCATCGGCCAACAGACTGGCACACAGAATGGGGAGCGCCGCATTTTTAGCACCGCTCACCCACACTTCACCATCTACCGATCCATTGCCGGTAATAATTAATTTATCCATGGGGGCGACCGTTATTGAACGTTTTCCGGTGCAGTTTGCCACTGCGCCGGGGTAAACGTTTTAATACTAATAGCGTGGAGCGCACCCGAAGCGATCTCATCGCTCAGCGCAGCGTAAACTAGCTGCTGACGCTTGACCGGAGAGAGACCTTCAAAGGCATCGCCAACCGCAATCACCTGAAAGTTACAGCCTTCACCCTGGATATGGAACTGACATCCGTCGATACGGGATTCAAGCAGTGCTTTTACCTCATTGGGTTGCATGGCGCAGAAAACTCCTTTGGGGTCATCGTTATTAATGAACGTAATTGGCTCGACATAATAAAGAAAAGCAGTGCGCTTGGCGATGCCAGGGCGTTAAACGGCTAGCGTAGCTGCTGGCTGATCGATCAAAGTGTCCAACTCAGCCAAGGAGGCAAGTCGACGTAGCGGTGCTGAAAAAAGAATGGTTTGAATCTGAATGCCACGCTGACGACAAATTCGAAGCCATTCAAACAGCACGCTAATGGCAGCACTGCTGGCTTTTCCCACGCGACTAAAATCAAAGCTGACTGAGGTTAGCTCGGTATGTTTGAGCCATTTGACGCCACTGGCGGCCAAATCGGCCGCCAGGGTTACTTCTACATCACCTTCTACCAGCAAGGTAGCGTTTTCTACACTAACCGTTACACCGGGGCGTGAAAATAGCGCTGTCACGCATCGCCCCCCTGCTCAAGCTCTTCAACGCCCACTTCAGGCGACCAACCGTCAATAACCGCGTCATAATCACGATTGTTATCACGCATGGCTTGATCAAACTGATTGCGGAATGTCAGGCCAAGATTAATACCATTAACAATCACGTTAACCACGCGCCATTCGCCGTCGGAGAGCCTAAGACTGTAGCTCACGGGGTACACCTCACCGTTACTCGCCACTACCTCCATGGCAACGCTAGCCTGATCGTCATAGCGCTGAGCCTGCTGGGCATCCAACACCCGCAGCTCATCATAATCAAACGTCACCAGTCCGCGGGTATAGGTATCAATCAGCGTTTGCCGAAACACATCCACAAAACGACGGCGTTGTTCAGGGGAAGCGTTGCGGAAGTAATTGCCCATCACGCTGGCACCGATATAGCGAAAATCCGCTACTTGATCGAGATTGCTATCCACCAGCTCTTCAAGTTCGCCAAGGTTGTCAGCGTAGTACTCCTTGCGTCCTTCAAGATCCGTCATTAGCGATTCAACGTTATCGCGAATCATCTCTTCAGGCGTCTGGGACTGCGCCTGTGACTGCAGCGGCACCATTAACGTTGCGATCATCATTATCGCCAGTGACCAACGCCCCAACATTGCGTTCACTCCATTCATAACCCTTTCTCCCTACCCTTTATTGCACCGAACCCGTTATTACAATGGGCTAGTGCCTGTCGTATGAAACACTAGTTAGTAGCCATATTGGACACAAATTGCTGGATAAGTTCTTCCAGCACCAGCGCCGACTGGGTGTCGCGAATCGTGTCGCCATCTTCAAGCATCTCAGGGTCGCCGCCCACACTAAGGCCTATATATTGCTCACCTAACAGACCTGCGGTCAGGATAGAAGCAATCGAGTCTTTGGAGAGCTGCCCCTCAAGCTCGCTATCCAGGCTTAACACGACCCGCGCATCGAACCACTCTGTATCCAGTTCAATGGCCTCCACCCGCCCCACCGTCACACCGGCCATAGTGACCCTGGCGCGGGGTTTTAAACTGCCAATATTGGCAAAGTTGGCCTCTAGCTGGAACGACTGCGTGGGCGCAGAGAGCGTCAGTCCACTAACACGTAAGCCGAGGAACACAAGCCCTAGGATGCCTGCCACCATAAACAGGCCCACACCGAACTCCATGGTTTTACTACGTCTCATGAAACTGCTCCAGCCATTAAAGGCCGCCAAACATCATGGCGGTCAACACAAAATCAAGCCCCAATACTGCAAGCGACGAATACACTACCGTGCGCGTAGTGGCACGCGAGATACCTTCAGAGGTGGGCACCAAATCATAACCCTGGAATACCGCAATCCAGGTAACCACCAAAGCAAATACGGCGCTTTTGATCATGCCGTTACCAATATCATTAATAAATGTCACATTGGCCTGCATGTTGCTCCAATAGGAGCCCTCAAAGACGCCTAGCCACTCCACGCCCACCAGGTAGCCCCCCCAGATACCCACCACGCTAAACCCCACCGTTAGGATAGGCAGCGACACAAAGCCTGCCCATAAGCGTGGCGCCACGACGCGACGTAGCGGGTCGACGCCAATCATCTCCATGCTGGTGAGCTGCTCTGTTGCCTTCATCAAACCAATCTCTGCAGTCAGCGCAGAACCTGCCCGCCCAGCAAACAGCAGGGCCGCCACAACCGGCGCTAGCTCACGCAATAGTGAAAGCGCCACCATTTGGCCCAGCGCCTGCTCAGCGCCGAAATCGACCAAAATGGTATAGCCCTGCAGTGCCAGCACCATGCCGATAAACAGCCCCGACACCAGCACAATGGCTAATGAAAGCACGCCAACAAAGTGCATCTGGTGCAACCATAATCGCCAACCTTCCCGGGAAGGCACACCAATTGCGGACTGAAATAGAAACACGCCAGCCCGACCTAATGCTTCCATTAGGTCGCACCCTCGGCGCCCCAGCCGGGTGATACGCGCGGTGCCGTTAGAGAATTTTGACTGCATTAACCCTGCCCTTTATTTACCCTGCTTTTGTGAATTTAAGCGCCTTGTGTCACCCACCCTAGCGGTTCTATTTAACTGGAGCTTCACCCAGAATATCGCGATAAAACGCCTTAGCGGGGTAATGAAAGGGGACTGGGCCGTCAGGCTCGCCATGAATAAACTGGCGAACACGCGGGTCTTGATTAGTATCCAAGGTCTGTGGTGTGCCATGAGCAACCACCTGACCATCGGCAATCAAATAGAGGTAGTCCGCGATACTCAAGGTCTCCTTGATATCATGAGAGACCACCACAGAGGTAAGCTGCAGCGCTTGATTAAGACGCTTAATTAGCTGCACCAACACGCCCATTGAGATGGGATCCTGACCAACAAACGGCTCGTCATATAAAATCAGCTCGGGATCCAGCGCTACCGCACGCGCCAATGCGACCCGCCGCGCCATCCCCCCTGACAGCTCCGCAGGTGTTAAGTGTCGAGCTCCGCGCAGCCCGACTGCCTGCAGCTTCAGCAACGCAAGGTCGCGCACCATCGTATCGGGCAAATCCGTATGCACCCTCAGCGGGAAGGCAACGTTCTCGAACACATCCAAATCGGAAAATAGCGCCCCACTCTGAAACAGCATTCCCATCCGCTTACGTAGGGTGAATAGCGCCTTCCGGGACAGCTTATGAACATCCTGCCCATCAATGAGTATTCGCCCGCTTTCTGGGGTCAACTGTCCACCGATCAGCTTCAGCAACGTCGTTTTACCGGTGCCGCTTGGCCCCATGATCGCGGTTACTTTACCCCGCGGTATGGTCATATTCACACCACGGAAAATTTCGTGGTCGCCACGAGAGAAATAAAGGTTTTCAATTTCTATAAAGGGTGCATCTGTCATGGATCAGTTGACTCTTAACGAGGCGCAGCTAGGGCTAATTATCATACCCTACTTGCTGCTACTGCAGTTAGAAAACAGCGTTTCTAAAACATTATCGAACATTGTACTATAACGCTACACAACATTACTGTGCGAGGAGCCTTCCTATTGATTAAAAAAACCAGTGGTGAGCCAATCCCTAGGCCAGACCAAGTTATCAATCAAGCCTCCAGGGGTAACGACCTCAATTACTGCCTATAAGCAGTGATGAGATGTTATTCTTGGCGGTTACGACTTTTTATATTTTCAATCGTTAAGAGAAAACGCCATGCGCCAGCCTCTCGCTTCATCCAGCCTACTACGCGAAAGCGCGATGCGTACGCTGCAAATTGAGCAGGCAGCGATTGGAGGCCTCCAGGCTAAACTAGACGAAAGCTTTGACCGCGCCTGCGAATTGATCCTCGCCTGCCAAGGGCGCGTGGTAGTGACAGGCATGGGCAAGTCGGGGCATATTGCAGGTAAGTTGGCAGCAACGCTTGCCAGTACCGGCACACCGGCCTTTTTCGTTCACCCCGGAGAAGCCAGCCACGGCGACTTAGGTATGATCACCCGTACTGATGTAGTGCTGGCACTCTCTAACTCGGGTGAAACGGCCGAAGTCACTGCGCTACTGCCACTGCTTAAACGCCTGGGCACACCGCTGGTCAGCATGACGGGACGACCAAACTCAACCCTCGCCAAGCACGCTGACGCGCACTTAAACAGTGGGGTTGAACGTGAGGCATGCCCGCTCGACCTCGCTCCCACCAGCTCCACCACCGCTGCGCTCGCCCTGGGTGACGCACTGGCGGTGGCGTTACTGGAAGCACGCGGCTTTACCGCTGAAGATTTTGCCCTTTCCCATCCTGGAGGCAGTTTAGGCAAACGCCTGCTACTGCGCGTTAGAGACCTGATGCACGACGGCGCGCGCCTGCCCCAGGTCGCGCTGGGCAGCCCGCTGCGCGATGCGTTATTGGAGATTACCCGGCAAGGGCTTGGCTTTACCTGTGTGGTGGATAGCGATGGACGCCTCGCCGGAGTCTATACCGATGGCGACCTTCGGCGCACGCTGGATCAATTCCATAATCTGCATGATGTGCTCGTTGATGATGTCATGACTCGACCGGGCAAACGCATCGGCCCCGACATCCTAGCGGCCGAAGCGGTGCGCATAATGGAAGAGAGCCGTATTACCGCGCTAGCGGTGGTCGATGAACAACAGCGCCCTATTGGGGCTCTACATATGCACGACCTGCTCGCCAGCGGCGTTATTTAACCCAGCGGCGTTTTTATTTCGTTCGGTTTTTACGATTTTACTGATATGGAGGCTCTATGACCCTACCTGCTGCGCTACTCGATCGACTCCGCCGCGTACGCTTATTGGCGCTGGATGTTGACGGCATACTCACCGATGGCCGCCTCTACTTTCAGGCCGATGGAATCGAAATCAAAGCATTCCATACCCAGGATGGCCATGGGCTAAAACTTCTCAAACGCGTGGGCGTACATGTTGCACTGATTACCGGGCGCGACTCTCCCATGGTGAGCCAACGCGCTGCAGCCTTGGGTATCGACCATGTCCACCAAGGCTGTGAAGACAAGCTAGCCACCCTTCGCGGGCTTTGTCAGCGCCTCGATATCGAGCTGGAACAGGTGGCTTATTGTGGCGACGATCTACCCGATCTAGCGGCTATTAAGCGTTGCGGCGTAGGCATTACCGTACCTAACGCGCCAGACTACATGCACACCCACGCCGACTGGATCACCGAACGCCTGGGTGGCCACGGTGCCGTGCGCGAAATTTGCGATACGCTGCTTGAATCGCAAGGGCACTGGGGCGCGGTGCTCGACACCTATCTGCACGGCCGCACTTAAATGGCTAAACGCTTTAAAGTACGCCTCTGGCTAGCCGGGCTAGTAATAGCGCTAGGGGCCCTGCTGGTATGGCTTGACCCTCGTGGGCCTCAAGGCACCAGCATCGATCCGGAAGCGCAGGCCCAGGAACCAGGCCACGTACTGGAAAATGCTGAAATTACGCTATTCGGCGATAACGGCAACGTTTTGCAGTCGCTGAAAACACCGCGCCTTATCCATACGCCTCAGCAAAGCGAAACCTGGACAGAAGAGCCCGAAGCGGTACTGTATGACAATGAGGATCGTCAATGGCTAGCGAGTGCCGATGTAGGCACGCTCAACACTGCTACCCAAGCTCTGCTACTGTCAGGCTCAGCTCAGTTGATAGCACCGGACGAAGGCTGGCAGCTAGATACTGAGCTACTCCATTATGATGGCCTAAATCAGCATGCGTGGAGTGAAACACCGGTCGTGCTTCAGCAACCACCCCAGCAAATGAGCGCTTCACGCTTGGACGTGTGGCTTAACAATAGCCGGGTTCGCCTAACTGATAACGTGCGCGGCATACACCCCCCGGCCACGCAACCTTAAGCTTAAGAGGAGTCGCCATGAAAGCACTTATCTACACAGCCCTTTTTGCACTCGCTATGCCGGTATCGTCGTTGGCTCAAACTTCACAACAAGCTCCCGTGGAAGTTGAAGCCGACCGGTTGGATCTCGACCAGCGGGCCGGGACTGCTGTTTACACTGGGGATGTGGACATTCGCCAGGGGGAAATGCAGCTGCGCGGCGACCGGGTAGAGATCGAACGCAACGACGCGGGCGAACTCTCGACGGCAACCGCCACCGGAGAGCGCGCCTACTTGCGCCATCAAGGCGAAGGGCAAGATGGCCCTACAGAGGGCTGGGCACGGCGGATTATTTATCACGTCGCCGAGCGCCGCGTTGAGTTAATTGACCAAGCCGAACTGACCCAACAGGAGGACAAATTTAGCGGCGGGCGACTTGAATATTTTATTGATCGTGAAGTGATTCAAGCACGCTCTGACGTTGACGGCAGCGAGCCCCAGCGCATACGTATGACCCTTCAGCCTGAACAATAGGGAGTCAAGCTGTGGCAACTGCTGACACTACGCCGAACAACATCCTTACACCGAACAAAACCCTTTATGCCCACCACCTGGCTAAAAGCTACAAACGCCGCCGTGTGGTTAAAGACATCAATTTGGAAATCTGCCAAGGCAGCGTCGTTGGGCTCCTGGGCCCCAATGGCGCGGGTAAAACCACCTCATTCTATATGATCGTTGGGCTAGTCAAGTCCGACGCTGGCAAGGTGGGTATCGACGATGTGGATTTAACCCGCGCCCCCATGCACGAGCGCGCAGCGGCGGGAATTGGCTATCTACCTCAAGAGGCATCTATTTTCCGCAAACTCTCGGTTGCCGATAATATTATGGCGATACTCGAGACCCGCAAAGAGCTTAGTCGCAGCGACCGCGAACAGCGCCTGGAAGCGCTACTCGAAGACTTCCATATTACCCATATCCGCGACAACCTGGGCATGAGCCTTTCAGGGGGCGAGCGCCGGCGTGTAGAAATCGCCCGTTCGCTAGCCACAGAGCCCGCTTTTATTCTGCTTGATGAGCCTTTTGCGGGCGTTGACCCCATCTCGGTAGGTGATATTAAAAGCATTATTCGTGCGCTTAAACAGCGCCATATCGGCGTGCTGATTACTGATCACAACGTGCGTGAAACCCTGGATATTTGCGATATCGCCTATATCGTCGGCGATGGGCAAATCATCGCCAGTGGCTCGCCGGCTTCGATTCTCACCAATCAAAAAGTAAGGGACGTGTATTTGGGCGCCGATTTTCGTCTGTAACAGTTTCGCCTTCATCGCCCCTAAATAGCGCTTTAAAACAACTTTACTACCAATGGCATGCTTATTGCACTTGCGCCAAGCACTCACTCGCACTAGGGTGGAGCATTCTGATTAACGAGTGGTTCTCAGATGGTCATGAAAGCTTCTCTCCAACTGCGTATCGGCACACAGCTGACCATGACGCCCCAGTTGCAGCAGGCCATTGCGCTGCTGCAACTCTCTACGCTGGATCTTCGTCAAGAAATTCAGCAGGCACTTGATGCCAATCCCATGCTGGAGCAGGAAGATGAATTTAGTGAGCAGGCTGTCAGCGAGCCTAAGGAAGAAGAGTGGTCAGAGAGCATCCCTACTGAGCTCTCGGTAGATAGCGACTGGTCAGATACCTATCAAGATATGGGCAGTCAGGGGGGTAGCAGCAGCGAAGGCCCTGATTTTGAGCGTCAGGCAGCAGGGCAAAGCCTGCATGGCCACCTGCTATGGCAGCTTGCCATGACCGATTTTAGCGCCCGCGAGCAGCTTGTCGCGGAGAGTTTAATCGACGCGCTCGACGCTAACGGCTACCTAACCCAACCGCTCAACGACATCCGTGAAGGCCTGCGCGCCCAGGGCATTGACGGGCTTAGTCAACGCGAAGTGGAAACCATTCTGCTCAAGCTCCAGCAGTTTGAGCCGACCGGCATCTTTGCCCGGGATCTGCGTGAATGCTTGATGCTGCAGCTCGCCGCCCTCCCCGATGATACGCCACTGCTGGTTCCCGCTCGCCGTTTAGTGCGGCAGTTTCTCGAAGCGCTTGGTAAAGACGATATGCGCCTGCTGAAGCGCCGCCTAGGGCTCGACGACGAACAGTTGACCGACGTCATCCTACTGATTCGCAGCCTAGACCCACGGCCAGGCAGCGCTTACGGCGACACCGACGATAGCTATGTTACCCCCGACCTAGTCGTGCGCCACGATAACGAAGGCTGGCACTTAGAACTCAACCCAGAAGCCCTGCCAAGGCTGCGCATTCAGCCGGACTACGCCAGCTTGATTAAGCGAGCGGACAAGAGCCAGGACAATCAGTTTCTCAAAGAACACCTCCAGGAAGCGCGCTGGCTGATCAAAAGCCTCTCTAGCCGAAACGATACGCTGCTGCGTGTGGGTCGCGAAATCATTACCCGCCAGATTGGCTTTTTGGAGCACGGTGAAGAAGCCATGAAGCCATTGATACTGGCCGATATTGCCGAAGCCGTCGAGATGCACGAGTCGACTATTTCACGGGTAACGACGCAAAAATATATCCATACACCTCGAGGCGTGTTTGAACTCAAATACTTTTTCTCAAGCCAGGTGAGCGGTCAAGATGGCGATAGCCATTCCAGCACTGCCATCCGGGCACGTCTCAAGAAACTGATTCAAGAGGAGCCGCCCGGCAAGCCGCTTTCAGATAGTCGCTTAGTGACGCTGTTAGGCGAGGGAGGGATTCAAGTGGCGCGTCGTACGGTGGCGAAATACCGTGAAGCCATGGGCATTCCCTCATCTAGTGAACGGCGCCGTTTGCGCTAACTTCGCTAACGTTTCAGGGAAACTCTCGACAAGGGCTTTGCAACGCGGCAAAAAGGGTTACAATCGAAGTACAGTCCGATGGATAAGGAGCACGTCAATGCAAGTAAATATCACTGGTCATCACGTAGAACTGACTGACGCCTTGCGTGACTATGTCAACGAAAAGCTTGAGCGTGTAGAGCGCCATTACGACAATATAACTACGGTGCAAGTCACCTTATCAGTGGAGAAAGAGCGCCAGCAGGCCGCCTGTACGCTGCACGCAGCAGGTGCTGACTTACATGCGGAAGCCCTAGACAGTGATATGTACGCCGCTATCGACGCGCTAGCGGATAAAATCGACCGTCAACTCGTTAAACACAAGGAAAAAGCACAAGCTCGCGCCCAAGGCGCTGGTGTGCGTTAATTCAATGACGTTGGAAACCATACTCCCCCCGGAACGTGTTCTGTATGACGTACCCGGGGGTAGCAAAAAAAGGGTGCTGGAGTTTTACAGCACCTTTATTGCCCAAAATATCCCCAGCCTGGACAGCCAAGAAGTGTTTAGCCGTTTAATCGGCCGCGAGCGCTTAGGTAGTACGGGTATTGGTAACGGCGTGGCTATTCCCCATGCGCGGAGCCCCCACTGCACCGCCCCTATCGCCGGGTTTTTAAAGCTGGCTGAAGCAATCGATTTCGATGCTATCGACGGCGATCCGGTAGATCTGGTATTTGTCCTGTTGGTACCCGAAGAGGCAGATGACACGCATCTCTCACTACTGGGACAGGTAGCGACCATCATGAATGATGCGGACACGCGCCAGCAGCTGCGTAAAGCAGCCAGCCAGCGCGAACTGCTCGAGCTGATTACCGCTAAAATTCGCGAGCAATCAGCGGCCTAAGGGTCTGAAAGCCTGTTCAGGGCACAGCACAGCAGATTATTCGCTCACCACCCTCAACGCAGCTTGATCAAAGCAAAGAGAGACTCTATGCAACTGGTGATCATTAGCGGCCGCTCCGGGTCAGGTAAATCTATCGCCTTGCAAGCGCTGGAAGATCTTGGCTACTACGCGATTGACAACCTCCCCGCTATGCTGCTGGGATCATTGGTGGATGAACTGCGTGACCAGGGCGATCGCACCCATCTGGCGGTCAGTATTGATGCCCGCAATTTGCCGGGAGCGCTGGAGCGCCTACCCTCTTTGTTAGAGGAGTTGCGTCAGCGTAAAATCGACTTTCAAGTGATTTACCTAACTACCGACGCACGCATACTGCTTGAGCGCTACTCTGCTACTCGGCGACGCCATCCGCTGACCCGCGATAGCGAGATGACCCTGGAAGAGGCGATCAATAAAGAGGAGGAAACGCTGGAGGATATTCGCGACCTGGCCGACCTTTTGATCGATACATCACGGTTATCGGTGCACGATTTACGTCGCCGTATTACCGACCAGGTAGCGCATCAACGGCGCGATAAGCTGACGTTAACGCTGGAATCGTTTGGCTATAAACGCGGCGTACCGTTAGACGCCGACCTGGTCTTCGATGTGCGCTGCCTGCCAAACCCTTACTGGGATCCAACGCTGCGCCAGTTCACTGGCCGCGACGCGGAAATCGTGGCTTTTTTGAGCAGCTATCCGATCGTTGACGCCATGAGCGACGACATTTTGGCCTGGCTGGAGCGTTGGTTACCCGCTTACCAAAATAGCCAACGTAGCTACATGACTATCGCCATTGGCTGTACGGGTGGTCAGCACCGCTCGGTCTATATGGTCGAGAAGTTAGCGGAAAAATTGGCGCCTAGCATGGGCGAAGTTCAGCTTCGCCACCGCGAACTTGGCCTGCATTACACCTTAAGCGAACAGTTGGCCGCTCCTCTCGTCAGCGCTGCCACACCCAACGAGCGGCCAGAGACCTCTTAAGCGCGTCTATCCATTAATGACACCACTCGGCGAAAAGGAACCAGGGTGCCAGAACGCATACTTACACTTACCAATCAACGCGGGCTACACGCTCGCGCGGCGACAAAACTGGTCAAATGCGGCCAACAGTTCACGGCAAAAATATGCGTCTACAAACAGCAACAGGCTGCCGACGCCGCCAACATCATGTCACTGCTGATGCTTGCCGCACCTTGTGGCACCGAGCTTAGAATCACCGCCGAAGGCGATGACGCCGAACAGGCGCTTGAAGCGATTCAAGCGCTGTTCGACGCCCGCTTTGAGGAAGATCAGTAGCCGTCGCTTGTGCCTGCTAGTCCCCCGCTACGGTCATGGCATCAATCAACCAGCTACCCGTGTGAACACTGCCACGGGTATCGGTGTCATCGCCAATACCTACTAAGCCAGCAAACATGCGCTCCAGGTTTCCGGCGATAGTGAACTCTTCTACCGGGTACTGCACCTTGCCATTCTCGACCCAAAAACCTGCTGCACCGCGAGAGTAGTCACCGGTCACACCGTTGACACCCTGGCCCATCAACTCAGTTACCCAAATACCCCGCCCCATCACTTGCAGCAGGCTCTCGCGTGATTGCAGCGGCGTCGCTAAACGCACGTTACGTGCCCCACCGGCATTACCCGTGGTTTGCATATCGAGACGACGGGCGCTGTAAGACGAGAGCATATAGCTGGCAATGCGCCCCTGATCGATAAAGCGATTATTGCGCGTTTGCACGCCCTCACCATCAAACGGCGAGCTTGCCGTGGCGCCGACCTCCATCGGCCGCTCTTCCAGACTGAACCAGTCGGGAAACAGCGGTGTACCAAGCCGGTCGCACAGAAACGAAGCTTGACGGTACAGCGCACCGCCGGCTAACCCACTGAGCAGGTGGCCAATCAAGCCACTGGCCAACGACGGGTCAAACAGCACCGGAAAGGTGCCCGTTGGCGGACGTTTAGCGCCGAGCCTGCGCAACGTACGCACCGCGGCTTCGCGCCCTACCTCAGCAGGATCACGCAGCGCCTTGGGGTCGCGGGCAGACGTATAGTCATAATCACGCTGCATACCGGCCGCGTCTTGGGCAATCAGCATGCACGAAAGAGAGTGGTTACTGCCCTTTTGGGTGCCTAAAAAGCCGTGGCTATTGGCGTACACGCGTACCCCTTCGCCGCTGGAGAGCGACGCACCATCCGACTGGGAAATACCTTCCACATCGCGGCCCGCCTGCTCGCAGGCCAGCGCCAGCTCAATCGCCTCATCCGTTGTGAGCGCCCAGGGGTAGTGCACTTTTAAATCGGGCAACTCAGTAGCCATGAGTGATGCATCGGCCAGTCCTGCGGCCGGGTCTTCGCCGGTGTAGCGGGCAATTGCCAGCGCCTTCTCCACCGCCGCCTGAATAGATGCACTGCTGGCGTCTGTGGATGAAGCGCTGCCTTTACGCTGCCCCACGTAGAGCGTGACGGCAATGCCTTGATCACGGGATAACTCAACCGTTTCAACTTCCCCCTGACGAACGCTAACGCCTATGCCCTGGTCAACGCTTGCGCCCACCTCGGCAGCATCCGCGCCCAAGCGCTTGGCCAGCGCTAGCGCTTCTTCAGCGCGCGCGGTCAATAGTGACTGCTGCGCGGATGCATCAAATGCCTGTGCCATATGGCCTCCTATTTCAACCGAATGTCTCTCAACCAAAGTCTTTCAAGAGAGTGTCATCGGCGAATCAATGTTGTACTCGCAGCTGGTATAATGCCGCCACGAATCTTGTCTGTGAGTCACACTATGCGTAAGCAACGTCCCGATCCCGTTGAAGTAGAAGAGCAGGAAGAACGCCCTAGCAAGTCGCAACTCAAACGCGAAATGCATGCCTTACAGGCACTTGGGGAAACCTTGATCGCCATGCGACCGGCGGAACGCGCCCGTTTCCCCCTCTCTGACGATATGCTCCGCGCTATCGAGGAAACCTCGCGTATTCGTTCCCATGAAGGTCGCCGCCGCCATATGCAGTATGTCGGCAAGCTAATCCGTAAAGAGGATCTCACCTCCATTCAAGCCGTGTTCGACTCCATCGATCAGGAGCAGGAGCAGCGCGACCACGCGTTTCACCGACTGGAAAAATGGCGGGAACGCTTAATTGACGAAGGCGACGCGGCGGTTGATCTGTTTATGGCGGAACACCCCGATGCCGATCGCCAGACACTGCGTCAATTGATTCGCAACGCCCAGCGGGAACGCGAACAGGGCAAACCGCCGACCAGCTCGCGCAAGCTCTTCAAACACCTGCGCGAAACCCTCTCACTTTAAAAACAGCCTCTTTAAAACGGTTTTTCAAAACCGCCTGTCAAGACTGCGTGCCACCGACGGTCAGCTCATCCAATTTCAGGGTGGGTTGGCCCACCCCCACCGGCACGCCCTGTCCCTCTTTACCACATACGCCAATACCAGTATCCAGCGCCATATCATGGCCGATCATGGAAACGCGCTGCATCGCTTCCGGCCCGTTACCAATCAAGGTGGCGCCTTTCACCGGTGTCGTCACCTTACCGTCTTCAATCAGGTAAGCTTCGCTGGCGGAGAATACAAATTTACCCGACGTGATATCCACCTGCCCGCCGCCAAAGCTCACCGCGTAAATACCGCGCTTAACGCTTTTGATAATATCGCTGGGCTCATCTTGGCCCGCGAGCATAACGGTATTGGTCATACGCGGCATGGGTAAGTGGGCAAAGGATTCGCGTCGCGCATTGCCCGTCGGCGCCATACCCATTAAGCGGGCATTGAGTTTGTCCTGCATATAGCCGGTCAAAATGCCGTCTTCGATAAGCGGCGTGTATTGCCCCGGTGTGCCCTCGTCATCCACGCTCATGGAGCCACGGCAATCCGATAACGTTGCATCATCGACAATCGTTACGCCTTTAGCGGCCACGCGCTCGCCCATCTTGCCTGCAAAGGCGGAACTGCCCTTACGGTTGAAATCCCCTTCCAGACCGTGGCCGACGGCTTCATGAAGCAAAATCCCCGGCCACCCCGAGGCCAGTACTACAGGCATTTGCCCCGCGGGTGCATCAACAGCCTCCAGGTTGACCAGCGCCTGACGCACCGCCTCTTTGGCGTACTGCTCGGCAACTTGGTCATCGCGTAGTTTGGCCATGGAGTAACGGCCACCGCCGCCCGCACTGCCGCGTTCACGTCGGCCATTTTTAACCGCAATCACGCTAACGTTAAAACGCACTAGTGGGCGAATATCCGCCGCCAAGGTGCCATCACTGGCCCGCACCAGCACCACCTCGTAGGTACCTGATAGGGAAGCACTCACTTGACTGATGCTCGGGTCTGCAGCACGAGCAACTTTGTCAGCCTGTTTTAACATGGCGACTTTGTCTTCGGCGCTTAGCCCGGCCAGAGGGTCGATTCCCTCATAGCGCGACATGGCGGAAACCGGACGAACCAATTGCCCAGGCAGACGTTGGCCGCTGCGAACGATGCCCGCCGCTGTGCGGCCGGTGTCCATTAGCGCATCGGCAGTAATTTGGTTGGAGTAGGCAAAGCCCGTCTTTTCACCTGCCAACGAGCGTACGCCGACGCCACCGTCAATATTGTAGCTGGCCTCTTTTACCTCTCCATCTTCCAGTACCCAGCCCTCTTGCCAGGTACGCTGAAAATAGAGATCAGCGTAGTCAATGCCCGCGCCCATAGCGTAGTCCAACCCCGTTTCCAAGGCCTCTAAGTCGAGCCCTCCAGGGGTCAACAGAATGGCTGCAGCCGTATCTACATCACTTTTATATGCGGTCATTGGGGGCCTTCTAAAGTAACCTGCGGCGAGGCCCAAGGGCCTCGCACACGATAATGGAGTGTCGTGGCGCGATCTAAGGCGTCGCCAAACAGCTGGTCAGCAAGGAACAGCGCGCCGCCCACGATAGGGGCGCCAACGGCAATCGCCGCGATCGGTAAGCTTTGCGTCACTGGTAGTGTGACGCCAAGCCGCTGGTCAAGTTCACGCATCACCAGATTGACACTGCCGGTAAGCGTTAGGGTGGTGGCCGGGGCATCAATTTGCAATGGCCCACGCAGCGTCAGCAGCCCACCGGTAACATCAGCGGTACCCTTAACACGGTCAAATGCCGTGCCCCGACCAGTAACGTCGGAAAAATCCAAGCGTAGACGACGTAAAATATTATCGAAATTGAGCAAGCCGATTAAACGCGCTGGTGCCGATTCCAGAGTGACAAAGCTGCCATCACGAATGTCGGTACTGATATAACCATCTGAACGGCTTAACTCCAATTGCCAGGGTGCCCCCGGCCAGTCAAGCGAGGCGACCACATCAGTACTACGGCTGCGCATGGCCACCGGCTGGTCAAGGCGCTCAAGGGCGGTGCCAATGTCTCCGCCCTGAATGGTAATGTCCGCGCGGGTATGACTGGATACAGCGTCTCCTTCCCAGTGCAGTTCCCCGCGCGCGGAGAGCTGGCCCAAGGTTAAGCCAACGGGAGTAAGCGAAAAACGCTCACCGTCGGTTTCCCAGTAGGCCGTCAAGGGGCCAAAACGACGCGGCCCCATGGCAATTTCGGCTAAACGCAATCGCCCATTGGGCACATCGGCTAGCCAGTCAGGAATGGCCACCGGCTCCTTAAGCTGCGTTTCGACCGATCCCATCCAGGAGTCTGGCATCGGTGCATCGCTGTCATGCTCAACATTGGCTAGTGCCAGCAAGCGATCAAGCGCCAGCGCTTCTATGGCCACATCTAACGGTTGCGGTGATTGAGCATCGTAGTTTACACGCCCGGTGACCAGGTTACCGCTTAGGCCCAAATCGATCAGGCCAGCGTTGATGCCTCCTGATGCGTTAAGAGAGCCTAAACACTCGCCTTGGTAAACCACGCAGGGCGTGGTTAACGAGACCGCCAGCGGCGATTGAGTGCCTGCGTTTGGCTCCCCGGGTGCCCCACCAGCCATTAGCGGTGCAATCGCCTGCTGCCACGCTAGCGGGTCAAGCCTCGGCACGGCAGCGTTAAGGCTAAACCCAGGTTGTGTGGGCCAGCCGGGCAGCCGCTCCGCTTGGCTGCCTAAATTTAGCGACCCGGCAAACGAGCCGTTAAGCTGTTGCAGTCGTGCAGAAGCGATATCAGTGAGCCGGCTTTCGATACGTTGTGTGTCCATATCGGCGGTTAATGTCCAGGGCCAGGCCTGCTGTGGCGTTTTTGCAAAGGGCTCGGGCAGATGGCTGGTGACGCCGACTAAACGACTCTCCAAGCGCAGGGTGGGCGTTGGCGTTAGGGCGACACTGCCCTGCCACTCTAGCGGCCCTTCTAGCGGCATACGCCCTTGACTGTCATCTACCCCTGCAAGCCCGAAAAGCGCCCCGGTGGCGACTCTCCCCTGCAGCTGTATGCCGTTGCGTTGAGTATCAATATCAGCGCTGATCGAGCCACCAAGCAACTGCCCACTAGCCTCTCCAACGAGACCTGAACGCTCCCCATCTTGAAGCCAGGCAAGGTCCCCCTCAACCGATTGAAGACGCAGATCGAGCGGTTGATAAACCACCTCCGGAAAGCGCGGCTGAGCATTAATTTCCAGCTGCAGCGCCTCCGGGTTTGCTAACGGCAACGACAGCGCAATATCGCCGTTAACGCCACCCGTTACGCGCAAATCACTTAGTCGGGAAAGATCAACCTCGGGCATTGCCTGTAAAAATGATATTAGCGCTGGCCCATCCGATTGTAACTGCCCCGAAAGATTGAGCGTCTCATCCTCCATCACCACTTCACCTTCTGAAGCAGTGACGCCATGGCTCTGCGCGTTATCAATTTCAGCTTCTAACACCCTGTTTTGCCACTTGAGGCGACCCTCGACGTCGTCAAGGCGCGGCCAGCCTGGCGCGATCGGCAAATGTCCTTGGGTAACTGCCAGGGCAAGCGTCGCAGTAAAGTCCTCGGCGGTCACGCCATCGCCTAACGGCTGGCTTAACTGCAGAGATCCCTCGCTTACGTAACCACCAATATCATTGAGCAACCACTCGCGAAGCTCGTCATCCATGACGCTGAGCGGCAACCACTGGGCCAGCGGTCGCTCAACAGCATCCACGTCACTGAAGTTGAGGTCTAAACCAAAATGGCCACGCTGATTACCTGTCACCAGACCAAAGCCGCCCGCTACCTGGGCGCCGTCCCAGTCAACGCTTAGCCGCTTGCCACTCACCATGGTATTGGGTCCGTCGTAGACCCACTCCACTTCCCCTTCAGCGCGCCTCAGCTGCATGGGAGCGGCAAAATACTCAGGAAAATAGAGGGTGCTGGCGCCATTACTGCTAAACAGTACGCGACCGCGAAAATCCCGCGCCTGAACCCAGGCGTCCAACGGACCGCCGCCAGGCGCCTGCTGCCACGGCGAGACTTCCACGCCGGTTAGCGCCGCGTCCACCCCCCAGTGACCATCCTGCTGGCCAACGTGCAACCCCTCAACTTGCCCCCGGGGGGCAAGGGTTTGTAATACTCGCGTGACGGACTCGGGGAGCAATACATAGTCGCGCCAAGCGGTCAGCGAGGCGAGTTCAAAAGCGCTGGTGCGCACTTCCCACTGCCCTGGCTGGTGGGTAGCGTGCCAGTGACGTGGCAACGCGGGCCCCACGTTCCCGCCGGGGGGCTGGGCCCACTCCACGCTCTCCGCATCACCGCTTAGCCACGCCTCACCTCCTTCGCCGTCGCGCTGCCACAAACCATTGGCCTCAATGTCCCTTAACACCGCGTACTGAACACGATGGCGAAGCGTCAACTGTGGCACGTCGACGGCAACACGGGCTTCCTCAAGGCGCCCGGCGCTCCAACGCCCCCACAGCCGCGCACTGCCCCCAGCCTGCTCCAAATAGGCCGCATGATCGGGCCGAAACATATCCGCCAGAACCACTAACTGATCAAGCTGAATATCCAACTGCAGTGCTGCCGAAAAATCGCTAAAACCCCGTCGGCCAGGCTGCATTTCGACCTTCATTTCCGCCGCAGGGAGGTCTATATCGCGAGCCTGCTCTAGTGATGGCGCGATGTTGATGGCGCCCTCCAGCCGTGTACGCCGTTCATCGCCGGTCAGCAGTAGCGTTTGGGCATGCAGCAGTACGGTGTCCTGCTTGCCGTGCAGCACAACGCGAGTGTCATCCACCCACAGCCGTTGGCGTAAAATCAAGCCCGCCCAGCTATCAATTTTGGCCAGATCCACATCGGGGTCTGCCGCCATCAATAGCGGTAACTCCGCGGGCTCGGGCCACTGCCACGCAGCCCCCGTGCCTTGATAAAGATGAAACTGTGTACCGCTTATGCGTGCGTCGCTAAAAATCGGCGCCCTATTGATTAGCGACGCCCAGGTATCCAAGCGCAGTCCTGCATGCTCCAGGGAAAAGAGTGCCTGACCATCGGGGGTTTCCGCATTCACCCCGTCAAGGCGCAGCAGTAGGTCGTTACGGGCTAGCGAAAGCGATAGACGCTCAATAGTCACCGGCACGCCGATACGTGCCTCAATTAGCGCTTCAATACGGGGGGTAAGGGCATCGGATTGGCTGATCGCCAAGCGCAGCAGCAATAGCAGCACGGCCACGCAGCCCAGAAGCCAGGCCGCGATCAGCAAACTCCAACGCACCAGCGAACGAGTCGGCATGGTTACATCAGCACAATATCGTACTGCTCTTGGGAGTAGTGCTGCTCAACCTGAAAGCGAATCGTTTTATTGATAAACGTCTCCAGGTCGGCCACCGCCGCTGACTCTTCATCCAGTAAACGGTCAACGACTGGCTGCGAGGCAAGCACCATATAGGTTTCAGCGCTGTAGGCACGCTCTTCGCGCAGAATCTCACGAAAGATTTCGTAGCAGACGGTTTCTGGCGTTTTCAGCGTTCCCCGTCCACTGCAGGTAGGACAGGCTTCACACATCGTTTGCTCTAGGCTCTCCCGGGTGCGTTTCCGGGTAAGCTGAACAAGGCCAAGCTCGGTCACGCCGGTACACTTGGTTTTGGCATGATCACGCTCTAAGGCTTTTTCCAATACTCGCAACACTTGCCGCTGATGCTCAACATCGCTCATATCGATAAAGTCGATAATGATGATACCGCCCAGGTTGCGCAACCGAAGTTGGCGAGCAATCGCCGTGGCCGCCTCCAGGTTGGTTTTGAAAATGGTCTCTTCTAGGTTGCGGTGACCAACATACCCCCCGGTATTGACATCAATGGTGGTCATTGCCTCAGTGGGGTCAATCACCAGATAGCCACCGGATTTCAGCTGCACCTTGCGCCCCAACGCTTTCTGGATCTCATCTTCGACGCTGTACAGGTCAAAGATGGGCCGCTCGCCGGGGTAATACTCAATCCGCTCAACCGCATCGGGCATAAACTCTTCAGCAAACTCGACCAGTTTGACGAAGTTTTCCCGCGAATCGATACGCACTTTTTCAATATCGTCGCGCATTACATCGCGCAAAGTGCGCATAAAGAGCGGCAAATCATCATAAATGACGCTTTGTGGCGTCGCGGTGACTTTACGCTCGCTCACCTTGCGCCACAGCCGCAGCAGAAAGTGCATATCGCCTTTTAGTTCTTCGTCACCGACGCCTTCCGCGGCAGTACGAACAATAAAGCCCCCCGTCACCTCCAGCGTCTGCTCCGCCACGCTGCTATCCAGCAGGGCTTTTAACCGCTCGCGTTCGCGCTCATCCTCGATTCGCTGGGAAACGCCGTGATGCGGCGAATCGGGCATATACACCAAATAGCGAGAAGGGATCGACAGGTGCGTGGTTAAGCGCGCACCTTTACTTCCAATGGGGTCTTTGGTGGCCTGTACTACCAGCGCCTGGCCTTCATGCAGCAACTGGCCAATGGTTTGCTGCTCATCGAGCGGTGTACCGGGAGGCATCACTTCGTGAGCATGAATAAACGCCGCCCGCTCTAAGCCAATATCAACAAAGGCAGCCTGCATGCCAGGCAGTACACGGACTACTTTGCCTTTGTAGATATTGCCCACGATACCACGCCGACGGGAACGCTCGATCAGTGCCTCTTGCAAAACGCCATTTTCAACCAGCGCGACGCGGGTTTCCATTGGCGTTAAATTGATGAGAACTTCACCGCTCATGCAAAATTCCTTGTTGGTTGACATATTCCTTGCCAGCGATACAGGCGACGCCCCCTATTCAAGGGCGTTTAACGCGCTGCCAGATAGGAACTCCCTGTCGGCATAGCAAGTGCGTCGTCTCAAACAGCGGTAGCCCCACCACTGCTGAGTGACTGCCTTGAATCTGTTTTACAAATATGGCGGCTAATCCCTGTATTGCGTAGCCCCCAGCCTTATCAGCAGGCTCACCCGTGCGCCAGTAGGCTGCAATTTCATCAGCGCTTATCTCACGCATGGTCACCTGGGTGGTCACACAGCAGGAGAGCATACCTTCTGACCCACTCACCGCCACCGCGGTAAGCACCTCGTGACACCGTCCTGAAAGCAGCCGCAGCATCTCGGCGCCCTCCTCCGAATCCGCTGGTTTACCTAGAATACGCCCATCGACCACCACAGCGGTATCTGAACCGAGGGTCGGCAAGTCAGTTAGCGGGGCAGCCGCCTCGGCTTTGGCAATCGCTAAGCGTAGTACATACGCTTGAGCCGTCTCACCGGCCAGCGGTGTCTCATCGATATCACAGGGATAAACTCTGACCGGCACACCAATGGAAGCCAGCAAGGCCCGACGGCGTGTAGAGGCAGACGCTAGACACAAAACAGGCGCAGTCATGAAGCGGTCAACCGACGTTCTAATGCCTGGAACATCGTCGCTAGCCACGGCCACAGCAACGCACTGATCAGCGCGGGGATCAAAAAGGCTAAATGAATCGAAAAATCACCCACGATAGTACGCAGCCACTGGGCGACTAGCTGCATCAAGCCCAACAGCACCAGCACCAGCGCCGACTGCTGTATCAGCGAATAGGCGCGAAAACGGGGGTAGACCAGAGCACAGAGAAATGCCAAGAGCGCATAAATTAACGCATGCTGCCCCAGCGCGGTACCTTCAATTAAATCCATTAAAATGCCCAACACAAAGCCATGAAAAACGCCGACTCTGTCGGGTGTGCGCATACACCAGTAGATCAGCATCAGTCCTAACCACTCGGGCCGGTATACCTGCCAACCATCGGCCAGCGGCATGACTTGTAAACACAGCGCCAAAAGCAGACTTAGCCAAATAACTAAAATAGGCACAACCGGTGCACGCGCCATCAGGGCACCTCTTGATCGGGACTAGCAAGCTGAAGCGAAGAGCGTAAAGCCTCTGCCGAGATATTCAGCGTCTCATCCCACGCATGTTCGTCTACCTCCGCTCGCGGGGGCGGAAAAAGCAGTAAGAAGTGACGTGAGCGCTGAAGTTGTGCCATAGGTTCGGCCGTCACACGCGCAAAAGGCTGACCAGGGTCGTGAAAGACCTCGGTTACGCGTGCCACGGGGTAACCCGGTGGAAAGCGCCCTGCCAAGCCCGATGTGGTTAGCAAATCACCTTCTCGAATATCCGCCGTGTCAGGCACGTGCATGACATTAACGCTGCTATAGCGCCCCGCCCCTTGGACGATAAAACGTAAGCCATTGCGGTTTAACTGAACCGGCAACGCATGACTGGCATCGGCTAACAGCAGTACCCGACTTGAGTAGGCAGAGACTGCGGTAATTTGCCCCACCAAACCCGAGGCATCAATCACCGGCTGCCCCACATAGGTGCCATTGCGATGGCCGCGATTAATCACCATCTGATGGCTAAAGGGATCGTTATCCAGCGACAGCAGCTCAGCGGTGATATAGGGAATATCGCGCCGCTTAGCCGCCCTCAACAATTCGCGCAGCTCGCTGTTTTCCGCAGTCAAATTTGCCAACCGTTGACCACGATGAGAAAGGGTAAGAATTTGCTCACGCAGGCGGCGGTTTTCATCCACCAACGCCTGCTGATCGGAGAGCGCAAGCGACCCCCAATTCAATAGGTCACTAGGCACACTAACGACCCATTGAATAGGAGCAACGACCGTCGTCATTTGCGCACGCACTTGCTCCATACGTGTGAAATGCAGGTCGACAAACATCAATGCACTGGCGGCCAGGACGCAAAAAAACAGCCGGTAGCCCGGCAGAGGCCCGTGCGAGAACAGCGGTTTAATAGGCAATCCCCCCGCAATTAACCGCTGCGATTAGTCGCTCGACAGCAACTCAAAGGTGTGCTGATCGATCATTTCCAGCGCTTTACCACCGCCGCGAGCAACGCAGGTCAGCGGGTCTTCAGCAACAATTACCGGCAGCCCTGTCTCTTCAGCGATCAGCTTGTCCAGATCGCGTAACAGCGCCCCACCGCCCGTTAGCACCAAACCCCGCTCAGCGATGTCGGATGCCAGCTCAGGCGGTGACTGTTCAAGGGCGCTCTTAATCGCGGCCACGATAGAACCCAGAGTTTCTTGCAGTGCTTCCAGGGTTTCGTGGGAATTGAGCGTGAAGCTGCGTGGAATACCTTCAGCCAGATTACGACCGCGCACGTCAATTTCACGCAGTTCGCCACCAGGGTAGGCGCAACCTATCTCTTCTTTGATACGTTCGGCTGTCGCTTCGCCTATCAGGCTGCCGTAGTGACGACGTACGTAAGCGGTAATGGCTTCATCAAAGCGGTCGCCACCCACCCGAATAGACTCGGAGTAGACTACGCCGTTAAGTGAAATAATCGCGATTTCAGTAGTACCACCACCGATATCCACCACCATCGACCCCTGCGCTTCATCAACCGGAAGCCCTGCGCCAATCGCCGCCGCCATGGGTTCTTCGATCAAGAACACCTCGCGGGCACCGGCACCTTCAGCTGACTCACGAATCGCCCGGCGCTCTACTTGCGTTGACATGCAAGGAACGCACACCAGCACACGCGGGCTGGGGGTTAAGAAGGTGCTTTGGTGAACTTTGCGGATAAAGTGCTGAAGCATCTGTTCGGTGACGGTGAAGTCGGCAATAACGCCGTCTTTCATCGGCCGAATCGCGGTAATATTGCCGGGCGTACGCCCCAGCATTCGCTTGGCATCAGTACCGACTGCCGCGACGCTGCGCATATTGCCAGACTGGCGGATAGCAACCACGGACGGCTCATCGAGCACGATACCGCGACCGCGAACATAAATCAGTGTGTTGGCCGTACCCAAGTCGATCGACAGATCGCTGGAAAACAGCCCCCTCAAACGTTTAAACATGGATGTTGTTACCTAGTGCAGACCGGGAACCCTGTGCGGATGCAAACGGTATCACCGCAACCCCCTGGCAGCAAGCACGAGTCGCGCCTAACACTGCCCGTTAAGGCCAAGATGTGGTACCTTTTGCGGCTATTTTCCACGTCTGCAACACAAGACGTTTTTTTAATATCGGTATGTATACCGCTTAAAGCCGATTATGTTCCATCACGTTTACGAGGAAATATCGATCATGGCGCTTGAAGAATCTCATGTGCGCCGGGCCGCTCACTTGGCCCGACTCGCCGTCAGCGATGACCAAGCCAGCGGCTTTGTAGACGACCTAAGCCGGATTCTGGACATGGTCGACCAGCTACAAAGCCTCGATACTGAAGGCGTTACGCCGCTCGCTCATCCGCTGGATGCGACCCAGCGACTGCGCGCCGATGAAGTGACGGAAACCAACCAGCGCGACGCGTTTCAGCGCTGTGCTCCGGCAGTGGAAAATGGCCTGTATCTCGTGCCCCGCGTCGTTGAATAAATACGCAGAGCCACGAAGCACAAACATTTAATCAAGCCACCACTATTGCCTCTTTTTTTCTCCCCTGAACGGAGCTTCTGGGTCATGTACGAGAAAACCTTAACGCAACTCGCCGCCGCGCTGAAAAGCGGTGAGTTCTCAAGCCGCGAGCTGACCGCTCACTATTTGCAGCGTATCGAACAGGCTGACGGCAAGCTCAACAGTTTTATCAGCGTAACCGCCGAGCAAGCGCTGAAACAGGCTGAAGTAGCCGACCACGCCCGATCGGAGGGCAACGCCGGGCCGCTGGCGGGTATACCCCTGGCTTTGAAAGATATTTTTTGTACCCAGGGCGTGAAAACCAGCTGCGGTTCAAAAATGTTGGATAATTTTATCGCCCCCTACGACGCCACCGTGGTGGAAAAACTTAACGCGGCGGGCACCATCAGCCTGGGCAAAACCAATATGGATGAGTTCGCCATGGGCTCCTCCAACGAAAACAGCTACTACGGCCCGGTCAAAAATCCCTGGGATTTGACCGCGGTGCCCGGCGGCAGCTCCGGCGGCAGCGCAGCAGCGGTCGCGGCGGGCCTGGTGCCAGCAGCCATGGGCACCGACACCGGCGGCTCGATTCGTCAGCCCGCGGCTTTTTGTGGCATCACCGGCTTAAAGCCCACCTACGGTCGCGTGTCGCGCTTCGGCATTATTGCCTACGCCTCAAGCCTTGATCAGGCTGGCCCCATGGCGCGTAGCGCCGAAGATTGCGCCCACCTGCTGGGGGTTATTGCGGGCCATGACGGCCGCGACTCCACCAGCGTTTCCCGCGGCGTACCCGACTATGTGGAAGGCCTTAATGCTCCTCTCTCGGGGCTCAAGATCGGGCTACCCAAAGAGTATTTCGGCGATGGTTTAGACCCTGAGGTCGAAAAAGCCGTCCGTGAGGCGGTAAAAGTTTACGAATCCCTAGGCGCCACGGTGCGCGAGGTCAGCCTACCGCATACCCACTATGCGATTCCGGCCTACTACGTGATCGCCCCAGCGGAAGCCTCTTCCAACCTGTCCCGCTATGACGGCGTGCGTTTTGGTCACCGCTGCGACAATCCCAGCGATTTGATCGACCTCTACACACGTTCACGGGCTGAAGGCTTCGGCGAAGAAGTTAAACGTCGCATCCTGATCGGCACTCACACGCTCTCTGAAGGCTTCTTTGACGCCTACTACACCAAAGCCCAACAAGTGCGCCGTTTGATCCGTCAGGACTTCCTGGACGCCTTTGAAGACGTCGACGTGCTGATGGGCCCCGCCTCGCCTACCCCGGCGTTTGACCTGGGGGCCAAAAAAGATCCGGTGTCGATGTATCTGCAGGATATCTACACCATCGCAGTGAACCTGGCGGGTATTCCCGGCATCAGCGTACCGGCGGGTTTTGCCGGTGGCCGCCCCGTCGGTCTCCAGATCCTGGGCACCCATTTTGCCGAAGCGCAGCTGCTTAACGTCGCTCACCAGTTTCAGCAAGCGACCGACTGGCACTTACAACGTCCTGCCTTTGCCGAGGAGTACGCCTGATGCAATGGGAAACCGTGATTGGGCTTGAAGTCCACGTTCAGCTCGCAACACGTTCAAAAATCTTCTCCGGTGCCTCAACGGCGTTTGGCGCTGAGCCAAACACCCAGGCCTGCGCGGTGGATTTAGGCCTACCCGGCGTGCTGCCAGTGCTCAATGAGCAGGCCGTAGCCATGGCCGTGCAGTTTGGCCTGGCAGTGCATGCGGATATCGCCGAGGTCTCGGTGTTTGACCGTAAAAACTACTTCTACCCCGACCTGCCCAAGGGCTATCAAACCAGCCAGATGTACCACCCCATCGTCGGCCCTGGCGACGTTGAGATTACGCTGGAAGATGGCAGCACCAAGCGTATCCGCATCCACCATGCTCACCTGGAAGAGGATGCCGGCAAGTCACTGCATGAAGATTTTCACGGCATGACCGGTATCGACTTAAACCGGGCTGGCACACCGCTACTGGAGATCGTCTCCGAGCCGGATATGCGTAGCGCCAAAGAGGCCGCGGCGTATCTCAAGGCGATTCACTCGATAGTTACTTATCTGGGCATTTCCGATGGCAATATGGCGGAAGGCTCCATGCGTTGCGACGTTAACGTCTCGGTTCGCCCCAAAGGTCAGGAAGCCTTTGGCACCCGTGCAGAGATTAAAAACGTTAACTCCTTCCGGTTTGTCGAGCGCGCCATTGCCTTTGAGGTTGAGCGGCAGATTGAACTGATCGAAGATGGCGGCAGTGTGGTTCAAGAGACCCGCCTGTTTGACCCTGACCGTGATGAAACCCGCAGTATGCGCACCAAAGAGGAAGCCAACGACTACCGCTACTTCCCCTGTCCGGACCTGCTGCCGGTGGTGCTCGACCAGGCCTACTTGGATCACCTGCGTGGCCAGTTGCCCGAACTGCCTGCGGATAAACGCGAGCGCTTCCAGAACGAGCTGGGTCTGTCTGCTTATGACGCTAATGTCATCTCCGCCAGTCGCGATATGGCCGAATTTTTTGAAGCGGTACACAGCGAGTGCGGCGATGCCAAGCAGGCAGCCAACTGGGTTCAGGGTGAGCTTTCCGGTGCGCTTAATCGCGAAAACCTGAGCATTGCCAATAGCCCCATCTCAGCGCGCCAGCTAGGCGAACTGATCAGCCGCGTGCTGGACGACACCATTAACGGCAAAGCCGCAAAAGAAGTTTTTCAGGCGTTGTGGAATGGTCAGGGTAAGTCCGCCGACGAGGTAATCGACGCCAAAGGCCTTAAGCAGGTGACCGACACTGGCGCTATCGAGGCAATGATCGATCAAGTGATTGCCGATAGTCCGGCCCAGGTCGCTCAGTACCGCGACTCGGAGCCGGAGAAACGCGGCAAAATGATCGGCTACTTTGTTGGCCAAGTAATGAAGGCGTCGCGTGGGACCGCCAACCCACAGCAGGTGAACGGCTTGTTAAAAGAGAAGCTCGACGCGCTGTTGTAACAGGGAGACGATCCGAACAACTCTTCGCGGGGGCGCTGTGAACCCCTCCCTGGGCGCTACTTTCGCCATCCCTGGCGAAAGACCCCCGCTACGAGCTGATTCGGATCTGAAAGCTTGCAAATACTAGCGGCTGCATTGGCAGCCGCTTTTTTTGGCATTTAAGGTTCTTAAAGTTGGCTGGGCTGGGTAAATCGCCTCAACTGCGAGCAGCCTGCTGCCCATACGTCGGCCTCAAGCTCGGCGATAGCGGCGGTAGGAAAGCCAATACCCTGGGCAGGGCTGCCCTCTACTAACAACCCCGCCAGATCACCTACCAGCGGCATATGACTGACCAGCATGATCGGCGCACCTTCGGGCTGTTCCAGCAACCAGTCGCTTACCGCACGGGGTGAATCATCCGGGGTGATAAAATCCAACGTTTCAAACGACGTTTCCAGCGCATCGCAGAGCCTTTGCGCGGTTTGCTGCGCGCGCGCATAGGGGCTGGCATAAATCCTCGGCATACCCAACTCGCCTGCAGCCACGTGCTCGGCCAACCAACGCGCCATTTTTTCGGCCTCAAACTCGCCGCGGGGCGTTAATCGGCGCGCCTGGTCGGGATAGCCCGGCGCGGCCTCACCGTGGCGCATAATTAGCACATCAGGCATTCCTGCCTCCATTGTCCTTTGAAGCTTGGCTGTGAGGAGCTTGGCTGTGAGAGGCTTGGTCTCGATGGGCCTGCTGTACGGCTTCACGGGGTAGGATAAACTCCACATCGCTACTCTGCTCACCCATCATAAGGGTACGCGCCATCTCCTGGGCGGGCACGCCGTCAAACAACACGTGATTGAGGCCTTCCGCCAGCGGCATATAAACGCCCATTTCACTCGCTTTAGCGCATACCAGCTTAACGGTGTTTACCCCTTCCGCGACCTGGCCAAGGGCATCGACAGCCTCTTCCAGCGTGCGCCCTTCGCCCATGGCGTAGCCGACACGGTAATTGCGCGACAGGTTAGACGAGCAGGTAACGATTAAGTCGCCCACCCCCGCCAGCCCTAAAAAAGTCATCGGGTTAGCCCCCTGGGCGACCGCAAAGCGGCTCATCTCAGCCAAGGCGCGGGTCATCAGCATACTGCGGGTGTTTTCGCCCATGCCCAGCGCCGCCGCCATACCGGCGGCAATCGCATAAATATTTTTCAGTGCACCGCCCAGCTCAACACCATGGCGGTCATCACTTGCGTAGACACGAAAGTAACGGCAGCCCAATACTTGCTGTACGCGGGTGCGGGTAAGCGAATCCGCGCTGGCAATCACGGTCGCGGTTAACTGCTTATCGGCAATTTCAGAGGCCAGATTCGGGCCCGCAATCACGCCAATGTGACTAAAACCCGTTTCCTGCTCGAGTACCTGGCTCATCAGCAGGAAGCCCTCCTGCTCAATTCCCTTGGTGGTACTGACCAGTATCTGCTCGGGCCTAAGCCACGCTTTCGCCGCTTGCACAACGCTGCGAAAGGCCTTTGAGGGAATCGCGATGAGTACTAGCTCCGCGTCAGCCAGCACCGTCTGAATATCCGCCGACGCCTCCACGGCGGGGTTCATCGCGTAATTCGGCAAGTAGCGCCCGTTACGGTGCTCTTGGTTGATTTGCTTGACCAGCGTTTCGTCACGCATCCACTGGCGAACGCGAGCGCCATTATCGGCGGCAATACTCGCTAGCGCCGTACCAAAACTACCGCCCCCCAGTACCGCTACGTTGGTTTGCTGCTCAGCCATGATGATGTCCTAGTAAGTCCTGCAGAACGTATATCCCTACTCTACCAAAACAGACGGCCCGCTGGGGTAACCAAGCGGGCCGTCATTGACATAGCGTATTCTGTTAAGCAGTCAGTACACTATTCAGACGCTTCACGTAGGCAGCCGGATCATCCAGATGGCCACCCTCAGCAATAATTGCCTGATCGAGCAGTATGTGGGCTAGCTGACCAAACAGATCACCCTCAGCCCCTTCCAAGCGCGCTACCAGCGCGTGGCTAGGGTTAAGCTCAAGAATCGGCTTCACCTCAGGCAGCGGCTGACCAGCGGCTTCCATAATGCGGCGCATCTGGTAGCCCATTTCATGCTCGGGCAGCACGACACAGGCAGGCGAATCGGTGAGACGGTGAGTCACTTTTACCTCTTGAACACCATCGCCCAGCGCTTCTTTTACGCGCTTTACCAGATCCTCTTTGGCTTTAGCGGTTTCCTCTTGAGCTTTCTTCTCTGCTTCGTCTTCCACATCGCCAAGATCAAGCTCGCCCTTGGCCACATCGGCAAAGGTTTTGCCGTCAAACTCGGTGAGATGGCTCATTAACCACTCATCAATACGGTCAGACAGCAGCAGGACTTCGATGCCTTTTTTGCGGAAGATCTCAAGGTGGGGGCTGTTTTTCGCCGCATTGAAGCTATCGGCCACAACGTAATAAATCTTCTGCTGCCCCTCTTTCATGCGCTCGACATAGTCCGCTAGCCCGTGCTCCTGGGCAGCCGTATCGGTATGGGTTGAGGCAAAGCGCAGCAGGCCAGCAATTTTTTCCCGGTTAGAGGGATCTTCGCCCGGCCCTTCCTTCAATACGCTACCAAAGGTATTCCAGAAGGTCTGGTACTGCTCTTTATCTTTGGCCAGTTTTTTCAACATATCCAAACCGCGCTTGGTCAGCGCCGATTTGATCTTATCTACATTGGGATCCTGCTGGAGCAGCTCACGGGATACGTTTAGCGACAGCTCACGGGTATCGAGTACGCCTTTGATAAAGCGCAGGTAGAGCGGCAGGAACTGTTCGGCGTCGTCCATAATAAAGACACGCTGAACGTAGAGCTTAACGCCCCGAGCACCGTCGCGTTCGAAGAGGTCAAAAGGTGCCCGACCCGGTACATAGAGCAGGCTGGTGTATTCGAGCTTGCCTTCGACCTTGTTGTGGCTCCAGGTCAGCGGGTCAGAAAAATCGTGAGCAACGTGCTTGTAGAACGCCTTGTACTCATCGTCGGAAACTTCGCTCTTGGGACGCGACCATAGCGCCGTCGCCTCGTTAACGGTTTCCCAGGTAGTCACTTCACTACCCTCGATAGGATTACCCTCGTCGTCTTTCGCCGTTTCTGTTTTCGGCATGCGAACGGGGACTTCGATATGATCCGAGTACTTACGAACCAAGCCCTGCAGGCGATAGTCGTCAGCAAACTCTTTGGCATCCTCTTTCAGGTGCAGAGTGATTTCTGTGCCGTGCTGAGCACGCTCAATATCGGCAACGGTAAATTCACCCTCCCCTTTGGAGCGCCACTCAACGCCTTCGGCAGCATCCGTGCCCGCTTTGCGGGTACGCACCGAAATTTCATCAGCAACGATAAAGCCCGAGTAGAAACCAACACCGAACTGACCGATTAGCTTGGCGTCTTTCTGCTGCTCGCCCGAGAGCTGCTTGAGGAACTCAGCAGTGCCGGAACGCGCAATGGTACCCAAGTTGGCGATCACGTCTTCCCGGTTCATGCCGACACCGTTATCACGTAGGGTGATAGTGTTGGCATCGCGGTCGTGTTCGATTTCAATGCGTAGTTCGCTGTCGCCTTCGTAGAGTGCATCGTTATCAAGAGCCGCGTAACGTAGCTTGTCGCAGGCGTCGGCAGCGTTTGAGATAAGCTCGCGTAGGAAAATCTCCCGGTTTGAGTACAGGGAGTGAATCATCAAATTCAGCAGCTGCTTAACTTCCGTCTGAAAGCCGAGCGTTTCTTCGTGGTTAGCCGATTTATCAGTCGCTTGTTCGTGGGTAGCTGTAGTCATGCGCTTAGCCCTTATCAATCACGTTGAGTCGCATCCCTCTGCGTTTACATGCAGCAGGATAAAATGGTTTCGTGGAGTAGATATGGGGATAGGCAGCGATTTTTCAAGCGGCCTTGATTAAGAAGCCACTGGGATTAACAAGTCCCTGGGATCAAGAAGGCGTCATATCGGGATCAGGGTATTTCCAGGCCCGATAGCCCTCCAGGCGCTGATCGATACGATTAAGCAGCCAGCCGACAATTAGCACGTCATCCACCACGCCGATTAGCATCAGAAAGTCGGGTATCAGATCGAACGGCAGTACCAAATAGCCCAGCGCTAATGCCATCATGCCGAAGGCCGACCAGGGAATAGGCCGAAAATCGCCGCGAACAACATCGCGGGTCATAGGGATAAACAGCTTTAAAGCGCGCACAATACGTTTTGTCGCCCAAACGCGGGATTTGAGTCGACGCAGCAACCACCAAGTGGATAATGGAGCCATCGCAATTAGATCCTTTAAGTATTTAGGCTGTCAGATCATGGCGGCTGATATTCGTTCAGTATAGCGGTTGCACCGCAATCTGCGTGGGCTGCTCCCGGGCCCAGATTAAGTAACACCGATTTATAGAGAGAGAGCACCATGTTGGTTTCGCCATTTCGCCATACCGCCCGTGTGCTGTGTACCGCACTATTGGCGGGCTTACCTGCGCTTTCTTGGGCCGCATCTGATAGTGAATTACGCGATGCCCTCGCCGCTGCCCGCGAGCAGCAATGGGCGCGTGTCGATGAGCGCTCAATTGAAGACCACCCGTTGCGCGGTTACGTAGAGTACCACCGCTTAAGGGGGCAATTGCCAAACGTAGCTCCTGAACGGGTACATCAATTTATCGACCAGCACGCAGACTCTCCTCTAGCAGGATGGATACGTGGTCAAGCGATAGCAAAGTATGGTCACGCAGGGCGCTATAGCGACCTGCTCGCGGTGGCTGATGGTGAGCCATCAGGCACCGCCCGGCAGTGCTACTACTACACGGCCCTGCTTGCGACTCAACCCCAGTTGGCAAGCGAGGCAGGATTAGATTTATGGCGCGTAGGCAGCTCGCAACCCAATGCGTGCGACCCACTATTTGAACACCTGCGGGCCAACGGCACTATTGATGCCACGGCTATTTGGGAGCGTAAAATGCTCGCTTGGCAGGCGGGAGAAACGCGGCTATCGAGCTATCTTGGCGGGCTATTAAGCGGCCAGTGGCAAACCGCTCTAGAGACAGTGGATAGTGTCACAGCGCGCAGTAGCGCCATTACCCAGGCGCCCACCTGCCTAGGCCCCGAGTGTGCCGCCACGGCAAGCTTCTACCGGGCCGCCATGCAGCGCTACACCCATGAAGATACGCCTGCAGCCTTTGCCGCTTGGCAGACGCTCTCGTCGCGTTTAAACCTGCTGCCCAGTGACCGTCAAGCCATTGAGGAAGAACTGGCTTTTTACGCCCTGGTACGCGATGTACCGGGCACGCTAAGCTGGGTTGACAGCGTGCTACCGGGTCTGGAGAGCGAGCGGGTTTTAGAGCTGCGTGTTCGCCATGCGCTGGCTAGCCGAGATTGGAACGGAGTGCTCTACTGGATTGCCGAAATGCCCGCTAGCCAGCAAGAGAATAGCCGTTGGCAGTATTGGCTGGGCCGCGCCAATGGGCAGCTTGGCAACCAGGCGGCTGCCGAGGCACGCTACCAGCAGGCTGCCCAGGATCGCAGTTTTTATGGCTTTGCAGCAGCAGAAAAGCTCGGCCAACCCTATCAGTTGAACCTTGAACGCAATCATTTTGACGAAGCGTCGCGACAGCGCATTGCCCAACTCCCCGTCGTTCAGCGTACTGAGGCCTTGCTACGCATTGGCGAGGATGGGCTCGCCAACAGTGAGTGGCTGCACGCGGTACAGAGCGGTTCGCCACAACAGGCACGAGCGCTAGCCGACTATGCCGCTCAGCAGCAGTGGCATGCACGCTTGGTGCAGACCACCATTGCCGCTGAAATGTGGGACGCTTTGGATTGGCGCTTCCCCCAGGCTTACCACGATAGCTTTCAACACTGGGGCCGTCTCACCGGTGTGGATCCATACCTATTGATGGCCATTACCCGTCGCGAAAGCGCTTACAACCCTAACGCCCTTTCACCCGCAGGGGCGCGAGGGTTAATGCAGCTAATGCCTGGCACCGCCAGCCAAGTCAGCCGTGAACTGGGCATTAGCGATCCTGGCCCCTACGGCGTTCTCGACCCAGAGCTTAATATACGCCTGGGCAGCACCTACCTGCGCGACAAGCTACAACGCTACCAGGGCAACCGACTGGCCGCCGCAGCGGCTTATAATGCGGGCCCTGGCCGCGTCGATCAGTGGCTGGGCGATGGTGTAGAGGCCTTTGATCTCTTTGTGGAGAGCATCCCTTTCCGCGAAACCCGCGACTACGTGCAGGCGGTGCTTAGCTACAGGGTGATTTTTGAGAGTCTTGCCAACGGCGGCAATAGTGAAGGCGTTTCACTGCTGAGCGATAACGAGCAGCAGGTACGCTACGACCGAGCCCTGCTCGCCCGCCGCTAAGCCTTTCTCTACACACCACATTACCGGCTTACCAGGCCCGGTTTATACCGGGCGCTGTGTTAATGCCAGCCGAATACCAAACACCACCAGCACACTGCCCGTAGCGGCATTAAGCACTTGCGCAAAACGTGCGTTAGCCAACCATTTGCCGGCACTTCCCACCATCATGACCACGCTGATTTGCCAAATATTGGCGATGATAAAGTGCACTCCCGCCAGCCATAGCGACTTCAGTAGCGCCGGATCGCCAGGAGCGATGAACTGAGGCAAAAAGGCCATGTAGAACACCACGGTTTTGGGGTTCAACACATTGGACAAAAAGCCCTCTTTAACCGGCTGCCAGCGCGAAACGGCAGGAACACCTTCTAGCACCCCATTAACCGGCAGCGGTTGGCCTTTCCGCGCTGCTATCAAGCTGGTAATACCCAGCCAAATTAGGTAGCCCGCCCCCACCAGCTTTAGCATATGAAACGCCCAGGCCGACTGGAGCAGGATCAAAGAAATGCCCAATGCAGAAATCGTGGCATGCACAAACAGGCCGCAGCAGATAGCTAAACTCGTGGTGATACCATCGCGGATGCCTCCGCGGGCCGTATTGCGTATTACCAGCAACGTATCGACACCGGGGCTTATCGTCAGCAACGTGATCGCTACCAAAAAGGAAATAAACTGCGCATCAATAAAACCTAACTGCATCATTTGTGCTTGCTCGCAACCAAATAAAAAATCTTAGGAATGTCGCTGGACGACAGCCGTGTTTACATCTAGAGTAATTGTAGCGGGTGGACAATAGAGTTGCCCGTGATTACTAAGCACGTTAAGGAAATAGAAAATGGCAACTGGCACTGTTAAGTGGTTCAACGATACTAAAGGCTTCGGCTTCATCTCTCCTGATGACGGCGGAGACGATCTGTTCGCCCACTTCTCCGAAATTCAAGCTGAAGGCTTCAAGACCCTGCAAGACGGTCAAAAAGTCAGCTTTGAAGTGACTCAGGGTAAAAAAGGCCTTCAGGCTTCCAACATCCGCCCAGCTTAATTGCTAACGGATGGACAAAGGCCCGCAAACGCGGGCCTTTTTTATTGCCTGACTATTGGCTAAAGAGAATCACTCAAGCGATCCTCCCTCACTCCGCGACTCCCCATTAGCACCGGTTTCCAGGCTACCTTCAGCGCTATCAACGTCACGGTTATCAGCGCCATTGCTATTAAGCTCGCCTGTCGGCTCAACCACAGCACCACTCTCAGCCTCACGATTCTCCAACTCTTGGAATTGCTCCTCAAGCCGTTGCTGCGCTTCTTCAAAGCGACGCTCGGTGTCTTCAATCAAGGCGTCAACATCGGTAACATCGCTATCATCTTGCAAGGGCTCGCGCTCTGGCAGACTGCTTTCGGTGTCCCAACTAGGCGGCACATCCTCGTTCTCCATCGGCTCCAAGGTCGGCGCCTGCTGCTCTACCTCCTGAAACTGCTCCTCCAAACGCTGCTCGGCCTCTTCAAAACGGCGTTCAGTTTCGGCAATAATGTCATCTACATCGGAGCGTGTGGCCTCACCCGGCATAGCGCCCTCTTCATCGAGCACTTCTTCAGGATCCGCCGCCAGGGTGTCTTCACCAGCCTCAACTTCTTCACCGCCAGCCGCCGCACTGCCACTGGACTGAGCGCTGGTTTGGGGATCACTTGCCTGAGTCACACCATCCTCGCGCAGCGCTTCCGCTCGCTCAAGCTCTTCAGCGGCTTGACGCTCCTCAATATCATCCTCTACTTCTTCGGGACTGGAGATTTCAGTCGCGTTCTCAGCCGTGGCAGACGCTTCTTCGCCCGCCTCCTCATCGCGAGCCGTTTGTTCATCCGTCACCGCAGTATTATCATCAGGTGTCACGGTGGGATCTTCCTGGGAGTCACCGCAAGCACTCAGCAGAAGTGCCACCGCGGCGAGCGCGGGTATCCACACGCGATTTGCCATTTAATTCCTCTCCTCTATAACGTTAATAATGTGAGCCAAAAGAGCTAAGGTCGGCTGGTCGAGGAGAGCAACGGGCACTCCTCAGGTAGTAGCACACGTAGCGCGAGGGGCACTACTTCCGCGCAGAACTGATCATAATAGCGCGCCTCGCCGTCTAACGTGAGTGGCCAGGGCGAGCCATTTTCCTGGGTGGTCACGGTCAGTTGGGTCGTGGTGAAGTAGCGGACGAATCGCCCATCATAGGGGAAACTCTGCAGCTCGCTAATGAGCTTGGTCAGTTCCGTTACCGACCGAAAGTCTTTGACCAGCAGGACGTCCAGACGGCCATCATCCAGCTTGGCACGCGGCCCCAGCACCTGCCCCCCACCCGACTGGCGGCCATTACCTAACGCCAGTAGCAACAAAGACTCACTCTCCTCTTTTTCGTCCCAATGTAGCGTGCCGCGATAGCTGCGGTGCCGCCAAGCTTTTAGCGCTCCCATCACTGAATAAGCCCCGCCCCCGAGCAGCCGCTTAAGGGTTTTCGGTGTCGACGAAGTAACTTCAGCGCCAAACCCACCGGTAGTCATGTTGATATAGTAGCTGGTGGAAGATTCGCCACCAGCGCCTGCGGTCACGCGCACAACATCGATAGGATAGGCGCTTAACTCCCGAGCAGCGGCCAAAGCGGCGCTTGGCTCCAGCGGTAAGCCCACAGAGGTTGCAAAATCATTGGCACTGCCTAGGGGCACAATGCCTAATACAGGACGCCGATCATGGGGCAACCGCATCAGCCCGTTCATAACTTCGCTGACGGTGCCATCGCCGCCACAGGCAATCACATGGGTAACTCCCATGGCGTCAGACTGCTCTGCAATATCCGCAGCGTCGCCCCCCTCCCAGGTAGCACGAACCGTAATCAGCATCCCTGCTTGACGTTGTTCATTGACTGCTTCACGCAATGCCGGGTTACCGGCGGATTTACCATTGATAATCAGTAAATAGTGTTGCTGTGAGTCTGTCACTATTGTTATTCCTTTCCATGGTTTAACTGCGGTTGTTCGCTACTGCGCTAAACGCTTATGCCAGTGCTTTCTCGACCACCTCGTATACATTTGAAGATAGCGGCTGTTGCTTGATCCGCTCAAGCTCAGACCGCATTAGTGCTTGACGGGTTTCATCAAAGCGCTGCCAGCGGGTTAACGGGGTGATTAGCCGCGCGGCAATTTCCGGATTAAGCCGGTTGAGCTCGATGACTACGTCAGCCAGCAGTTGGTAGCCTTGACCATCCAAACGGTGAAAATTGACCCGGTTTTGAGCAAAGGCGCCGACCAGTGCACGGACTCGATTGGGATTCTTGAGCGAAAAGGCGGGATGCTGCATCAGGTACTTCACCCGCTCAAGCACATCTGGCTGAGGGCGCGATACCTGGACGGTGAACCACTGATCCATCACCAACGGGTCATGCGCCCACTTCTCACCGAAGGCTTTGAGTGCTGGCGAAGCCAGGTCGTCGCGGTCACTGTGCACCAGAAGAGTGAGCGCCTGGCGCACATCGGTCATATTGTGGTCAGCAGCGAATTGGCTTTCACACAGCGCCAAGCCCTGCTCATCTTCAATCGACATAAGATAAGAGAGCGCCACGTTTTTCAGGCTACGCTGAGCTATTTGCTCCGGTGTCGGTGCGTACGCTTCTTCCGTCACATTGGCTTCATAGATAGCCATAAACTCATCCCGCAGAGCCACGGCTAATGACTGACGGACAAATTCCCGCGCGGCATGGATAGCATCTACATCCACAATGGGCTGCTGCTCGGCGATATAGGCTTCAGAGGGTAGCGTCAGCATCTCTGCCAATACCGCCTTATCGCTCATTGGCCCGCTCAGCAGCGCTCTAAAGGCATCGACTACGCGGCTATCCATGACCTTTTCGACGCCATTCCGATGGGCAGCAATCAAGTCATCCAAGGCCAAAAGTGCCAGGCGCTGACCCGCATCCCAACGGTTGAAACCATCGCTGTCGTGGGTCAATAAGAAGGCGAGATCTTCACGTGAGTAGGGGTAATGGAGCTTCACCGGGGCGGAAAATTCGCGTAGTAAAGAGGGCACCGGCGCTTCGGCAACATCGGTGAATACAAACGTTTGCTCATCGTCACGTAGATGAATAACCGCATCTTTGCCGAGCTTTTCGCCATTGAGTGTCAGGGTTAGATCCTGCCCCGACTTGGTACCTACCAGTCCCATACGCACCGGGATATGCAGCGGCAGCTTATCTGGCTGGCCGGGTGTGGCAGGCGTACGCTGACGCAGCGTTAAGTGGTACTCACCCTGCACATAATCATACTCGCCGTGGGCGTCAATATCCGGCGTTCCCGCCTGGGAGTACCAGCGCATAAACTGGCTGAAGTCTTCACCGGAGGCTTCAGCCATACAGCCAACGAAGTCTTCAATGGTCACCGCTTGACCGTCGAACCGCTCGAAGTAAAGGTCTGAACCGCGGCGGAAACTCTCTTCCCCGACTAAATTACGCAGCATGCGGACGACTTCCGCGCCCTTTTCATAAATGGTCAGGGTGTAGAAGTTGGTAATTTCAATAAAGTGGTCAGGACGAATCGGATGCGCCGTAGGGCCGGCATCTTCGGCAAACTGGGCGGTACGGAAAAAGGAGACATCCTGAATGCGCTTAACCGGCGCGGAGTTGGTATCCGCCGAAAAACACTGGTCACGAAAGACCGTAAAGCCCTCTTTCAGCGAGAGCTGGAACCAGTCGCGGCAGGTGACGCGATTGCCCGACCAGTTGTGAAAGTATTCGTGGGCAACAATACCTTCGACGTTTTGGAACGCTGCATCGGTGGCGGTCTGGGGGTGGGTCAAGACCGCGGCGGAGTTAAAGATGTTGAGACCTTTGTTCTCCATCGCTCCCATATTGAAATCATTGACGGCCACGATCATAAACAGATCCAGGTCGTACTCGCGACCATACGCCTGCTCGTCCCACTCCATGGCACGCTTTAACGAGGCCATGGCATGTTCGGTCTTATCCAGGTTGTCTTTTTCTACCCAAATCTGCAGCGTGACATCCCGCCCACTCATGGTGGTGAAGTGGTCTTCTACGCTATGCAGGTTGCCTGCCACCAAAGCAAACAGGTAACAGGGCTTGGGGTGCGGGTCTTCCCAAGTAACAAAGTGACGACCGCCCTCCAGCTCGCCGCGCTCAATCGAGTTACCGTTAGCCAGTAAAATCGGCTCTTGCTGCTGATCGCCGATCACCGTGACCTTAAAGGTGGCCATGACGTCCGGACGGTCGGGGTAAAAGGTAATCCGCCGAAAGCCTTCAGCCTCGCACTGGGTGCAGTACATACCGTTGGATTGGTACAGCCCCTCTAACGCCGTGTTCTCCTGCGGGGCGATCTCCACCTCGCTCTCCAACACAAACCGCTCGGGCACCTGAGCAATTCGCAGACCTTCATCGTCTAATTCATAAGCAGAGGCATCCACTGGCGTTGCATCAATCGCCAGGGAGATCAGCTTTAGGTGCTCGCCATTTAAAACGAGCGGTGCATTCGCGTCAGCCTCTGGATGTCGCTCCATCAACAGTCGCGCTTTCACACGGGTCGCGGCGGGGTCAAGATCAAACGTCAGCTCGGTATGAGTTACCCGGTAGGCGGGTGGCTGGTAATCGCTTAAATAAACCGGCTGCGGATCAGACATAGTGCGTGACTCCTGTATAAAACGAATATTACATACTTCAAAATGTTCGATAGTTTAACACCGCTATCTAGTCGCGGAAGTTATCAAACTGGAGCGGCAAATCTGGCCCCTCTTCGCCGCGCAGCAGTGCCATAACAGCTTGTAAATCGTCGCGCTTTTTACCCGTCACACGCACCTTCTCACCCTGAATTTGCGCCTGCACTTTGAGCTTGCTTGCCTTGATGCGTTTGACCACATCTTTGGCTTCCGCCGCGTCGAGCCCCTCCTTGAGAGCGACTTCCTGGCGTGCTTTCACGCCGGAGAGCACTGGGTCTTGAACATCCATACAGCGGGCATCGATACCCCGGGCGATTAAGCGGGCTCGCAGCACATCAAGCATCTGCTTGAGCTGGAAATCGACTTCCGCCTCTAGCTGCACTTTGTCGCCTTCAAGGGTGAAGCTGGCATCGACCCCCTTAAAATCGAAGCGCGACTGCACTTCTCGGTTAGCTTGGTCGACGGCGTTAGCGCCTTCGTGTTTATCGAACTCTGAGACAATATCAAATGAGGGCATGATGTAATTCCTGAAAAGACATGACCACCTATTCTAGAGCAGCCAGCCCCCTAGGGGCCAATTCTGTTCTTTTTTGTTGCTTTTCAATGTAAATTATTAAGACAAACATTCGCAGAATACCGCAAATACCTGTACAAAAATTGTCCCCAAGCACCTCCATAAAGATGTTCAACCCTGTGCTGATAGCTTAGGCTAGCGGATTAAGAATATTGGCTATTTTTCAGCTTTCCGTTTTATCAGGAGATACCATGAGTGACCGCGACACCCGCCACAAAGCCTCTATGGAAAAACTTAAAGCGCGCGTAGAGGAGAAAGTCGCCAGTGCCAATGAACAGCGCGGCCTGATTATTGTTAACACCGGCAACGGAAAAGGCAAAACGACAGCCGCTTGGGGTACGGTCACCCGCGCCTTGGGTTATGGCTATAAAGTGGGCGTGGTTCAGTTTATCAAGGGGTTATGGGAGTGCGGCGAACGCAATCGCTTGGAAGAAGATGCCAATCTAGAGGTGGCGATAATGGCCACCGGTTTCACCTGGGATACGCAAAATCGCCAAGCGGACACCGACGCCTGCCAAGCAGTGTGGAAAGAGGCTGAGCGTATGCTCGCGGATCCAGAGACCTATCTGGTGGTGCTTGATGAAATCACCTATATGCTCAAGTTTGGCTACCTTGAAATCGAATCCGTTAAACAAGCACTGGAGAATCGCCCTCAAGAACAAACAGTGATTATTACCGGCCGCAACGCTCACCGCGAACTCGTCGCCATGGCCGATACGGTGACCGAAATGCAGGAAGTGCGCCATGCCTTCAATAACGGCCTACAGGCGCGCCGGGGTATCGACTTTTAAATAGCAAAAGGGGCAACTAAGTTGCCCCTTTTGCTCATCTGCCAACCAATGGCCAGCTTAAACCGCTGCTAGCTATCTAAAACCGTCCTTAGCTATCGAACGGGTTACGCAGTACGATGGTTTCCATGCGGTCTGGACCGGTGGAAATAATATCGATGCTGGTGCCTACCTGCTCTTCAAGGTAGCTGATATAAGCGCGGGCATTGGCAGGTAAATCTTCTACCTTCTTAGCGCCCAGGGTCGACTCTTTCCAGCCTGGCAGGTCTTCGTAGAGGGGTTCGACCGCTTCATAGCCTTCTGAATCCACCGGAGTCTCCAGCACGTCGCCATCTTTACTGCGATAGCCAACGCAGACGCGGATATTTTCCAACCCATCCAGTACGTCCAGCTTGGTCAGGCAGATACCGGAGACCGAGTTGATCTGCACCGCATGACGCAGTGCCACGGCGTCAAACCAGCCACAGCGGCGGGCACGGCCAGTGGTAGCACCGAACTCGTGGCCACGCTCAGCAAGGTGACGGCCATCGACATCGAACAGCTCCGTGGGGAACGGACCTGAACCAACACGGGTGGTATACGCCTTGGTGATACCCAGCACATAGTCCAAATAGAGCGGGCCGACGCCAGAGCCGGTGGCCGTGCCGCCTGCAGTGGTGTTGGAGCTGGTTACATAGGGGTAAGTACCGTGATCGATATCCAACAGCGAGCCCTGAGCACCTTCGAACAGGATATTCTCACCGGCTTTACGCAGGTCGTGCACCATACTGACGGTATCGCACACCATGGGACGCAGCTCTTCGGCCATCTGCATCGCCGTGTCCAGCACTTCCTGGAAGTCGACCGCCGGTTCGCCGTGGTAATTCACCAACACGAAGTTGTGGTAGTCGAGCACTTCGCCCAACTTGGAAGCGAAACGCTCGCGATGCAGCATATCGCCTAAGCGCAGGCCGCGACGGGCGACTTTGTCTTCGTAGGCAGGACCAATGCCCCGGCCGGTGGTGCCAATTTTGGCAATGCCACGGGCTTTTTCACGGGCCTGATCCAGGCGCACGTGGTAAGGCAGGATCAGCGGACAAGCAGGCGACAGACGCAGGCGTTCGCGTACCGGCACACCTTTGGCTTCCAGCTCACGGATCTCTTTGATCAGCGCTTCCGGCGAAAGCACCACACCATTACCAATCACACAGGTTTTGCCTGGGCGCAAAACGCCGGATGGAATCAGGTGGAGAACGGTCTTTTCACCGTCGATGACCAGCGTATGCCCCGCGTTATGACCACCTTGAAAACGCACCACGGCGGATGCGGATTCAGTCAGCAGGTCAACGATTTTACCCTTGCCTTCGTCACCCCATTGGGTGCCCAGCACTACGACATTCTTACCCATTATGATGCACTCGTCTCTTGTGTCAGGGCCGTTGGCTGCCAACGACCATCGATAAGCTCAAGACGGCGGTCACACTCATGCTCCGCCGGCCCAGTACGCTGCCCTGGCAGCGCTTGAATCACGCGTTCCCCCTGCTCACGCAGCGCGACAATAGCAGCGTTGAGCGACTCATCCTGCATAGCGGGCGACCAAATAGCCCCGCGGCTCGGGGATGCCAGCGCCAGCGACGCCAGCTGTTTCAGATCCATCGAGAAACCGGTGGCTGGGCGCGCACGACCAAAGGCCCGCCCGGTATCGTCATAACGGCCGCCTTTAGCCAGCGCATGCCCGTAGCCCGGCACATAAGCGGCAAACATCATACCCGTGTGGTATTGATAGCCGCGCAGCTCCGCCAAGTCAAAGTAGAGCGACACATCAAAGCGTGCCAGCACCCCTTGATAAAGCGCATCCAACTGATCCAGCGCCGCCGTAACCGAAGCCGGCGCGCCAGCAAAACGCTCCCGCGCCTGGCGTAAAATATCCGCACCGCCGTGCAGATCGCCCAGGGCTAACAGCATGTCCGCTAAGGCTGGGTCGCTGACACTGGCATCTACATGCTGCGCCAGTTGACTGGGTGATTTTAGCGCTAACGCCTCAAATAGCGCACGCTCCTGCTCGGCGCTAAGTGCTGCGGCTTCGGCAAGGCTTCGATAGATACCGATATGTCCAAGCGCCAGGTGAATCTCTTCCGCACCTGCGGCTTTCATACTGGCCAGCGCCAAGTGAATAATTTCACTGTCCGCTTCAAGCCCTGCATGACCAAACAGCTCAGCGCCCACCTGCACCGGGCTACGGCCGCCCTGATGCTGGTCTGCCTTAGCACGCAGCACATTAGTGCAGTAGCAAAGGCGCACCGGCCCCTGACGCTTTAGCGAGTGGGCATCCATACGCGCAACTTGCGGCGTAACGTCCGCCGAGGCGCCCATCATGCGACCCGTTAACTGGTCGGTCAGCTTAAAGGTCTGAAGATCCAGATCCGTACCGGTGCCTGTTAACAGGGAGTCCAGAAACTCCACTGGGGGCGGCATTACCTGGTCATAGCCCCAGCAGTGGTAAAGATCGAGCAGCGCGCGGCGCAGCTCTTCCATACGGCTTGCCTGAGGCGGAAGCACCTCATCCATGCCGTCGGGCAGTAGCCAGCGGTCAGCGATGGTCATGACGATTGCCTTGAACTTGAAGAAATAGGAGCCACAAAAAAACCGGGCGACGCCCGGTCAATAAATTCTATCACGTTTATTGGCCGGGTGAACCCCGCTTGGCTATCAACAAACCAAGACGGGGAGCACCGGCCAACGGCGGTTTACTCGCCGCTGTCTTCACCGCTTTCTGGTTCAGCGCTACGCAAATAGCGGAAGAAATCGCTACTTGGCTCCAGCACCATCAGATTGCCATCGTCGGCAAAGCTTTCGCTATAGGCATTAAGGCTACGCCAGAAAGAGAAGAACTCCTGATCCTGACCATACGCTTCAGAGAAAATCGCAGCGGCTTGGGCATCACCTTCACCGCGCAGGGTTTCGGAGCGCTCATTGGCCTGTGCAAGCAGTACCTGGCGACGGCGATCCGCATTGGCGCGAATACGTTCAGCCTCTTCCTGACCCTGAGCACGCCACTCACGGGCTTCACGCTCACGCTCGGAGCGCATCCGCTCAAAAACAGCGGCTGATACGTCTTCAGGCAAATCGATGCGCTTGATACGAATATCGCGAATTGCCACCCCGAGCTCTTCACGCATCAGCTCGTCAAGCTCTTCGGTGGGGCCTGTCATCAGGTCATCACGACGCTCAGCGATAATTTCCTGAAGATTCAAGCGACCAAATTCATTACGCAGGCTCTCATCCACCCGCGGTTGTATCAGGCGAATGGCCATCAACTCATCACCGGCCGTCGCTTCGTAGTAGCGCGTGGGATTCACCACCTGCCACTTAACGTAGGAGTCGACGATAACCGCTTTCTGCTCAAGGGTCAGATAGCGGCTGGTATCGGTGTCCAGTGTCAACAAGCGCGTATCAAACTTACGGATCGTTTGCGCGATCGGCACTTTAGCGTGCAAGCCAGGCTGAATATTCTCTTCAATGACTTCACCAAAGCGCAGCTTAACGGCTCGCTCGGTTTCGTCTACCACGTACAGAGTGTTGCTTGCCAGCCACGCCACGGCAGCCAGACCACCAACAATCAGCAGGGATCGATTATTAATCATTTACCGGCCCTCCCTGCGGATGGAGCTACTATTGGTATTCGAAGAAGAGCTGGAACTGCCCTGGGTGTTGCGTAACCGCTCAAGCACACTCGGGTCTAGCTGCTCATCGCTGTTGTCGCTTCCGCTGGAAGAGTTATTTCGATTACTGCTTCCACCGCTAAGCTGATCAAGGGGGAGATACATCAGCGGCGCGTTTTCGCTTACATCCAGCAGCACCTTCGGCGAATTACTAAACACTTCTTCCATTGTGTCCAGGTACATACGTTCACGCATGATATCCGGGGCATTTGTGTACTCGGAAAGTAGCGAGTTAAAGCGGTTGGCTTGGCCCTGCGCTTCAGCAACTACTGACTCACGGTAACCCTGCCCCTGCTCAACAATACGCTGCGCCTGACCTTGCGCTTCCGGAATGATCGCGTTGGCGTAAGCAATACCCTGGTTGATTGTGCGCTGACGATCCTCACGCGCACGAATAACGTCATCGAAGGCGTCGATCACTGGCGCGGGCGCCGAAGTGGACTCGATGTTAATAGTTTGCAGGCGAATACCAGCACCGTAGTTGTCGAGATAAGACTGTAGACGACTAGCGACCGAGCTACCCAGAATCTCACGACCCGAGGTCAGGATATCGATCATATCGGTACCGCCGACGACGTGACGTAGTGCCGAATCCAGCGCATTCTCAATCGAGATCGCAGGATCGCGTACGTTAAGCACAAAATCGCGTGGATTAGCTACCTGGTACTGGGCAGAAATTTCCACTTCGACAATGTTTTCGTCGCGGGTCAGCATCGACTGGGTCTGCGATAGAGAGCGCACACGGGTCACATTGACCATGCGCACATCGTCAATCAGCGGCGGATTCCACTGCAGGCCTGGATCTACGATGCCCTGAAACTCACCAAACCGCAGCACAACGCCACGCTCGGATTGATCCACGAGGTAGAAGCCCATTGCAGCCCAGATCGCCAGCGCAACAATAATCAGCAGGCCTGGCAGCGCGAAAGGGTTGCGGTTCTTATCACTACCGCCACCCCCGGGTTTCTTGCCGCCGCCTTTTTTGCCGCCACCCAACATGCTGTTGAGCTTGTCCTGAAACTTTTTCAGCGCTTCATCCAGGTCAGGTGGGCCTTGGTTGTTGCCCCCTTTATTGCCGTTGTTGCCGCCGCCATTATTACTGCCACGGTTTCCATCGCCGTCGTTTCCACCGCGTCGGCCGCCACTACTCCAAGGGTCGTGCTGGTTGCCACCACCAGGCTCATTCCAGGCCATACTTCGTCTCCACTAAGGTATTCGCTAACGCTAGTGGCATCACACTTAGGCGTCACCACCGCGTTTTGATATTATTGCTCTATAAACCTTGTACCATTTTCATACAAAACTGCATACATGCAGCGTACTAGGATGGGTAATTAAGTCGCTTACCACTCATCGGTTTCACGCAGCGCTTCAGGTAAATAGGTGTTGGCTCGCTCGCCCAGTTGGGCCATTAACTGATTAAAGTCACGCCGCGGCAAACGCACATCAAGCACCGAATGCCCCTGCTCATCAAAGGCTTCCTCGCGAACGGCATTAAGCTCGTGCAACCCTGCGCGCAGCTTACCCTGCTCGGGAGTCAGTGTCAGCGAAAAGCCAATGACATCATTTGCCAAGCGCTCAGTCAGCGCTTCATGGAGCAGTTCAAGCCCCTGGCCCTGCTGGGCCGAAAGCCAAACCACTTCGGGCACACCATGCCCATCACGCTCTATACGCGGAGCACTATCGAGCTTATCAATTTTATTCATGACTTTGAGTACCGGCACATCATCGGCGCCGATCTCTTTGAGCACTAGCTCCACCTGTTCCACGTTCAACTCGCGGTCAGGGTCTGCGGCATCGATTACGTGTACCAGCAACGACGCTTCCGATGCTTCCTGGAGCGTCGCTTGAAACGCCTCAACCAACTTGTGCGGCAAGTGGCGAATAAAGCCCACGGTATCGGCCATCACTACGGGGCCAACGTCTTCAATTTCAAGCCGCCGCAAAGTAGGGTCAAGTGTCGCAAACAGCTGGTCGGCTGCATACACCTCAGAATTGGTTAAGGCGTTAAATAGCGTTGACTTACCGGCGTTGGTGTACCCCACCAGCGATACGCTATGAATTTCCGCGCGCGCACGCGCTCGGCGATTCTGGTCACGCTGACTGCGTACTTTATCGAGCCGCTTATGAATCGATTTGATCCGACCACGCAGCAGACGACGGTCAGTTTCTAACTGCGTCTCGCCTGGGCCGCGCAGGCCAATCCCACCTTTTTGCCGCTCTAGGTGTGTCCAACCACGCACGAGGCGAGTCGACATATATTCAAGCTGAGCAAGCTCTACCTGGAGCTTACCTTCATGTGTTCTTGCTCGTTGCGCAAAGATATCGAGGATCAAACCAGTACGGTCGAGTACTCGGCACTTGAGCTCTTGCTCTACATTGCGCTCTTGAGAGGGGCTTAAGCTATGGTTGAAGATCACCAGCTCTGCCTCATGAGCCGCGAGCAGTGCTCGCAGCTCTTCCAACTTACCTGACCCAATAAAGGTGCGCGAGTCAGGTCGGTGGCGGCTAGCAGTGAGTAGAGTCGCAGGCTCTGCACCAGCAGAGCGTACGAGCTCTAAAAACTCACCCGGGTCTTCACGTTTTTGTTCATCATGAAAATCGACGTGAACAAGAACTGCCGTTTCACCGGCGTCTGGGCGTTCGAAAAACAATCAATACCTCGTGGACTCTCTTGCTTCTCCAGCGGTGTTAAATCTCCGCATCCTGCTCTGCCGGGTCTTGCGCAGGCAAGCGTACGTTGCGAGATGGAACAACCGTGGAAATAGCGTGTTTATAAACCATCTGACTGACGGTATTACGCAGCAGGATAACAAACTGGTCAAACGATTCGATCTGGCCCTGCAGCTTAATGCCATTGACCAAAAAGATAGAGACCGGAATGCGCTCCTTGCGCAGAATGTTCAAGTACGGGTCTTGAAGGGACTGCCCTTTGGACATGTTGCTCTCCCTAAAACTGTCGTTGGGGTTAATTATCAAATGGCGTGCCCTACTGGTGCTACGCCGCACTATTTTATTACTGCCCGGAAGGCCGAATGATGCCCGAAGAGCCAAGTGACAATCGAAAGGCTCAAACACCCAGCCAATCGAAAACACACTACCTAAATTACTATCTTAGCGATCTATCTTACGCTAAGCACCGCTGTCACGCACGAGTTTCAGCACTTGATCCAGCGCATCAGAGCGCTGTGAATCTACCCAGTTAAGTTCTGGCCAGCTTCTCAACCAAGTTAATTGTCGCTTGGCTAGCTGACGAGTTGCGATCACGCCTCGCTCAACGAGAGAGGCATAGTCATACTCACCTTCCAGGTACTCCCACACTTGGCGATAACCAACACTCTTCATCGCCGGCAGGCCTAAATGTAAGTCATTACGCTTTTTGAGGGCGGCGACTTCATTTATCAAGCCCTCACCCAACATTACTTCGAAACGCTGAGCAATGCGTTGATGCAGCAAGCTGCGATCACTGGGCGCTAAAGCTATCGACAACACGCGCCAGGGAAAGGTTTCCGGCTGTTGCTCCGCCCACAGCTCACTCATTGGCCGACCACTGGCGTAGTACACTTCCAGCGCGCGCATGACACGCTGCGGGTCATTGGGGTGAATGCGCTGAGCGGATACCGCATCCACCTCTGCCAAGCGTTGATGTAGCGACAATAGACCTTCGTTTTGCCACTGTGCTTCAAGCCGTTGGCGAATAGCCGGGTCGGCAGAGGGCAAGTTTGCTACCCCCTCAACCAACCGCTTGTAGTAAAGCATGGTACCGCCGACCAGCAGTGGGACTTTGCCCGCCGCGCTGATTTGTCGCATAAGCGAAAGCGCATCTACACGAAAATCGGCCGCTGAGTAGGGCTCAGCGGGATCGCGAATGTCGATCAAATGGTGAGGCGCGCGGGCAAGCTCCGCCGCGCTGGGTTTGGCACTGCCAATATCCATACCGCGATATACCATGGCCGAGTCAACGCTAATCAGCTCATGCCCCAGGCGCTCGTGTAGCGCCATCGCCGCATCGGTTTTCCCAGCGGCCGTCGGGCCCATTAAAAAAATCGCCCAGGGGCGGGTATCAGCCATGCGCGGTTCCGTTAGCTACAAAAAAAGGTGATTACTGATCGCGCAGCTGTTGTTCAAGCATCTATTGGCCGCGCAAGAAGAGCCGATCAAGCGCCTTGAGCCCCATCTGCGTCCAGGTGGGACGACCGTGATTGCATTGGTCGCTGCGCTCGGTGCGCTCCATGTCGCGCAGTAGCGCGTTCATCTCGTCGATAGTAAGCCGACGGTTGGCACGCACGCTGCCATGACAGGCCATTGTAGAGAGTAGTTCATGTACCCTAGCCTCGACTTGATGGGTACGCCCATAGCGCGCCAGCTCTTCCAGCATCTGACGCACCAGTGCCTCAGGATCAGCCTGAGCAAGTAACGCCGGCAGTTGACGTACCAGCAGCGTCTCTGGCCCAGCTATATCCAACTCAATACCCAGCCTGGCGATCGCCTCTTGCTCACTTTCTGCCGTGGCCACTTCGGCCCGGCTAGCGGCAATGGAGACGGGCACTAGCAGCGGCTGCGCATCCAATCCTTTGGCGGCAGCCAGCTGTGTTTTCATGCGCTCATAGACGATTCGCTCATGGGCGGCATGCATATCCACCAGCACCAATCCCTCGGCGTTCTGGGCCAGAATATAAATGCCGTGCAACTGCCCTAGCGCAAACCCTAGTGGTGGTGGCGCAGTGGGGTCGTTATCGGGCATCGCCAGGGGCGCTTCACGCACCTCACTATATCGCTCACTGGGAGGGCTCGGCTGAGGCGTTAACAGCGTTTCTTCGTGATTGGGGTGCAGCGCCTGATACCCCTGCATAAAGCGGCGCACGCGCTCAGCACCGGGGTGGCGATCCGGCGAGTGGGTCAGCGCAATCCCCTGCTGCTGCCAGCGGGGCTGTTCGGCAGCCACTTCTGAAGCTTCGCCCTGTGGCGATGCGCCTGACGTATCAGCCACCTCGGCATCATGCTCCTCGGCACTCTCGGCGGGTTTAGCTGACGCCAGAGAGTGGTGGAGGCTCGAATAGAGAAAATCGTGAACCATACGACCATCACGAAAGCGCACTTCATGCTTGGTGGGGTGGACGTTTACGTCCACAACGTCTGGATCAAGCTCCAGATAGAGCACAAAGACCGGGTGACGGCCGTTAAACAGCACGTCGCGATAGGCCTGACGCACCGCGTGGGCGACCAAACGATCACGCACCACGCGCCCATTGACAAAAAAGTACTGCTGGTCAGCCTGGGAGCGCGAGTGGGTGGGCAGGCCCACCCAGCCGCTTAGCCGTATACCGCCCGCTTCACGCTCGATATAGCGGGCGTGCTCGATAAAGTTCTTGCCCAGCAGCGAGGCTATACGCCGCTCCCGGGCCGCCGCAGAATGACCGGCGGGCAACTGGTGAATGACTTTTTGGTTATGGCGCAATACCCAGGCGATATCGTAGCGGGATAGCGCTTGACGGCGAAATGCCTCTTCTACATGGGCAAATTCGGTCTTTTCTGTGCGCAGAAACTTGCGCCGGGCGGGGGTATTAAAAAACAGATCGCGCACGCCAACACTAGTGCCACGAGGGTGTGGCGCAGGTGTCACCCGTGCCTCCATACCACGCCCTTCCGCAACCACCCGCCAGCCATGGCGGGGGTCATCTTCGGCATTGGAGATTAGCTCCAGCCGTGAGACGGAGCTGATCGATGCCAGCGCTTCGCCGCGAAATCCTAGCGAACTAACGCCCTCTAAGTCTTCCAGGCTGCCAATCTTACTGGTGGCATGGCGAGCCAGGGCCAGCGGCAAATCCTCTTCGCCAATGCCAATCCCGTCATCACGCACTTTGATCAGCCGCGCGCCCCCCTGCTCGATCTCTACTTCGATACGCTGACTGCCCGCATCGATAGCGTTCTCTATCAGCTCTTTGGTGACCGATGAGGGGCGCTCAACCACCTCACCGGCGGCAATCTGGTTGGCCAACCGTGGGTCGAGTACCTGTATACGTGGTGCAGTAGCGGTCATATCAGTCAACACGGCACCTCATGAACGGGGAATCTGTAACACTTGGCCAACGCGAATCACGTCACCATTCAGGTCATTGGCCTGCCTCAACTGATTAACCGGTACGCCATGACGCACAGCAATCGCTGACAGGGTGTCTCCCGACTGTATACGGTACTCGTTACCTGAAGGGCGACGCTGATTATCACGCTGCCAGGCAAGCAGGCTGGCTGGCGGTGGGAAGCGCTCGAAATGCTCGCGCAAGCCGCTGAAAATAGCTTGAGAAAGCCCCGATTGATGGACTGGGTCGCGTAGCCGACGCTCTTCGTCAGGGTTAGAGATAAAGCCAACCTCGATCAACAGCGAGGGGATATCGGGAGACTTCAGTACCATAAACCCAGCCTGCTCGACCCGCGACTTATGCAGCCGGTTAATGCGGCCTAACTGCTCCAATACCTGACCACCGATCGAGAGCGAGTCATTCAGCGTGGCAGTCATGGTCAAATCCAACAACACGCCGCGCAGCACCTGGTCTTTATCACGCAAGGAGAGATTGCCATCGACGCCGCCGATAAGGTCAGAGCGGTTCTCACTATCCGCCAGCCACTGAGCAGTTTCCGAGGTGGCGCCGCGCTGAGAAAGCGCATAGACAGAGCTCCCTTGGGGCCTTGGGCTGGTGAAAGCATCGGCGTGTATCGAGACAAAAAAGTCGGCTTTCTGCTCACGTGCCAGGGCTGTACGCTGACGCAACCCTATATAGTAGTCGCCATCCCGCACCAGCACGGCCTTAAAGCCTTCGGTACCGTTCACTTCAGCAGCTAGGCGACGGGCAATTTCCAGCACTACGTCCTTTTCCCGTGTGCCTGAAGGGCCAATAGCCCCTGGGTCTTCACCACCATGACCGGCGTCGACGGCAATAATAATATCGCGTCTTGGGTGCGGCTTGGCTTCCTGCACTTCTGCTGGCGCTGCCCCGCTAGGCGGCGCCACGTTGTCTGGCATTTGGCCTTGAGCCGATGCCCGCTGGGCCTGAATTTCCTGATCCCGAATCATCGCCTCAATGGGGTCAATCGGATTCTCGACGGCGCTCTCACCAGGATATTCAAGATCAACGACCAGTCGGTGGCCGTACTGATCGTTAGGTGTCAGGGTAAAGTGGCGCGGCTCAATTTCTCGATTAAGCTCAAGCACAACCCTCAGGCCACCCCCCTCTCGTGTGCCAGTGCGCACCGAGCTAATCGCACTGTCATGTAAAGGCAGCGTACTGGGGTCGGTATCCATCTGAGTATCATCTAGATCAATCACCAACCGCGCTGGGTTCTCCAGCGAAAATACGTTGGCATTAGTCGCAGCGGAGAGATCAAACACCAACCGGGCATGATCTGGCGCCGCCCAAAGCCGCATGCTCTCTACGCTGGACGCTTGAACATTAAGCGCCGCCAGGGCAAAAAAACTGGCGGCTAACAAGCGATATACGCGTGCCGCTATGCCCCTCATTTCCATTGAATCACACCGTTCTCCAACTGACCGGAAGCTTCTTGACCTACCTTGCTTTGCAATAATTCAAGCATACGCTGACCGTTATCACTACCCGCAGCTAATGAGACCAAACGCCCTTGCTCCACTACTTCCAAGGTTAGCCGCAGGTCAGGCGCTGGCAACCACCCTTCACCGCGGCTGGGCCACTCAATAATGGTGACTGCATCGTCGGCCAGCACGTCTCGACCACCAATAAACTCAAGCTCCTCTGGATCCGCTAAGCGGTATAAATCCAGATGATAAAGCCGCTGGTCGTTCAGCTCATAAGGCTCTACCAAGGTGTAAGTGGGACTCTTAACCGCCCCTTGATGACCATAAGCCCGCAGGATGCCACGCGTTAACGTGGTTTTACCGGCACCTAGCTCCCCCTCTAGATAGACGAGCCCACGTCCTTGCAATACATGCCCGAGCGCTTCGCCAAAAGCGACCTGGGCCTCTTCGTTGTCTAATTGCACCTGCATTTGGGCTGCCTTCACGGATTAATCAATTTTCGCGCATAGGATGCCAGATCGCTGGCCAGCAGGCCACGCTCGCCTTCTTCTTCTGCCGCGCGATCGGCCGCTAACGCATGCACCATGGCACCTAGCCAAGCACTAAACTCCACCTCACCCCGCTGAGCAATCAACGCCCCAAGCATACCGCTGAGCACATCGCCCATGCCGCCGCTGGCCATACCGGGGTTACCGTAAGGGCACACCACCAAACCGCTAGGCCCAGCAATTAGACTGCCCGCGCCTTTCAATATCACCACACCACCCCGAGCGCGTTGCAGTGCTTGAGCAGCAGCGGGCCGGTCGGATTGGATATCGGCAACGGAACAGTTTAATAGCCGCGCGGCTTCACCGGGGTGTGGAGTCAATATCCAGTTATCACGGCGAACCTCCGGCCACTGGCGCGCCAGCAGGTTAAGCCCATCGGCATCTACCACCAGCGGGGTGTCTGACTGCAGTGCACTCTGTAGCACCGCCTGCCCCCAGGCAGCCTGACCAAGCCCTGGCCCTACCACCAGAACGTCAGCGTTACTGGGCAACTCAGCGGCTTCAGCCCCTCCGCGTACGCTATGAGCCATCACTTCCGGGCAACGCACCAAACTGGCGGCAATATGTTCTGGGGCGGTCGCCAGGCTTACTTTACCCGCTCCCAAACGCGCGGCGGCTTGGCAGGCCAGTAGAGCTGCACCACCAAAACCTGGAGCGCCCCCCATCACCAGCACATGCCCCATGTCACCTTTATGGTTAGTGCGCAGGCGCGGAGCAAAAGCCTCTGCCAACAGCGAATCATCCAGCCGCCAGGCCGTAGGGGGAATGTCGAAATAGGCCTGGGCTTTGACACCCAGGGGGCGAAAGTCGATCTCACCGGTATAAGCCGGTGCATCGCCAGTATGCAGCCCCACCTTATCGCCAATAAAAGTCACCGTGCAGGTAGCCTTTACAGCAATACCCGGTACGGCACCGGTATCTACAACCAAACCGGAGGGAGTATCAATCGCCAGTACCGGTTGACCTGCAGCATTGATCGTTTCAATAGCGCGCTTGAAGCGCCCTTCTACTTCTCCGGTTAACCCGGTACCTAGCAGTGCATCGACTATCACTTCACCGGAGAGCTCTATACCGGCGTGCCACTCCTCACACCCCACCCCCGCGGATGTTGCTAATTCTGCGGCACGGGCCGCGTCGCCGCTGAGCTCTTCAACGGGTTTAAGGGTTATTCGCTGTACTTTGAGGCCCGACTGCATGGCTAGCGCTGCCAGCACGTGACCATCGCCACCGTTGTTCCCGCTCCCGCATAGCACGCTAATGCTACGTGCTTGAGGCCAACGTGAGCGGAAGCTGTGCCAGGCGCTTGATGCAGCGCGCTGCATCAACGCAAATCCATCGATGCCACCCGCAATAGTGCGGCGATCGAGCTCCCGCACCTGGGCAGCTTTATAGAGGGGGCGTAGCATGGAAGTGTTCGGGACTGTCACGATCGCTCCTTTCACATGTTTTGATGGCTGCCAATGCGTTAGCATAGCGCGCTTAATGCCTTGCTGTTGATTGACTATGTCGAATTCCACTGCCTTTGCACGTTCAGATGGTGCAATGACCGACCAGAAACTTGCTCGCCTTGCCGACCTGATTAAAATCTGGGGGCGAGAGCTGGGTTTTCAGCAAGTGGGCATCACCGATACTGAACTGTCGGCTCATGAAGACCACCTCGACGCGTGGCTAGAAAAAGGCTACCACGGCGAAATGGGCTTTATGGCCAAGCATGGCACCAAGCGCACTCGCCCTGAGGAGCTGGAACCCGGCACTCAGCGCATTATCAGCGTGCGTATGGATTACCTACCCGCTGAGGTGGAGAGCACCAAGGTGCTCGGCCAACCCAGCCGCGCCTATGTATCGCGCTACGCCCTTGGCCGTGATTATCACAAGCTAATACGCAAACGGTTAGCCCTATTAGCAAAAAAAATTGAGCAGGAAGTCGGCGACTTCGGTTACCGCGCTTTTGTCGATTCAGCGCCGGTGATGGAGCGTGCTCTGGCCCAGAAAGCAGGGCTTGGTTGGTTTGGCAAAAACGCCATGCTGCTCAATCCCAAAGCGGGTTCGCTATTTTTTCTTGGCGAACTGTATACCGATCTACCTCTCCCCATTGACGCACCGTTTGAACACGAACACTGCGGTAGCTGCAGTGCTTGCCGCACCGCTTGCCCCACCGGCGCCATCGTCGACGATAAAGTGGTCGACTCCCGCAAGTGCATTTCGTATCTCACCATTGAGCTTCACGGGGCGATTCCGGTTGAGTTTCGCCGCGCCATGGGCAACCGTATTTACGGCTGCGACGACTGCCAACTGGTCTGCCCTTTTACTCGCTTTACCCATATCACCCAGGAAGATGACTTTGCGCCGCGCCATGACTTAGACCGCGCATCGCTTATCAGCCTGTTTGGCTGGGGCGAAGCGGAGTTTTTGGATAAAACTGCCGGCAGCCCCATTCGGCGCATTGGCTACCAGCGCTGGCTGCGCAATATTGCCATTGGCCTGGGCAATGCGCCCTGGAGCGAGGCTGTTGAAGCCGCGCTATGGGCACGTAGAGCCTACCCAAGCGCACTGGTGCGTGAACACGTCGCCTGGGCACTTGAAGAGCAGCGCAGGAAGCACGGTGAGCGCATTGCTACCGATACCTGCTCCTCTTAACTACTCTTCTTCGTCGCTGCTCTGATCAACGCGTAAAAACGTATTGCGGTAGTGAGCCAGTTCAGCGATGGACTCTTTAATGTCATCCATGGCCAGGTGCACGTTCTGCTTACTAAAACCCGCTAGCGCGCCGGGGTTCCAGCGTTTAGCCACTTCTTTAATGCTCGACACATCAAGGTTGCGGTAGTGGAAAAAGTTAAGCAGCGCAGGCATCTCACGCTCGAGAAAACGCCGATCCTGATGGATGCTGTTGCCGCACATGGGCGACGACCCCGAAACCGCGTACTGCTGCAAAAACGCCAGGGTTTGCTGCTCGGCTTCAGCAGTTTCCACTTGGCTGGCTTTTACCCGCGCGACTAAGCCTGACTCGCCGTGTGTTTTCTGGTTCCAGTCATCCATCTGCGCTAGCAGGCTATCGGGCTGCTTTACTGCAATCACCGGCCCTTCCGCCACCACGTTTAAATCCGCATCGGTGATCAGCGTTGCCACCTCAATGATGCGCTCCTTATTAGGATCGAGACCGGTCATCTCTAGATCAATCCACACCAGCAGATCATTCCGCGGCGCCGTTTTTCCTGCCGCTGCACCTGTCGTTTCGTTGCTCATTACCTGTATTCCTTTGCCCGAATGACCATTAACATCATGCAAGTGTGCCTTAAATAGGCCTGCCAAGCAGCTACAAAGGAGAGCTTGGCCACTTGATGGCATCTTTGATAAGTACAATCACACCTTTGATAGGTACAATGACCTCTATTGTAGCGATCATCAGGTGGTCATGAGCAAACGTAAATTAAGTCGCCAGCAGCAGTGGCGAGTCGAGAAAGTCCAGGCGGAACGTGCCCAGCGCGCCGAAAAGCGCGACGTGCAAGACGCTGAAAAACTCGCCGCCGGTGAATACGGGGCCGAACAGCCCGGCCGCGTTGTTGCTCACTTTGGCCGCACCCTAGAGGTGCGTAATAGCGATAATGAACCGGTGCGCTGTCACTTACGCGCCAACCTGGACGGCCTCGTTACCGGCGACAGAGTGATATGGCGCGCTGGGCAAGAAGGCTCCGGCGTAGTGGTGGCCCGTGAAGAGCGCGACAGCGTGCTTAAACGCCCTGACGCTCGCGGCCTGCTCAAACCGGTGGCTGCCAATATTGACCAGCTATTGATCGTGTTTGCAGTGGAACCCGCCCCCCACGCCAATCTTATTGACCGTTACCTGGTTGCCGCCGAAGCCACCGGCATAGCGCCAGTGCTAGTGCTCAACAAAACCGACTTACTGCCAGAAGATGGCGGCGAGTTAGGCAAATTGTTAGAACGCTATCGCGACTTGGGCTACCCCGTCGTACGCACCACCACCGCTACCGAAACCGGGCTGGATGATCTGCGCAGCCAGCTTGAAGGCCGCACCTCGGTATTCGTCGGTCAGAGCGGCGTGGGCAAGTCATCTCTAATCGATTTGCTGCTACCCGACGAAACCCTGCGCATTGGTGCGCTCTCGGAAGACTCTCGCAAAGGCACTCACACCACCACCACGGCCCGCCTTTATACCATGAGTCGCGCTGAAGTAACCGACGGCGATCTCATCGACTCACCGGGTATTCGCGAATTTGGCCTGGTGCACCTCAACGAGCAGGAAGTTACCGACGGCTTTATTGAGTTTCACGACTATATTGGTCACTGCCGCTTCCGCGACTGCCGCCACCGTAATGAGCCAGGCTGCGCTTTACTCGCAGCGGTTGAGGCAGGCAAGATTCATCCAGCACGCTTTACCAGCTACCGGCGCATACTTGACAGCTTGGATAGCTAGGATTTAAAGGAGTTACTCATGAGCACCGAAAGCCAATCGTCGGAATCCAACCTGCTGCCACTAATCGTTGAACCCGAACAGCTGCAGGAACATTTGGATGACCCACAGCTGCTGATTATCGATGTACCGGTCAACGGCGATAGCTATCGCCAGGGCCATGTGCCTGGGGCTATCTTCCTCGATTTTCGCTATTTGATGCGCGGTGAAGGGCCTGTGCCCAGCGACGTTCCCAGCGTCGAGGCGCTATCAAGGCTATTCAGTGCCCTGGGCTTAACCCGCGATACTCACGTGGTCGCTTACGACGACGAAGGCGGCGGCTGGGCGGCACGCTTACTGTGGACGCTAGACCTGATCGGCCACACTCGCTACTCCTATTTAAATGGCGGCATTCACGCCTGGCGCGATGCAGGCCTAGAAGAGAGCACAGAACCGACCGCCCCAACCCCCAGCGAATACCACGCTGAGCTTCTCAACCCCCAAGCCCTGATTACCTGCGACGAAATCAAAGAGAAGCTCGACGATAAGCAGTTTGCGGTTTGGGATGCGCGCTCCAAAGATGAGTACGATGGCGTACGCGGTAACAACAAGCACCTGGGCCATATTCCAGGGGCGGTCAATATGGATTGGCTACATGCCATGGATCGCAACCGCGCGCTACGTATACGCGATTACGCCGAGCTGATCACCGAGCTAGGCGCCCTGGGCCTCACGCCCGACATGGAAATTGCCACCCACTGCCAAAGCCACCACCGCAGCAGCTTCACCTGGCTGGTGGGCAAGGCGCTAGGCTTTAATATGCGCGGCTATGCGGGTTCCTGGGGTGAGTGGGGCAACCGCGACGATACGCCAATTGAAAAGTAAAGAACACTCAGCGTAATTGTTTAAAGTAAATGCGCGCTCGACTAAGGGCGCCGGGGACAGGTCGTAGAGGGGGGTCATTTGCCATGGCCGGAAAATGTTCCATACCATTCCGGCATTTCCGCCATCCATGGCGGTCAGATGGCAAATGTAGCGCCCAGGGAAGGGTTCACAGCGCCCCCTCGTAGACCTGTCACCGGGGTAGCCCTTAATGGCAATATCCCACTACAAGCCACTGCCAAAAAGTAACCACTGTGACTCTTTCCCAAAAAGCCTTTTCGCTACTTCAATATCCACTGCCTCACCACGCGATCTCACGCCTGACTGGCCAATTCGCCCAGTGTGACAACCCCTGGGTGAAAAACACCCTGATCAAAGCGTTTATCAAGCGCTTTAACGTTGATATGACCCAGGCGCTGGAGCCAGACCCCACCGCTTACGCCACGTTTAATGACTTTTTCACCCGTGCACTCAAAGACGATGCCCGACCACTAGGCGATGGCATCCTCAGCCCCGCCGATGGCACGCTCTCACAATTCGGACGCCTACAGGCCGGACAACTGGTGCAGGCCAAAGGCCACACCTACTCCGCGCAAACCCTACTCGGCGGCGATACGGCACTGGCAGAAGAGTTCTTAGGCGGCAGCTTTGCCACCGTTTACCTCTCCCCTCGGGACTACCACCGGGTGCACATGCCTACGACGGGTACGCTTAGGGAAATGATCTACGTGCCGGGGCGACTCTTCTCGGTCAACCAGGCCACTGCCAACTACGTGCCAGGCCTCTTCGCCCGCAACGAGCGCTTAGTGTGTATTTTTGATACCGAACACGGCCCCATGGCCATGGTGTTAGTCGGGGCAATGATTGTCGCTGCTATCGAAACCGTCTGGTCGGGGCAGGTGACGCCGCTTTCCGGTTACCCACAGCGCATGCAGTTTGGGCAGCCTATCGTGCTGGAAAAAGGCGCTGAGATGGGCCGTTTCAAGCTTGGCTCCACGGTCGTCATGTGCTTCGCCAAGCCGCCCAATTTTGCAAACAATCCGCTGGGCAGCATGGTGCGGATGGGGCAAACGCTGGGAGCTTATTGATGACCTTCCCCCTGAACGACCTAGGTCGAAGCACTAGCCGCACCTGAGAGGAAGAGCTCGACACAGCGTCGAGCTCGAGCGTTGCACCGCGTCTCATCAAGACGCACATGACGACCAAGCAGAGCGTCAATGTGCCATTCACCAAGCAACATGCCCACAAACATACCGGCCGCTTCACGCGGATCGTCGAGGTCAAGACGGCCGCTATCCACCTGCTCGCTTAAGTAAGCAGCTAGCGCCTGACGGGTCTGGTCGGGACCGCGAGTGAGAAACAGCTCACCAAGCTCCGGAGCCCGTTCGGCCTCAAAGGCTAAGCCGCGAACTAAGCGGATCACGCCAGGCTCGAACACCAACGTCAGCATTCGGCGGCCTAGCTCATACAGCACCTGCTCGAGGGCTTGGTGATCCCGTCGCCCCTCCTCCAGCACTGCCCAAGCGGTGGCGATATGCCGCTCCATCGCCGCTGTGAATAATCCCTCCTTGTTACCGAACTGCTTATACAGCGTCGCCAACGATCCGCCGGCGCGGGCAACCACTTCGTTAACGCTGGCACCGGCATAGCCCTGTTCAAGAAAAACATCCCGGGCAGCATCCAGCAGACGTTCACGGCGCGCCACGCCGCGCGACGTTACGGCATCAGTTATGTTGCGACCGAGCATATCTGGCGCGGTTGAGCGTGGCATTGACACTCCTATAGAGGTATATAAAGAAGGATTAATTATAAAGACGCGGTGCACAGAAGTAATATTTTTCGCCCTGGAAATGTAATGTAGCATTCATTACACTATTTGTCTTTTTCCCAAAGGAGGTGTGTTTGCCTCACAGGGAGCCCCTAGCAGGGGCGCTATTGTCTTAAGGAGTGGTCATGACATCGAATACTAAGCCGGGCGAGCCCCCAGATGAGCGCCAAAGCAGCCATGCCGTCGCGGGTCAAGGTGCCCACTCCAGCGGCAAAACTAGCCGCAAGTTACTCGCTGTGGTGGCGGGGCTAATCGGCCTAGCGGCGCTATTCTGGTGGGGTGTGGGCTGGTGGCAAACCGGGCGCTTCATGGAAGAGACCGACAATGCCTACGTGCGCACCGACAGCGTCGCGGTACGCGCCGAGCTATCAGCGCGGGTCGTCGAGGTGGCGGTAGATGATAACCAAACGGTCAAGCAAGGCGATCTGCTGATACGTCTAGACGCCGAGAGCTACCGCGACCAGGTGACCCAGGCCGAGGCCCAGCAGGCAGTGGCCGCAGCCTCAATCGTCCAATCACACCGCCAGGTAGATTTGCAACAGGCGACTATCGATCAGGCCACGGCTCAGCAGCAGGCGGCCCAGGCTAATCTCGACCAGGCGCGCCAGCATCTGGAGCGCTCCTCGTCGCTTGCCGCCAACAACTATGGCTCCCGTCAGCAGCGCGAAGACGACCAGGCCGCGCTGAGTGTCGCCCAGGCAAAGCTTGCCGAAAGCCAAGCCGCCGTTGTTTCGGCCAGGCGGCAGCTAGCCGTGGCCGAGAGCGACGTGACCCGCGCTGAAGCCAATCTGGACGCCGCCAGCGCCGATCTTGACTATGCTCGCCACCAGTTGGATAAGACCCGCATCGTCGCACCCCGGGATGGCGTGATTGGCAATCTACGCGTTGAGGTCGGCACCTTAGCGCAGCCGTCGCTGACGCTTTTGCAGTTGGTACCCATCGAGTCAGCCTACGTGGCGGCCAACTTTAAGGAGACCCAGCTCGAGCGGATTCGCGTCGGCCAGCCAGTCGCGGTGCATTTGGATGCCTACCCGGATATTACCTACGAAGGCATCGTCGACAGCCTGTCGCCAGCCACCGGCACCGAGTTCAGCCTGCTGCCCCAGGACAATGCCACCGGTAATTTCAACAAAATCGTCCAGCGGGTGCCGGTCAAGATCCGCGTCACCGGCCCCACCGAGGCGCTGAGCCAACTGCGCGCCGGGCTATCGGCCGTGCCCGAGATCGATACTCGTCATCTTGAACCACAAAATGACTCCCGCCCTGCCCAGCAGTTGGCAGCGGAGCGGCCCAAGTCATGAGCGAGACGGTCGCCGCCCCGGTGACGGGCGCTAACGACATGCCACCCTGGCCACAGCGCATTGGCTTCATTGCTGCGGTGTTTGGCATGTTCATGGCAATTCTGGATATTCAGATCGTCGCCAGCTCGCTCAACGAAATCCAGGCGGGGCTCTCAGCCAGCGAGGATCAAATCTCCTGGGTGCAGACCGCTTACCTGATCGCCGAGATTGTGATGATCCCGCTTTCAGGCATGCTGATGCGCATTCTCTCCACCCGAGTAGCCTTCACCCTGTCGTGCGTCGGCTTCACCCTGGCGAGCCTGGGCTGCGCGCTGGCCACCTCGATCGAGCAACTGATCGTGCTGCGCGCTATTCAGGGCTTTATGGGCGGAGCGATGATACCCATTACCCAGGCAGTTAGCTTTTCGATCTTTCCCCGCCGGGTAATGGGCAGCGTGCAGGCGGTGATCGGCATGGTTGTCACCATGGCACCCTCGGTGGGTCCCACCGTGGGCGGCTACATCACCGAGACGCTCAGCTGGCACTGGCTGTTCCTGGCCAACGTGATCCCCGGCGTTCTGGTCTGCTGGGCCGCCTGGACATTTCTCGATATCGACAAACCCAACCACGCGGTCGCGCGCCACCTGGACTTGATCGGCCTGGTATTGATCGCGGTGTTTTTGGGCTCGCTAGAGTTTGTGCTTGAAGAAGGGCCCGGCGATGACTGGTTTGCCAGCCAGCGGATCTTGCTGTTCAGCCTGACCTGTCTGGTGGCGGGAGCCTGGTTCTTCATCCGCACCCTGCGCAGCGACCACCCAATCGTCGATCTGCGCGCCTTTACCAACCGCAACTTTGCCATCGGCGCCGGGATGGGCTTTATCATCGGCATCGCGCTCTACGGGCTGGTCTACATCATGCCGCTGTTTTTTGGCTATGTGCGCGGCTATTCGAGCCTGCAAATTGGCCAGGTGATGTTCGTCACCGGGCTGACGATGTTTCTTTGCGCGCCTATTGTCGGTCAGCTGTCCAACCGCCTCGATCTGCGCATTATGCTGTTTATGGGCCTGCTGCTGGTCGGCGTGGGCACCATAATGAACGCCAATCTTACCGTGGAGTCGGGCTTTTGGCAGTTCTGCGTGCCGCAGATCGTGCGCGGCATGGGGCTGATCTTGTGTATCATTCCAGCCTCACGTATTGCCCTGGGCACCCTGCCACCGAGCGAGGTAGGCAATGCCAGCGGGCTTTTTAACGTGATGCGCAACCTGGGAGGAGCCATGGGACTGGCGCTGATCGATACGGTGCGCGACATCCGCGAGGACTATCACTGGAATCAGCTCATCCCTGCTATCGATACTAGCCGCGAGGTCGTAGTAGCGGAGATCGCCAAATACCAAGCGATGCTCGCCGGCTCGGTGCCCGATACCTATCACGCCGCCGTCGCCATGCTGGCGCAACGAGTCTCTCAGCAGGCACAAGTGCTGGCCTTTAACGACATCTTTACCTGGATGGGGCTGATCTACATTGCCAGCGTACCGTTGGTATTCCTACTGCGAAGGATTTCGGCTTGACGGCTTGCAGCCTGTTAGCGACTAGCCGCTAACAGCTGGGCGTTGAGAATGTAAGCACGTCTTCCAGGCGTGCTTTACCCAGTGCCAACTGAATCAAGCGGTCTATCCCCAGCGCCACACCGGCGCCTTCGGGCATTCCATGCTCAAGTGCGGCCAGTAAGCGCTCATCCACATCCACTTCCGGCAAGCCTAAGCGGCGACGTTCAGCGTTGTCTTCAGCAAAGCGTGTGCGCTGTTCCTCTGCATCGGTCAGCTCATCGTAGCCGTTAGCCAACTCAATACCGTTTAGATAGACCTCAAAGCGGGAAGCCACCCACTCACCATCTATATCTTGATGGCGTCGCGCCAGGGCTGCTTGGCTAGCCGGATAATCAACCACCACGCTTAACTCCTGCTGGCCTAATTGCGGCTCGATCACCACGCTCATTAACAGGTCTAGGCAGGTATCGCGGCCTTCATCGGCTAAGGATTGGGCAGGCATTTGTGCCCGCTCCGCAGCTATCGCCCGCAGTCTCTCCAGCGAGGTCGTGAACGGATCAACCTCTAAGTAGGTATGAAACAACTCCCGGTAACGGTAATGCACAAGCGGGCCGGGAAAACTGGGCAGCAGCGACATAATGAGCGTCGCGGCCTCATCAATCAGCTGATCCAGCGTAAACTGCGGCCGATACCACTCCAGCATGGTGAACTCAATATTATGGCGGGCGCCGATCTCGCCATCGCGAAAACTGCGCGCAAGCTGAAAAATCGGCCCACTGCCAGCCGCTAGCAGGCGCTTCATATGGAATTCAGGAGAGGTTTGCAGCCATAGACGGCGCTGCCCTTTGTCCGTGCGCGCCAAGGTGTGTAGCGAGACCAAGTGCACATCCGTGCTGCCTCCCTGCCCCAACACTGGCGTTTCCACTTCCAGCACGTCACGCTGGGCAAAAAAAGCGCGCACTTTGGCCATTAACCGCGCCCGTTCGCGCAGCGTTTCAAAGGACGCTGAGGGTTGCCAATCAATGGCCATAACGACTCCTTGAAAAAACCACCTTAAACAATAATGGCCACGCACAAAGCGTGGCCATTAAGACATGCAAGCGCCCTGAAAAGCGATCAAGCGCGGGAGACGTAATCCCCACTGCGCGTATCGATTTTCAACACTTCACCCTGGTTAATGAAGAGCGGCACACGCACCACCGCACCAGAAGACAGCGTCGCAGGCTTAGAACCACCCTGTGCCGTATCGCCTTTCAAACCGGGATCTGTTTCCACGACTTCCAACTCGATAAAGTTAGGCGGCGTCACGGAAATGGCCTTATCATCCCAAAGCGTAATGATATAGGGCACCTGCTCTTTCAGCCACTTGACGGTATCGCCTAGCGCTTTTTTCTCTACCGCATACTGCTCAAACGAGCCATCGGTCTTCATGAAATGCCACATATCGCCATCGGTGTAGAGATACTCCATCTCTAAATCCATGACATCGGCACCTTCCAGTGAGTCACCGGATTTAAAAGTCTTCTCACCTACGCGTCCAGTCATCAAATTCCGCAGCTTAACGCGGTTAAACGCCTGGCCCTTGCCTGGCTTGACCAGCTCGTTCTCAACGATCGAACAAGGATCGCCGTCGAGCATTACTTTCAGACCGGCCTTGAATTCGTTGGTAGAATAGTTCGCCATAATGTCTCTCAATCATCCATTTCAGTTATTTGTTTCAACAGGTGATGCGCGAAGCCACACTTTGCCGCCGTCAGCAGGTTTATATAACAGCAGCGTTGCAAATGGCGTCGTTAAATAAGTGCGCGCATGATAACCCGAAGGAGGGCTTTTTTGCAGGAGAACATCATTATTGCCGCGTCTGAAACGCAAAGCCATCGCGACTCACTGGCACATTCCACTTGGCAGCAGCAGCTTTCTCATGCCATTCGCGATCCGCAAACACTTTGCGACCGGCTGGGCCTAAGCCACGACTGGTTGGCGGGCGCCAAGGCTGGACATGCACTGTTTGACGTATGTGTGCCTGAAGCGTACCTCAACAGAATAGCCTATGCCGACATAAACGACCCGTTGCTGCGCCAGGTACTGCCGCTGGGCGAGGAAGCGCTAACGCCACATGGCTACGTCGTCGATCCGCTTGAAGAAGCCGAACATCGGCCCGCCAAAGGGCTGATCCATAAGTATGCTGGCCGGGTGCTGCTTATCGCCAGCCCCAACTGTGCCATCAACTGCCGCTACTGCTTTCGCCGCCATTTCCCCTACAGCGATAACTCACCCTCCAGGGCGCAGTGGCAGGAAACGCTGGATTATCTGCGCGCTGACACCACTATTCGCGAGGCGATTCTGTCTGGCGGCGATCCGCTGGCCGCCAGCGATCGTCAGTTGGCATGGCTGGTGGAGCAGCTAGAAAGCATCCCGCACCTAAAACGGCTGCGCATTCACACCCGCCTGCCGGTGGTGATTCCCAATCGGGTCGATGACGCTCTGCTTGGCTGGCTCTCAGCTACACGCCTGCAAAAAGTGGTGGTGCTGCATATTAACCACGCCAATGAAATCGACCAGGCGGTGATTGATGCCTGTGCGCGCCTTAAACAAACCGGTACAACGCTACTCAACCAGAGCGTACTTCTGCAAGGCGTTAACGATAACGTTGCTACGCTGGCCGCGCTTTCTGAACGACTATTCGAAGCGGGTATTCTGCCCTACTACCTGCACGTACTGGATCCAGTTCAGGGTGCTGCGCACTTTGATGTGTCGGATGAAGAAGCGCACGAGCTGGTAGCTCAACTACGTGATCATCTTCCTGGATTCTTAATGCCACGCTTGGTGCGGGAAATTCCTGGAAGGGGAAGTAAAACGCCGTTGTGACGCATGTTGAAGAAACAGCGGCACTGAGACGCTTGAATAGCTCAGTGCTGAAGCCTTAAGCCAAAAGTTAGCTATACCCTCCGGATAGGCCCAGCATACTGAGCCACCAGCTCATCCGCAGTAAGCAGCAAAAATCCCTCAGCTTCTGCCTGGGCCACCAAAATTCGATCAAAAGGATCTTTGTGGATGATTGGTAAATGAGCAACGTTGAGTGTATGCAATGAACTGATAGGGAGTTCTAAATAGCCGTTATCTAATAGCCCGCGACGCAACAAGTGCGGGTCAACGTGAAAATCAGGGCGTTGCAGGCTGTTCTTAATGACCACTTCCCATATGCTGGCAGCGCTAAAATAGAGCCTGTTATCTTCGTCATTAATCATAGCTCGCGCATCAGCAGAAAGCCTCTCCGGCGCTGCTGCCGCCCAGAGCAAAACATGCGTGTCCAGAAGTAGATTCACATCAACCTCCAAACATCTCAGCTATTTCCTCCTGCCCCATACGATCAAAGTCATTAGGTATCTTAAACTGGCCTGCCAGAAATCCCAGACGCTTTTGCTGGCCAGAAGCAGGGCTATCAATGGCCGTCACGCGTGCCATCGGTTTGCCTGCTTTGGCAATAATAAACCCCTCTCCCTCGGCAGCCCTCGCCACCAGCTGAGACAAACGTGTTTTAGCTTCGTGAATATTGATAGCCTCCATATAAAATCTCCTAAAAATGCGACTTGGTTAGTTAGCTTAGTTTAATAGGTTTAGTTTAGCTGAGGCGCACGCTTTTACAATGCCTCCCCTTCATTGAATAAACAGCACTAGGTGTTGCTACAGTTAATCAAGACATGTCACCCAGATCGTAAAAATATCGTTTTCTGCTAAAGTTATAGTGCTAACGATTTCCGACGTTGAATTAGCCTCAACGTTGGGCATCCCACTCAGCAGGAGGCCATAGCGTTATGTCACCATCCCTCTCGTCCAGACCGGGCGCTCTCGTCCTCTTAATAGCCTCGCTTACCGGGCTTGCCATCGCTGTATATGCCTATTTCACACCACTAACCGGAGTCACTGGAACGCTCGGGGCACTGGTCGCCATTGTGGCCTGCATCGCCCTTGCGATGATGGCGTTACTCCTCTTTAAAGTTAAAGGACGTGGCGCTTCCATCGCCCTGCGGATACTCATCCTGATGGGGCTTGCCGGTACATTTTTCGCCGGGATGCTGCTGCATCAGTGGTGGATCAGTGCAGCCATGGTAGTCGGTCTGATCGGCTTGATTGTTGATATGGTTCGCGCAACCCATCACGCCCGTCTCACCCACACCTGAGGAGCCGCCCATGCCGACACTACTATCCACCCCGTTTAAATCGATAACTCCAGGCTTAGGCGCAGTCACCGCCCTGGCGATGTGTTTTACGCCCTTGCCGTTACTGGCTCAGGATAAACCCAGTGAGCAGGAGAATCCCGAGCAAGAAGAAGCGCCCAGTCGCGCTCCCATCCCGTTGGTGCCTGGCGAGCCGACCTGGGATAGCTTCCATGGCCAGCTTAATGCCCAAAAATATAGCCCGCTTGATCAAATCAATACTGATAACGTCGGCGAGCTGGAGAAGGTATGGGAAGTGCATACCGGCGATGTCGCGGATGGCTCAGGTGAGTTGCCAGCCACCGTTTGGTCAGCTACCCCGGTGTTTGCTAACGATACTCTTTATATTGGCACCCCCTTCTACCGCATACTCGCGTTAGACCCCGGTAGTGGCGAAGAGAAATGGAGTTTCGATACTCAATCATCCCTGGAAGCACTAACTCAACCCGCTTTGAAAAACCGTGGTGTGGCCTATTGGGAAGCCGACGATCCGGTAGCAGGCGAGCCCTGTCAGAAAATTATCTATATGGGCACCATGGATGCACAGCTGTTCGCGGTCGACGCCGATAGTGGCGAACAGTGTGCCGATTTTGCCAATAACGGTGTGCTCGACGTCAACCAGTGGAACGACACCAACGACCGCTGGCCGCTTTCGCTATTACAACCCCCTACCGTGGTGGGAGACCACTTGGTGCTCGGCTGGGCGGGGATGGACTGGGCCTACGAACAGGCGCCACCCGGCACCGTTTACTCAATTAATGCCCGCACCGGAGAGCGTGAATGGACGTTCCAGGCACTTTCAGATGAGATGCGCGATCAAAGCGGCACTGCCAACGTTTGGACACACATGTCTGCCGACGAGGAGCGCGGCTTAGTTTACTTGCCGGTTTCCTCACCCTCACCGAACTACTGGGGAGGCAATCGCACCGAAGAAGTGCCTCTGGGCACATCCACCACCGCCCTGGATATCGAGACCGGCGAAGTGGTTTGGTCGCGGCAGTGGGTGCATCACGATATCTGGGATTATGATATCAATGCCGCACCAACGCTGATGGACATCACAGTGGATGGTGAAGAAATACCGGCACTCATCCAAGCAACCAAGATGGGCTTTCTGTTCGTGGTTAATCGCGAAACAGGCGAAGACGTTTGGCCGATTGAGGAGCGCCCGGTACCCAGCGGAGACGGCAGCGTTGAGGGCGAAGTTTACGCGCCGACCCAGCCTTTCCCGACTAAACCGGCACCGCTGTTAGATCAATCTGAAAAGCCCAATGTCTGGGCGCTGGCCGACGCGGTTAGCTTTGGGGAGTGCTCTGCGCTGTGGGACGACCTTCACTATGAAGGTATGTACACCCCGCCCACTACCCAAGGCGAAGGCACGCTCGGCTACCCGATCAGTGCGGGCGGCGTACAGTGGGGCGGCGTGGCCTTTGATCCTAAAAGCCAGACGGCGATCGTCAACACTTCGCACATTGTGCAGTACATTAAGCTCTACAATCGAGAAGAGTATGAAAAGGCAGATAGCGGCTCCGGCAACGAAAGCGGCTTCGCCCCCCAGGAAGGCGCGCCCTACGGGATGCGTCTTGAGGTAGCACTTAATCGGCTAGGCATGCCCTGCTGGGAGCCACCCTTTGGCGAGCTTGTCGCTCTGGATATGACCAGCGGTGATATCAAGTGGCGTCGTCCGGTGGGTGCATCGCAACAGTATGGCTTTTATATGCCTGAGAGCTGGGGCTCGCCCACCATCGGTGGCCCGGCCGTCACAGCAGGCGATATTATCTTTATTGGCGCTTCCATGGATGCCAAGGTGCGTGCCTACTCCCTTGAAACCGGTGAGGAGCTCTGGTCGGATCAGACCGAAGCCCCCTCCGTCTCGAACCCCGCGGTCTACGAGTACAACGGTCGCCAATATGTCGCCTTTGTTTCCGGTGGCAATACCATCCTGAAAGATCAGGTAGGTGATCAGATCGCGGTCTACGCGCTGCCAGAATAACCCTTAGCGTAGATAAAATGATAAACGGGGTGGCCTCTGAGGCCGCCCCGTTTACGTTAACAACTACTTTCTCTCACTGCTTCAGCCAAGATCACGGGTCTGAGGCTTGGTACGCCTGGCTAACTGATTGTTTGCCGCCCTAAAGCATACCCGCATCAGCGGCACCAGCAGCCACAGTATCGGCGTGAGTAGCCAGCGGTAGATAAAGCGCGCAATGAAGAGTACTGGAAGTAGCACGATGAACCAGATAAGAAATTGGCCAAACCAAATTGGCCAGCCTAGCCAGGAAGAGAGGTTGGCGCCAAGTGCGCTCACAAGGCTTGGATGGCGAACCACTACATAGGCAGTGCCCGCCACCGCGGCTACTTTGGCCATACGTGGCAACGCCGCAAAACGCCCGCCACCACTCATTAACGCGCCTTGGCGCAAACCAGCACGAGTCCCCTGGGCTTCCACACTGCCCACCCGGGCAGCACGAGCGGCCTTGCCTGCCCGCAGCACCTTCACGGTGCTGGCCATCACGAGTAGATCGACACCGGCCCAGCCTAGATCGGCGGCGCCAATGTCGTCACCCCGCCGCCACTGGCTTTCCAAATCGCGTAGCCCGCTGGTGAAGAAATCGCCTAGGCCCGCAACCAGACGCTCACCCTGTAGCCACTCCACGTCGCCTTGTTCACTGACCACAAACTGGTTGAGCAGCGCGTGACCATTGGCATCCAGCAGCACAATGCCCATCTGGCCGCGGCGGTAAGGGGTGAATGCTGAATTCGCTTCTCCCTCCTCATCGCTCCACCAGCGGTTGAACTGCTGATAACGCTCGCCGACCCAGTGCTGCGCCCTCAGCGTGGCCACATCGTGACTGCGAAAGTAGCTAATGGGCAGAACGGCATCAGCCCCATAGCGCACCAGTACTCGCTGAAAATCGGGCAGTAAGCCGTACTCCACCAGTACATCGCGGGCTATATCACCATGGCGCAACATCGCCAAAGAGGCGCTCATCCACAGCGCCTGATCGTCAGCATAGCTGAGAAACAGCGCATTGAGCTCCGGTGTTTCCTGCTGTAGTGACGCCTCCAGCGAAGGCAGCGCCCGCTGAGCTTCCAACCGAACCAGTTTGGACTCAAACGGCTCATGGGAGGCTAAGGTTGCTGCTAGCCCGGCGATCACTATTGCGGTTACTACCACTATCTGCCAGGGCCGCATCGCACTCCACCTCACTTAATTGGTAACCGCAGGCTTACCCCAACGTCTCCGCCGTTACGTTGGCCGCCGCAGGCTGGGTCGAGTGGTGGCGATTGATCGCGCTCAATACCCCCTTCATGGACGCGCTGGTAATGCTTTCATCGTTACCGACACCGAATACCGCTTTGCCATCGATACGCACTTCCACGTAGGCAATGGCTTCAGCGTCGGCGCCCTGGCCACGGGAGTGCTCGTGGTAGTCGATAATCTCTACATCGTGCCCTGCGGCTGCCAGCGCTTTAACAAAGGCCGCTAACGGGCCGTTACCCTCGCCCTTTAACGTTTGCCGTGTGCCGTTCTCCTCAATCACGGCGTCCAGCGTGACTTTGGGGCTGTCGGGCTCAGACGACAAACGGTGGTTAACTAATGCAAAGGGCACTCGCTGCTCCAAATACTCATCCGAGAACGCCTGATAGATCATCTGCGAGGTGATCTCACGCCCGGTGCGCTCTGCCACTTCCTGCACCACTTGGCTGAACTCGATGGAAAGCCGACGCGGTAGCTCAATACCGTGTTCCTGCTCAAGCAGATAGGAAACACCGCCTTTACCCGACTGGCTGTTAACCCGAATCACCGCTTCGTAGCTGCGGCCCACGTCCAGCGGATCGATAGGCAAATAAGGCACATCCCAAACGGCATCAGGGTTGGCGCGACGATCCGCCATGCCTTTTTTGATCGCATCCTGGTGGGAGCCGGAGAAGGCGGTAAACACCAGGTCACCCACGTAGGGGTGTCGCGGATGCACCGGCAGTTGGTTGCAGTACTCCACTTCGCGCATGATCGGGGTGATATTGGAAAAATCGAGCTGGGGGTTAACGCCCTGGGTGTACATATTCATCGCCAGGGTGACGATATCAACGTTGCCAGTGCGCTCGCCGTTCCCAAACAGCGTGCCCTCAACGCGATCAGCCCCGGCCATCAGCGTCAGCTCTGCCGCTGCTACGCCGGTACCTCGGTCGTTATGGGGGTGAACGCTGACAATCAAGTGGTCGCGGTTTTTAACGTGGCGACAGAACCACTCGATCTGGTCGGCGTAGTTGTTGGGCGTGGCGACTTCTACCGTGGCAGGCAGGTTCACGATCATGGGCTTATCGGCGCGGGTGCCGTAAGCGTCCATGACCGCTTCGACGATTTCAACGGCAAAATCCATCTCGGTGGTAGTGAAGAGCTCCGGCGAGTACTGGAACGTCCAGTTGGTCTCCGGCGCGGCGTCCATCTGGGCGCGAATCTGCTGGGTTGCTTCGACGGCGATTTGCACGCACTCGGCTTTATCGACATTGAACACCACCCGGCGAAACATAGGATCGGTGGCGTTATAGACGTGGACGATGGCGTTTTTGGCGCCTTGTAGCGCTTCGAAGGTGCGCTCAATCAAGTGCGGACGCGCCTGGGTCAGCACTTGAATGGTCACATCGTCAGGAATTTTATCCTGCTCAATCAGCGAACGTACAAAATCGAAGTCAGTCTGCGAGGCGGAGGGAAATCCCACCTCAATCTGTTTGAAACCGACACTTAACAGCATGTCGAATAAGCGCTGTTTGCGCTCCTGATCCATGGGGTCGATCAGCGACTGGTTGCCGTCGCGCAGGTCAACGCTGCACCAGATAGGCGCCGTCTCGATACGCTTGCTCGGCCACTGGCGGTCGGGCAGATCAACGGCCACAAAGGGGCGGTACTTTTTGGCAGGATCAGTCAACATCATGGCGGCTCTCCTAAAATCAGTCAGTTGTGGGCTTGTCGCTGTGCTTACCGCCCGCGTCATTCTGGTGTGTGGGGGCTGTCGAGTATGCTTGAGAGAGCGCTGACTCCATGCGGTCAAGCTGCGCTTTCAGCCCGCGAACATCATTGCGCAGCGACTGCAGCTCGGCTTCTTCACCTTCGCCGTTGTCCAGCGCCATTTGCGCGCTCTCTTTCTGCATCACGTCCAGCACAATACCAATCATCATATTGAGAAAGATAAAGGCGTTCAAAAAGATAAAGGTGAGAAAATAGATCCAAGCGTATGGGTAGACCTCCATGGCCGGATACAGCACAGCGGTGGCCCAGCTCTCAAAGGTCGCCACCTGAAATAGCGTTAGCATGGCCAGGGAAATATTACCCCACAGCCCCTCGTCTACATTGTGAAACAGAAAGCTCCCAATGGCGGCGTATATATAGAAGATGATAAACATCAGCAGTACCACATAGCCCATCCGTGGCACCGACTTCACCAGGGCGCTAAGGAGCATCTGAAGCTCTGGAATCATCGACACCAGGCGCAGTACCCGGAAGATACGCAGCAGCCTAGCCAGTAGCACCATTTCCGAGTCATCCATGGGGATGAGGCTGGCAGTCACAATCAGAAAGTCAAAAACGTTCCAGCCCTTTTTAAAGAAGTCGAGCAGGGTGCGCTCTGCAGCCATTCTGATTAAAATCTCAATCAGGAAAAATATCGTTACCGCAATATCGAGATAGAGCAGCCACTGCTCAACCTGAGTGGTTTCGTCATAGGTCTTTGCCCCGATCACCAGGGCAGAAATGACGATAATGGCGATCACTACCGCTTCAAAAAACTTGTTTGACCGCAGCTTTTCAAATCGGGACTGCCAGGTAGTAAAGGGCTCGCTCATGTAACAAAAAATCTCTCAACGGTTAATCCGCACACTTTATACTAAAATTACACGCCTGCTACACAAGTGATATCCTGTTGTTTCACTTGATGTATCCTACGCCACCAGAACGCCTCTTTAGACGCCCTGTTGGTACTCTTTTGACTTTTTTTACTTTAGCCGCTGGATGATCCCCATGACACTGCTTTGGATAGCCTTATTGCCTCTGCTAGGCGTACTGGTGCCGGCACTCACCGCACGGCGCGGGCGCGGTTTCTGTTCCCTTGCAACGGCGGTGCTGCCCGCTACCGCCCTAGTAATGACGCTACTCAACGTGCCAGCTCTTTTAGATGGCGAGCAGCTACGTTTTTCGGCTACCTGGATGCCGGAGCTGGCATTGAACCTGGCGTTCCGCCTGGATGGGCTATCGCTGCTGTTCAATCTATTGATACTCGGCATCGGTCTGCTGATTATTCTTTATGCTCACTACTATTTAGCCAAAGACGAACCCTATGGCCGATTTTACGCCTTCCTGATGCTTTTTATGGCGTCAATGGTAGGTATTTCCATGTCGGACAACCTGATTCTGCTCTGGCTGTTCTGGGAGTTAACCAGCCTCTCTTCGTTTTTGCTGATCGGCTACTGGTCGCACCAATCGGATGCCCGTAAAGGCGCACGCATGGCGCTCACAGTCACCGGCGCGGGCGGCCTTGCGCTATTGGCGGGCTTACTGCTGTTGGGCGATATGGCGGGCAGCTTCAATATGGGCGATGTACTGGCTAGCGGCGACGTGATTCTGGCCGATTCCCGCTACCCGCTTATGCTGGGTTTGGTACTGCTCGGGGCCTTTACCAAATCGGCGCAATTCCCGTTCCATTTTTGGTTACCCCACGCCATGGCAGCGCCCACGCCGGTGTCGGCATACCTGCACTCAGCCACCATGGTTAAAGCGGGGATCTTCCTCATGGCGCGGCTCCACCCTGCCATCGCGGGTAGCGAGCTGTGGAGTGTGGTGGTCTCCCTAGTGGGCATCGTGACGATGCTGTATGGCGCTTGGTTTGCACTGATGAAGACTGACCTGAAGGGTATTCTGGCGTTCTCCACCGTTAGCCATTTAGGCTTGATTACCGTGCTGCTGGGTATCGGCAGCCCCATGGCGATCTTGGCCGCGCTGTTTCACATTCTGAATCACGCCACCTTTAAAGCCGCGCTGTTTATGAGCGCAGGCATCATAGACCACGAGACCGGCACCCGGGAGTTAAAACAGCTAGGGGGTCTGAAAAAAGCCATGCCTGTGACGGCACTACTGACCACCCTGGCTGCAGCAGCGATGGCGGGCGTACCGCTATTTAATGGCTTTTTATCCAAAGAGATGTTTTTCACCGAGACGATAGCCACACCCGTTTTAGGTGGCCTAAGTTGGTTGTTACCCGCGTTAGCGGCGCTTGGCGGCATTCTTTCCGTGGCCTATTCACTGCGTTTAGTACACGCCGTTTTCTTTAAACCGGCTCGTGAAGAACCACCGAAATCGCCCCACGAGCCGCCACACCTCATGCGTTTACCAGTAGAAATATTGGTAGCCCTGTGTGTGATAGTGGGACTTTTCCCGGCCTTTATGGCAACGGGCTTACTTGAACTCGCCAGCCAAGCGGTGATCGGTAGTCCGCTCGATTTCCACCTGGCTATTTGGCACGGCGTGAATCTACCGCTCATCATGAGCGTGATCGCCTTCGTGGTGGGGATTGCACTCTATTGGCGCCATGCCGAGGTGCGTCGATTTACCCAGCAGTTTGCCGGGGTGGATGCCCGGCGAGTGTTCGAGCGTATTCTTGTCGCTATGGGCTACCGCGCCGAACAGTTTATTGCCGCGCTGGAAGGCAATTCGCTACAGCGTTACGTGGGCTGGCTCTGGCTAGGCGCATTAGTTATGGGTGGGATCGGCCTGGTTCAGATCACCGACTTAACGGGTGCTGCCGGCAATCAGGAGCTGGATGGTATCCTTATACTCGGGGCGGGAATGCTGATGTTTGGCGGCGTGGCCACCGCTGCCACTCACCGCTACCGGCTGATTTCTCTGCTGATGCTATCGGTCGTCGGGCTCTTTGTGGCGCTCACCTTTGCTCGTTTTTCGGCGCCTGATTTGGCACTTACTCAGCTTTCGGTGGAAGTCGTCACCATGATTCTGCTGATGCTGGCGCTATTTTTCTTGCCCCAGAAAACCCCACGCGAATCCAGCCCACTGCGCAACGTTCGCGATATGTTGCTAGCCGGCACCCTTGGCTTGGTGATTGCAAGCCTTAACTATGCGGTCATGACCCGCGAGACGCTGTCGATTTCCAGTTTCTTTGTGGAGAACAGCAAGCCCGGTGGTGGTGGCTACAATGTGGTCAACGTGATTCTGGTCGACTTCCGGGGATTCGACACCTTGGGTGAAATCACCGTACTCGCCATCGCAGGCCTGGCGATCTTTAAGCTGCTGAACCGCTTACGCCTGTTTATGCCGCACAGTGACGGCGAAGGCCGGGTATGGTCACCTGACCGCTACCCAGCGGTACTCACGTCAATTTCAATGACGCTGCTGCCACTAGCGCTGTTGGTATCTGCCTTTATCTTCCTGCGCGGCCATAACCAGCCGGGGGGTGGCTTTATCGCGGGGTTGATTACTGCGGTAGCCTTGATCCTGCTGTACATGGCCCGGGGTGTGGCGTGGGCGCAAGAGCGTTTGGACTTCCCTTTCCAACCGGTAGCCGTCATTGGGGTGGCGATAGCCACTCTAACCGGGCTGGGCAGCTGGCTATTTGGTCACCCGTTCTTAACATCCGCATTTGGCTATTTCAGCCTACCGCTCATCGGTACCTTTGAATTGGCCACCGCGCTGCTCTTTGATCTGGGTGTCTACTTAGCGGTGGTGGGCGCTACGCTTATGATTCTTGCCAACCTTGGTAAGGTCACCACCGCTCACCGCCCGGTGACCGAAGCAAGCGAACAGGATGCTGATGCCAACGCCGCCGCCACCTCTGCCAAGGAGCCTCGTTAATGGAACTGCTTTATGCGATGACCACCGGTGTATTGACGGCTTCTGGCCTCTATCTAACGTTACGCGGCCGTACCTTCCCGGTCGTGGTGGGCCTTACGCTGCTCTCTTACGCAGTGAATTTGTTCCTGTTTTCAATGGGGGGACTAACCACTGATGGAGCTGCCATTGTCTCCGAGGGTGCAGGTTTCGCCGACCCGCTGCCCCAGGCACTAGTGCTCACGGCCATAGTGATCGGCTTTGCGATGACGGCGTTTGTGGTGATCCTGGCCATGCGGGCGCGGAGTGAAGTGGGGAACGACCACGTCGACGGTAAAAAGGAAGACCGAGAATGATGCAGCATCTAATTGTTTTCCCTGTCGTTCTGCCGCTAGTCGCGGGCATATTACTGCTCTATCAGCGCCAAGGATTAGTGCGTTACAAGCGCACGGTGAGTGTTGCTGCCACAGTGCTACTGCTGCTGGTCGCGATAGGCCTATTACGCCAAGCCGCCAGTGGTGAAGTCACCTACTACGCACTGGGTGACTGGCAAGCCCCGTTCGGCATAGTGTTAGTGCTGGATCGCCTCTCGGCGTTAATGCTGCTGCTGACCGCCGTATTGGCTGTTGGCGCTGTGGTGTTTGCCTGCGCCGGTGACGATGAAAAAGGCAGCAACTTCCACGGCCTTTTTCAGTGGCAATTGCTAGGCATTAACGGTGCTTTTTTAACCGGTGATTTGTTTAACCTGTTCGTCTTTTTTGAAGTGCTACTGCTGGCGTCCTACGCCCTGCTGCTTCACGGCGGCGGCAAAGCGCGCATTCAAGCCAGCGTCCACTATGTGGTGCTCAATCTGGCGGGGTCCTCGCTGTTTCTGATTGCGGTGGGGATTCTGTATGGCGCTACGGGCACGCTCAATATGGCCGATATGGCGATCCGGGTAGCCGAACTACCCGAAGAGCGTGACGGCTTAGTGAGCGCTGGGGCACTGATGCTGCTGGTGGTGTTTGGGTTAAAAGCCGCCATTCTGCCGCTCTACTTCTGGCTGCCCAAAGCTTACGCCTCGGCCCCCGCGCCAGTGGCGGCGCTGTTTGCCATCATGACCAAAGTGGGTATTTACGCCATTCTGCGCGTCTACTCGCTCATTTTTGGCGATAGCGCTGGCGGTTTGGAGGCGCTGGAACAGCCCTGGGTATGGTGGTTATCGCTTGCCACTCTGGCGGCCGCTGGCGTTGGGGTAATGGCTGCACGGGACTTACGACTGCTGGTTGCTTATTTGGTGCTGGTATCAGTGGGTACGCTGCTGGCAGGTATCGGCATGCGCTCGCCACAGGCGGTCTCTGCGCTACTCTACTATCTGATTCACACTACGTTGATCACCGGTGGTCTATTCCTGCTAGCGGAAATGATTGGCCTCCAGCGCGGCAAAGCGGGCACTCGTATAGTCAAGGGCCGCCCAATGGTGCAGGGCGCAGCACTCGCCATGCTGTTTTTTGTCGGCGCTATCGCCGTCGCAGGCGTCCCGCCGTTCTCCGGTGCTTTCGGCAAAGCATTGATGCTCAATGCTGCCGAAGGTACCCAACGACTATGGCTATGGCCGTTGCTACTGCTAACCAGTTTAGCCTCGCTGATCGCCCTTTCCCGGGCAGGCTCTACGCTGTTTTGGCGTAGCCATCGGGGCACGATCAGCGGTACGCCGCTTTCCCGTTGCCAGTGGTTTGGGGTTATTTGGCTGCTGAGTGCAGCCCCTCTATTAGTCGCCATGGCCGGGCCAGTGAGCAGCTACACTCAAGCCACGGCTGAGCAATTAGCCAACCCACAGGTGCTGATTCGCACGCTACTACCTGATGCTGGAGATGCCCAATGATTGCTCCGCGCTCCTGGCTACCCACGCCTGTTTTATCGATACTACTGCTAGTCGTTTGGCTGCTGCTGGTACGCAGCTACGCCTTTGGTCAATTCGTACTCGGTGGCTCGTTAGCCATTTTGATCCCTCTGCTGACCCACCGCTTTTGGGATGCGCGACCGCTTATCGCCAAACCTTTCGCGCTTTTGCGGTTTATTTTCCGGGTGCTGGGCGACATTATCACTGCCAACTTTGAAGTGGCTTACTTGATCGCCAACCCGTGGCGCAAACTTAAGCCTCACTTCATTGAATATCCACTTATGCTCGAAGAGCGCTTCACCATTACGCTGCTGGCCAGCACGATCAGCCTGACACCGGGCACCGTATCAGCCAATCTACGCATGGATGGCAAGTCGCTGCTGATTCACGCCTTAAACGTGGACGATGAGGAGGCGCTGATTAACCAGATTCGTGAGCGCTACGAACGTCCGCTCAAGGAGATTTACGAATGCTGAGCATTGCGCTTTATATCACCTTAGCTCTCGTGGTGATGGCACTGTTGATGAATCTCTACCGGCTTACCATCGGCCCCAGCCTGCCCGACCGGGTACTCGCCCTGGACACTATGTACGTCAACTCGATTGCACTGATTGTGCTGCTGGGGCTATGGCTGAACAGCAAAACCTATTTCGAGTCAGCGCTGCTGATCGCGATGCTAGGTTTCATCAGTACTGTAGCGGTGTGCAAATATATTCTGCGCGGAGATATTATCGAATGATGAACGTGATCATCGCCTCCCAAAAGAGGCAGCCGCAATGCCAGAAAGGATTATGCCGGGGGGCGTTATGTCAGGAGTAATAGAGGCGGTTATTTCGCTGCTGCTGGTTGCTGGCGGCATCTTTGTGTTTATTGGTTCGCTAGGGATGGCCCACTTGCGTGACTTTTATATGCGCCTGCATGGCCCAACTAAGGCCACCACTCTGGGTATCGGCTGTATGCTGATCGCTTCGATGATGTATTTCTGGAGCGTGGAGGGCAAACCCGATATTCAGGAAATGTTGATTACGCTCTTCTTGTTCATTACCGCCCCCGTTAGTGCCCACTTGCTGGCCAAGTCCGGCTTGCACCTGCGTTTAAAGCACGCTGATAAAACCCAGGGTAAGCCGGTAGAGCTGCGTCCAGAAGAAGTCGGCGATAAACCGGTTCCCCACCCGGATAAAGGTCATGGCTAAAAACGATAACAATAAAAACGCCTGCCTAAGTGAGCGGGACTTTAGCTCACAACCAACTGGCTTCCAGCATACATAGTCCCACAGTGGGAGGTAGCTTTAGCTCGCGACCCTTTAGGCTGATAACCTTGGGGAGCATTCTGCTCCCTTCGCCCGCTGAAGCGGCCTCCCACAATTAGCTTCCAGCCGCATTACATTACGGGGTTAAATCCTGCTGGTGATAGCCCAGTAGATAGAGCACACCATCAAGGCCCGAGGTTGAAATCGCCTGGCGTGCCTGGGCCCGCACCAAGGGCTTGGCCCGAAACGCAATCCCCATCCCCGCTTTGGCAAGCATTTTGAGATCATTGGCGCCATCCCCCACCGCAACCGTTTGATCCAGAGTAAAACCTTCTCTTAGCGCAATGGACTCTAATAGCTCGGCTTTTCGCTCGGCATCGACGATCGGTTCGCTTACCTCGCCGGTTACCCTGCCATTTTCGATAACCAGTTCATTGGCATGGATCTCATCAAAGCCCAGCTTCTTCTGCAAGTGGCGAGCAAAGTAGGTAAAGCCGCCGGAGAGAATCACAGTGCGATAGCCTAGGCGTTTCAGGTTGGCCATTAAGCGCTCTACGCCTTCCATAAGCGGTAGTTCCTCAGCGATCTCCGCCAGCACGGACTCATCCAAACCATCCAGTTTGCTCATCCGCTCCCGAAAGCTTGCCTTAAAATCCAGCTCGCCACGCATGGCACGCTCTGTGACTTCAGCGACTTCATCCCCCACGCCGTGGCGGCGGGCCAGTTCGTCAATCACTTCAGCTTTGATCAGCGTAGAGTCCATATCGAAACAGACCAAACGGGGCTGAACGTGATCGCGGGTATTCGCTTGGACAACAATATCGACACTCAGGGTTTCGCTCAGTACCAATGCCGCATTGCGGACAGCTTCAATATCCACCTCACCTACCAGACGGTACTCAATACAGTCGATGCACTTATTCTGCTGTAACGAGGCGTCGGCAAGGCGCTGGGTGCTCTTTTCTTGTAGGCCAAACTGCACGATCAGTGCATCTACCTGGGATTGAATATCTGCGGATAAACGCGCCGCTAATACGGTTAGGATCAAGTCACCGCCTGCCATCATTTACTCTCCTGCCTCTAAACGGTCAACTTTTTGGAACCCTCGGGGCAGCTTGCTGCCGCGTCGGCCACGCTCGCCGCGATAATAGGCCAGATCGTCGGCTTTTAGGGTTAGCTTGCGCTTACCGGCATGAATCATCAGCGCGTCACTAGCAGCAAGCACCACAATGCCGGTAACAAACTCCTCCCGGCGGGCGGCGCGTGGGCCAGGGATATCGAGCATCTTATTGCCTTTGCCTTTGGACATTTCCGGTAGTTGATCCAAGGGGAATAGCAGTAATCGGCCCTCGTTTGAAACCGAGGCAACCCACAGCTCGTCACCCTCTGGCACTTCAACCGGCGCCATCACATTGCAGCCTTTGGGCAGGCTAAGCACCGCTTTACCGGCTTTGTTTTTACCGATGAGCGTATCGAGCCGCGCCACAAAACCATAACCGCCGTCAGTGGCAAGCACGAAGCGCCGCTCCGGCGGTGCGAACATCAGCCCCGCCATTTTCGCCCCGGCGGCAACGTTAGCACGCCCGGTGACCGGCTCACCCTGGCCCCGCGCACTGGGTAGGTTATGCGCCGACAGCGTATAGGCACGCCCGGTGTCATCCAGCAGTACCAGGGGCTGATTGGTTTTACCTTTCGCCGCCAGCTGGAAGCTATCCCCGGCTTTATAGGAGAGCCCCTCGGGGTCGATATCGTGTCCCTTGGCCGCACGAATCCAGCCTTTATCGGAGAGCACCACGGTAATCGGGTCGGCGCCCAACAGCTCCACTTCTGAAAGCGCCTTCGACTCTTCACGCTCGACCAGCGGTGAGCGGCGCTCATCGCCGTGCTCTTTACCCGCCGCGCGGATCTCTTTTTCGATCAGCGTAGTGAGCTTGGCTTCGCTGCCCAGCAGCCCCTCTAAATATTTGCGCTCTTTTTCCAGTTCATCCTGCTCGCCGCGAATTTTCATCTCTTCGAGCTTGGCAAGGTGACGCAGGCGCAGTTCTAAAATGGCTTCGGCTTGGCGTTCGGAGAGACTAAAGGTCGCCATCAGCGAGGCTTTAGGGTCGTCCTCCTCGCGAATAATGCGGATCACTTCATCCAGATCAAGGTAGGCGATCAACAAGCCTTCCAGGATATGCAGTCGGTCTTCGACTTTGCCTAAGCGGTGCTCTAAACGACGGCGCACCGTGCTGCGACGGAACTGCAGCCACTCACCCAGCATTTCCGGCAGCGGCATGACCCGTGGGCGGCCGTCCAGGCCGATCACGTTCATATTCACCCGCACGTTCTTTTCCAGATCGGTGGTGGCGAACAGGTGCGCCATCAATGACTCTACGTCAATGCGGTTGGAGCGTGGTTCAATGACCAGGCGAGTCGGCTCTTCGTGGGTCGACTCATCGCGCAGGTCAGCCACCATGGGCAGCTTTTTGGCCTGCATTTGCGCGGCAATCTGCTCCAATACTTTGGCACCGCTGACCTGATAGGGCACGGCGGTGATCACAATATTGGCTTCTTCGCGGATGTAGCGGGCACGCAGTTTGACCGAGCCACGACCGGATTCGTAGAGCTTCCGAAGATCCGCGGGCGGGGTAATAATTTCCGCATCGGTGGGAAAATCCGGCGCGGGCACGAATTCCATTAAATCGGCAGTCGTCGCCTTGGGATTGCGCAGCAGATGACAGGTAGCTTCAACCACTTCCGACACGTTATGAGGGGGAATATCGGTGGCCATGCCAACCGCAATCCCCGTACCGCCATTGAGCAGCACATGGGGTAACTTGGCCGGCAGTACCAGCGGCTCCTGCATGGTGCCATCAAAGTTGGGCGCCCAATCGACGGTGCCTTGGCCTAGTTCACCCAGCAGCACTTCGGCGAACTTGGAAAGCTTGGCTTCGGTGTAGCGCATGGCGGCGAAGGATTTGGGGTCGTCGGGACTACCCCAGTTGCCTTGGCCGTCTACCAGCGGGTAGCGGTAGCTAAACGGCTGCGCCATCAGCACCATGGCTTCGTAGCAGGCGCTGTCGCCATGGGGATGGAATTTACCCAGCACATCACCAACGGTACGCGCCGACTTTTTATACTTGGCGTTGGCGTGCAGCGCCAGCTCGCGCATGGCGTAAATGATGCGCCGCTGCACGGGTTTCATGCCGTCGCCAATATTGGGCAAGGCGCGGTCGAGAATGACGTACATCGAGTAGTCGAGGTACGCTTTTTCGGTGTAGTCGCGCAGGGAGAGACGCTCGACGTCTCCTTCCGCTACTTGAATATCCATGTCGATCATATCCTACCTTGACAACAAAACCGCCCCTGTTGGGGCGGCTGATAAGCGGACACGCGGCCACTTAACATGGCTCGCTATGTTAATTGATACCTTTCGTTTGATGCATTCGATAGCGCTGCCGTAGATGACGATTCGTGAGAACTACCGTGGAACTCATCTAACAACCCTTTTAAGCGCTGAGCCTGTAACGACAGCTCATTGGCAGCACTCGCTGCTTCGCTAACCAACCCGGCATTTTGCTGCGTCACCGTATCCATTTGCGTGACCGCCCGGTTGATCTCATCAATACCGTTGGTCTGCTCGCCAGATGCTTGGCTGATTTCGCTAATACGTGCAGTAACCTCTTCAATCGCCACCACGATATCTTTCATGGCGGATTCAGCTGCTTGGGCATAGCCACTACCGGTGGCAATCTGCTCTGAGGTGGTTTTAATCAGCCCATTAATGTTTCTGGCAGAAGCAGCACTGCGCGATGCCAGCTCACGTACTTCGCTGGCCACTACCGCAAAGCCACGCCCATGTTCACCGGCTCGCGCCGCTTCCACAGAGGCATTTAACGCTAAAATATTGGTTTGGAAGGCAATATTTTCAATCACATCGACTATCGAAGAGACCTCAGTAGAGCTTGCGTTGATGGCCTCCATGGATTGCGCCAGCCGTGATACCTGCTCTCCACCCTGTTTCACTTTTTCTGCTGACTCTTTCGCGCGCTGATCCGCCTCTTGAGCGTTATCAGCATTGCGCTTCACCGTAGCGGCCATCTCTTCCATCGTAGAAGAAGTCTCTTGCAGAGAAGCCGCTTGCTGCTCAGTGCGGCTAGAAAGCTCGGTATTGCCCGCGGCAATTTCCGTCGACTCACTGGCAATGGCATCCGCGACACCACGCACGTCACCAAACAGACGCTGTAACTTCTCCGCGTAGCGATTAACGGCACCGCGTAGCTCGCCGATTTCATCATCGCGATAAATGGTCAGTTCACGGCTGGAACCGCCCTGGCCCAGTTGATCAATCTGCCCAGTAGTACTGCGAATCTGACGTAACAAGATACGCCCGCCCCACCAGCCTAGCGCCAGCAGCAGCGCCAACAGCGGTAAAATAAACATCAATAAATCACGCGTTAAGGTGCGCGCCAAGGCCGTTACCTGTTCGCTAGGCGTTACCAAACCGAGTGTCCAGCCAGTGTCTGGCATATCAAACAAACGCACTGCCGCAGGCTCATCTAAAACGCCCGCACTTTCGACATTGGCCTCCTCGCGGCCAGCCTCAACGGCCTCTACAACGGGCTGGAGCCAAGGCATGTCCCCCACTAAATCGCCCAGGCCGCGCATTTCATCCGACGCCTGCTCAACGCCCGGCAGGTCAATCACGTTGTGATCTTTATCCAGTACAAAGGCATAGCCGCCCGTTCCACCACCATTTTCGGCGAGAAACTCAGCAACACCGTTTAACTGCATATCAATGGTGGCCACACCGGCAAAGTCATTATCGAGGTAATAAGGCACGCTACAAGTCACCATCGCGACGCCGGTCGCCGGATCGCGATAAGCAGCAGACCAAACACACTGCCCTGGGGTGGCATCACGAGCACTGCTGTACCATGCCTCATCATGATAGGCGGCAATATCGCTTGCGTTATAGTCATCCAAAAACTCCAGCTCGCCCTGGGCATTGCGTGCCCAGAAAAAGCTAAAGCGCTCGACACCTGAGGAAAATGCGCCGGGTTCCGGCCAAATACCACCTCCCGCCACCGTGGCATTACCGTTGTCATCCACGACATTCGGCAAGGCCTCAAGGTAAATGGCTTCTTCACGGGGCAGCGATTCGGCCAAAGCCGCCAAGCTCGATGTATTACCTTCGACCCGGGCTAATTGGCCATTGAGCGCATTGACAATCGAGCCCCCCGTACGCTCTATCAATGACTGGCTCGCATCGATAACCAGCGGCTGACCTCGCCACGCCATAACGCCATAACGCCATAAATACTGGCCGCCATTAGAAGCATAAGTACAAGTGCAGACAGCGTTAACTGTCGAGATATCGTGTTAAACAAAAGCCTTCCCCCTATATATGAATGTATGTTTATTAGGTCTTTTAGTTTGTAAGCTCTACATTCAACTATCGGCTAAAGTACGCTTTACTGTAATAACGTCAATAACGCTTTGTTAACGCTTATCTGCTTTTACCTACACTTCGATATCGGCAAGATTACCGTAATCTTCCAGCCACTTTTTGCGATCACTGGCGCGCTTTTTGGCCAGTAGCATATCCATCATTTCCATGGTGCCGTCGCCCTCCGTTAAGGTGAGCTGCACCAGGCGCCGGGTTTCCGTCGACATGGTGGTTTCACGCAGTTGCAGCGGACTCATTTCACCCAAGCCTTTAAAGCGCTGTACGTTAGGCGTGCCGCGTTTGTTGGCCAGTTGCTTGAGAATGGCGGCTTTTTCGCTCTCATCCAAGGCGTAGTGCACTTCTTTCCCCAGATCGATACGGTAAAGCGGTGGCATGGCGACATACACATGCCCTGCATCTACCAAGCTCGGGAAGTGGCGCACAAACAGCGCGCAGAGCAGCGTGGCAATGTGCAGGCCATCGGAATCGGCGTCGGCGAGAATACAGATCTTGTGGTAGCGCAGTTTTTCCAGATCAGCGCTGCCGGGGTCGGCACCAATGGCAACCGCGATATCGTGAACTTCCTGGGAGCCATAGATATCGTGGGTTTCAACTTCCCAGGTGTTTAGGATTTTACCGCGCAGCGGCAGTATCGCCTGGGTCTCGCGGTTACGCGCCTGCTTGGCACTGCCGCCGGCGGAGTCCCCTTCGACCAAAAACAGCTCGCTCTGGGCAGGGTCTTGGCCTGAGCAGTCCGCTAGCTTACCGGGCAGCGCCGGGCCGGACGTGACCTTTTTACGGGCCACTTTTTTGGCTTTTTTCTGGCGGTTCTGCGCCGCGCTGATGACCAGCTCGGCAATCGCTTCGGCTTGATCCACGTGGTGATTCAGCCAGAGCGAGAAAGCGTCTTTAACGACGCCGGAAACAAACCCCGCAATCGTGCGTGATGACAGCCGCTCTTTGGTTTGTCCAGCAAACTGCGGGTCAAGCATTTTAACTGAGAGCACAAAGGAGGTGCGCTCCCAGAGATCATCGGCGGTGAGTTTGATGCCGCGGGGCAACAGGTTGCGGTATTCGCAGAATTCGCGCAGCGCGTCCAGCAGCCCGGAACGAAAACCGTTGACGTGGGTGCCGCCCTGGGGAGTAGGAATCAGGTTAACGTAGCTCTCCAGCAGCGCTTCGCCGCCTTCTGGTAGCCATTGAATCGCCCAATCGACGCCGTGCTCGTCGTCATTGAAGTGGCCCACAAAAGGCTCCTTGGGCAGTACTTCATAACCATCGGTGGCTTCAACTAAATAGTCGCGCAAACCATCGGCGAACTCCCACTCGGTGGAGGTGCCGTCAGGTTCTACCAGCGTGACTTTTAAACCGGGACACAGCACCGCTTTGGCACGCAACAGGTGTTTCAACCGGGTTAGCGCTAGCTTGGGACTATCGAAGTAGCTCTCGTCCGGCCAGAAACGCACCAAAGTGCCGCTCGCCCGCTTGGGGGCTTTGCCAATTTCATGCAGCTCTTCGACTTTCTCACCGAACTCAAAGGCCATGGCATGGCGGGCGCCATCCCGGGTGACTTCTACATCTAACCGGCGCGACAGCGCGTTAACCACCGAGACCCCTACCCCGTGTAGGCCGCCCGAGAAACGGTAGCTAGTCGAGGAGAATTTGCCACCCGAGTGCAATTTGGTAAAGATCAGCTCAACGCCTGAAACACCGTGCTCCGGGTGTAGGTCGATGGGCATACCACGGCCGTTATCCTGCACTTCAATCCCGCCGTCGCTATGTAGCACGACATTGATCATGGTGGCGTGGCCCGCTAGCGCTTCATCGACGCTGTTATCAATGACTTCCTGAGCAAGGTGATTGGGGCGAGTTGTGTCGGTATACATACCGGGACGCTTACGTACCGGCTCGAGGCCCGACAGGACTTCGATGGAACTCGCGCCGTACTGAGAGGCATCAAACTGGGTCATGTAACGTCGGTTCCCTGAAAAATCGTACTTGGCAAATCGTGCTGAACAAACAATCCTGACAGCCGTGTTGGGTGTTAAATTGATCGTTAAAGAATCTTTACTAACAATGGTCGGCGGCGGCAGCCTGATAATGGCATCGGTGGGAGGTAGCTTTAGCTCGCGACCATTTCGGCTGCCAGCCTCATAGTCTTGGGGGTGCCTGCGGCACCCTTCGCCGAAGTGTCGGACCACCACTGACGCGGCCTCCCCCATAAGACAGCTCGTTTAGCGATTTCAGCTTAACCCGTGAGATTCAAAAGATGTTTCTTAATCTATATGAGGTAAAGAATAACCGAGCACATGATAGCGGAAAAGCAAAAAGCTGTATATCTAGCCATGCTTATCAATGGCAAAGTGGAAAGGGCTACTTCATCAATGAGACTTAGAGGGGCGCCTTTACTCACTCCTTTTCCGCCGCCCAAAACGCCTCAATCAATCCCTTACTGGAAGCATCCATCCGCGATAGATCTCCCTCATGGTCGATAATCTTTTGGGTATCCGTGGCAATCTGTTTGCCCAGCTCAACGCCCCACTGATCGAACGGGTTGATATCCCAAATCACCGCCTGAACAAAGACTTTGTGCTCGTAAAGGGCGATAAGCGAACCCAGGGTCGCAGGGGTAAGCTGGTCGAGCAGCACCGTCGTTGAGGGTTGGTTGCCACGGTAGCGCTTGTGTTCCGGCCGTGGCCCGTCATCTTCCAAAGCATCATCACCAAGCATAAGAACACGGGACTGCGCAAAGCAGTTGGCCAGTGCCAGGCGATGCTGGGTTTTAAGGTGGCGGCGGGTGTCCGGGTCTTCCACCTCATCGTACCGCTTGAGTGGCGCGATAAAATCACACACCACCGGTTGAGTGCCCTGGTGTAATAGCTGATAAAACGCGTGCTGGGCGTTGGGGCCCAACTGACCCCAGAGCACAGGGCAGGTGGAGTAGTTAATCGGCTGCCCTTGACGGGTAACCGACTTGCCGTTGGACTCCATCTCAAGCTGTTCAAGATAGGCGGCGAAATACTCCAAGCGCCCATCGTAGGGCAGAATAGAGTGCGCGCGGATATCCAGGAAATTGACGTTCCAGATGCCCGCTAACGCCAGCAGCACGGGCAGGTTCTCCGCCATTTCTGCCTCAGCAAAATGGCGATCCATGGCGTGCGCACCGGCTAAAAACTCGCGGAAATTCGCCATCCCAACCACCAGCGCAATGGGTAAACCAATGGTGCCCCATAGCGAGTAGCGTCCGCCTACCCACTCCCAGAAGGTCAACTGGTGATCGTCAGCGATGCCCCACTCGGTCATTTTCTCAGGGCTCGCCGACACACCAATAAAGTGCTGACGCACCACCAGCTCAGCGCTAATCGGCGTCGCACCATGCTGGGTCAAGCGGCTAAGTAACCACTCCCGAGCAGTGTTAGCGTTGGAGAGCGTATCGATGGTGGTGAACGACTTGGATGACAACACAAAGATAGTGGTTTCAGGATTCAATCGGCTCAAATAGTCCGCTAATTGGGAGCCGTCCATGGTGGAGGCAAAATGCACCTCAACCGGATGAATATCCTTGGGTCGGAAATCTGCCAACGCATGGGTCACCATTAATGGGCCCAGATCTGAACCGCCCACGCCCAGGTTAACCACATGCCGAATCGGCTTGCCGGTGGCACCACGCCACTGCCCTGCGTGCAGCCGGCTAACCAAGCGCTCCATTTGGGCAAGGCTTTCATGCACGGCAGCGACGATATCTTCCCCCTCAACCTCAAGCGTCGCATCGGCGGGTAAACGCAGCGCCGTATGTAACGCCGGGCGGTTTTCGCTGACGTTCACTCGCTTACCGCTCAGCAGCGCTTCAATGGCAGAGGGTACGCCCGCTTCACTGGCCAACGTAAACAGATGTTCGAGGGTATCGTCATCCCAGCGCTGCTTGGAAAGATCCAGCGTCAAGCCCGCCACCTGGCGAGTAAAGCTTTCCCACCGGGAAGGCTCGGTGCCAAACAGCGTTTTCAAGTGAACGTGCTGCAGCGTTTCAGCGTGATGCTTTAACGTTTGCCATGCCGGTAACGTATCGGGTGTAGCGCTTGATGCTGAGGCCATTTAGCTTCTCCAGTGGCGTCGATCCTTGCAGCGGGGTTCATTAAACAGATTAATAACCTTAAACAGGGCTGTTCTAAACGAGTCTGTGCTAGACAGGCCTGTTCTCGTCAATTAAGGGCGCGTAAACTAGCACGCCTTTTCCATGATCCCGGCTTGCCCATGAGTGATGCATCTTACCGTGACGCTATCTTTTCGACACCCCTTGACCGAGTTGCGCGGTTCTCTTTCGATGAAAAGGTGGTCGCGTGCTTTCCCGACATGATTCGTCGATCGGTACCCGGGTACGGACAAATCCTTGGCATGTTGAGCTTAATTGCCCAGCGCCACCTGCGCCATGGCGCCCATGTCTATGATTTGGGCTGCTCGCTGGGCGCTTCCGGCCTTGCGCTGGCAGGGGCGCTGGCGCCTGACGCCTTTCGCTACACGGGCGTTGACCTATCGCCCGCCATGGTCGCCCAGGCTCGGCAAACCTTTGCTGACGAGTGCCCAGCGTACGCTATGCAGGTCGAAGAAGCCGACATTCGTACCCTTGAGTATGCGCCTTCGGGCATGATCATTCTCAATTTTACCTTACAGTTTTTACCCGCCGCCGACCGCGATGCGCTACTGGCGCGGCTTTATGCAGCGCTGGAACCCGGCGGCGTGCTGATTCTCTCCGAGAAAACCGTCGACGCCGACGAGCGCGACAACGCCTGGCGGGTTGAACGCTACCACGACTTTAAGCGCGCCAATGGCTACAGCGATTTAGAGATTAGCCAGAAACGAACCGCCCTTGAGAATGTGCTGGTGCCGGATACCCTCGATGCACTTCATGGTCGTTTGAAACAAGCAGGCTTTCCACGTTCAATGACCTGGTTCCAGTACCTTAACTTTGCCTCGCTGATTGCGTTTAAGGAGGGTTAAAGGTGGCGCCACTACCCGACGATCATCGCGCAATTTATCAGGCGTTTTTAGATCAAGCCACGCTTGATGCCTCGCTAACGCCCTGGCTTGCCAAGCTACCCGAGCAACTAGCTCACGGGCTTGACCGTAACCGCCACGGCGATTTATCCGCCTGGGAAAAAGCCGTGGCCAAGCTTCCGGCGCTGCCCGCCGAGCGCCACGTGGAGTTAAACAACGACACCATCAGCGTTGATCTTGATCTCAGCGATAGCCAACAGCGCCAGTGTTTTAACCTGCTTCGAAAGCTCGCCCCGTGGCGTAAAGGCCCTTTTCAGCTCGGCGGCATACATATTGACACCGAGTGGCGCTCTGACTGGAAATGGCAGAGAGTGGCTCCCCACTTGGCGCCACTAAAATACCGCAAGGTGCTCGACGTGGGCGGTGGCAGCGGCTACCACGCTTGGCGGATGGCTGGGGCTGGGGCTGCTTTCGTATTAGTCATCGACCCTTCGCCGCGCTTCTACTGGCAGTTTCAGGCGGTACGCCACTTCGTCGGCGATGCCGATGACGGTAGAACGCAGTTCTTACCCGTGGGTATAGAAGATGTGCCGGAGAACCTGGGCTTTTTCGATACGGTATTTTCCATGGGCGTGCTCTACCATCGCCCTGCCCCATTGGAACATCTTCAGCAGCTAAAAGCCGCGTTAGTTCCGGGCGGCGAGCTGGTGCTGGAGACCCTGGTAGTCGAAGGCGACGAACAGACCGTATTTGTGCCCGGCGAACGTTATGCCGCCATGCCCAACGTCTACTTCCTGCCCTCTTCTCAAGCGCTCTGCCACTGGCTGGAGCGCTGCGGCTTTACCAACGTGCGTGTGGTTGACGAAGCCATTACCACGTTAGACGAACAGCGCTCAACCGAGTGGATGACCTACCAATCGTTGGCTGATTTTCTCGACCCAGAAGACCGCACCCGCACCATTGAAGGCTACCCGGCTCCAAGAAGGGCAGTAATTCTGGCTAATAAACCGGGGTAGGCTCTGTTTACTGTCCGATTCACCGCCGTAAAATCACCAGCCAGCGCCCAAGATTCATGACGCTGGCCAGCGAGGCGGCCACGTAGGTAAACGCGCAGGCGGTGAGTACGTGTCGGGCACCGGGCATATCGTAAGGCGGGACGTACTCTTTCAATAGCGGCAGCGCGCGGTTAAAGCTGGCATCGAACTCAACCGGCAGAGTCACTAGATGCACTAATGCCGCAGTGCCAAAGCTAATCACTGCCATGGCGATCACTATCGCCAGTCCACCCGGCAAGCGCGTTAGCAGAAATAGAAAAGGCGCGGCCATCATCAATAGTGCGCCGAGTTTTTCGGCTTTTTGGGCGACGCCGACTAAGCGGCTTCGGGCCAGTAGCGGTGCGTAGCCCTGGTGATGCTGAATGGCGTGTCCTACTTCATGGGCAGCCACCGTGACGGCCGTTAGCGAACGCCCATCGTAGTTATCCGGAGAAAGACGTACGCAGCGGGTTTCAGGGTCGTAATGGTCACCGAACTCGGTGCGCTCAACGCTGGCGCCCTCAATGCCATGTCGGCGCAGTAAATGATCGGCAAGCTCTGCACCCGTGCCCGGGTAATCGTCACGGCCGCGGGTATGGCGTTTAAGCACCCACTTGGCCCATACATTGGGGAGCACAAATATCGCCAGCGCAAAAATGATCAGCACAACAACCATGGCAGTCCCTATCTACAAACAACCGTCGTTAAACACACTTCTTTCGTAGCGTACTTTTACCATGGGGTCTGACTTGGCAACAGCGTTATGCGGGATCGTTGCGATGCTCTTCCACTTCGCGCTGTACTGCCGCTAAGCCGTGGGCAGAGATATCGCCCTGGGCATGGGCGTGTTCGGCAATTAGCACGCTATCCGCGGCGAGCACTAAATCACACTGGGTGCCGACTAACTCATCCCGTAACCGCTGGATGGCCTGCTCGCGCTTGGGGTTTTTATCCACTCGACGAATGTAAATCGCTTTAATCCGATCAGGGTAGGCTTTCACGATCTCAATATAAACTTCTGGATCGTGCTGACCGCTATCGCCAATGAGAATACACGGCATATCATTGTAAAGCGTCAACATGCGGTCGATCAGTTCACGCTTATGCTCTTCTGCGCGGCGCGGCCACGGACGGCGCAAAGAGATGCCCCATTCGCGTAAAAAAATAATCGGCCCAACGGGAATGCGGTTGATCTGAAAAAAGGTTTCCAACATTTCATATATCGCCCAAGGGCCACGGGATACATACAAAATGGGCCGCTCGGCGCGTTCACTAACGCCGCGATGTAAAGCTTGATAAAGTGGCGCAACACCAGGAAAGGCGGTGCGGCGATGAGGCTTTTTAACAAATAAGCGGTAAAGCATTTTGAGCTTTTCCGCCACCCCGGTAAACATAACGGTGTCATCAATATCACTGATGATCAGCAAATCCGCCTCTGACGGAGGTACGTAAACTTCTACGTGAGTACGTACCGGCGTCTGCCCCGAGCAGTGCACTAAAATATCGGCGCGGTGCCAGGAGACATCAATGGGCAGGGTGTGACTAATCGGTAAGTGGACGTCGAAATAGCCATCTCGATCCGTGCCGACGCAGAGCTTATTTTCGCCGATGTGAATTTCTACCTGCGCGTCGGCCAGCCCTCGGCGTAAAACGCGCCGTGCTACGTCCGCAGTATCACGTAGCATGCCATGGCGAGGGATGGCTCGGCCTAGTGCGGCTTGGCGAAACACCCTACCCATAACAAAAACTTCACGCTGGGAACCATAGCCGCGGTAAGGATGAACCACCATCCCGCCGCGGCTACTGTCTCCTTTGATGGGTTTGGCAATAACGTGGACAAGCCTTTTGACAAAGCTTGCCCACTGGCGCAATACGCTCATCAAGCGTGTTGACCGGAGTGACGCCCTTCCTGCAGCTCTTCGAGTAACTTGGCATTAAAGGCATCCAAGTCTTTCGGCGTCCGGCTGGTGACTAGTCCGCTGTCCACAACCACCGGCTCATCGACCCACTCGACGCCAGCATTACGTAAATCTTGCGCGACACTGGGTACCGAGGTCATGCGGCGGCCTTCAACCACGCCTGCATTAATTAAAATCCACGGCGCATGGCAGATAGCGGCGACAGGCTTACCTGCCTGGAAAAACCCTTTAACGAAACTCAAGGCATCGTCGTTGATGCGCAGTTCATCGGGGTTGAATAAACCACCCGGAAGTACCAAGGCGTGATAGTCAGACTCACTGGCATCAGCAAGGGCTTTATCGGCTTCATAGGTGTCGCCCCAGTCGGTTTCCGCCCAGGCGCGGATTCCTTTACCGTCGGGTGTCACTACGTGAACCTCGACACCCTCTTTCTGCAAGGCGGCGTGCGGTACGCTCAGCTCAGACTCTTCAAAACCATCTGCGGCTAAAATCGCAACACGTTTACCGTTCAGTGCTTGTTTCATCATGCTCTCCTTTTCGTGATGATTGGCGTTAGTAACGCCCCACTAGTGTGGCGTATATTGAATCAGGGTCAAGCTCTCCTGCTGACAGCGCAGGTCAAAGATTAGCGAATAGCGCGCTAGGCGTTATGCACAATCCTTCCTAGTTCAGCAATATCATAACCCCCCAGCTGTGTTGCCCTCTCGGCAAAACGCGCTTGCTGAGCAAACGCCAATAGTCGCTGTATTGAAGGTTCAAAATAGCTGCGCCGCTGCATAATTAAATCAAACGGTTCATCGCAAAGTGTCACGAAGCCGAGGTGCTGGCGATGGGCGGCAGCTTCAACCCCCAGCCCAACATCCGCCTCGCCCTGACCAATGCTAAGCGCCAAATCATCTTCACTTAAAGAGGCATGTGGTGCCCAGTTGACCGCAGAACTATCAATGCCTGCTTGCTGTAGCAAACAGTGCAGCAAGCGTGCTGCTCCAGCGTCAGGCTGGCGATGCGCCACGCGTACTCCAGGCCGTTTTAAATCATCCAGCCCGGTGATGCTCATCGGGTTGCCAGCGGGTAAAAGCAGACCTTGGCGTCGCTTTGCCCAGTGCACTATCAACAGATCACGCATGCCGCTTAAGCCAAGCGCGCTAGGCTCGTTATAGCGCTGAGTAGAAGCATCCAGCAGATGAATCCCCGCCAGCATCGCCTTGCCGTCAAGCAACCGTCGTACGCCGTCGCCACTGCCTTGGCAGAGCATTGCCAAATCAGAGCCGCTTTCCCGAATAGCCCACTCCAGCAGCGGATCCTGGCTACCGGCCGCTACTAGCGGCACTGATAAACGCTTCGCCTGATCGCCTTCTAAATGGTTCAGCACCCATAAATCGATCTGTTGGCGGGGAAACAGCAACTTTCCCGTGACCCGACTACAGGGGATCTGGCCTTGGCGTACCAAGTCATACACCTTGCGCTCTTTTAAGCGCAAATAGTCAGCGACTTCTGCGGTGGTCAGGTAAGCATGTGATTCAGACATCGCAAGGTAGCCTCACTGGATAAAATGCAAACCCCTTTCGGTATTTTACTGCATAAGACTGCATGAATTTCAGGACGCCGTGCATTAAGTCATTTTTCGTTACATCATGCCAACTCTCGGACAACAGTTTCCTACAACAGCTCTGCATACAAAAGTGAAACCGACGCTCAATGTTCACCAGTGACAACGCTTTTAGTACGGCTCTCACCCTGATACTGAGTATGGATAGCGCGCTCATCTCCATCGTGATGCTCTCGCTGCAGGTATCGCTGATGGCGGTATTGATTGCCAGTCTGATAGCCCTGCCTTTAGGCGCTGCTCTGGCGCTATGGCGCTTTCCTGGACGTAACGTCGTCATTGTCGCCCTTAATGCGCTCATGGGCTTGCCGCCAGTGGTCGCAGGGCTTTGTGTCTACCTACTGCTTTCGCGCGCAGGCCCACTGGGAGAATGGGGGCTGCTGTTTACGCCAACAGCGATGGTGATAGCCCAAGTGATTCTGGTAATGCCCATTATCGCTGCTCTTACCCGCCAGCAGGTTGAAGCGCTTCACGGTGAGTATGCCGAACAGTTGAACTCACTGGGGCTAACGCGCCTGCGCATGATCCCCACCCTGCTGTGGGACGCGCGCTTCGGGCTGTTAACAGTGATCCTGGCAGGCTTCGGCCGCGCCAGCGCCGAAGTAGGCGCGGTAATGATTGTGGGTGGGAACATCGACGGCGTCACCCGGGTGATGACCACCAGCATTGTGTTGGAAACCAGCAAGGGCAATCTGCCTATGGCACTTGGCTTAGGGATCATCCTGCTCGCCCTGGTTACCATGATTAACGCGATTGCCCACATGATCGGCGAAACGGCGAAAAGGCGGCTGGGATGAACGCTCATCATACGCCGCCCGTCGCCACCCTTGAGCTCGACAGCGTGAGCTTTATCCATCGCGGCCATACCCTGCTTAAACCGACTTCAATGCGCCTTGCAGGCTGCCAGCGAACGTTAATAATGGGGCCGAACGGTGCGGGCAAAAGCCTGTTAATGCGCCTAGCCCACGGCCTGATAACACCCACCAGCGGTTCGGTTCGCTGGCAAGGAGCTCAGCCTGCGCAAGCCATGGTTTTCCAACGCCCTGTACTGCTGCGCCGCTCTGCGCTGGATAATCTGACCTATGTGCTAGCCATTAACAAAGCGGCTCGACCAGAGCTGAAAGCATTACCTCGAAAAGCCCAGGCGATGAGTGCCCTTGAGAAGTTTGGCTTAGCACACCTAGCCAAACGGCCTGCGCGGGTGCTTTCCGGCGGCGAGCAGCAGCGTTTGGCGTTAGCACGGGCCTGGCTGCTCAACCCCCAAGTGCTGTTTTTAGACGAACCCACCTCGGCGCTCGACCCCGCGGCCATCAAGGCCGTTGAAGATGCCGTATTGGAGTTTCATCACAGCGGCACCCGTATCGTTATGACCACTCACGACTTGCACCAAGCACGCCGCTTAGCCAACGAAGTGGTGTTTCTGCATAACGGCGAATTGCTTGAACACACCCCTGCCCGCGACTTCTTTACCGCCCCCACCTCACCTGAGGCGGGGGCGTTTATTCGCGGCGAGTTGGTCTGGTAGCGCCAAAAGAAGTGAGCCCTAGGATTGAAGTAAAACGATTCATGAAAAGCGACCAAGGAGCAAAAATGAACAAAACTACCACCCTCATCACCGCAGGCACGCTAGGGCTGACTTTCAGCGCTACGCTGATGGCGGCCGATGACTACATTACCCTGGCCTCCACGACCTCTACCGAAAACTCAGGCCTGTTTGACGCCATCCTTCCCGCATTCAGCGAAGAGACCGGGATTGATGTGCGCGTGGTCGCTGTAGGCACCGGTCAAGCGTTCGAAATTGGCCGCCGTGGCGATGCGGATAGCCTGCTGGTTCACGATACCGCAGGTGAAGAAAAGTTTGTGGCCGATGGCTACGCCACAGAACGCTTGAATGTAATGTACAACGATTTTGTGATCGTTGGCCCGAGCGACGACCCTGCGGGCATCAGCGATAGCGACACCGTGATCGATGCCATGCAACGTATTGCCGAGAGCGAGTCTCCCTTCGCCTCACGCGGGGACGATAGCGGCACTAACCGCGCAGAATTGCGCTTGTGGGAAGATGCAGGAGTTACGCCACAGGGCGAGTGGTACCGCGAGCTGGGTAGTGGCATGGGCCCTACGTTGAATACCGCTGCAGGCATGAACGCCTATACGTTTACCGACCGCGCCACCTGGGTCGCCTTTGACAACCCACAAGACCTTACCTTGCTGTTTGAAGGCGATGAAGCGCTATTCAATCAGTATGGCAGCCTATTGCTTTCGGCAGAGCGTCACCCGCACTTGAAGCACGATCTTGCCGCCCAGTGGCACGAGTGGCTGGTTTCCGATAAAGGCCAGCAAGCGATTGCGGATTTTGAGGTGGATGGGCAGCAGCTGTTTTTCCCTAACGCTGAGTGATATTTGCCCCTTTAAACACAGCGGCACGCCTGGGAGGCGTGCCACTGTGTTTGGCATAATCGCGTTTTTATAACGCAATCTTAGCCTTTAAACAGTTCATCAAGGGAGTTGGCGGTCAGCATCTGGGTTCCCCACTCACCGAGCTGTTCGTCGGTTGCCGTTGCGAGTTGTGTGTCCACCCATGACGGCAAATCACCAAACTTGAACGCCAGCTGCATGCGAAGTAGCCCCGCGAAACCCTCTAGGCGCCCTTCTAGACGCTCTTTCTTTACTAGGTTCTCTAAGTTTTCTGCCAACATATCCTTATCCTCCACCAAACTGTTGAGCTGCCCCAGATTGACCTCAGCCCCAAGCCGTTGCAAGTGACGCTTGATCCAGCGGGTAACGATCCGGTCAATGCGCTCCTTGTTAGGATCCGCTTGAATGATAGCCACAATGCGATCCACCGCTTGTTGCAAGGCCTCCCAGCTTTCACCCGCATTCTCAACACTAAACACCCCACTGAGCGGCGTCCTTACTAGCCCTAACTGTTCATCAGTATAGCGCCCTTCATCAACTAGATAGTAGCGTAGTCGAGGCTGGTAAACCTGGAGAAAACCCGGCGGTTCTGGCGTTATCATGTCATAGATATCGGGTGGCGTTGTCCAGGACTTCGAGCCGTTATAGAGCACAATGTGCAAAATCGGTGGTAAGCCTTGACTAAATGTGGTGGCTTTTTGTTTAAGCAGATGATCGTAGAAGCAAGCAACGTAATGCATCAAACGAATCGGTATGGAGCGATCCACTGTGGACTGGAACTCCAGCAGAATATAAAGAAATACTTCCTGCGTCACACCTTCCCAAGTGACACTGACCGACCACACCACATCCTCGAACTTTTCCTCAAACAGCGGCGTAATGTAATTGCCGCTGTGGTTCTTCAACGTGGAGAAATCCATTAAGGCGGCAAGCTCGTCAGGCGCAAAGCCTTCAATCAGTTGCTGAACAAACTCCGGGTAGCTGAATAACTCTTTGTAGCCGGTATCGTGATGATTGATGCTCACGGATGCCTCTAATTAGCTGCGTTAGGCCATGAGGGGGCCTGGAGCGCCCCCTTAGCAAATCACAACGATTTTTAGCCTAACTGATTGCCCAGCAAACCACTGATATCTTTCGCTTCCCAGTGAGGGAAATGCTTACGCACCAGGGCATTCAAGTCACGCTCAAAGGCGGCCCAATCGGTGGTGTTTGAAGCATTGCCTGGGGCGCTTGCCGTGCCGCGGATCATGCCAGCGCCTACGGTCACGTTGGTCAACCGATCAATGATGATAAAGCTACCGGTGCCAGGGCTGGTGCGGTAATCATCCACTGGAATAGCAGCGGTCAGCTCCACGTCACAGCGGGCAATTGCATTAAGCCCAAGCGAGTGAGTCGCATGCTTCTCCAAGGTATTGACGTCGATCTGGTAGTCAATCGCGCTGACTTGGCCGGAAAGATCGCGGGTCGCCAGCTTGAAATCGTAGAGCTTACCCGGCGTTAACGCCTCTTCCTGCATCCAGACAATATCGGCTTTAAAGGTGTTGGAGAGCGGCAGCTCGCTATCTGCTGCCACCAGCCAGTCGCCACGGGAGATATCGATCTCATCTTCCAAGGTCACAGTAATAGCCTGACCGGGATAAGCCGCCTCAAGATCGCCATCAAAAGTGACAATTCGTGCAACGCGCGATGTTTTACCTGACGGGAGTGCCTTAACGGCTTGCCCAGGACGTAATACACCCGCAGCTAAGGTGCCGCAGTAACCGCGGAAGTCCAGGTTCGGGCGGTTCACGTACTGCACTGGCAAGCGCAAATCGCTGAGGTTCTGATCGCGGGTAATCTCGACACTCTCTAATAGCTCGATCAGCGTTTGCCCCTGGTAACCATCGCTAAAATACCAGGGCGTTTGTTCGCTGCGATTGACCACGTTGTCGCCATTCAGCGCCGACATCGGCACAAAGCGAATGTCCGGCGCCTGCAGATTGGTGGCAAAAGCGCGGTACTCATCGACTATCTCGTTAAACCGCTGCTCAGAGAAGCCCACCAGATCCATCTTATTGACCGCAATCACCAGGTGCTGAATACCCAGCAGGTCGGCAATAAAGCTATGGCGGCGAGTCTGGGTCTGCACGCCGTAGCGGGCATCTATCAGGATAATCGCCAAACTGGCGGTTGAAGCGCCCGTGGCCATGTTGCGGGTGTACTGCTCGTGCCCAGGCGTATCGGCGATAATAAACTTGCGCTTATCGGTAGAGAAAAAGCGGTACGCCACATCAATGGTAATGCCCTGCTCCCGCTCTGATTGCAGTCCATCCACCAGCAGCGCCAGATCAACGGTGTCACCGGTAGTACCACTGGTTTTAGAAGCCTGGGTGATCGCTGCCAGTTGATCTTCAAAGATCATTTTCGAGTCGTGAAGCAGACGGCCAATCAGCGTCGATTTGCCGTCGTCGACGCTGCCGCAGGTAATAAAACGCAGCAAGTCTTTGTTTTCGTGCTCGTGCAGGTACTGCTCGATATTATCGGCGATTAAATTAGACTGGTGAGACATCAGAAGTACCCCTCGCGCTTTTTCTTCTCCATCGAACCCACCTGATCGCGATCGATGGCGCGGCCACTGCGTTCACTGGTTCGGGTCAGCAGCATCTCTTGAATAATTTCCGGCAGCGTTGCCGCTTCGGATTCCACCGCGCCAGTTAGCGGGTAGCAGCCAAGCGTTCTAAACCGCACCGACTTCATTTCCGGCACTTCGCCAGGCGCTAACGGCATGCGGTCGTCATCGACCATAACTTGCATACCGTCGCGCTCGACTATGGGCCGCTTGGCCGAGTAGTAGAGCGGCACGATGGGAATCGACTCTAAGTAGATGTATTGCCAGATATCCAGCTCGGTCCAGTTAGAGAGCGGGAACACGCGGATCGATTCACCTTTATTGACCTTGGCGTTATATACGTTCCAAAGCTCAGGGCGCTGGTTTTTAGGATCCCAACGGTGATACTTATCACGGAACGAGTAGACGCGCTCTTTAGCCCGCGAGGCTTCTTCATCACGACGCGCGCCACCAAAGGCGGCATCAAATCCATGCTTATCCAGCGCCTGCTTGAGCGCCTGGGTTTTCATGATATCGGTGTATTTGGCGCTGCCGTGATCGAACGGGTTGATATTGGCTGCGCGCCCCTCTTCGTTGGTGTGCACGATCAGCTCCATACCCGCCTCTTCGGCCATGCGGTTGCGGAACTCGATCATTTCGCGAAACTTCCACGTGGTGTCCACGTGCATCAGCGGGAATGGCGGTGTGCCGGGGTAAAAAGCTTTGCGCGCCAAGTGCAGCATGACCGACGAATCTTTACCGATGGAGTACATCATCACCGGGTTGGCGAACTCGGCGGCGACTTCACGGATAATATGGATAGACTCGGCTTCTAATTGCTTGAGGTGGGTCAAGCGCGCGGCATCAGGGGCATTAAAAGCCTCCCCCTGCGTCGCTGAAGATGAAGAACGCGTCTCTGAAGACCGCTCTTTTGACGACAATGTAGACAATTGGGTCATGGCCCCTTACCTCACAAGAACAAGCTCGTCACACAAGCTAAAATCAGCGTACGTTATAAATAATTGTACGTTCGAATGTGAGTAGGGTAACGCCGAGCCAGTAATAACCCAAAAGAATTAATAACTATCTTTTTATTCCTAAAAAAACTATCCAGAAATGAGAGAGCAATACACTTCTATTCAATGCGCTCAATCCAGCTCTGCCACTCGCTTCCCTGGGCATCGCTATACCCTAAATCGATAACCCGATAGCCAGGGCGAGAAGCTTCATCAATGGCAAACTGCTCGGCACCGGGCAAAAACTGATCGGCCATCGCCGGGCAGCCATAAACATCAATGGTCGCCTCACCTATGCCTCTACCTGCGCCTAAAATATGATGCTCGGCGTAAGCCTGGTGCGCGTGACCAAATAGGATGATCTTAACCTGCGGGTGTTTACTTAAAAGTTGCCAAAATGCGTCGCGATCTTGTAGGCCAATAGCATCCATCCACACCGCGCCGACGTCCACCGGCGGGTGGTGCATGGCTATCAGCGTGGGTCGGTCGTCGTTCTCTAGCTGTTCAGCAAGCTTAGCTAGCCGCTCGCTTCCCAGTTCACCGTGGGGTTTGCCCTCCACCTGGGTATTGAGCAGCAGGATGCGCCACGAATCCAAGTCCACTTGATCGACCATTGGCCGCTCGGCCGCCATGAACTCGGGCTGATCGTGATTACCCGGCAGCCAGTACCAGGGGCAAGGCAACTGCTCCAGCGCCTGTACCGCCAAAGCGTAGGAAGTGGCTGACTCATCCTGGCTAATATCACCGGTAAACAGCACGATATCGGGCTTTTCAGTGACAACCGAACTCAGCACCTGCTGAAACTGCCGCCAGGGGATGCCTGCCCGGGAACGCGCGGCGGTATCTGCATAGAGGTGGGCATCGGTGATCTGTACTAAACGCATTAGGGCATCTCCGGCACGTCAATGGCGTGACCGTGGGCAAGGCCGTGAGCCAACCACTCGCCCAAAAAGCGATTGAGTTGAAGCTTCTCATCCGGCTGATGCATCCGGGCATTGGGGTAGCGATAGCGGCCACTAAAGTGGCGCTCGCGCTGAAAGTCGGTCACTTCCGCCATGCGCACATCGTGATATAGATGTACGCGCATACGCGGCCCTTCCAAAACGGTATCAAGTGGGCCGGTCTGAGAAACATTCACCATGGTGGTGTAAGGCGCCTGCTCTTGAATATACAGATGCAGATCACCGAAATGCTGTTTATCGCCGCGTAGGGCAATATCACGGCGCTGGCCGGCCTCCATATCGCCCACCAGGCGCACCAGACGTAAATAGTTGGCGCTGCACTCCCCTTGGAGCGATTTTAAATCGGTGACATAGGCCGTTCTCGCCATGTTCACTCCTCGTCGGTTTCACTTTGCGTCAGCGCGCGCTGAGAGGCAGCACGCAATGAGGCTCGCTGGCTATTAAGCCAATGTAGACCAATTAAACACATGGCGTTGTCGAGTCGCCCTTGCTCCAAGAGTTCCCAAGCGTTGGCAAAAGGCATGACGTGAACACGAATATCCTCATGCTCTTCATCTAGGCCATGAATCCCACCTAATCCATGGGTATCTACCAAACCACAAAATAGTGTCACTTGCTCGTTGCAGGCCCCAGGACTGGGGTAATAGGTGTGAAGTTTGGTCAGTTGGGCCACTTTACAACCCGCCTCTTCCCACGCCTCACGACGCGCCACATCTTCCAGCGATTCGTCTTTTTCGGTTAAACCGGCCACGAGCTCAAGCTTCCAGGGAGAAACCGCGTCATCAATGGCACCGGCACGAAACTGCTCGATGAGTACCAGTGAGTCGCGCTCGGGGTCGTAGAGCAGCACACCCACCGCATCAAAGCGATTATGCACTTCGCGACGCATGGGTTCGCTCCAGCCGCCTTCAAACAGCCGGTGACGAAGCTCTAAGGCTTCCAGGCGGAAAAAACCCTGGTGTAGCGTCTCCCGCTTAAGCAGCTCAACATCAGCACGCTTTAAGTCTGGAACGCTAAGCCCCGTGTTTTTAAAAGGAGAGCGCTGAAAAGGAAGATCGCGAACAGATGCGTTCTCGGAGTTGGACGCCATGAGGCACTCCCGGTGGTGATAATCGATCTATTATCAATGCTTGCCATCGGGAATGCCAATTCAGTGGTTGGATTACAACTGATTAAGCAGCTCCTCGGCATCGCGACGTAGCGCTTCATCGGAGGCTTGCCGGTTGTCTCGAGCGGTGCCGTTAACCGCTCGTTGGGCGTGCTCGCGAGCGGCCTGCTCATTGCCCTCTTCTTTCAAAAAGGCAGCGTAATAGTAGTTAACATCAATGCCATCTGGGCGGATCTCCAAGGCACGCTGGAACATGCGTTCAGCGGTATCGCTATCGCCAAAACCAATCAGTCCGCCGGGCACCCGGTCGTATAACGCACCGAGGGTTACATAGGCGGAACCATTCAGCCCTTGAGGGTCTATGGCCAAAGCCTCCTCTAACGCATCGCGCGCATCTTCCGCTGTGCCCAATGCCCCTAAGCCGCCACGCTCGCGGGCATAGGAAGCCAAAATGATGCCCTCCCAGACAAGTACGTCAGCTTCATCGCGGTGCTGCTCGGCCAACTGCTCCGCTTCACCTGCCAACGCCTTTAACGTGCTCTCCCGCTCGTTGGCGGGCATCTCAGTCACGGTATGCTCCCATCTGTTTTTAAGCGAGAAAAGCTCGCCTTCAAAGGCAGAAGCGGTTAGCGGAGACAGCATCAACGCGCTGCCAATAGCGGCGGCGATTAATGAGCGCGGTAAAAACATACGTGGAAAAGAGTGAGTTCGCATACATGCTCCTAACATTATTGTTGTCCTGCTCAGACCCACCAATGACGGGCCTCTAGCCCAATATAGCAAAAAATGTAACGAACGTTTGAATGATTTACCAGTAGTATGCTGCTTGGTTGCTTCGCGCAATTAACGTAAGGTGGGTAGCTCGAAACACGATGGGGAATAGGTAATGAAAGGCCGCAACATGACCCGCTGGCGCGATCCAGCCAAAGATCCGCGTCAAGCCCCTAAGAGCAACCTGATTACCCCAGAGGGGGCGGCCCGCTTGCGCGCTATTTTGGATCACCTTTCGCGGGTTAAACGCCCCGCTATTTCAGCGAAGGTCGGCGAAGCGGCCGCCCAGGGTGACCGCAGTGAAAATGCCGATTACACCTATAATAAAAAAGAGCTGAACCGCGTCATCGCCCGAATCACCTACCTGACGAAACGTCTGGACGAACTGCAAATCGTAGACCGCCTACCAGCCGATACCAGCAAAGTGTTTTTCGGCGCGTACGTAAGCCTGGAGGATGAAAACGGCGGAGAGGTGCATCTCAGGATCGTTGGCCACGATGAAATCGACACCAAAAAGCGCTGGATTAGCATCGATGCGCCCATGGCCAAAGCACTGCTCAGTAAACAGGTGGGCGATGAAGCAAAGGTGCTCACCCCTAACGGTGATACGTTTTATACCATCACCGCCATCGATTACACCGCCTAGCCGCTGCTCCTTTATCGCCCAATCTTGTAGAGGCTAATCTTGTAAGGAATAGTCCACCGTGGTGACGACGCGAACACGTTTGGTTTGCGGCGTGTAGCTGTCTAAGTCCTCAATGGAAAAATAGCCCTGAGTCGCCTGACGAATCTGGCCCACCTGACTACCGGAATCTTCGGCAAACTGCTGTGCAGCGTTGCGCGCATCAGCAGTGGCCGCCGCGATCATGTCAGGCTTGATCGCATCAAGACCGGTAAACAGAAACTCCGTACGGTATTCGTAGCTGGGCGAGAGCAGGACGCCCTCACGCACCAATGAAGTCGCACTGGGGATCGCCTCGATCACACCCTCAACATCAGGGGAGCGCAGCAGCAGCGTTGCTTCGGCGCGGTAGCGCTCATCAGGGCGCTGACCACCGTACTGATTGCTAAATTGGTCGGTAATCCGCGGCGGAGTGGAGCTAACATGCTCCGATGCAAACCCTTGTGCCTCCAGAAAATCGCGAATCGCCTGCTCGTCGCTAGACAACTGCTGCTCAAGGTCACTCAAGCTATTGGCGCTGACACTGTAATTGAACGGCCATAGCACCAAATCCGCCGGCACTTCGCGCTCGGCTAAGCCGCGCACTGTCACGCTTCGTGACGACTGCTGCCATACTTCCGCGGCGCCCTTGATATTGCTGCCGCTCCATACCAACCCCAGCGCCAGCAGCCCGCCCAGCAAAACGGCACTTCCCAATACCGCCGTATTTCGGATATTTCCCGCCATTTCCGCTACTCCTACCCACTACCGTTAAATTAACGACTACTTATTTGCATCATAGCCCTTAAAGGTAGGGTCGTCGGCGGCTGATTGTGGCAAGTTTGAGGAAATATCTATGCGTTAGCTCTAACGCCCTGACTTAATCGCACCGTAAACCTTGAAGCGGCGATTATCCGCCAGGGTCTGAAAATCCTGAAACGCCCGCTGCAAGTGGTCTGGGTAGGGCAAAAAGCCATTTGCCACCAGGATTAACCGCCCGCCTGCATTGAGATGCTCTGGCGCCGCGCTGATCAAACGCTGGCTGGGGCCATAGCTGATATCACGCTCTTTATGGAAAGGCGGGTTGCTAACAATCCAGTCAAACTGTTCACCCTCAAGCGCGCTGAACACATCACTGCAAAGCACCCGCCCCTCTAGTCCGTTCGCCGCCAAGGTGCGCTGACACGCCTCCACCGCAAAGGCGCTAACGTCCACAGCGGTCACATGGTGGCCACGCTGAGCCAACCAGGCGCTAACAATCCCGTCGCCACACCCCATGTCCAGCACTTTGAGCGGTTTTCTCGGCAAGCTATTCTCAATGCTCTCCAACAGCAACAGCGTGCCTTCGTCAACTTTGCCATGGCCAAATACGCCCGGGTGGCTGATCAGGGTCAGCCCTAATGTCTCGAATTGCTGCCAAGCACTATCACTGGCTGCTTCTAGAGCAACGGTATGGGTGGCGAACAGCGAACAGCGGCGGGCGTTGTCGCGCTTGTGCCAGAGCATGCCCAATTCATCTAGTATCTTAGGAACGCGCTTGATGCCCCCTTGGTGCTCACCCACAATCTCCAATGGCGTCCCTTCAGGTAGCTGCTCACATAGCCACTTGAGCCACCAAATACCTAGTTGGTGCGCCTTCGGCCAAAACAGGATCACTTCTTTACCGAATGGCTCGCCCGCCGCCAAGTCAAAAGGCGTTCGGGCCTGCTTGCCTTTCGCCTGCCACTCACGCAGTACGTCAAAATCGCCACTGACCACACCCGACGATTGATCAATAAGCCAGCTATCGATTGGCGGGCCAATGGCCCACAGCGCAGCATAGTTATCTTTTTGGCGCTCTAACAGCTGGCATGCTGGGGACTGGGCACTCATTCAACGATCTCCGGTTTAATTAATGTATAAAGCAGGTAGCGGCCCAGGCGCCAGTGGGGGTCATGGCGACAGTACTGTTTCTCCAGTGCCAGCAGCGTTTCCGTTTCTGCGGGTGTGGCAGGAGGTTGGCGCAAGTAATCTTGAAAGACGCGAATACCCGCGACTGCGTCTATCAGTAAGCCGTTATCCGCACTCCACTGCTCAATCTCGGCGTGACTAACGGGCGAAATAGGCGTCAATCGTTGGCGTTTGCCCTTCCCCGCTAAGCGGTCGCTCAACGCCTTCTCAAGATTGCCTTTGACCGCGTTGGAAAAGCGCAGTGCATCGCGATTAAACACCATCAAGCTAAGCTGGCCGCCAGGTGCCAATAAATCGCTCAATGTGGACAGCGCTGCTTGCGGGTCACCTAACCACTCCAACACTGCATGGCAGGTAATCAGCGGCCATGGGCCAGGAGCCTGTTCTGTTAACCGTTGCAGGGGCGCCTGCAGATACGTAATGGCCTCTTCCGGTAACGTCTTAGCGTCCCGGTGCCAAGTTTTGGCGTAGTTCAACATGTCCGCAGAGGGCTCCGTCATCGTGACATCGTGCTTGCGTTCAGCAAACCATGCCGCCTGCTGGCCCAGGCCGCCACCAACGTCCAGCACACGCTGCCCCTCTAGATTCAGCATTTCCGGCAACAGGTAGTTGAGCATAGCGAGACGCAGCTCGCCACGGGGCGCCTGGTAGAGCGAACGGGAGAACTTATCTGCCAGACCATCGAAATAGCGATCGCCAGCCTGGGTCAATTGATAGCTGCTCGGTTGAGCATGGATTGATGTGGGGTTTGAGGGCATGCCGCGGGCACCACTGTATAAGGAATCGGGCAGTTTACCTGATTATTCCCACCCGACCGAATAACCGCCCAGACTGCATCAAACATAAACAAAAGTTATCAAATCATTACAATTGACACTTAAAATAAATATAAATAGGTTTGCAAATAGGAGTGAAATAATAGCTAATCGACACAGGAAAAATCTCCTATCATGGTAGGAGTGACAAGCAATTAAACCATATAGCAGTCACCACCAAGTCGCTATAAATTATAACAAAATAAATACGGTGGGTTTTATATGATTATCGATACGGCGAAGCAAAACACCACTGGGCAAATAATACGATCTTTGCTCAAAAAAGAGCATACTATTTCTATTTTTTCAAAAGAAGCGGCTTACGCCATAGAGGCGAAGGCCATTAAGATAGAGCTGGACAGCGGTAAAATAACGTTAGCCATACACTACACAGGCAGCTCGCTTTCTCCTTATTTACAAAACGACACCATTTGCTTTGACATAGAAGCTTCCCACCCTACGCCGGGTATAGAAGAAGAAATTTATAATATTGAACAAGTGCCGGCGCACGTCATTAAAATAGATACCTGCACTTACCATTTAGAGTGCCAGCTTCCCGGCTCTATTTTCTCCTCCGATAATCGGAGAGCTTTACGTGTGCCCTTTATTCTGGGTATGCACGCACGTGTGCACTTGGAAGTATTTGCTCATGAGCTCAACGTGGAAGGCAAAGTGCGTAACCTTTCAGTAGGTGGCTGCATGGTGTATGTCAGGCTGGAAGATAGCATGGCTCTGAGCGTTAATCAGGCGCTGCCGGAGGTAACACTCGAGTTTCCAAACGGGGAAACATTCAACACCCAAGGACGCATTTGTCATATGCGGCCTTTTGGAAGCCATGACTATGCGGCTATCGGTATTGAATTTATTAATATGTCAGCCACGATGACCGAGACTCTTTTCCATTATGTATCGGAAGCTGAGTTCGAAGCAGCTTTTCGCTCAGGTATACAGGATAGCTCCTCTCGAGCTAAGTCACGGCTTTTCATAGCAGATGCGAAAGAGAAAAAAATGCAGCAAAAAGAAGAGCGCGATCAAACTAAAAATACCCAACGATCTCCACTGCTACGCGGTGTCCTTGAAGTCGCTCACCAGCTACAAGTTATGTTAATGTTTACTAAAAACAAGGATGTATTTCCGGAAGAGAGCCTCTATGAGTGTGTCGACAGCCTTCTTTATATGGTCACTCAAGACCGAAGAGGGCTTCAGTATGCGCTAGCTTTTCTGCATGATGAACCTGAGTGGGTTCGCCATGCTATACAGGTGAGCAGCCAGCTAGCGATGATCCTGATCAGTCGTGACCCATACGCGTCACAAACACGGGAAACAGTGGCGGGCGCCCTACTACACACCATGGGTAAACCACTGCTGATTAGCGAACAGCTCCCCTCACTTAAAATTCGCATGTCTCCATCGCAAGCCGAGCTACTCAAAGAACATGTAGTCGCACTGAATAACAGGCTAACGGCACTGGGCTGGGTCGCCAGCCCAGCCTGCCATGACATTATCCTCAATGCCAATGAACGGCTCGATGGCAGCGGCTACCCAGCAGGAAAGCAGGCTTCCAAGTTATCCGAAAGCGTTCGTCTAATCAGTGTTATTAAAATAATTAATAAATTAACCCATGAGCGAAACGGACAGCACCCGCGGCAACCTCTTGATGCCTACCGCTGGGTTAATAACTGCCCGGCTATTTATGAAAAGTCTTTGCTCGTAGAGTATATCCAACACTTTGGCTTATACCCTATCGGCAGCTTGGCAAAATTCTCAAACGGTTTTTTAGCATGGATAATGGATGTAGACGCAAAGGGAATGCCGTGTAAAGTTAATGTCATTAAAAACCTCTCCTTTAGAGACACCTCAATTGACACAGTTCTTGAAAATAGTGACTTTACTCAAATTGGACGCCTTGAGGGCACGGTAAATCCGACCGACTACAATATTCACATGGTCAATCACCCTTAGCGGCTCGCACGCCGTTGCTTTTGGCCTAGCAAGCATCCAAAATTGAGCTGCCTTCATTCCGTTAATCACAATGTAGCGGAAGACACTATAACGAAAAGCACTCTTTATTTAAGCACTCTACTTTAAGCACACTATGCCACCTACACCGCGCCGTTCCACCATTCTTGAAGTAGCCCGCCTCGCGGGTGCCTCTAAAACCAGCGTATCCCGCTATTTTGGCGAAGAGCGTGATCGGCTCTCGCCCTCACTTCAGGCGCGCATCGCCCATGCGGCAGGCACTCTTGGCTACCAGCCAAATCAAATGGCACGTGGGCTAAAAGGTGGGCGCTCTAAATTGCTAGGCATGCTGGTCGCCGATATCCGTAATCCATTTTCAGTGGCCATCACTCACGGCGTCGAGCAAGCGTGCCGCCAATATGGCTACTCGCTGGTGGTGTGCAATACCGACAATGATCCGGAACAGGAGCGCCAGCATTTAGACCTACTTGGCGCCTATCAAGTAGAAGGTCTTGTGGTGAATGCCTCCGGCAGCCCAGAACGCCAACTGCACACCTTTATCAACCTGGGAACTCCCATCGTGCTGCTAGACCGCGAAGTCGACCATGTGGAAGCAGAAGTGGTCGGGCTCGATAATCACCTGGCGATTGATATGGCGCTCGAACACTTAGCCGATCAAGGCTACCAGGCCGTGCTGTATGTCAGCGAAGCTCCAGAGCAGTCAAGCACGCGACAAAAACGCTTGACCCGCTTTAACCACACCGCCGAGCAGCATGGGCTGAATTACGCAACCTCACTGCTTGCTACTGCAGATGACACTGTAACGCTTGGGGCGCTAAGCGACTTTTTAGCCGCTAATCAGCAACACGCCTGTGCCGTTTTATGTGGCAACGGCAATGCCACCCTCGTAGTGACCCGACTGTTTCAGCAGCTTGGTTTATCGCTTGGCAAGGTAGGCTTGATGGGGATTGATGAACTCGACTGGTGCGCTTTAGTCCCTCCCGGCATTACTACACTTGCCCAACCCACCGATGCAATGGGCAGAACGGCTGTCCAATGCTTGATGCACCGCATTGCGCCGCACATATTGTCAATGCCGTCCGAGATAAGTTTTGCGCCGACCTTAATTGCACGCGGCTCTACCCAACGCTAATTTTTTTAAGGCAGTGCTAAAAAATTAGCGCAAAAATGGTATCGTTCCCATTGGATGATAATAAACAACTCAAAGAGATTATTGACCATGCCTCACTCCTTCATTAGTCCGCCAGCCATTCTCACCTTCGGCGAAGCCATGGCCATGTTTGTGGCTGATACACCGGGCGAATTATCCGGCATTGAACGTTTCCACCGCCGTTTGGCCGGTGCTGATAACAACGTCGCTATCGGCCTCTCCAGGCTGGGTTTTCACGTCGGCTGGTTAAGCCGAGTGGGCACCGATAGTTTTGGAGGTTTTATTCAGGCGGCTTTAAAAGCGGAAGGTATCGATGACCGCTATATTCACGCCGATGCACAGCACCCCACCGGGCTGCTCTTTAAAGAGCGCGCCCAGGACGGCGCCGACCCGCGAGTCGAATATTTCAGACGCGGCAGTGCCGCCAGCCATCTCACTATTGACGACGCTCGAAATGTCGACTTTCAGGCGCTGAACCACCTTCACGCGACGGGCATTACCCCGGCGTTATCTGAAAGCGCCCGCCAGCTTAGCCATCATTTGATGGAACAGGCCCGCGCCCATGGCGCTACTATTTCCTTTGACCCCAATTTGCGGCCGTCACTTTGGCCCAGCGAAAACGTAATGCGGTCGACCCTCAATGAACTCGCCGGCCGCGCCGATTGGGTGTTGCCTGGGCTTTCAGAGGGCCAGCTTCTCACCGGACAGAAGACGCCTTACGACATAGCAGGCTACTATCTGGATCAAGGTGCCTCGGCGGTGATCATCAAGCTGGGGCCGGAAGGCAGCTATTACCGGGGCAACCTGGATGGACAAGAAGAGAGCTTTACCGTAGACGGCTGCCCTGTCGCTGAGGTGGTGGACACCGTCGGTGCAGGCGATGGCTTCGCCGTCGGCGTGATTAGCGCCCTGCTTGACGGAAGAACTGCGCGCCAAGCAGCCCAACGCGGCAACCTCATTGGCGCCCAAGCCATCCAGGTAGTGGGCGATATGGAAGGCCTACCGAATCGCGAACACCTACAAGCGCTTGAAGCCGAGCTCTACCCAGCCTGATGCACCTAGCCTTGCTTTTATTAGCAGGAGTTTAATGACAGGCTTTTCATAACAGGATTTTCAGCAAGGGGATAACAATGCAAAAACGTTTAGTGGTTCAAGGACGACTCAGTGACGCTCAACTGGCTGAGCTTAGCGATTTGTTTGCGGTGGATGTGCTGCCGAAAACCACCGCGCTGGATGCCCCTGAAAATCGTGCTCTATTAGCGGAGGTGCACGGCATTATCGGTTCTGGCTTGGCGATCACTCCTCAGTTGCTGGACGCAGCACCCAACTTGGAAGTCATCGCGACCGTCTCTGTTGGCTATGACAACATCCCCGTTGATGAACTGACCAAGCGCGGCATTATGCTGTGCAATACGCCTGATGTGCTGACCGAAACCACCGCCGACACCGGTTTTGCACTGATAATGGCCACCGCGCGTCGGGTAGTTGAATTAGCCGAGTGGGTCAAAGCGGACAAATGGCAAGCCAGCATCGGCCCCGCACTGTTTGGCAGCGATGTACATGGCAAAACTTTGGGCATGGTGGGGTTTGGACGCATTGGCCAAGCCGTTGCCAGGCGTGGTGCTCTAGGGTTTGGCATGCAGGTGCTCTACTCTAACGCTTCACCCAAGCCCGATTTAGAGAGTGAACTTGGCGCGCAGCGCCGCGAACTCAACGAGCTGTTGGCCGAGGCCGATTTCGTCTGTGTCACTGTGCCGCTTACCGCCGAGACCGAGCATTTGATCGGTGCCCAAGAGTTCGCGCTGATGAAGCCTTCCAGCATTTTTATCAATATTGCCCGCGGTAAAGTGGTCGATGAAAGCGCATTGATCCAGGCGCTGGAAAAGGGCGTTATTCAAGCGGCGGGGGTAGATGTATTTGCCCAGGAGCCGCTAGCCGCTTCATCACCACTACCGAAAATGAGCAATGTGGTCGCCCTGCCGCATATCGGGTCTGCCACCCATGAAACCCGCGACGCCATGGCCCAGCGAGCAGTGGATAATATTCGTCTAGCACTCCAGGGCGAGCGACCTATCAGCTTAGTCAACGAGGAAACCTATCAATGAAGCCTGCCACACCCCTGTGCTTACTTTTCGATTGTGATGGCACCTTGGTGGATAGCGAAATACTGCTTGCCGAGGTAATGGGGGATATTCTTCCCGAGTTCGGCTTACCCTTTTCAGCACGTCAGTATATGGATGAATTTCGCGGGGTGCGTTTCCAGACGATCGTGCAAACCCTGGAAAAGCGTTTTCAAACATTAGCAGAAGATACCTTTCCCCAGCTTGAGGCAGGTATGCGAGCGCGTATGGAAGCCCGTATGCGTGACGAGCTGGTGGCGATTCCTGGTATGGTCGCCGCGTTGGAACAGTTAAGCAGCCACCCCAAGGCCGTGGTCTCAAATGGCCCCGAGCGAAAAATTCGCTGTGCGCTGGAAAGCACCGAACTAGGCCATCACTTTGCTGACAAGCTCTTTAGCGCCTATACCCTCAATGTCTGGAAACCCGACCCCGAGCTGTACCGTAAAGCCGCCGCCGCTATGGGCCATGCTCCTCAGCAGTGCGTAGTGATCGATGATGCGGCAGTAGGTGTGGAAGCTGGCTTGGCGGCGGGCATGCACGTGATTCACCTCAACCACTTCCCTAATGAAGAGCTCACCCCCGAAGGGGCGATTGGTATCCACCATGCCAGCGAGCTTCCCGCCGCCATTGCACGCCTACACTTCTGATCGCGGTTGCTTGGTTAACTAATTAACCGCCGCTAATCAACTCTCCAACGCCCGCTCTCGACAGGCATGTTTTCCGTGCCTGCCGACGATACCGCCTGTGCGCTTATAACCCCCTCTCTCTGTACCGAAAATACGCATCGCGACCAATGTCGCATAGCCCAAGCATTGACCTATGCAGGAATGACGTTAAGCTTGGCCTTACATCAAATATAAAAACAAATTTTATATTTGAGAAAAACCATCGCATCACAAACATCGCATCGCAACAAAAACATCACAATAAAACGGAGAACCTTCCATGCGCCTAACCCACTTAATGATGGCCAGCCTCGCTATTGGCTTCACCACGTCGCTCCAAGCTGCCGATTTCACCTTCAAGTACGCTCATTCGCAAACCGATGAGGCGCCGCGTTCTGAGTCCATGCGCTACTTCAAAGAAGCGCTTGAAGAGCGCAGTGATGGGCGTATCGCCGTAGAACTCTATTTCAATGGCACCCTGGGGAAGGAGGAGGACGTACTTCAGCAAGTCCAAATGGGGCTTATTCAGGGCTATCGCGGTGGCTTGTTTGCCCAAGCTAACCCCGCCTACCTGATCTATACCATGCCGTTCCTGTTCACCACGCCGGAGCAGGCTATTGACGTGATGGAGGGCGAGCTTGGTCAGTCCATTAATGAAGGCGCACGAGAAAGCCAGCTGCATATACCGGTAACCGGCGTTGCAGGTGGCATGCGCCAGTTAACCAATAACGTTCGCGCCGTAAATCAAGTTGATGACCTCCGTGGCTTGAAGATTCGCACCCCGCCACTGGCCCCCACGCTGCGGGCATTTGAAGCGTTGGGAGCCTCCCCCCAGCAAGTGCCTTACACCGAGACCTATATGGCGCTACGCACAGGCGTGGTCGATGGGCAAGAAAACCCGCCCTCCAATATCGCCGATATGAAATTCCATGAAGCTCAGGAGTACATGTCATTACTGAACTGGCAAATCCATCCTGACCCCTTCTTTATTAGCGCCCAGTGGTACGACCAGCTACCTGAAGAGCTGCAGATGATCGTCGACGACGTCGCTCAGGAGACGATGACGCGCTCCAACGAAATTTGGCTAGCCTCCGAAGCCAACTACCTCGAAACCCTTGGCGAGCACATGAGCATTAATGACATCACTGACGAACACCGCCAAGGCTTCGTAGATGCCGTCGTTCCTGTCTGGGAGCACTTTGTTGAGCGTGGTGACTTTAGCCAGGAGCAGTTAGAGCAAGTGCTCGCCCTGACCGATCAAGCCGAGGTACTGGAGTAATGAATCCACCTCCACTGGCGCAGCCGATGGCGGAAGATACCGCCTTAATGCGGGTAATGCGCCGCTTCGCTAGCCTGCTGGAAAATCTGATCGCCGCATTAATTGCGGCGGTTTTCCTGCTCTGCTTGGCACTGGTGATATTACGCTACGTATTCAGCATTGGCTTTGCCGGTGCTGAAGAAGTGATGCGCTTTCTATTTGTGTATTCCACCGCATTGGGGGCATCGGTCGCCATTTTGCGGGGCGAGCATATCCGTATCAGCGTGCTTGTGGATGCACTGCCTACGGCAATAGCCGTCTGGCTGAACCGCTTACGCCACTGTCTCGTGATGCTATTCAATGGCTATTTGGCATGGCTCAGCATCAGCTGGATTGGGCAAGTCGGTCGTTTCCGCTCCGCCGTGCTGGATGTGCCTAATTGGGTAGTGCAAATCAGTGTTCCCATTGGCGCGCTACTGGTCATTCTATTTTCCTTGGCGGTGCTAGTAGGTGGAGAGCGCCCCTCCGCTCAACGAGAAGACGCGCAGGAGGGCCAGGCATGATTTTACTGCTTGTTAGCCTGATGGTGCTGCTGTTGATTGGAGTGCCCATCGCCTATTCCCTAGGGCTTTCGGGGTTGGTCTACTTTTTGATCATGCAGCCAGGCTTGATTGGCGTACTGCCCCAGCGAGTACTGTCCGGTATGGATCTGTACACCATGATTGCCCTACCGCTGTTCATTTTGATGGGGCTGGTGATGAACGCCTCAGGCATTACCGCGCGCTTGATCGACTTCTGTTTGATGTTGGTAGGCCGTTTTCCAGGAGGGTTGGGGCACGTCAATATCTCGACCTCGATGATCTTTGGCGGCATATCGGGCTCTTCTGTGTCTGATACAGCCTCGGTGGGTTCCGCCATGATTCCGGAGATGGCACGCAAGGGATACAGCGTCGAAACCGCCAGTGGCATTACCGTGGCCTCTTCCACCATGGGCATGATCATTCCTCCCAGTGTGCCCATGGTGATCTACGCCGTTACCGCGCAGCAGTCTATCGGCACCATGTTTATGGCGAGCCTTGTGCCCGGTCTACTCATTGGCCTGCTGATGATGGGCATCATTGCGCTAATGGCCGGTCGTCAAGGCTACCCCCGTGCCCACGCAGGATTAAATCCGCAACAGCGCCGCCAGGTGATTCAGCGTGCGGTACTCGCGCTATTAATTCCTCTGTTTGTAGTGGGTGCGGTGGTCGGCGGTGTCGCTACAGCCACTGAGTCCGCCGCGTTAGGCGTGGGCTATGCGCTGTTTCTAGCATTGGTGGTATTTAAAAGCCTCAAACTGCGTGAACTGCCCGCACTGTTTCGCTCTGCCGTAATGACCAGTGCCACGGTGATGATCATTATTGCCATGAGCCAGCTGTACGTGTGGATTCTCTCGATGGAGCAGATTCCCCAGCTGTTGGCAGGCTTTTTAGGCGGGCTGGATCTTACCCCGATATTGCTCCTGCTGGTGATTGCAGCTGCCGTGCTACTGATCGGCACCTTTATTGATGTAACCCCCGCGATCTTGCTGATTACCCCAGTGGTGCTGCCGGTGCTAGCCCTGGCCAATATTTCACCCGTGCAGTTTGGTGTCCTGTTGATCAGCGGCTTGGCGATTGGCTTAGTCACGCCGCCGGTGGGCATGTGCCTGAACGTCTGCTCCTCCATCACCGGCCTGTCGATTGGGCGTATTTTCCGCGGCGCCCTGCCGTTCCTGCTCGCTAACCTCCTGGTGATGCTGCTGGTCATTGCCTTTCCAGCTATCACCCTGTGGCCGCTCACGCTGTTCTCGTGAGCCCATTGACTTTTACCATTAAAGGAAACTCATATGGATATTCGCCAAGCGCTTCATAGCGATCATTTTAAAACCCTCGATACCCAGGGCCTGCGTGACAAAATGCTGGTCACCAAAATTATGGTGCCAGGCCAACTATCGCTCACCTACAGCCACGTTGACCGCATTATTGTTGGTGGCGCGGTACCCACTGATTCGCCGCTTACCCTGAGCGGTGGCAAAGAGCTTGGCGTTGACTATTTTCTTGAGCGGCGGGAAATGGGCGTTATTAACATTGGCGCGCCCGGGCGCATTACTGTCGACGGTGAAACGGTCGAGCTAGGCACCCATCACGGCCTGTATATTCCCAAAGAGAGCCGTGAGGTCAGCTTTGAGAGCCTCGATGCGACCAAGCCTGCGCGCTTTTATATCAACTCAACGCCAGCCCATGTACGTTACCAGCTTCGCCATATCCGCCCGGAAGATGCCTCGCCCACCACCCTTGGTGACCCTGAAACCGGCAATGTGCGTACCATCAATAAGTACCTGCATACCGATGTACTGGATACCTGCCAGCTCTCCATGGGGCTTACCCAGTTAGAGCCCGGTAGTATGTGGAACACCATGCCCTGTCATACCCACGAACGGCGCATGGAAGTGTACTTCTACTTTGACCTGAGTGAAGACGATGTGGTGTTCCACCTGTGTGGCGAACCCCAAGAGACCCGGCATATCGTGGTTGCCAACGAACAAGCTGTGATTCACCCCAGCTGGTCGATTCACTGTGGCTTTGGCACTCGCCGCTACACCTTTATTTGGGGTATGTGCGGTGAAAACCTGACCTACGATGATATGGACTTTATCGCTTCTAAAGAGCTGCGCTAAACCACTACCCAGGGAGAGTGACCAATGAAGCTATTTTCGCTGAACGGCCAAGTTGCCATGGTGACGGGTTGCAACAAAGGGCTGGGCCAGGGAATTGCCATTGCACTGGCACAGGCGGGTGCCGATATCGTGGGGGTCAACCGAAGCGCTGCTGATGACACCCGCCAGCAGGTGGAGGCTCTAGGGCGCCAGTTTTACGACATTACGGCGGAGCTGGGCAGCCAAGCGCCTGGCGAGATTGTCTCACAGGCGATCGCGAAAGCGGGCAAGGTGGATATTCTGGTCAACAATGCCGGGATTATTCGTCGGGCGGCAGCCGTGGAATTTTCAGAGCAAGATTGGGATGACGTCATTGACGTTAATTTGAAAGCCGCTTTCTTTCTCGCGCAGCAGGTTGCCAAACACCTTATCGAGCGCAAAGCGCCGGGCAAGATCGTCAATATCGCTTCATTACTGTCGTTTCAAGGCGGCATTCGAGTGCCCTCCTACACCGCCAGCAAAAGCGGTATTCTCGGTTTAACGCGCCTGCTCGCCAATGAGTGGGCGGGCCATGACATCAACGTTAATGGCATCGCCCCTGGCTATATGGCCACCGACAACACCCAAGCATTGCGCAACGATCCTCAGCGACATGCTGAAATTCTTGGCCGAATCCCCGCCGGACGCTGGGGCACGCCAGAAGACTTAGCCGGCGCTGTGATATTCTTATGCTCCGATGCCGCACGCTACGTGCACGGGCATACCCTGGCGGTAGACGGTGGCTGGCTGGCACGCTAAACAAGCATTTTGGTTAACGCCACGATCAACGAGCGATAGGCAATCACGTAAGGGAGCTTAAATGAAGGAGAAGGCTGAAACGCAGTACCACGCCCCTGCCTTAGAGAAAGGGTTGGATATTTTGGAGCTGCTTGCCCAATCTCCCCAGCCGCTAAGCACCCAAGCGATTGCCGAGCAGATCGGCCGTAAAACCAATGAGATGTACCGCATGCTGATGGTGCTGCGGGATCGTGGCTACGTCAGCATGGATGATAGCGGTAGCCGCTATCAGCTAACGCTAAAGATGTTTGAGATGGCCCACCGCTTCCCGCCCACCAAGCGGTTAGTACAGGCCGCGCTACCGCGCATGGAAGAGCTGTGCCATGAAATCTCCCAGTCGTGTCACCTTAGCGTTGCCCGTCCTGGTCATCTATTGGTAGTGGCTCAGTACGAAAACCCCGACAAGATGGGCTTTGGGCTGCGCCTGGGGGCCAAAATCGATATATGCGGTTCCGGTTCAGGGGCCGTCATGCTGGCCTTTTTGGATGAGCAACGCCGTGAGCGCATTCTCGCTGCCAGCGATGCAACCCAACAAGAGGTTGACCGAACGCGGGCCCTATTTAATCCGATTCGCCAGCGTGGCTACCACGTGGGGCCAAGCCCTCAAGTCCAGGGGTTAACGAATATCAGCTTCCCCGTCTTTGGGGTTCATGACGTTATCGAAGCCGTTATCACCATCCCTTATCTCACGCTAATTCCAGAAGCAATGCACCGGGAAGTTCCCAGCATCGACCGCTGCCGGGAGCAGTTAGGAGAACTGGCAGACGCCCTTACGCTGGCTATTGGTGGGCGCCTACCATCAGCAGCGAGCTAAACCAGATCTCCCTATAACGTCGCTCGCTAGAACAACACTCTAAAAGTAGGTCGCCATACGCTCTTTCACGTTTAGCTGATCATCCACTAACAGTATCTGGCGCCATTTATCGAAGGTTAAACAGGGATGAGAGGCGCCAAAGGCGACAATATCACCGACCTCGATATCCTGAGTCTCTTCGGGAAGCCGCACGAACGTATGCTGATCCATAATTTTCGTCACCTCCCAGCCATCCACCGACAAGGACTGCACGGGGTCGCCTTCTTCACGAAACCGACGGAGCGCAATCGGTAGCTGGTCATGACCAATATCACGCTTACCTAGCGCCACAATGGCAAGCCCAGGTTCGGGAAGCGACTGCACCTGGGCAAAGACTTCCAGGGCAGGCTCAAGCCCCTGCTGCAAATCCGGCCGACGGTCTAATACCGCTGATTGCGCTTCACGATAAAGCCCATGGTCGTGAACCACATAACAACCAGGCCGTAGCACAGGGGTAAACTTGCCATAAAGCGGTGCGCCGTCAAAGGCCTCCGCAATCACGTCATACCAGGCGGAACCTGACGCGGTGACAATCGGGTTCTGTTCAGCAAAGAGCCCAGCAGCTTCGAGCTCTACGGCAACATCCACCAGGTATTTAGCATAGGTACGAATACCGGATTCGGGATTATCCCCGTGAACCACCCCCTCATAGCCCTCCAGGCCCACCAGAGAAAGCGCTGGCTCATTAGCAATCGCCTCCGCCAGCGAAAGAATTTGCTGCTGATCGCGGCAGCCACAGCGGCCACCCTCCACGCCTACCTCAATAAGCACCGATAACATCAAGCCCCGCTCAGCAAAAAAGCGCCCGAGCTGGCGCGCGTTCTCATGGCTATCGACCACACAGTAAAACGTAGCGCCCTGCTCGATCAGACCGGCGATAATGGCCATGTTGGCCTGGCCGACCAACTGGTTCGCCATCAATATTCGGGTGACGCCGTTGGCGAAGGCAGCACGACACTGGGGCGCGGTGGCCAGTGTGATCCCCCACGCCCCTGCCTGGAGCTGACGATGGAAAAGCGCGGGCGTCATGGTGGTTTTGCCATGAGGCGCCAAGTGGGCCCCGTGAGCTGCGGCGAAGCGCTGCATCCACGCTACGTTATGAGCCAGTGGCCTTTCAAACACGACCGCTGCGGGAAGGCTAACTCCGGACAGCACATTGGACGCCAGTTCGACACTTCCCTTACCCACTGCTAACGACGTCGTTTGCAATCGCCCATTTCCTCGTTCTTAAAACGAATTAAAAAGATATATTAGGCATTTTTTAGCACTTCACTCACCCCGCCCAGGGTAAGTGCTTGATACGCCACCAGCACCGCCTGAACAAATCCCTTATACGCTGCCAGTTCACTCGGCACCACATCGTCCATGGCTAAATAGGCCGCTACCAGCGCGCTGGGATCGCTACCATGCCTCTGGTGTAGCTCTGCAAAGCGCTTGGTTAGCGGATCATCCACGGGGTAACTATTGCCTTGTAAGTCTTGACCCGCGGTATAGCGAATCCAGGCCGCTATCCCCAACGCCACGCAGGGCGATGATTGACCAGCGGTACTACGTTCCAGCGCGCCAGAGAGCCAGCGCTGTGGGAGTTTTTGGCTGCCATCCATAGCGATTTGCTGCAGACGATGACGCAAACTGTCATTGGCAAAGCGTTCTAGCAGCGAGTCAGCATAAGCGTCTAAATCGATTCCCTCGGGCATCTCAAGCGTAGGCGCCGCCTCTTCAATCATATAACGACGCAACAGCGCACGAAGCTCGGCGTTATTGATGCCTTCATAAACCGTTTCAATACCTGCAAGCGCACCAAGATAGGCAAGCAAGGAGTGGCTACCGTTGAGCATGCGCAGTTTCATGGTTTCAAACGGCGCCACATCTGCCACCATCTCAACCCCCTCAGCCTCCCAGTTGGGTCGTCCCTGGGGGAAGTTATCTTCAACCACCCACTGCGTGAACGCTTCGCATACCACGGCGTTTGGATCGGTAACGCCCAGTGACGCTAAGCGCTCAAAATCGGCGTCGGTCATCGCAGGGACGATGCGATCTACCATGCTGCAGGGAAACGCCACTTCACTGGCAATCCAACTGGCCAATTCTGCGTCTCGATGCTCGGCCAGTTGCACCACCGCTTGGCGTGTTCGCTTGCCGTTATCCGGCATATTGTCGCAAGAGAGCACGGTAAAGGGGGCAAGACCAGCATCACGCCGCTGAGCTAACGCTTCCACCAATAGTCCAGGGGCAGTTCGCGGCTGCTGGGGGGAAGCAATATCGCCAATGATCATGGGGTCATCGACTCTTAGCTCACCGCTGGCGGGGTTTAAAAAGTAGCCCTTCTCGGTCACCGTTAACGTCACGATACGGGTATCCACAGAGGCCATTCGCGCCAGCAACGCCTCACGGTCACGACTCCAATGACCGTCAGCATCACGGCCTGAAAAGAGCGCCTCTTCAATCACGCCAATTTCGCGCAGCGTGATATTTTTGCTATCGGCGTACTCCGCTACATGGTAGCGATGCCCTGCCGCACGTAAACCGTCGACTAAACCAACGCTAGAGCGTAAATTCGCGCTGCAAACACCCCATTCACCGTCACCGCTTCGTTGGCGATAACGCTCTAAATAGACCGCTTGGTGGGCGCGATGGAAAGCGCCCAACCCCAGATGAACAATCCCGATCTGGCCACTTCTTGGCGATGCTTCAATCAGCTTTGGCGCCATCATCAACTACTCTCCCATTAGCAAGTTAGGCAACCAAAGCGAAATCGCGGGGACATAGGTCACCAACAACAGTACCGCCAAGTTGCACAGCAAAAAAGGCACGATGGCTTTTGCCACCGCCAACATAGGTAGCTTGCCAATCCCCGCCACCACGAATAGGCACACCCCCACCGGAGGGGTTGTCAGCCCAATCATCAGGTTCAACACCGCGATTACCGCAAAGTGAACCGGATCGACACCCACGCCAGTGGCGACTCCCACCAAGGCTGGGAATAGAATAATCAGCGCGGCGATGGTTTCCATAAAAGCGCCGACAAATAGCAGAATCAAGTTAAGAATCAGCAGAACGATTAGCGGGTTATCGCTAATGGAAAGAATAAGCGCAGCGATCATTTGGGGAATCTGCTCACTGGTGAGTATCCAGCCAAACAGGTTCGCCAAGCCTACCATCAACAATAGTGCCGACGAGGTTAATACAGTATCTGACAAAATCGCCGGAAGCTTTTTCCACGACAGGCCTTTATACACATACATGCCGACAACCAAGGCATAGAGACAAGCCACAATAGACGCTTCGGTGGGGGTAAAGAACCCGCCAATAATGCCGTAGAGAATAATCACGGTCATCAGCAGTGCCCAGAAGGCCGTTTTGGCTTCGCGCAGCAGCTGCAAAAATGGTACCCGCTGCTCTTTGGGATACCCACGCCGAACGGCCAGGATATACACCGTAACCATCATGGCGAGGCCCATTAGCAGCCCCGGTACTGCGCCTGCCAGGAACATACGCCCGACTGAAATACCGCTGAGAGATCCGGCGATGATCATGGGAACACTGGGCGGTATAATCGGCCCAACGGTTGACGAAGCGGCGGTAACTGCAGCGGCAAACGGCTTGTCATAGCCTGAGCGAGCCATACCAGGAATCATCACCGAACCGATACTGGCTGAATCCGCAACCGCCGTGCCGGAGATACCACCGAAAATCATCGACCCTGCCACATTGGCCAAGCCAAGACCGCCGCGAATGTGACCTAACAGAGCGTTTGAGAAACGCACAATATGATCAGTGATATTGCCCACATTCATTAAATTGCCGGCCAACACAAAGCCGGGGATACACAGCAGCACGAAGGTGTCGATACCCGCATACATGCGCTGCGGAACGATGGTTAATGAAATACCTTCAAGCAGCAGATAGGAGAGCGAGGCTAGCCCCAACGCAAACGCAATGGGCATTCCCACCAAGAGCAAAACCAAGAAAACGCTAAAGAGGATAATAACTTCCATGCTTACGACTCCTGAAGGGAGGCAGAGGAGCGACACATTGCGATAATTCCCTCAAGACACCCCAGCAAGCTGTAAACCAGGAGAAGCGCAAAGGTGACTACCGTTGAGAAAAAGATATACAGCATGGGAACATGCAGCGTTGGCGAGGTTTGCCAAGCGCCGTTTTGCGCATACTGCCAAGCGTAAGGCAGCACCAAAAAGGCAAACAAGCCAATCAGTCCACAGAGCAGCACTTGAACCGCCGCCTGTACGCGTGGCCCCAGCAGGTGATGGAAAAGCTCAACGCTGATGTTTCGGTTCTGTCGCAGCACCACACCAACAGATAGTGCCACCATATAAATAAATAGATAACGTGAGAGTTCTTCGGTCCAGGCTATCGAAAACGGCAAAAACAGCCGCGAACAAATTTGCAGCAGTACCGTGGCGGCAATCGCAATCAGCGCAGTAACGGCCAAGGTCAGAAAGCACGTGTCCACCCAGCCAATCATGCGCCCAATGGAACCTTTAAATTTAGGCACCGCCGACATTGAATCCAGACTCTCCAACGCTTCCTTTTCAAGCGTTTTTTGATCCGAGTTCATAACCGTATCCTCATGGGCAAGCTGCTTGTATCGTTAGAAAATGGACTGGCGTGTGCCAGCCCATCGTCATTATCAATTGACCACAAATCCGACCTTAAAGGTCTTGGATAGCGTCAAAGAGTTCACGCTGCTCTTCGGTTAAGGCGTCAAGGACAGCGGGACGAGCTTTCTCTGCAAAGGCGTCGACGTCTACTTCCACGAACTCCATACCACGTTCCTGTAGCGCTTGCTCAAGGCGTGCCTGGTCTTCAGTGAACAGCTCCGCTTCATATGCCTGCATCGTCTGAGCAGCATCGCGAACTACCTTTTGGAGCTCTTCAGGCATACTTTCCAACTGATTACGCCCAATAACGACATAGATCCAGCTACGCACATGACTAGTCATATTGACGTAATCCTGCACCTCATTGAAACTGGCACTTTCGATCAAGCTGAGCGGGTTTTCCTGGCCGTCAAGAACATTCTGTTGAAGCGCGGTAAACACTTCGCTAAAAGCCATCGGCGTGGGGCGAGCCCCCATTGCCTGCCAGGTATCCACGAATAACGGTACGTTTGGTACGCGTAAACGCAGCCCATCAAGCTCTTCCGGGCTGCGAATCGGCCGGTTAGACGTCAGTTCCCGAGGGCCCCGTTCAAACCATGCCAGCGGCACAAGCTTTGTGCGTTCGATGATTTGCTCTTCAATTTCAGCACCGATCTCCCCATTAACTACCTCATGCAAATGTTCGGAATCTCGGAAGGCATAGGGTACGGCCATCATCGCGGCTTTAGGCGCCCAGTTCTGTAAGCTTTCACCGGTAATGGTCATATCCGCGGTACCCAGCTGAATACCATTAATGATATCCATTTCATTTCCTAACTGCTCACTGGGGTAGAGGCGTACTTCAATCTGCCCGTCAGAATTTGCTTCGACTTCCTCTTTGAACTTCTCGGCGGCCTGGTGCCATATATTCTGCTCATTGGCTAAATGGCCAAAACGCAGGGTGAAATCTGCCGCCATTAATGAGTGGCTGCCTAGCATGGCGGCCCCAATAACAGCGCTGGTAATAAGTTGTTTGATCATTGTCTTTCTCCTACACTCGGATGTTGTTAATTATTGATTGCGGCTGTTAGCTGCGCGCGGGTTGGCGTGGTTACCCTTCAGCACTGATTTGAATCAGTACCTTACGGGCCTCTTCTGGTCGGTGATCAAGCATGTCAATGGCGCTGGGCATGTCGCTTAGCGGCAACCTATGGCTAACTAACGCCAACGGATCCAACTGCCCTCTTGCCATTAGCTCAAGCACCTCCGGAAACTTACGGTTATTGAGCCGCGACCCCACCAGGGTCAGCTCTTTCTTAATCACTTCTAGCTGTACAAGGTCACTGGGCTGAACGCTAAAGCCCAGCAGGCCGATGCGTCCTGCTGGCGACGCTAAACGCAGCATTTGCGGTAACAGCGCAGGCACGCAGGCCGCATCGGCAATCAGCGGTACGCCTTCACCCTGGGTTAAGGCAAGCACCTCTTTTTCCACATCCTGCTCGCGGCTATTCAATACCTGCGTTGCCCCAAGCTGTTTTGCCGCCGCTAATCGCTCATTAATAACATCAGTGACGATGACCTCTTCGATACCCTTAGCCAGGGCCATCTGCAGGATCGTCAGACCAATAACGCCGGCGCCCAGAATCATTAGTCGATCACCCGGGTGCGGCTGCATGCGATCAAGCACGTTGGCGGCAATGGTGTACGGCTCAACCAGGGCAGCCGCGTCTAGCCCAATATGCTCGGGTAGGTGGTGCACGTTAGCCGCGGGGACAGCAACAAACTCTTCAAAACCACCATCGCGATGCACGCCGATCACTTCAAGCGAACTGCACACGTTAGGACGGCCAATCCGGCAGGGATAGCACTCACCACAGCTGATAACGGGGTCAACGCACACGCGATCCCCGACGGCGAGGCCAAGCACGCCTTCCCCCACCGCTTCCACTACCCCGGCAAACTCATGACCGGTGATGCGCGGAAAACGCACAAAGGCGTTGTCGCCATGGATAATATGCATATCCGAGCCGCAAATACCGGCAAATGCCACACGCACCAGCGCTTCACCAGCGGCCACCTTGGGTGGCTCAACATCCGCTACCTGGTAGTCGTGAGGCGCCTTCACCTGGAATGCTTTCATCGACGTAATCTCCTTACCAATGCCACAGAGTGCCGTCTTCCAGCCGGTTTACCGGCAGGCTGGCACGCTTATATGGGTACTGTTTGGCTAACTGTTCATCGATATCAACACCATGCCCCGGCTTTTCACCGACAATGAAATGCCCGTCTTCAAAGCGATAATCGTGGGGGAACACCTCGTCAGTAGCGCTGGTATGCGGCATGTACTCCTGGATGCCGAAATTGGGTACCCAGGTGTCAAAGTGAATCGCCGCACCCAGACAAACCGGCGAAAGATCCGTTGGCCCGTGGAAGCCGGTACGCACGTGATAAAGACCCGCTAAATCGGCGATGCGCCGTACATGGGTGATCCCCCCGGCATGGGTTAGGGTGGCGCGGATATAGTCGATCCACTGATTTTCAATTAGCGCTTTGGCGTCATACAGGCTGTTAAAGACTTCGCCCACCGCCAATGGCGTGGTGGTGTGCTGGCGAATAAGACCAAACGCCTCCTGATTCTCAGCCGGTACGCAGTCTTCGAGCCAAAATAAATGATAGGGCTCCACTTCTTTGCCTAAACGGGCGGCTTCAATGGGCGTCAGGCGGTGATGAACATCATGTAGCACGTGTAAATCATCGCCAAAACGCTCACGCACGGCGGCAAACAACTTGGGTACATGGTTTAAGTATTTGCTGGTACTCCACACGTGCTCCGCGGGCAGCTCGGCATCGGCTGGCTCATACGGCTCGCCATCTTTTTTGGCGACACCATAAATACTGGCAATGCCTGGCACACCCGCCTGAACGCGCACGGCTTTGTAGCCCTCATCCACATGACGAGCGACCTCTTCCAGGCATGCTTCAATATCTCTCCCGGTGGCATGGCCATACACCATCACTCGGTCACGGCTCTTACCACCTAGTAATTGGTACAGCGGCATACCCGCAACCTTCGCTTTGATATCCCATAGGGCTACATCGACTGCCGCAATAGCCGTCATCGTTACAGGGCCTCGCCGCCAGTAAGCGCCGCGATAAAGGTAGTGCCAGATATCTTCAATACGGCTAGCATCACGCCCAATTAGTGTTGGTAATACATGCTCTTCCAGGTAAGCGACCACCGACAGTTCACGGCCGTTTAAAGTGGCGTCGCCGATTCCATACACTCCTGATTCGGTAACGATTTTCAGCGTGACAAAGTTTCGGCCCGGGGACGTTACGATTAAATATGCATCGCTAATGATCATGATAAATCCATCACAAGAAGTAAAAAGAAGTTAACGCTCAAATAGGTAGCGCTGCACATTGTGGTAACACGCCGCCCGCATCATCCCGCCAGCTAGAGCCATCATCAAAAACCGGCATAATAGCTGTGTACTTATGATAAAGCCGCTGGGCTACTTCATTTCCTAACAGGCGGTCTTTACCCATTAACTCAACATTATTATCAACCTTCATCATCGCTCCTTAATTATGAGAGTGTCATAGGTCGATTTAGCCCAGCAGTAAATTAGGCAAAAATAACACTACATTGGGGAAGAAGAGAATACCCAGCACAACCACAAATACAGCAAAGGCAAAAGGCAGTAACTCACGGCTATACTCGTAAAAAGAGCAACGCAATATTCCGCATACGGTATACATTGAAATCCCCACAGGAGGCGTCATACCGCCGAACGTAACCAGCGTCATCATTAACAGTCCAAAATGAACCGGATCAACACCTGCAGCTTTAATAACGGGCACCAAGATGGGGGTTAACAGCATGACAACAACAGTAGCTTCTAGCAGCATGCCTAGAAAAACAAGTATTACAGCCACTGCCAGCAACAGTGTTATGTGGCTAGAGAATACGCCAAGCGTTAGCTCTGCTATTGTTTGCGGTACTCTTTCAAAAGACACGACATAACCAATAATGCCTGAGAACATAATAATCAGCATTATCATGCCAATATCTCTTACGCTGGCACGCATGGCATTAAGAATTTCTTTAACACCCATTACTCGGTGTATTACGCAGCCCACCAACAAGGCATAAGCAACCGCAAAAGCACCCGCTTCAGAGGGGGTAAAGAGTCCATAGCGAATTCCCACCAAGAGCCATACGGGGAAGAGAATTGCCCAGATACTGCTACGTAGGGCCTTAAGCACCTCTCTTCCCGTGGGTAGCCGCTCTCTTACCGGCTGATAGCCCCGCCGTTTGGCCATTATGTAAGTAGTCACCATCAGCGCTACCATTAGCAAAAAGCCCGGCACGAGGCCTGCGATAAACAGCCGTCCTATCGAAACTTCGCCAAGATAGCCATAGAGAATCAAGCCGATACTTGGCGGAATGGTTGCAGTGATTAGCCCCCCAATAGAGAGCACCGCACCAGTAAACCCCGCTGAGTAGCCTCCCTTAATCATGCTTTTTCCCAGCACCCTGGATTGCATTGCGGCATCGGCCACGGCAGAACCAGAAACACCGCCCATTAAGGTGCTCAGCACGATACTTGCCTGGGCTAAACCTCCGCTCATCCATCCCGCTAAAAGCGTAGAAAGGTGCACCAAGCGGGGAGTAATACCGCTGGCGTTCATTAGATGGCCGATAAAAATAAACAACGGCACAGCTAATAGTGGAAATGATTGCGTCGAAGACACTATGCGTTGGACGGCAATGCTCGTCGGTAAGAATGTTTCGGGCAATAAAAAATAGGAGAAACCCGCAATCCCGATAGCAAAGGCAACGGGCATACCTATCGCCATAAGAAGCAGGCCGAATCCTAATAACAAAGCTGCCGTCATAGCGCCTCCTCCACAATCTCGTCATCGTCAGCAACCAAACTCCCGATAACGCCATTTGTGAACAATCGCCGCACTAGCGAAAGCATCATTAATAATGCTCCGACAGGAAGCGCAAGTGTGATATATCCATAGCTAAGTCCTGCCACTCCCATGGGGCGCTGCCAGTTTGAAGCCGCTAAAACAAAGCCATACCAGATTAAAAGGGCCAGGAAGAGCATCATCATTCCAATGCACAAACTGGTAATAAGAAGCTGCCATTTAATAGGCAAACGAATGACAAGAGCATCGATTCGCACTTGCCCACCCTGGCGCAGAGTAATATCAGCACCTAATACAGCGGTCCATATAAACAGGAATTGCGCAAGCTCAGCGCCCCCTGCAAAAGGATTTCCTATTGCTCTAGCTGTCGAGCTAACAAACATGGTGAGAGAGGTACCACCGAGCAGCATAATAGCCAACCACTCCTCACCTTTATCGTACCAATGCCACATACAGCGTTCCTCCCCCTAAAAGGGGATTTGGACAGTTAAGTAATAGCAAAAGACAAAAGGGTGAAGCCCCCTGCCCTAGCAGGCAGAGGGCTGATATTCACTCTGAAGAAAGCAATTGATCACGGTACTGGTCGTAACCTAGCTCTTCATAAACGCTGCCCACTCGGTCGCGGAATACGTCCATATCCACCTCAGAAAACGTAACGCCTGCCGCTTCCATTCGCTCGCGCACCGAAGCTTGGGCGTCTGACGTCGCTTGGCTAGCAGCATCGCCAGCACTGAGCAGTTCTTCATCGAGAATTGAGCGCAACTCCTCAGGTAACGCCTGGTACCACTGCTCGGAAGTCGCAATACCGGTCATCAAATGAATGTGATTGGTTAGAGCCACGTGAGTAATAACTTCATGCAAGTTTTGACCTTCAGCTGCGGTTAGCTGTGCTTCGGCTCCATCAATCGAACCTAGCTGTAGGGCTGAGTAAACTTCTGACCAAGGCAATGGCGTTGGAGTAGCGCCCATGGCTTCAATGGTTTTCACCCATACAGGGGAATTAATAGTGCGCACCCGTACACCATTTAAATCCTCTGGCGTGTTTACTTCATTTTGGGTCAGCATCTGCCGTGACCCTTGAAACCAGTTATAGTTGAGCAGTCGTAACCCACTTGATTCTGCAAGACCCTCGACCCAATCCAGATAAAGCGGAGATGTTGTGATTTGGCTATAGTCACGATGGTCTTCCACTAAATAAGGGGCACTCAAGATACCCAGCTCAGGTTGATACTCCGATAAACGTCCCGCATCGACTAAGATAGCGATGTTGGCACCACTACGAATTTGTTCGATCACGTCTTCGTCAGAACCAAGCTGGCTGTTAGGGAAAATCTGAATGGTCAGCTCTCCCTCTGAACGCTCCGCAATTGCTTGTTTTGCACTTTCCATAGCTTGGGCAATAGGGTCTTGAGGACTCAACGCTATTGAGACATTAAGCTGATAAGCGGCGTGAGCCGAATGGCTTGCGACAATCAGCGCTACAGCAGGAAGTAATTTTGTGAGTTTCATTTCAGGCTCCTAAAGGCATTCATTTATTATTGATAATTTACCAACCAGTTCTGGCTGATCCTTCGTAATGCGGCCTATGCTGCTTTTTTGTTGTTCTCTAGCGGGTTTTATATAGATAGCGCATGAGCATTGGTGCCCACATTTTCAAACAACTCTGGAAAGCGGCGCTCTAGTTCAGGTAGCGAGTGAAGTATTTCACGTTGATGGATACACATTGCCTGCTCGGCCGCCTCGGTATCTCCAGCAGATATCGCATCCACTATGGCCTGATGCTGATCTGCCAGTTTGGGGATGGGTGTGGAATCAGGAATACTCAAATACCGCACTCTATCTAACTGCGCTTTAACATCTTCGATTACGTTCCATGCCATGGTTTGCCCCGTAGAGATTGCCAAGGTGCGATGGAACATCTCGTCAAGAAAGAAAAAACGGTCATGATCTTGACGCTCAATACAGCTGCGCTGACGCTCAATCAGCTCGTTTAACTCCATTAATACGCTCGATGGAAGCGTGCATTTAGCGGCCTCTAAAGCAATGGCTACCTCCAGAGACTCACGAATAAATCGTGCCTCCAGCACGGCTTGGCGCGAAATGCGCACAACATAGGTGCCTCTCTGGGGGCGAACTTCCACCAAGCCTGACTCAGAAAGGCGAATAAACGCTTCTCGCACGGGCTGGCGACTAACGTTAAACAAATCCGCAATCTCTTTTTCAGAAAGCGCCTGGCCCGGCGCTAACACCATACGAATGATCGCTTGCCGCAACACTTTATGCAGACGCTGCCGCACCGATACGTCGGTACTGGTTCTCAGCCACATTGCTTGCAAGTTCGTCTTCATATTAATCCTATTAACGTCTATGACCGCCTCTACTGCTATGACTAGTATGGTAGTGTGATTGCGATAAGAAAAGGCCGATTCCTTCAATCTTTAGTCGCATAGAATGCCTATCCCTCGCCAGCCAATTTCCTGCATACTTCAACAAAATTCTTACATAACAAACCGGTTTAGCGTATTTTTTAGCTATTGTTCTGTAAAAATACCGGCATTCAAATGTGAGTCTTTCACAAGCTAATCGCTTAAGATGGCTTGATACAAACGCTTGAATGCTATCTATCCCCAAATCGCATCGACAAGTGCTGAAAAAGGACTTGAGGCCGTTACGGTAGCTTTAAGCCAATAAGAGTCAGGAGAGAAGAATGCGGGCCATTCAGACAAAGGATAATTCGAAAGACTTAGTCTTATCGACTGAATTACCTGCATTCTTGATAGCTGACCTAGTCAACTGCCCGACGCTGCCCACGCTGCCTTCGGTCGCTATCAACATTTTGAAAATAGCCCGCACCGAACACCCTTCCGTAAACGAGTATGCCAATGCCATCGAGCGTGACCCCGCCTTGACCATACGTATCATTACCCTTGCCAATAGCGCCTTTTTCTCGCGTAGCCATATAAAGGTGCACTCGTGCCAGGAAGCGACGGCCCGCCTGGGTTTAGACACCACCCTGGCAGCGGTAATGAGTTTCAGCCTGCTGCAAAGTAGGGGAGTAGACGTTCATTACCAGCGTGTGTGGATGCGCTCCATCATTGCCTCGTTAGCAGCACGTTACCTTGCCACCCGCCTTTGCCCCGATATGACAGGGCCTGTGTTTACGGCGGCTTTGCTCCAAGACATTGGCATCATGGCATTACGGGCAACATACCCTAAAGAGAGCAATAATTTATATTTGGAAACCGCCCTATCCCATCGGCAACTATCAGAGTCTGAGCAGCGGCTTTTTGGCTGCGATCATTCTCAAGTAGGCGCTTGGCTTGCCGCTAAGTGGGGAGTTCCAACACCGCTTGCTCAGCGAATCGGTGATAGTCATGGCGAATACGACATTACCACCCCCGATAAGATGTGCGTTCAACTATCAGGCCCCATCGCCGATGCCTGGCTCTCACCCCACCCAGCGCAGGCGCTAATGGCCGTTGTGCGAGAATTTGAAACCTATCAGGGCGCCCACGCGATATCTTTACGGCATTTGCTAGAGAGTATTCAGGAACGGTTGCCAGCGCTGGCGGACATGCTGCAAATGACGGCCCCTCCTTTGCAGAATAACGAATCGCTACTGGCCGAGGCCCAACAACTGTTGTTCCAACAAACGTTACAGCTCAGAGCGCGCCTTGATACGCACCAAGCGGAACTCACCTCTCTCCGCCAGCGTCAAGACGAGTTAGAAGAGCGCTCGCGAACAGACATGCTCACCGGCCTTGCCAACCGATCCTGGCTTGAAGAGCAGATGCATAAGCGCTTTGTACTATGCCAGGAACAGTCTCGCACCATGTCAGTGGTATTTATTGACCTTGACCATTTTAAGAAGCTTAACGATCAATACGGCCATCAAATGGGCGACAATGTGCTGCAAAAATTCGGCAAAACGCTACAGCTGCTTATTCGTGAAGGCGACCTTGCCGGGCGCTGGGGCGGCGAAGAGTTTCTCATCGTTTTACCAGAAGAAGATGCACAGGCAGCCAAGGTATTCGCCAAGCGAATTGCCGAGCACCTGGAAATAACACCCATGGCACACGATGATCAGGATCCAATTCATGTATCTGTCTCCATCGGTATCGCCTGTTTAGCTGACGGCGGATTCGGCAGTGCTGATGAGCTCGTTGATGCGGCTGATAAAAGCATGTACTTCATCAAGCACACAGGGCGCGGCGGCATAGCGGTATACGGAGATCGTGGCGCCTCAGTTACGCCTATTAACGACTAGCCCTTTCATTACCCTCATCAAGACCCCTCTATAGCAATATATGAGTACTCCCTATGCTGGAACTTCGTCAGGTACATAAAACCTTCGTGACGCCACAAGGCCCATTGAAGGTGCTTGAAGATGTCTCCCTGCGCTTGGCCGCGGGGCAAAGTCTGGCACTAATGGGGGAATCAGGCAGCGGCAAATCCACTCTGCTGCATCTTGCCGCCGGATTAGATCTTCCCGACCAAGGTGTCATTACCCTCGGAGGCCAGAATGTCGAGTCACTCCCCGAGCCCACACGCGCCAAGCTACGCCGCGAGCAATTGGGCTTGGTCTTCCAGCAGTTTCATTTAGTCCCCAGCTTAACGGTGATCGACAATCTGCGCTTACAGGCGCGCTTAGCCCATCGCGACGATGCCGACTGGGCAGACCACTTGATTGAGCGGCTTGGGCTGAGTGGCATGGAAAAACGTTACCCGGAACAGCTCTCTGGCGGGCAGCAGCAGCGCTTAGCCATTGGCCGCGCCCTGGCGCCGCGCCCGCCTCTGCTGCTGGCCGATGAACCCACAGGCAATTTGGATGAAACCACCGCAGCTGAGGTGCTTGAACTGCTATTGAGCCTGGTTCGCGAAACTCAGTGCGCCCTGCTGATCGTCACCCACAGCCCCCAAGTGGCGGCACCGCTTGACCGTTGCCTATGCCTGAGCCACGGCCGTCTACTAGACGCGGCACCATGACTCGGGTGCTATCCACGCTACTTAGCCACTACCGGCGTCACCCCGGGCAGCTAATAATGCTGCTGCTCGGCTTATGGGTGGCTAGCGCCCTATGGAGTGGTATCCAGGCGATCAACGCCACCGCTCGCGACAGCTACGCTCGCGCCGATGCGCTGTTTGACACCCAGCTGGATCAACTTGAGCGGCGCGATGGCATGCCATTCAGTCGTGCCGAGTATCACGCCTTGCGCCAAGCAGGCTTGCCCGTTTCGCCCATGCTAGAGGGTGAAGTCTTTACCCAAGATGGCGCCCGGCTAACCCTGATCGGCATTGACCCACTGACCCTTTCCAGCGATAACGCTCTGGCTCAAGCCAACACCTCAGCGTCGTTAAGCGACTTTCTGAGGCCCCCGTGGCAAACACGTATAGCGCCTGACGCCCTGGCAGCCCTTGGGAAAGCGCATGAAAACGCATCGGGTGCCACCCCGACCTTGGCAGATGGCAAAGCGCTACCGCCGCTCGTTTTAGCACCAGCGCTCCCGCCGGACACGCTGATCATGGATATTGCGGCGGCGGCGCGATTGCTTGAAAGCGGCGACGAGATTACGCGCGTTGTGGCGGCACCGGGAGCTCTCGCTGAAGCGCCCGACGGATTAACGCTCACCCGCGCCACCACTCTCGCCTCCCCCGGTCAACTTACCGAGAGCTTTCACCTAAACCTTACCGCGCTGGGGCTACTTGCCTGGGTCGTGGGGCTATTCATCGTTCAAGCAGCGCTAGGGCTAGCATTGGAGCAACGCCTGGGCATGCTGCGCACTCTGCGGGTACTGGGTGTATCAGGGCGCAGTTTAGTGCTAGCGCTCAGCTTAGAGCTGCTCCTGCTCGGTTTGATCGGCGCGCTTGCTGGCATTGCCAGCGGTGTATGGCTGGCACGCTCGTTACTGCCCGATGTCGCAGCAACCCTAGGCTCACTTTATGGCGCAGGCGTGGGGCAAGAGCTCAACCTGCCCTGGCATTACTGGGTCGGCGGGCTGGCGGTTAGCCTTGCCGGACTGCTGCTGGCGGGCAGCGGCGTGCTATGCCGCGCGGCCCGCTTAAACATGTTGGAGTTAGGCCAGATGCAGGCCTGGCGTAGCGGTTACCGCCGCCAATTATCGCTAATGAGCATCGGCGGCGCCCTCGCCTTGAGTAGTGCGCTAGCGCTGTATGGCTGGCTACGCTTTCAGTCCCCTGGCGATGGTTTAGTGGCAGGCTTTGGACTGATTGCCGCGCTGCTGCTGGCCAGCGCTCTATTGTTGCCGCCCTTTTTAGCACTGCTACTAAAAATGCTGGCACACCTAGCCCGGCGACGCCCGCTTACTCACTGGGCACTGGCGGATATGCAGCTTCAGCTACCCAGGCTGTCACTGGCCATGATGGCACTCCTTATCGCCTTGGCGACCAATCTGGGGGTCGGTAGCATGGTCGGTGGCTTTCGCCTGACGTTTTTAGACTGGCTCGACCAGCGCTTGGTAGCTCCCCTCTATTTAAATGCCCCCAGCGAGCAATATGCGGATATTGATGCTTGGCTGGCTGAACGCCCGGAGGTCTTCGAGCGCCTCCTCACTCGTCGCAGCGATGCAACCCTACAGACTGCCACTACGCAGGAAGGCAGCCGCTCTTTAGGCACGCCTATCGAGCTTTACGGCATTACCCCTGGCGAATCACTCACTCCGCACTGGCCGCTGCTGACAACCCAACAAGATCGCGCCTCTGCCTGGGCAGCCTTTGAAGATGGTGCAGTTTTTGTTAACGAACAACTTGCCAACGCAGAGAACCTCTCCCCCGGCGACCGGCTAACCCTAAGCGCGCCGGGCGCCAATGAAACGCTGACCATCGCCGCTATTTATCCCGACTACGGCAACCCCAGCGGTCAGGTGCTGATGGCATCGCCCCAGCTAGCCGCTCGTTTTGATGCGCCACCTAGCTCCATGGGATTAGTGCTGAGTGATGACGCTGATGTAGATACCCTGCGTGCTGCCCTGCGCGAACGCTTTGACCTCGGCAGTGATGCGCTGAGCGATCAACGCGAGATCAAGCGTATCGCCACCGAGATTTTTGAGCGTACCTTTACCATCACCCGCGCCCTCAATGGTTTGACCCTGGCGGTAGCGGCCCTTGCACTATTCACCAGCCTACTGGCACAGGCACGCAGCCGACGCCAACAGCTAGCGCCGCTATGGGCACTGGGCGTTCCCCGGACACAGCTAGCCCAATTGAACCTGGCCCAATTGGGCGGCACCGCCTTGGTTACCGGCCTGCTGGCCATTCCGCTGGGTATTGCGATTACCTGGGGATTAGTAGCGATCATTAATGTGGCCGCCTTCGGCTGGCGACTACCGCTCTATCTATTTCCTGGGGAAATGGCCGTTACCCTGGCCACCGCCGTTGGTGTGGCACTATTGGCAGCGGCTCTGCCCACACTGCGTTTCTGGCGCGCCTCACCGCGGGCCTTACTGGCGGAAGAGGCGAATCAATGAGCTTACGTCGTTACTTACGCCCCTGCCTACTTATCGGCGTGTTGCTGACGCTTTACGGCTGTGGAGAAGATAATCAAAACGAGACAAATAGCGCAGGCTTTGCCGGTTTAGGGCAAGACGCCGACGGTTTTGAGCATGCCCAGCCTAGCCAAACGCTCATTTTTCCGCAGGATCATTCCGCCCATCCGAATTACCGTATCGAATGGTGGTATTTAACCGCCAATTTAGAAGACGCCGACGGTAAGCCACTCGGCCTGCAGTGGACGCTCTTTCGCCAGGCGCTGATGCCACCCAGCGAACGCCCCGAACCAACGCCCTGGGCGGCAGACCAGCTTTGGATGGCCCATATGGCGATCTCCCAAGGCGAGCAGCATCAGGTGGCCGAACGTTTTGGGCGCAGCCACACCCAAGCCGAGCCTTCTCAGCTCAACGATGCCCAGGCCGGTGTCATTGCAAGTCCGTTCCACGCCTGGCTAGACGACTGGCAGCTTAAAACGAATGAAGAAGCAAACGGCACCGATTTTGATCATCTCACGCTAACCGCTTACAGCGGTGAAGATGAATCGCGTTTTGGCTATACGCTGGAACTGACTGCCGAAGGCCCTCTAGTGCTGCACGGCGAAGAGGGTTTTAGCCAGAAAGCCGCCAATGGCCAGGGCTCCATGTACTACAGCCAGCCCTTCTGGCAAATAAACGGCGAAGTCACCATTAATGGCGAGACAAAAGCCGTTAGCGGGCACGGCTGGTTGGATCGTGAGTGGAGTAGTCAATTGCTTGATGCCCGCCAATCAGGCTGGAACTGGTTCTCGATCCACCTTGATGACGGCCATAAGCTGATGGCATTTCAGCTACGCGGTGGTGGTGATGATGGCAGCGCAGGGGCAGAACATAACGCAGACTACCGCTCAGGCACCTGGATTACCCCCCAAGGCGACGCCACCCCCTTAGCAACCGATGACATTACACTGACACCGCTGGTAACGTCGGCTGTCGCCGGTCGCAATGTGCCCACCCAATGGCGACTGGAAATACCGTCAGTGGCGATCGATATCATTGTTGACGCGCCCCATGCCAACCGCTGGATGACTACCAGCGTGCCCTACTGGGAAGGCGAAGTGGTGGTCAATGACCGCGCCAGCGGCGAACCGCTTGGCGAAGGCTATTTGGAAATGACAGGGTATTAATTAGCCAAGATCAAAAACCGCATATTCTGTATAGCGAATGTCGCTTTATGACAACTATTGTCTGCACACCGCGACACACTAGTAAGCGAATAAACTGCTGACTAGAGAGCACGCCATGAACCGCAATGTCATTCTCACCTGTGCCGTGACGGGCGCGGGAGACACCACCGCAAAAAATCCCAATGTGCCTGTTACGCCCAAGGCCATTGCAGCTTCCTGCATTGAAGCGGCGCGTGCCGGGGCCAGCATCGCCCATATCCACGTTCGCGACCCGCAAACCGGCGGCATCAGCCACTCTTCTGAGCAGTTCCGCGAAGTAATGGAGCGCGTACGTGAAGCCGATGTGGATATCGTGATGAACATCACCGCTGGCGGCGGCGGCGACTGGATACCCGATGCCACCGATCCCACCCGCGGCGGCCCAGGCACCGATATCCAAACGCCCGCTGAACGTCATGCGCCGGTCGGCGAGCTGCTCCCCGAGCTGTGCACGCTGGACTGCGGCAGCCTCAATTTTGGCGATATGGTGTACGTAAACCCTGCGGACTGGCTGCGCGAGCACGCCCGTCTGGTTCAGGCCGCAGGTGTTAAGCCAGAATTGGAGTGCTTTGATTTGGGCCATGTCTGGTTTGCCCGCCAGCTTCAGCAAGAGGGCTTGATCGACGGCGACCCGCTCTATCAGCTCTGTCTGGGTATTCCCTGGGGTGCCGAAGCGGACACCGAAACGATGCTGGCCATGCGCAACAAACTACCCACCAACGCTAACTGGGCCGCTTTTGGCATTGGCCGCCATCAAATGCCCATGGTCGCCCAAGCCGTTCTGCTGGGTGGCCACGCTCGGGTTGGGTTGGAAGATAACCTGTTTTTAGAGAAAGGCGTGCTGGCTAACAACGGCCAACTGGTCGAGAAAGCGTCGACCATTATTGAAAACCTCGGCGCCCGAGTAATGACGCCTGCAGAAACCCGCACTCATCTCAAACTACGCGACCCGATGACCGGACGTACCATGGGTAACGCAGCCGGAGGTGATGTATGAGCCGCTTAGCTGTTATTGGTACCGGCGTGATTGGAAACGGCTGGATTGCCCGCGCCCTCGCCCAGGGGTGGGACGTCGTGTCCTTTGACCCAGATCCCAAAGCGCCAGCGCGTACTCAAGCGTTTATCGACAATGCCTGGCCCTCGTTAACCCAGCTCGGTTTAGCACCCGATGCTAACCCTGAGCGGTTAACCTTTGCAGATACGATTGAAAAAGCCGTGGATGGCGCTGACCTGATTCAGGAAAACGTGCCCGAGCGCCTACCGCTAAAGCAAGAAATTTTAGCCGCGATTGACGCTGCTGCCGCACCGGACGTCATTATTGGCTCGTCTACCTCCGGCTTTAAGCCCACCGACCTGCAGCAGCAGTGCCAACAAGCGCCTGGGCGCGTGATCGTCGCTCACCCCTTCAACCCGGTGTATTTACTGCCCTTGGTAGAGCTGGTTGGCGGAGAGACCACCCAATCCATGCAGATCGCCAGCGCCCAAAGGCTGTATCAGGCCCTCGCCATGCGCCCACTGGTGGTTCGCCGTGAAATTGAGGGCCACATCGCCGACCGCTTAATGGAAGCGCTATGGCGGGAAGCTCTGCATCTGGTTAACGATGGCGTGGCGACCACCGAAGAGATCGATGCTGCCGTGGTTTACGGCTGTGGACTTCGTTGGCCGTTGATGGGCACGTTCTTAACCTTCCACCTAGCGGGCGGCGAGCCAGGCATGCGCCATATGCTAGAGCAGTTTGGCCCAGCGCTAAAACTGCCCTGGACAAAGCTGGAGGCCCCGGAACTCACCGACGAACTGATTGATAAAGTCGTCGAGGGGTGTGAGCATCAAGCGGCAGGACGTTCAGTGGCTACGCTCGACCGGCGCCGGGATGACTTTTTAGTCGAGCTGCTCGAGGTAGTGCAAAAATATTGGCCGGAAGCCGAAGGCTTACAGGGGCGCATTTAATGATTATTTATGAAACCCACGTCGCTCCCGAGTGGGTCGACTACAACGGGCATATGAACGACGCGGAGTACGCCCGCGTCTTCTCTCTAGCCTGCGAGGCGCTTATCGACACCATTGGGTTGGATGAAGCGGGCCGTGAACACTATGGCTACACGATCTATACCCTGGAAACGCATCTCTGCTACCGCCGTGAGGCCCACCAAGGCCAAGCGTTGAACGTCAACCTGACGCTACTGGATAGCGACGCAAAGCGCCTGCACGTCTTTTTCACCCTGTTCGATGACGAAGATAACCTGATAGCCACCAGCGAACAGATGTTGATGGGCATGAAACAAGCCTCTGGGCGCCCAAGCCCGTTTCCAGAAGCGGTCGCAAATCGCGTGACAGAACTACCCCAAGCCCATAAAGACGCCTGGCCGGAGCTTGCTGGCCGCACCATCGGCATTCGACGCTAAGGGTCACAACAAAGATGAACGTAGACGCCTTTATCCAGCGCTTTAGCGCCGGGCTGGCAAAGATGGAGGAGCTGTCATTACCTCAAGCACGGCGCACCTACGTTGAGCTTTGCCAAACGTTCGCCCCGCCCGACCCAGCCGGGATGCAGATCGAAAATAGCGCTTTGGGTGGTGTTAGCGTGCGCCGTTTTACTCCCCAGCAGCAAACGCCCGGCTGCGTGCTGTTTATCCATGGCGGCGGTTTTACCATCGGCTCAGCGGAGAGCCACCATGGCCCCGCCGCCAGCTTGGCCCAGATGCTTGAGCGTGAAGTGGTAAGCGTTAACTATCGGCTGGCACCAGAGGTAGATTACCCCACCATGTTGGCAGACTGCCGTACGGTGTTAGAAGCGATTTATCCTGTTGCGCTGGTGGGTGACAGCGCGGGCGGGCGATTAGCCATTGACCTTGCCCATCAGCAGAATGAAGCGCCGCCACTAGGCTTGATCTACCCAACTGTTGGCCCGCTTTCCCTTGAATGCTTGGGAGAAGATGCGCCGCTACTTACACGCGACGACGTGCTCAGCATTCGCCAACAGTGTCCTGACATCATTGCTACTCAGCGGGATCGCCACCCGCCTGCCGCAAGCATTGAAATGCTGACCGTGGAGAAGGATCCACTGACACTCCCCATCGAAGCCGCAATAGCCCATTGGCGTGAGGAAGGTGCCTCGGTAGGCTATCGCTGCGCCCCGAACATGGTTCATGCCGCCCTTCACGCCCACGCGCTGCTACCCGATATGAGTGTCGCCTGGCAGGACTTTTGCCAACAACTAAAACAGCGCCTTAATTAGGCGCTGTTTGGCGTTAATCACAGCTTAGGCTTTACGAGCCGTGCTATTAACGAATAACTATTAGGCTCTTCGTCATTCGGTATGGAATTATTTCTGCCAGTCTGACAGTTGACCTGTGGGAGGTAGCTTTAGCTCGCGACCGTTTAGGCTGCCAGCCTGACAACACCGGGGTACCTTCGGTACCCTTCGCCGAAGTGTCGGACCACCGCTGGAAGCTGCCTGCCACAACAGACAGTTGGCTTGGTGGTTTCTGTCTGAACCGTGAAACACAAAATGTGCCGGTTACTATTAAATCCACATTAGATGACGAATAACCAACTATTAAGAGTCGAACTGGGCTCGCACCTGCTCAATGGCGGGTTCGCCATCGCGGGTTTCAACACCCTCCAGCCACTCGGCAACGGTATCCAGGTTGTTTCCAATCCACTCATTAGCCACTTCATCTGCCGGGCGCTCTTCGTAGCTGTACTCGTGTACCCAATCGTTCTGGTCTTCTATATCGATCACGTACTGCGAAAGGAAACGGTGAACCTCAGGCGCTTCTTCCGCCAGGCTGGCAGGGGTAATTGTCCATACCGTGCTTTCAATGGAGGCCACGCCCGCATCATCGCTATCGGCTAAATAGGCCAGATCGAAGCTCACGTTCATCCAGTGAGGCTCCCAACCAACAAAGGTAACCCACTCTTCATCGGCCATTTTTTGCTCAGCCTGGGCCAGCATCGCCGAAGTGGAGCTTTCACGGAGCTGCCAATCGCCCAGCCCCGCAAGGTCGTTATCGATGGCATTGAGAATCGCATCGTTAATGCCGGTGCCCGCTTCAATGCCCTGAATTTCACCATCGAAACGGTCATGGTGTTCTGCCAGCTCAGCCACCGTGGTGACGCCTGCATCGTAAACATACTGGGGAACAACTAGCCCGGAATTGGCGCCGCGGATATTGGAAACCACTTTTTCGACCTTGCCGTCGGCCACTAAGGGCTCGACCATATCGGTCTGAACGGGATACCAGCCGCCTAAATAGATTTCCAAGTCGTTCTGCGATAAGCCTTCGAGGATCACGCTCACGGCTAAATCTTGCTGACGGGTCTCGTACCCCATGGCCTCAAGTAGCTGGGCCGCCACTTCAGACTTTACCGTCACCCCAGGCCACGGTGGCACTCCAAAGCGCAGTTCATCAAGCTCTGCCATGGCGGGCGTGGCTGCAAACGCAGCGAGTAAAAAGCCCGCTGTCAACGACAGCGTCTTGGTAGTGGTAGAGTTGGTGGTGGCAGAGCGGGTAGTGGTAGAGCTAGCATTGATAGAAATAGCAGTGACCGACATTTGGCTAAACCTCTTTATTAGTTGGGTTTAGCTAGTATGCGCGGCTGCTTCCTTACTACTAGACACTAAGCGACGCTTATCAGGCATCAAGCGACACACATCCCGCTTTAAAGGTCTTTGCCCGCGATGGCGGAACGCACCTGCCGGGGCGAGTAGCCGTAATGCGCGCGAAACGCCCGCGCAAAGCTCGACGACGAACTAAACCCACAGGCCACGCCTACTTCTAATACCGCCAAGTCAGTCTCGGCCAGCAACCGTTGGGCACGCTTAACGCGCAGCTGCAAATACCATTGACGCGGGGTCACGTTTAGCTCCTGCTCAAACAGACGCTGCAACTGACGCACCGATACCTCTACCTGGCTGGCTATCTCGTCAAGGGGGAGCGGTTCTTCCAGGTTCTGCTCCATGAGCGCAACCGCCTCCACAACGCGCCGGTTATGAGTACCTAAGCGCTTCACCAACGCCATGCGCTGCTGATCGCTGCGGGTGCGAATCCGGTCATGGATCAGTTGCTCGGAAACATCGATGGCCAACTTTGCGCCATGCCGCCGGGCAATCACTTCCAGCGCCATATCCATCGCCGCCGCCCCACCCGCACAGGAGAAGCGCCGCTCGCCCAGCTCGTAAAGCTCATCGGTAGTATCTATGCCCGGAAAGCGCTCACGAAACGCGGGCAGGCTCTCCCAGTGCAGTGCCACCCGCTCGTGCTTTAACAACCCGGTGGCGGCAAGCAAAAATGCCCCGGTATCGATGCCGCCTAAACAACAGCCCGCCTGATCCAACTGATGAAGCCAGGCCATTAACGGCCGGGTAAGATGCGCCTCGGGGGTAAAACCGCTGCATACCGCCAGCGAGGGCAAATGGTGAACATCCGCCGTTGCTTGATCGGCCATCAGGGTCATGCCGTTCGACGCCGTCACCGGCCCTCCATCAGCGCTGATCAACGTCCAGTCGAACAATGGGCGATGGGCAATACGGTTGGCAATCCGCAGCGGCTCCACCGCCGCAAAGAAGGCCATCATCGAATACTGAGGCAGCAGCAAAAACCCTACCATTTCAGGCAGCGGGCCCTGGTAACTAAGACGCATAGCAATACCCAAGGTCATTTAGAGTATGTCGGTGTCAGGTCAACCCAAGCAGCGCTTCAGCCAGCTTAACGTCATCATAACGTTGGGTATCAGCATTCTCCGGCGCAAGATCTAGATCAATGATTTGAATACCCATTTCATCGCGTAGCGTCTCAATCTGATCAGCCGACACACTCAGAAGCTGCGAATCAAACAGTAAAAAATCGATTGAAGACCGCTTAGACGATAAGGGTTCGAGTGTGCCAGACAAATGCGCATTGAGCACTTGCACCTGATCCACCAACGTCATGCCGAACGTTTCAAGATCAGTACCCAGGCTGGGCACATACACCTTGGGTGACGGATTTTTAGCCAATGCCTTATCAACCCCCTTGGGCAACAGGTTGGCAATGACACTGCTATAAAAACTGCCCGGCGGGAAAACCAGCAGCTCTGCCGAATCAATCAGCTTACGGGTCTCTTTACACACCTTGGAGGCATCCAAGGTGTCGATATCGTCCGCCTCGCCTGATAATTTTATCGCTCTGATAGGCGAATCGATTTGAGCCGTCTCTTTGCCGGTAAAGCAGTGTTGACCAATAATCGTTCGACCGCTCTCTAACAATACCTCCAGTTGAAGGTTGGCATCCGTCGTTGTCCGAACGGTGCCGCGGGTCTTGATCAGTTGGCCAAAGAGAAAGGCGATCGGATCCAGGGAGCGATCATGAATCAGATAACCGCCGGTCAAGATAAGGTTCCCCACGCTGGCGCCAGCGAGGTTAAAATCCTTGGGCATATGTTTGTAGAATGCGGCGATATAGCTCTGGATCAGCGACCGCATGGGCTCAGCAATCGCCTTGAGTAGCGGGTGCTTAGCACTGACAAGGGCCTGCAGGTTTTGCTCAAGTGCGGCCTTTGCCGTCGCGTTTCCCCCCTCCCTTGCCGATAGCCGATGTGAGAAAAGCGCAGCCACCTCAGGGTGCCCGGTGACTGAGTCGTCAGCCAGCGCCAGCAGGCGCGCTCTTAGGTCGCCCACCGCAGGCATCGCGAAGGCCCGGCGTAACTCTGCCGAGCTGCCTCCTGAATCAAAGGGGGTAACCAGATGAATGGAGTTATGGGTGTAGTCGGTCAACACCTCAGAAAAAAGTCTCAGTGCCGTACCGCCACTAAAGAAGAGTATTTTCGGCCCTAGCTCGGGGGCTTTTCGGTATCTGGCCAGACGCAGATCCCGCCCCTTGCCAATCTCACGGGGCAGGCACATTCGGGTACCGATAAAACGTCTTTTTTTCATACAAGTCTTTGAACTGTAAGAAACATGTAACGTAAACGATGGCACTGTTATTTATACTGTTGACTCTCAGAAGCAGTAACCACCTAAGCGCACGTTATCTTGGTGAGGCAGCGTATCAATACGTCGATTTTGGAGCATTTCTATTTTCTACGATTCGAAGTTGAAAATCACTTTGAGTTAGTTGAAGTTTATGTGACCCAGCCAAGTGAAGCTGTTTCTCGACGTTTGATCAATCGCAAAGGCTATAGAAGCACGCTGTTGGAGAAAGTCGAGCTCGCCGTCGCCATGGATGTGCAGCGACGCAAAGTCGATGGGCAGGGTTTTCAACAATCCAGATCTCTTGAGCGCTTAGCCCGACTACTTGACCAGTTAGGCCAAGCCTGCCTTGAATTCACCGCTATCAAGGCCCTAAAGCAGCTTCCCGATAAATCGCGAAAAGAGTACGCCAAACTCATTCGATTGGTGGGTAAATCATTAAAGCTGGTGATCATTAATATCGATGATGCAAACACTCGCCAAGGCCTGAAAATTGGACGCCGAATACCCAAAATAACCGCCCGTTTAACCACTGCTTTTGAGCCAGGCGCTTCGGGCATGCGTAACAGCGCCGTGGTGGATTTTCAGCTTCACCGCATGATCCATCTGCTTGCGGAGCTTGCCGACGCGCTACTCGCCGCCAACTTCGGCCCTGCCGTACGCTTGCAAAACTACAAGCAGTTGCAAAATGCCGCTCATGCGATGACCGCCCAGAGTGACGACTTTACCGTTGAGCGGCTGGCGCTTACCCGCAGCGGCAGCACCATCGCCACACTGAAAGCCGAGCACGCCGCCTCTGGCAAAATGATGGCAGTCTACAAGGAGGGTGAAAGCCAGAAAGTTATTGAAGAACTTTACGGGGTAGATCAATGGAAACGGGTCTACCCCAAGGTGGCTCCCACGGTGCTCTCGCATCATGTCGAGCAGGGGGATGAGCTGGGTTCGATGGTGATCGAACACCTCCCCGGCCGTACGCTTGAATCACTGCTGTTAAACGGCCAGTGGAAATCAGCCAAGCAACTTACCCGTACACTCCAGCGAACGTTGAGAAAAATCTGGAAGACCTCAAGTACCAACGAACCTGCTCAGCCCGAGTATATGCAGCAGTTGCGTAAACGCATGCCCGAAACCCGCCACACGCATCCGACACTGTTTCTTACACACCAAACTATTTGCGGGCTGCCCCGCCCCAGTTTTGATGAGTTGATCGATCGCGTAGAGCCTCTAGAGCGTCAGCTCAGGGCCCCATTTTCCGTGCTGATCCACGGCGACTTTAACGTCGACAACCTCATCTATGACGAGCTCAAAAATCGCATCTACTTTATCGACCTGCACCGCGCCTCCTATTCTGATTATGTTCAGGATTTATCCGTTCTAATGGCGTCGATTTATCGGCTGCCCATCATGGATGATGGCCCTAGAGCCGAGTTAATGGCATTGATCAGACAGCTCTATCAGTTTGCACGACGGTTCGCCAAAGAGAATAACGATGTAAGCTTTGATGCGCGGCTAGCCATCGCGCTAGGGCGCTCCTTTGCTACCTCTACGCGCTTTATTTACGACAAACTTTTTGCCAAACGACTCGCCCTTAGAGCGAGCTACCTGCTAGAGGCCATAACGCTTCTAACCCCTGAGAAAATAGAGAAGTACAGGCTTCCCCTAGAGGATATTTTTAGTGATTAATAAGCGGATTGCGGTCATTGGGATACCTGGCAAATGGTCGACCGAGGTCTTGGCGAATCATTTGGAACAGCGCACCGGCTACCGCTGCGTTATCGATATGGCTGACGTAGTGCTGGAACTTGAAACCGGCGAGTTACGTTATCGGGACACCCTGCTCAACGCGCTTGACGGCGTGATCATCAAAAAAATAAGCGAAACCTACTCCCCAGCCGCCGACGACCGACTGCGCATGCTCAAAACCCTTGAAGTGGACGGGGTGCGCTGTTTCAGCTCGCCAAGCCAGGTGGGGCGCCTAATTAATCGTCTTGAGGGCACCGCCGCTTTGGCATCAGGCGGCGTCCCACTGCCCGCCACACGAGTAACCGAGAGCACTGATGCGGCGCTGGAGGCGATCCAGGCGTTCGGAAAGGCGATCCTAAAACCGCTCTACTCGACCAAAGCCCGCGGCATGGTGGTGTTAAAAGCGGCAGATGGTGTTAAAGCCAATACCCAAATACTGAATAAATTTAAGGCTAAGCATGGCCTTTTTTACCTTCAGAAGTTCGTTAACCTGGGTGGCCAGGATCTTGGCATGGTATTTCTAGGCGGCAAGTACCTGTGCACCTATGCCCGTGTCGGCGATGACAAGTCGTGGAATACAACGATACACAGCGGGGGCAAATATCGAACCTTTGATGCAAGCCCTGAACTAATTGAGCTTGGCCTAAAAGCCCAATCATGCTTCGATCTAAGCTTTACCACTGTGGACATTGCATTGACCGATGAAGGGCCCGTGGTCTTTGAGGTTTCCGCCTTTGGCGGGTTTAGCGGCGCGCAAAAAGGCTGTGGTATCGATGCCGCTGAGAAGCTGTGTGATTATGTGCTTAGCCAATTTGAGGCAGAGACCGCAGAGACTGAGACAGCAGAGGCCGGTGAATGATCAAGCTTTTTGACGATGAACAAATCATCCAGGCCAAAGCCGCCTGCACCTACGCGCTACCGCTGACGTTCAATGGCTTAACACTGCGCGTACTGGCTGACCACCCAGCCATTCTTGACCATCTTGAGGTTTACTATGCGGGTTTAACGGCGTCTGGTTTGCTCCCAAAAGAAGTCCATACCATTGACCAGCCAGAGCTACCGGTATGGCTGCTAGATCAGCAAGCGGATATCAACTGCCGCGAGTGGACACCGGTAAAGAGGGCCAAAACCAGCGCTCTAGGCCTGAAGGAGGCCTACGTGGATACGCCTCAAGGGCGCTGGATTCATAAAGTACGCACGGGGATGGTGCTGTTCCAATCGTTAACGGCGCCGGTCGCGGTTGGCGAGTTAAACAAGCACCCATCGCAAGTCATCAACTTTATTAACAACCAGTTTCTCAATCATCATCAACGCGATGGTTACCTGCTCGGCCACGCCTCGGCCTTTGATATTGATGGCAATGTCACGGCCATTGCCGCCAGCTCCGGGGGCGGTAAATCCACACTGATGCTGAAGGCACTGGAGGCCGCCAAAGCACGCTTTCTCTCCAATGACCGGATTCTGTTCAAGCCCGAAAACGGCCAGGTAAGCGTTCGGGGTGTCGCCAAACATCCCCGCGTTAACCCGGGCACGCTGATCAATTCTGAGCGATTATTCGACATACTGCCCGCTGACGAGCGCGCCCGATTTACCAGCATGCCCAAACGCCAGCTATGGGATATTGAGCAGAAGTACGATGTATTGATTCCTAACGCTTATGGCGAGGGGAAAACCGCCCTCTCCGGTACGCTAAAACAGCTGATACTGCTGGACTGGGCATTAGACTCGACGGCGCCCACCGAATTAAGCGGTGTGGATATCGCTAAAAAGCCTCAGGCGCTAGAAGGTTTACGCAAAAGCCCAGGGCCGTTTTTTCAGCGCGCCGATGGCAGCTTTCCCGCCGAACAAGCCAAATCTGCCGACGTTTATGCCGAACATCTCGAGGGCGTTGACGTACTGCGCCTTACCGGAGCCATCGACTTTGAGCGTGCGATTGCGCTACTCCAAGCCAAAGGCATTCTCTAATGGTGGCACTGGCGCTGATTCGGCACGGTGAGTATTCACAATTAGCGAATACCCCCAGCGCTCTGCAGCCCTATCCTCTCACGGAAAAAGGTATAGCCGACGTTCGAGAGCAGGCGCGGCGCTTTGGCGAATGGCTGGCCACGTCAGGCTATCAGCTCAATGCGGAAATACACTGCTCGACGCTGTTAAGAGCGTGGCAAACGGCCGAAATCTACCGCGAAGAGCTCACGCCGCTGTTTGCGGGGCCACCCTGCTCGCTCTGCTTCTCGGCCCTATGTGAACGCAGCGTTGGGGCGCTGGCCAATCTTAGCATTCAGGAAATAGAACGCATCGTTGCCCTCGACCCTCGCCTAGAGCCCTTGCCCCAGGGCTGGAAATCAGCCAGCTATTTCAAACTGCCCTTCGACGGCGCGGAATCGCTATTAGAAGCAGGCGAACGGGTAGCTGCACATTTACAAGCACTTTTAGAGCCGCAGCCGCTTGAGACGGCTAAGCAACTTAAGCAAAGTAAGCAACTACAACTGGTAGTGGGCCACGGCGCCTCCATTCGCCACGCGGGCTATCATTTAAATGTCATACCCTTCAGCGATATTAAACGGTTAAGTATGTTTCATGGTCATCCGGTCGTTTTCGAGCGGCATAACCAAGGCTGGCGCCGACTGTACGGAAACTGGAAACAGCGCCAGCCAGCAGACCCACTCGATTAAACGATAGCGATGAATAAGATGGCTTCTATGACCGCGTTCAATGTTATTCCAAAGGTAAGCAAGCAACCGTATCACAACGCCATCTTGGCGCGTCTCCCGACGGAGTGGTCACCCTGGCCCGATGACGCGACTTCGGTCAATCACGATGAGGCGCTAAGCACCTTTGTTAAGCGCTCGCGAAAAAAGGGCTTCGCCTGGCCCAAAAAGCCCGTGGCATTTATCTCAGACCCCCATGCGGACGCCGAGGCATTTGAGGCCTCGCTAATTGCCGCTGGGGTCATTGAGCGTGACGGCTCCCATCTATGTGAGTATTCACTAACGAAGTTTGGCAAAAAAGCCGAAATAGTCGTGGGCGGAGACTGCCTGGACAAAGGCCCCAGCAATCTGATGATGCTGCGCAGCCTGGCCCACTTATACCGCCTCAAAGCAGATATCACTCTGTTGGCCGGTAACCATGATCTCCGCTTGCTGATGGGGCTGCTATCGTTGGAACGCGACACTGACGCCGGTAGCCAGCACCTTTTTGTGCGTATGGGTAAGAAGGTGATACCGCTGTTTAAAGAGGTATTCGATCAATACCTGGCCGATACCCAGTGGGACAAAGGTGTACCGTCCGAAGAGGCATGCCGACAGGCGCTGTTTCCAGGTCACGACTGGTTCGAGAACTTCCCCTTCTATGCCGCTGGGTTTCTCACCCCCGAGGGTATAGAGCGTGAAATCAGCAAGATGACCACCAAGGCACAGAGCTTCGAGGCGCACTGTGCCAAAAACGGCCTGACGCTCACCCAAGTCTACGCCGCCGCGATGAAGTGTCGTTCGCTATTTCTTAACAAATCGGGGGAATTTGGCTGGTTTTTCCGCCGCATGCAGCTGGTTAAAAAGCGCGGTTCCTTCCTGTTTCTGCATGCCGGCCTCGATGATCATATGGCCGAACTACTGGCCAAGTACGGCGTAAAACATGCCAACCGAGCTTTCAAAAAAAACCTAATGCACCAAAACCTGTTCAGTTTTTATTATGGCTCTCTGGCCAATACCTTTAGAACCAAATACCGTAAGGCCGATCTTCCCCTTACGCCGCGCGGCGCTTACGTTGCCCGGCGGGCGGGCATTCAGGTGCTGGTTCACGGCCACATCAACCAACACTTTGGCCAGCGGGTCACGCTCAAAAACGGGCTTATCCATATCGAAGCCGATATCACCCTGGACGCTCACTCGCGTAAAAATGAGGGGCTCGATGGTTACGGTGTAGGGGTAACATTAATCGACAAAAACCGTGGAGTGGTCGGCCTTAGCTGCGATTACCCTCAAGCAAAAGTGTTCAAGCCCGGCCGCCAAGGAAAATGGGTGGGAGCCGCTAAATGAAGTCAAACACGAAATTCAGTCACGATTCGCTACTGGATCGTCAGTCAACCCAAGAGTTACTGATTACCCTGGCCAATGCGATCAATAAAGGCGAGTTAACCTTTCAGGAAAGTGAAGGTGAGCTGGTACTTTCCCCCCAGCAGTTACTGCAAGTCTCTCTGCGCGCCAGTGATGAAGGCGATAAACAGGAGGTGGAAGTAAAAATTAAATGGCGCACCAAAGAGAAAGAGTTTGCCGATACGCCTCCCAAAATTAAAACCAAAGCGGGTAAACGTTAAGCCTAGTGAATATCAAGACGCTCTGAGCGATATAACTGCCAAGCATTTTCAACCCGGCCATCAGGCAAGCGGCAGTAGCGGCCAGTGCCTAGGCTGCTTTCGCGAATTTCATTCTCCCCGCCTAGGCTTCTGCAGTATTCAGCCGCGTATTGGGTCATCTGATTTTGAGAATTGGGGTCTCCCCCGCCCGTGGTACAGCCGCCGAGCAGCAGTAGCACTACGATTGGACCGTAGCGGTATATAGATCCTGTTCGCATTGGAACCTCCCTCCCTGAGCATACAGTTCAGCGTCACTTTGATTCTGGTGAGTAACCGCAGACACATCAAGCAGGATGTTACTGGGCAAGGGATATGATTATTCCATAGAGCGTTTGCTGATATGGAAAATGGTAGCTAGGCTGTAGCTAGTCATCTGCGATGTACAAGCATTGTCTATGACCATTTCAGTATCTAATTCATAAGGAGAGTGACGCTATGTCCAGCCCGGAACATAAGCAGAAGATCTGGAAGATGATCAAAGACATCAAAGTCGGCATGCTCGTGACGTTGGATCACGACACTCCACGCGCCCGGCCAATGCACCTGGTGCAAGATGAGTATGACGGCACCCTGTGGTTCTTCACCCGCCGCAGTGCCGAAAAGGTATTTGAAACCGAAAGCGACCACGATGTGTGCCTGAGCTTCTCCGATCAGGAAGATGGCGTCTATGTTTCGCTATCGGGTAAAGCCAACCTGACCGATAACCGCGAACTAATCGAAAAATACTGGAACCCCTTCATCGCCGCCTGGTTCCCGGAAGGTAAAGACGATCCAGACGTCGCACTGCTAGAAGTTAAAGTGCAGATGGGTGAGCACTGGAAAGCCAAAGAGAGCAAGACGTTCCAGCTCTACGAAATTGCCAAAGCCAACCTCAAAAAGGACGCTACCCCGAACCTTGGTGAGAATGAGAAGTTCGGTGGGTAACCTCCTTCCCAAGCGCCCCGCTACCGGGGCGCTTTACGGCCTGACCGTTATCATGCTGCTCATGGCTTCATCCAACTCTTGGGGCAATGATCAGTCTCAGAGTGGCAATGCTACCCCTCAGGGCGAATGCGAACTCAACGATCAGCAGCAGGCAATGCTGTCTCAAATCAACGAGGCGCGTAGCCAAGCGCGACAATGTGGTGACCAGCAATTTGAGGCCGTAGATTCGTTAGCATGGAGCTGCAAGCTGGAAGCAGCGGCCAAGAGCCACTCCGCAGACATGGCCGAGAATGACTACTTTAGCCATACCGGCCCGGAGGGCGCTGGTATCGAGCAGCGTGTGGGTAATCAGGATTACGTGTGGCAGGCCGTGGGTGAGAATATCGCTGCTGGCCACACCTCGGTCTCTGCCGTCGTGGAAGGCTGGCTAGACAGCCCCGGCCACTGCCGCAACATCATGAATGAGGCCTTTACCGAGATGGGCATGGCAAAAGCCGAGGATTCGGAGTCGCGCTACTCAACCTACTGGACACAAACGCTAGGCAACCCGCGCTAAGCGCCCACGAGTCAATTACTGACCGCCCCCTAACTCACCGTAGTGGACAGCCGTAATCGCGTTTTTAGGCGAACCATCGACCAGCTTGGTGCTATAGGTCAGGTACACAAAGGTCTGGGTTTCGGCGTCATGCATGCGCACGACGCGCATATTCTTGAAAAGCGCCGAGCGGCGTTGACTAAAAATCACCTCCTGCTCCTCTACTTCAGCAGGGTCGAAGACGACCTCGCCTGTCTGTCGACACGCCACGCTCGCCTCACTAGCCTCCTCAGCCAACCCCACCGCACCGGAGATCCCGCCAATCTGTGAATAAGAGAGGTAGCAGGAGATACCCTGAACCTTCGGGTCATCGAAGCGCTCCACTTCAATGGTGTTGTTCGGGCCCAGCAGCTTGAACTCGGTACGCACGCTGCCAATATGGGCATCCTGAGCCAGTAGCGCGGGCGGCAATAGCGCAAACATAGCAATGAGCGACGTGAGGGCAACGCGTTTTGGGAAAAACATGGGGAACGTCCTTGGTAACTTTAAACCGGGGGATAGGCATGCGCAAAGGATACCTGATGCGCGCGGTTTTTGGAGAGCTATTGGAAAAATGGAGGCGTAGAACGGAGATAAAAGTAAAGCGGTTGATGCGGCTTGGCGTCCTGGCAGGAGTCTATTAAAAAGCATAAAATATTGTTTTTTAAAAAACTAAAAATAAAAACCAAAAACACAATATACCACGACGTATACCAGCACCTCACCTGCAACCCGCGAACAGCGTGTCATTGGATAACACCAATTCCTGGTAATTCTGTTTGTGGCACATATGAGCTGCTTACGGCCAGGAGCGGACTTTTAGTCGCCTCTGATTTAACGCCTTTGTCACAAGCTAAATTGGAGTGGAGACTTTTGCAATATAATTGCGAAGCAATTGCAAAAGGTGTAACGGAAATTTAGTCCTGTGCACAAACTTGTTATGTATTGTCTGGAAATGATAACAATGCCTTGAACTCATCTGAGGCAAGCGCATCAGATATTTCAATTATTTTATTAGGGTCATATTTCATAGATTGAGCATAATCTTTAACTTTACCTAGCAACTCTTTACCTGGCGTTAGCTCATTACCATAATCTTCGTACCAGGAATCAACCATGTTACTTATAATATCAATATCTATTTTTCCACTTTTATTTATACCTAATTCTTTACGGTCTCTAAGGATGAAGTTTGTTAGCTTTCTTTTCGTTTCATCTTTTAGCTCTTCTATAAATTCATTGTATTTTTCTGAAGCATCATCAATTGTAACGCCATATATATTTTTGATGTGTTCAGGCTGGCAAAAATAAGACTCAATCTCTTGATATTTTGTAATGAAAAATATTATACCTCTTTGTTCGCAATCATCTCTTAACTTAACTACATCTCTGTCAGAGTCGATTTTTTGATCTCTATCTACATGAAGAATAACTTTAGCGGTTGGGATTTGTTTTTGTACAAAACCTTGAAGTATCTTCGCAAAATCTACTTTTGAACAACCTTCATATGAATGAAGAACGAATTCAGATTCTTGCAACCCATTTGCTAACAAAAACTTTTTAAGAAACTCTTTCTTCTCTTTTACATTGTCAACTTTATCTTCTGTAACGATAACGTACTTTAATTCTTTTTTTGAGAATAGGTAGTCTGCATCTGCCGCTCCTATATCAAGCAATATATTGGAACCTTTCACATCCTCAAGCGCATGGCCATTTTGAAAGTGAACCACTTTTGCTTTTTCATCTAAGGATTCTAATATATAGCGAGAGTGTGTGGAAAAAACTATTTTTAGATCTGGGTTGTCATTAGTTCTTTTTACGAGCTCTTCGGAAAGTAGCTTTTGCTTGGTAGGATGTATGTGTGAATCTGGCTCATCTAACAGAATAACAGTAGGATCAAAATATTCAATATATGCAAAAATCTGTATCACTTGTAACAAACCTGTACCAACCGAGTCGAGAGGCAGCGTTAAACTTCCAGTTTTTATATTTACATAAATATACTCTGAATTATGTTCATCAAATTTCACTACAAAATCTATATCTTTATAAATAGAGTTTACTGAATCTTTAAACGAAATCCATTTCTCATGATCTGTGCTGATTGTATATAGAATGTTGCGAAGAAAATTATTGCTGTCTCCACGTGTAGCAGATTTTTTAACTGCAATTGGAACCTCATACTTCTCTAAAACAGGTATTCCAGCAATCCCTGGAACATAAACGCAAAAAGGCTTCTCTATATCGCTTAAAATATCGCCTTGATCTTTACCGGTAAGCTCCGTAGTAAAACCACCGTTTTTACCTCTTGATATCCTTATTGATGCAGAATTACTATCTGAAATAGTAAATTCAATCCACTTCCGATCTGCTTTTGTCCTAGCACCGGACAACCTTTCTCCGTGAAATAGGTAGGATATATCACTAGTAGGAGCATAAAGATATTCACTTGAATCTAGTGACAATGTCCTCGTTTTTCCTTTTACCCAGTTTGCACCTTTTAACTTTAAAGTTTGACTGCTTGAAATTGCAAACTGTATACCTTGTATGAAGCTACTTTTCCCAGAGTTATTTGTACCTATGAAAATATTTAGAGCTTCTAGCTTAACACTTACATCATCAATTTTTTTAAATTTCTTTATTCTAATATCCATAATTTCTCTTCCTTGATGACGTTACACAAACTTGCTTAAATGACGTAGAGATACATAACGCCCAAAGCAGCGGCGTGTTAACGTCCGCTGCCTTTGCTTGTTAGAGCGTTTTCCCAATCCACTTCTTTGTTCACACCGCCAGGGCAGAATACGCCTTGCGCTCTATTTTCAAAATACAAATCAGTCATTTCTTCAAGGCATTCAATAAATGCTTTTAAGTGTTCACCGGTACACCATCTTTTATTTGCAACTTGTAGAAACCAATCTAGCACTTCAGAACCTGAAGTTAATCTATGAATTCCAAAATCATAGACTTCTAATCCCTCACTCCAAAAAGAAACCACTCCAGTTTCAGGGTCAAATGTAACCGGTTTTTTCTTTTCAAATTTCTCAAAGAGTCTATCGGGGGACTGAGTTCTTGCATGACTATAGGCTGATTTTCTACTTAACCTTAAAATTTCTTCCAGAATATCCCTATCATCTCGAACTTGAGATGGTTCCTTTGGTAATTCGGACTCATTTTCGATTAATTCGATCTGTGAGGCTAATTTGGGCCAGAAAACTTCAAAAGTTGCGCTCAGAGTTTTTTCTTCAAGCTTTTCAGAACCAAGCTCACTATTTATTGACCGAAGTAATTTTAAAGCTTCTGCCTCATTGAAAATTGCGCATTGAAATTGAACTAGAGGGCCTTTAACCTCTGCTGGTGTAACTCCAAATAATAATGGGCAAACCATTGATTTTTCAATACTTTTTGAGAGAGCTCCAGCCTCAAACATTAACCAAGGAGCTTCTAAATTAGAAGGTGTAAGAACAATAATCCCGACTTTTGACGACTCCAATTTACTCGATATCTCTGAGCCCCAACGTTGACCTTTATTAATATCCTCGGGGGTGAAATATGGTTTCACAGCTTGTATTACACACGGAATCCATTCTCGAATGGCCTCAGCAATTTTTCTACTTTTTTCACCAGACCAACTTATAAACAATTCCAACTTAATTGCTCCTCAATTTTGATGTATAGCTCTAACGCCGCATTCAGCGGTTTGTCCGCTGTAATGCTTTGTTATGATCGTTTTCTGCCTCGGTACTTTTCATTAAAGGCCTCATAATAACTTCCGACAAGGTACTACAATTACCACAACGGATATTAAGAATTTGATTGAATCGTAAATTTTTAAAAGCATTGATCGGTACTTCTAATTCTTCATTGCAGCCCAAACACGTAAATTTGATAACGCTTCTAATCACTTCAAACTCATCATGCTTATCTTTCTTTATGACGTAGCTTTCTTGGCAATTGGGATTTATACAGCTTAAAGCTTTCTTATGCTGCAAACCGATTACGGGTCGTTTTATTTTAGCATCACAAACAAAGCAATTAAAACTGTACTCTTCTCCGAAGGATCCACCCACCAACAGGTTTCCCTTCATGCTTGATAGAAATGCAACAACTTCAGAAACTTTTTTCCTTATTTTATCTTTTTCGCCATAAATATTTATACTATCAGACGATATGCTTGGCACTGGAATATGCAAAGCAACATTAGAAACACCATTCCATAGCTTATGTAACTCATTAAGTTTAAGTTCAGATTGATTGCCCAAAGGGGTGTATTTTATCGACTCAAACTCCTCTTTAGTTTCTGGCAACCTACCATCTATTTTTTCATCTGAGATTGATATCGAGAACTCCCTAGAAACATTATCGTCAACTTCATCTGAAACCTGTTTGATGATGTGTTTTGGCTGCCAATTTTTTAAGTCATTTTCTGATAAGTATGAGAAGTAGAGCCTAAATCTCTCGTAGCACAGATATTCAAGTGTAAGTCTGCTTTCCAACGCAGCATATGTAAGGCTTTGTTCAGTGTCCTGTTCTAAAAGCGAGTTAATGAGTTTGATTCTTTTTGGTATATCCAGCACGATCAAATTCCTAGTTTAAATACTCATAACATAGATTATTGTGCCGGCTGCATAACACGGTTTCTGCCGGGGTGGCCGCTTTGGGTCGATAGCTACTGTGTAGTTGAGGCGTAAAGGTTACTGAACACGAGGAAATGCAAACTTCTGGAATCAAGCAATGAGCTCGCCCATCGGCATCACCAGCGGTTGCTGGTAATTTGCAAATCGTGGTCGCAAGCGAATTGGTACTCATAATCCCACACCTTTAACTTTAATTATTGTTAGCAGTATTACCCATTCCTTCACACCTTCACAACCCCTAATGACCTGAGACTTTAGACCACTCTGTACTGCCTGCATCAGGAACGCACCGTAGCCGACAAGCCTTATCAGGAATGACTCTTTCTGCTATCGACCAGCCTATGACCAAGCTTTAGATCCATTACTTCCACTTACCTTTTGAAAGCTCTCAAATTCGCATGATTTCGCATGACTCTCATGAACGCAAAACCCGCCTACAGCCCAGCAACAGCGGGCTTAGACCCGTTTTGCGGGGTGCATGAAGAATTGCCCCACAAGCGAACACCGCAGGCGGGCGGGGGACAACGCGCCGTAGGGTGAGGCGTCCTGGAGGGATTTTCCCTTGCGACCTTCACGTAAGGCCGCTGGGTGCCGTTATAAGCCCTGCCTACTCTGTGTGCGCTACCCCGTAATGACAAAGCAAAGCCCCATAAAGGAAAAAATCTCACGCTTAATTACTAGCTTTTATCATGGTATGCACACTGAGGCTTTGCTAGGAATACTCAAGAACGCTCTTTTTCGCTGCCAGCAAGGTAAAAGCGAGCTTTCAAGCCTGATTAGTCACGCGTACCATGCTGAAGTGCATAATCCCGCATGAATTCGCATAATTTTCATGCACCCATTTTTCACCAGCCAGCCCAGCAGTGGCGCGGCTTGGTGACGGGCGAGTGGGTGCATAAAAACCACTACATTTAGCGCGCGGGCGGGGCGGGGTGTCGAGTGCGCGGCGTGGGTCGCGGCCGGTGTGGGGGTGGATGGTTGGCAACATCGCCGCATGAAGCCCTCTACGCGCTCGCACAAGGCTGGCTCCCCTTCCGCCGTCCTCTCCCTCGCCTAACACGACAACGCCCCGCACAAAGGCAGGGCGTTGGCCATACGCTTGAGAATGGATTGGTTAGGCTTGGGCGCTATCCAAGTCGTCAAGGCTCGGAACATACTCCATTTGTGCTTCTAGTTCTTTCAACCGGCGGTTAAAGCGAACGGGTGATGGGTAGTCACGTCCGTCTGCTTCACAGGCGAGCAAGGACGGCACCTGTAAAATCTCTGGTTTGGGCTCCGGTTTGGCTTTGGGCATGACGCCCATCAATAGTTTGCCCAATGCAGCATGTTGGCGGCGCTCAATCTCTTCACTAGTCCACCGTCGACTAGCATTATCCATCAAGGGATCGATACTGCTCCCTGGCTGGCTTGATACATCAATGCCAAGCCTCGCCATGTGAGCATAATCGTTGTACGTCCCTTCATGAATGCGTTTGAACAGCCTTGGCAGCTCAGCGCTCAAGGTGGCCATTTCCTCACTGTTGCTCATATTCTTAAGACATTTCATCAACCTCTTGCGTGATGAAATTTCCGCTAGACGACCGATAGCTCCCTCAAGCGGTTGTCGGGCCAAATGCGTCTGCATCCTGAGCCATTCCTGTTGCGGCTCAAGCAGCTCGATCATTTCCTGGGTCTGCTCGGCTTCAGAGGTCAACTGTCCTTTTTGCTTAAGCTGGTCACGTACCGCCTTGCTCTGCTCCCCAAACCCTTTCACGAAATCTTGCCGCCAAGCATCCTTCGTTGCGTTCGTCTGGTGCTGTAGGGCATCGAGCGTTTTCCGTAGCTTGGCCAACCTGCCAGATACGTTTTCGAGCTTCGAGCGCCGGGCGAGGTAAGTGGCGCGTAGCTGCTCGATCTCAGTCTCCAGCTCGGTTTCAGTTTCACCGCTCACGGCAGCTTCGGGGGCTTTGGAGTGCTTGTTATCTGTTGCTTGCATGGTGCATTGCTCCTGCTCAGGTGCTTGGGTGGTGGCTGATGTCTGCTCAGTCATGTTGGCCTCACTGTTGGCATGGGTGCGCGGGTGAAACGGTGGAGCCAAGGCCCCACCAACGGGAAATGTTTAGCTGGGTGGAAAACGCCTGCCAGGAAGGGAAAGGGGTCGCCTCCTTGCAAATATGGGAATAATTCTCAATACCTCCCATACATAATTCCCCTGTCTGATTTTGAAAAACGGGGGCAACGTGGCAACAACGGCAATAGCATTGATTTAATTGATATTTTTTTTGGCAACTTGTAGCCGCTTTTTGAAAACGGCAACAGACAAGCTCAGCCACTCTATAGATATAAAGATATGTGTTGCCTTTGTAGCCACCTCTCTTATTAATAGGCAACACCTGTACCCCGCATGGTTGCTGGGCGTTGCCGTTGTAGCCAGTGTTGCCACAGAAACTAGGTTCACGCGTAAAAAGCCTCTGCATCATTCGCCCCCTCGCTCGCCGTCCAACTTGTCGGGATCAATGACGAAAAAGCGCGTGCTCCCTCCTCCTGGCAGGCGGTAGTTTTTCTGGCGGCGGCCGCTGTCGGTTTTGGCCAGCACGTTGTAGGTTTCCAGTGTGCGAATCACGCGGTCTCTGCCATATCCCGCTGCCGCCTCCGTTAGTGAGGCGCGGTTGAATAGGTAAAGGCGCTTTTTGTCCTCAATCTCGAAGTAACCGGCGCGATGCTTGATCCCAGGATTCGGCAGCTCTGCCGCAATGTTGGAAAAGCGACTATCACCGTGCATGGCGATAAAATCTGATAGCGCGCTAAGTATTTGCCGATCTTCCGCGTTCCCGTCGCCTACCCTGGCGACCCACTCGCGGAATAGCTGACTACATGCGTTAGCGGCGGTGCCTTCTTCCCACGGTAAAATCCCGTAGGTAGATGCCAGCTCTCCAGCTAGTCCAATAATGGCGAAGCGATCCGCGACCCTGCCCGCCTGGGGGCCATCAGAATTGAACCCTCCCCGCACCTCAGCAAACCGCTGATAAAAGTAGTCAGGGTCGGTTTCCTTAATGAGATGCTCCACGAACGCAGGCCCCACCATGCCGTAGTGGTGCGCGGTTGCTGTTGTCAGCTTCCTATGGAATGTCGCTCCATCCATGCCGTGAACGTCATCAAAGGCGCGATAGGCGCGGTTGCCTGCATTTACGTCCACCATGCGCAGCTCTGCCCCAGCGTGGGCGGCATTGCCTGAAATGGCCGCGTGTTCAGAAAGTGACCGCTCCCCGCTGGAAAGCGCCAACACACGCCAGTAAAGCTTGGGCCGCCCTTCCCGCTCACGGGTCATGGTGCCCTTGCCGGTGCCGGTGCCGTTGGCGATGGCGTAGGCCATTTCTTGCACCCGCTTGGGATCGGCGCGTTTGATCTCGTCCAGAATCAGCACCGTGTCATTACGTGACGATGCCTCGATCTCAATACCGCCCTTTGACATATCCCAAGACGCCGCAAAACGGCTGGGGTCGCCCCACACTGAGGCGGCGATAGCCTGGGCCAGTGACTTACCGCTTGAGGAGTCACCCACCAAATGCACGCCACCACCGTTTACGCCTACTTTTGAAAGCAGTGGCCCCGCCAATGCACAGCAAACAGACAGGATCAGCACCGGGTTGCCCTGGCAATAGTGCGCCAGTTCGCTTTGCCAGCTTTCCAGCGTGCCCCGTTCAGAAAATAGGTGGGCACCCTTGCCGCTGTCCTGAAAGCGTACGTCCTGGCCGCCTAAAATTTTGCCTGGGAGTACAAATGCCCCGCTTGCATCGTGCCAGCCCGGTTTGGTCGTGGTGGCCAGCACTCGGTTTAAGTCGTGGTGACTGGCGATATAGGCAGGCACATAGCGGCGCTGGTGGTACTCCACTTTTAAGCCCTGGCGGAAAAGGGCTTTTAAGATCTCCTCTCCCTTACCGGCTAATGCCTCCATGGGCATGACGTATTCAATGACCTTGCCCCGGTGCTTGAAGCGCAGTAAGCGTCCGACGCTGCCGTCATCACTGTTAAGCGTTTCGGCATCCACATGCAGTGGGCCACAGATCCATAGATCAAACGGTTGGCCAATATCATCGCCCTGGCCCTGTTTGATGCCGTGGAACCAAGTTCCTGCCCTAAACAGCTTCCCATCCACCAGCGTTTGGCCTTCATACACGGCATAGCTTGGGCGCTCTAGGGTGTCGATCTCCGGCGCGGTAGGTTGGCCAACTAGCGCAAGGTAGCTTTGCTGCTCGCGTTTTTTCTCACTCATGGTGGCCCCCTTGTTGGCGATACCAGCACGCCAAGTCGTTAAAATCGGTCAGGATATGCGGGGCTTCTTTCGGCCAAGCCGGGAACAGCACCAACGCCCCCACCGCTAACGCGGCGGCATTGGCGGCAGTACGGCCAGGGTTTCCAGGGGTAGCGCGGTCATCGTCGCCAGCGATGACCATTTCAAGGTGGCCATAGCGCTCACATAGGCCACGCGCAACCGGTTCTAAATTGCCCGCGTGCATGGCACACGCCACTGGCTCGCGGGTGTGGGCGTGAATCGTGGCCCCGGTGGCCCAGCCCTCACAGACATAAAGGGTCTTTCCAGGCATGACACGGCCAAGCGGTGAGTAAGCACCCAGCACCTGCCCGCCTTTTAAAAACCGCTTATTCCCCTGGGCATCGATCAGTTGCACATTGACCAGCTCACCATCGGCATAAAGCGGCACCATTAGCTGGCCTTTGGGTGTTTGGCGTAGTCGATAAGGGCTAATCCCTTTGCTCACCAAATACGCATGGCCAGGGCAAGCAGGCTGGCCATTGAGCCAAAGCTGCTTGGCCAGTTGGGCGGCTTTTTGTTGGGCCGCCAGGCGTTGCGCTTCCGCCTGCTGGCGTAGCTGGTTTTTGGTGGGGGTAACAGCAATGGGGGGTGAGGCTTGCGCCTCACCGTTGCGATGAAAAATACCCAGCCCCAACCGCTGATCGATCATCATGGCGGCGTCTACCTGCCGACACCCGCGCAGGTAGCTAAGCAGCGATACAAGGTCACCGCCGTGGGCGTCAGGATCAGCAAAGTCGTTCCACTTGCCGCTGGCCAATGACACACCAAACGAGCCTTTCCCCTGGTCGTCGCGGGCCGTGTTGCGTGCTACCCATTCGCTGCCCTGGCGCGCACCATCGGGCAGCCATTCAGCGACTAGGGTTTCAGCGTCATTAAGCGCAGCTATAGCCACTTGCTGGATTTTTTGAACGGTCGTTTTAGCCATGACGCGCCCCCCTCTTGGCAGGCGGTATTTGCCGTTTGACGGTTTTGCGCGCCACTAGGAAAAGATCAGATGCATCGGCCAGTAAAATACGCGATGCGATAGCCACGTTGGCTAAATCACGCGCATCAGCGCTGGCTCCTGGCGTATCTAGCTGGCAAAGCGACAGCATCAAGTTGCTGACTGCCTCCAGGCGCATTTCTGCATGTTCAAACAGCGTGTCGCCATCGGCGCGGGGGTCGATCAACATGCACTCTGCCTCGGTCAGGCAAACGGCATCTTCAAGGCGTGGGGGAATGGGTGAATTAAGCATTACCCACCTCCTCAACGCACAGGCGTTCAAGCTCGATGAGTAATTGGTCGTGTTCTTGATAAGAGAGGGCGTTTAGCGCGGTGGCCATGCGTGCCATACCCAACAGCTGTTGAAGCTGTTCAGGCTTACGGTTCACACGGTAGGCAATCAGTTTTGCACCGATTAGCGCAGTAGCTATATGCGTGGGGGAAATTTGGGTGTGCGTGTACGCACCTTGGCTTTGATTGGCCATAGGTAAGACTCCTTGGATTTTGGAGTCACCAACAACCGTTCTCACGCGATTGGAGGCGACTGTACGCAGGGTGAGAAACCGGCATCCAAGGGAACCGGCCACGCCGAAACGTGCCCACGCACAGCCGCCATAACGACGCACTACAGGCGGAAAAAAAGCGCCTGCAATGGTAGGGGCGCTGTAGCGCCTTGGATACTTCGGGTTCTCACGCCCGGCTGTAGATTTTGCTACAGCAAGAGCATGATAAGCATTCCCCAGCGTTCCTCGCAAGCTTTTCAGGCAGCAAATGTCGCTCAATTTGATAGGCTTCATGACTTCCCTTTGATGTAACTTCGCTTGGCCCCAGTGCTCCCCGCTCTGGGGCCTTTTTTGCGATCTTTGGGCAAAACTTCCCCATACCCGCTGGGCTTGGCCCAGCAGCGTTATGCCTATTTGGTAGGGTTAGGGGGTTAGCAGTCGGTAAGGATCTCGGCGGGAGGCTGGTGGCGGTTGAAGCGCTCCAAGCCATCGCCCTGGCCATCTAACCATTTGGCGCTAATATCGCCGGTCGAACCTTTACGGAATGCCTTTCGGCTGGGTGATTTGGTGGCGTCTACCATGGCGGCCTCAAGCTTGACCACATCGTCCGCGGTGAGCTTTAGCGTGGTGCCGTTGATGGTGAATTCAAATTGGCTCATGCGTGGCGCTCCTGTTGGTGTGTGGTCATGCGTAGCGGTGCGGGAATGCCTTCCAGGAGTTGGCGTTTGCGTTCTTCCAAGCAGTTAGCGATCCAGCTATCCACCTCCTCTTCTAGCCAAGCAACGCTTTTGCCGCCAATCGGCACCGGTGCCGGGAAAGTGCCCTGGCGAATACCGTCATAAATGGCCGAACGGCTTTTACCGGTTTTCTGCTCTACCTCCTTGCGACGCAGCAGGCGATTACCTAGCTGGATCTTGTTCACCGTTCTGAATGGCGGTGTGTGAGTGGTGAGTTCAGGCATTGATTTGTGTCCTCGCTGTGTCATTCCAGGCAAGTGCCCTAGTGGCCCTATGAAGCTTGACGGTTAACGAAATGACGCGCCATCGATGCGCGTTGTGCCACGATTCCCGCACAACGGGATGGCACACGAACGATTCTGGGCAGCTAGACAGGCATCGAAAGCAGCTTTGGATGACAAAGAGGACGTTGGTTTTTGATGAGCCATAAGGTGGGTTCCTTCAGCGAGTGGTGACGTTGCAAGCCTTACGCTTGAGACACCACTAGCTTGACGAGGAACGAGGAGGACTACCAGAAAGGGCTGTTGTAGAACTGTATGGATATACAACAGAAAGTGTTTCATGAGCTATTTATAACGCGGAGCTGAAGCGTCATCCGAAAGGCATATTTTTTTATATTTTAAATTCAAATAGTTATAAAAAATCAGCCAGTATTTTTCTGTTGTAGAAAACGGAAAATTTACAACACGCAGATGCCTAGCTGGCCACTCAGTGACGGCGCTGGCCATTACTCTCTCCTTCCTTGGTAGCAATGGCGTGCTCGACCGCGTGAAGCACTAGCGTAGTATCCACTACCGTAGAATTACCCTGGTGCAAGTTCGTCATTGCAAGGGTATGGATAGTTTCAGGAAGAAGATCCACGGCGTCGTAACTGAATTTCTCGAAGGTGTAGCAAGCGTCATCGGGAACCCACACGGTGAACCCTAAGTTAGAGGCGCTTCTTACCGTCGCCTCTACCGCTCCCTCACTGGTCGATCCCACCACCACAAGTTGGCGAATGGATCGCTTAAGCAGCCAATCCTCAATGTTGGAGCGTAAAAAGGCATCCGTGATGTTTTTATCGAAAATCTCCTCGTTAGCGAGAGGCTCTAAACCAAGTTTAAAACGCACACCAGGATGGCCGGGGGAATAGGGAGATTCTGGATCACCAGAGAGATGGCGAACATGGATGATGGGCAGCGAGTTCTCACGCCATGCATTCAGCAGACGATACATGTTGTACTCTGCGCGGTCGTTATTGCGCTTTCTAAAATAGGGATAATGCATATCCGCTTGCTGCTGATCGATGATCATTAACGCACATGCATCGGGGTTTAAACTCATTAAATCGAAGTTTTCCGCCACTGCATCGATTGTCGTATCTTTGAATATCTCGTCAGCTTTAAACTTATTGCCACACTCCTCGTTAGTGCACTCTTGGTATAAAACATGATAGCCCTCTGTCATTTTCCGGCTAGATCTAGTCCGGGTTTTCGTTCCGCAATCAGGGCAATTGATAGGTAGCTTTAGTCGCATTTAAACCTCGGCGCTAATGTTATCTAGGTAGTTCGCCCAAAACTGCATCATGGCGGGCCGCTGATCCGGGGCCATGTGTTGGGCATGGGTGTAAACGCCCTCGATCCCTGGCAGCTTGTGCGATAGCTGTAGCTCTATCCATTCTCTGGGATAGCCCAACTCTTTTAAGCCGGTGGCCACAACATGGCGGGTGCCGTGGGGTACGTGCCTGCCCTCATAACCCATACGCTTTAGAGCCATGCCAAAAGCGGCATCGGAGATTGGTTTTCGTGGGTCATTACGGCCAGGAAATAGCAATTTGAAGGGGGCTGTTAGCTTGTGAAGATAACGCAGCTCACACAATGCCTGGCTAGGCAGGGGCACTTGGTGCGCCCTGCCCATCTTCATGCGTTCGGCGGGGATCTTCCAAACGGCTGCATCTAAGTCGAACTCAGTCCACTCAGCCCGGCGTAGCTCTCCAGGCCGAACGGCTGTCAGTAGCAACAGCTTTAGCCCAATGCGCACCATAGGGCTTTTATCGTAAGCCTCAATATCGCGCACAAGCTGTGGAAGCTCACTTTGGGGGATATGGTGGAAGCTACCCCGCTTGTAGGGCTTAAGCGCCGTTTGAAGGTCGGTAAGGGGGTTGTAGCTGGCTCTACCCGTAATGATGGCAAAGCGGTAGATATCACGACAGAAGGCGTGCAGGCGGCGTCTCTGTTCGAATTTCCCTAACTCTTCCAGCGTGCGCAGTATATCCAGCCATTCGAGGGGCAGAATGCTCTCTATCGGCCGATTCCCCACTTTGGGGAACACATACATTTCAAGCACGCGCCTGCTGTCACTGGCACGCTTAGAACTCTCTTTCCAGCGCGGCACCATGGCTGCGTGCCACTCCATGGCCAGCACTTCAAACGTGTTTTCAGTTGCGTACTGTCGTTGGCGTTTGTCGCTCTGCTTTTGCTCTACAGGGTCAATGCCTTGGGATATTAGACGTCTCATATCCGTCCGCTTCTCCCTTGCTTCGGCAAGGCTCACTTCAGGGTACTGACCAAGGCTGATCATGTTGCGCTTGCCGTTAGGGCGTGTGTAGCGCAAACGCCATCCACGGCTGCCATTGGTTGAGATCCTAAGTTCTAATCCCATGCCATCTGAGAGGGTAATAATTTTCGTGCCGGGCTTAGTTGCGTTTATTTGTCGGATAGTTAGCGCCATGGAGGTATACCGAGTATTTCCGAATGGAGGCATATACCGGACTGTATACCACTTGAAAGCGGGATTTGGAAGGAACTGTGAGGAACAACGAGGAGCTAAAAAACCATGTATTTCAGAGTATTGTACTCTTTTTTAGGCCTTCTCAGGACTTGTAAAGAACCCCAGTTGGCGTCCCTGGCAGGAGTCGAACCTGCGACCTGCCGCTTAGGAGGCGGCTGCTCTATCCTACTGAGCTACAGGGACTAACGTCGTCGTTCTAAACTAGCGGGCGCGTAGTATAACGCGTCGACATAGGCAGGGCCAACCGAGTTGGTCTATTTAGCAGAGCTATTCGGCTCTATATCCAACCGAGTAAACGCAGAGCAAAGACCCCCAGCGTAACGGTAATACTCGCCATCAACGTGGTAATAGCGATGATATTGGCAGCTAGGGCCACATTGCCGCCTATCGCTTTCACCATCACAAAGCTGGCGGCGGCGGTGGGGCTGGCGAAGAATAGAAACAGCAAGCCCAATTGCTCACCTGAAAAGCCCACCATCCAGGCCGCAAGAGTTGAGAGTATCGGTAGCGTGACCATCTTCATCAAGCTGGCGCCTAGCGCCACTTGGCTGCTGTCACGCATGCTCGAAACGGAAAGTGTCGCGCCAATACAAATCAGTGCCAGCGGCAGTGTTAACGAGGCAAAATAGTCCCCCGAGGTAACCACCCAGCTGGGCAGAGGAATCGAAAGTGCGGTAAAGGGTAACGCTGCAAATACGGAAATAATTAGCGGGTTCTTCGCTACATGCTTGAGCAGGCTACGCCAATCGGTGGACTGCCCAGGCTGGTAGAATGCCAGTACGACAACCGAGAACGCGTTATACATTACAATCACCACGCCCAGCAGAAGACTACCCGCTGACAAGCCATAGTTACCGTACATGCCCGCCGCTAATGCCAAGCCCACTACCCCGCAGTTACCACGAAACGCGCCCTGGACGTAAATTCCGCGATCCTGATGAGCAACACGGAAATGCGCCCATGCCCAGCTGAGCAGGAACTGGCCGAGCGTTGCCGCGGCAAAAAACACCATCAGCGAAACGTCTAGAGCAACGCTTAAGTCGGCTTTTATCAAACTGAGGAAAATCAAGGTGGGGAGCGTTGCTCTAAATACCAACGCTGAAGCGGTCGAGACAAAGACGCTATCGATCCATTTCAAGCGCTTAAGACCCAGGCCAACAAATACCATTGCGAAGACAGGCAGCGTCACATCAAGCGTGCGGGCAAAAAGTTCAAGTAGGTTCACAACAGTATCTCGGTCAGCCTTGATTTAAAAACTGGCTTCAACAACAAATTTAGCACCTGCTTATACTGTACTGCCGGACAGCGTTTGTCGACTGGCAAGAGCTCCTCTGGATGTAGGGAGCAGAACACAGTTTTACCTGACCTTAATTAGACTGATCAAAGAGCTCCATCACATCATCATGGGGCATATTAATCACAACCCCATCACGCCCGTGCTCTTTGGCTTTGTAACTACCGGCATCGGCGCGTGCCAGGACATCATCCACGCTGCTATCGCTATCATCAAAAGTAGTCACGCCGATACTTAAGGTGACCATAAACTCTTTACCTTCATGGGTAACGGAGATTTCACTCACCGATTGGCGCAATGACTCCGCGATACGCCTTGCCTGAGACAGGGTGCAGCTGGGGAGCAGCACGCCAAACTCATCGCCACCTTGGCGCGCCACATGGTCACTACGGCGAACTTCCCAGGCTACCACCTGTGCAATACGGCGCAGCATTTCATCGCCTAGAGCATGGCCACCTTCGTCATTGATGGGCTTGAAATGATCCAAATCAAACAGTAAAAGGGCTGACGGCGTGCTGGTTTTTTGGAAATCGGCAAAGGCTTCTTCTAAGCGGCGCTCAAAGCCACGGCGATTCAACAACCCGGTTAACGGGTCGTGCTCCGCCTCCCAACGCTGAATAGCTTCCTGCTCGCGGCGCTCGGTAATATCTTTGACAACCCCGACTAAACCCAAGGTCTGGCCATCTTGAGACAGCGTAACCACGCGGGCATGAATATCCAGCCACAGCAGCTCTTGATCGCTACGCAAGAAACGTAACTGACGGACAAAATCGCTGCCGGTGCGAAGGCTATGTATCCACATATCTTGAGCCCCGTCGAGATCATCCATGTGGATCTGCTTAATCCAAGAATCCATGGGGGAGTCAGCGGAAACACCCAGCATCTCCAGTAGTGCGGGGTTCATATAAGTGATATCGCCCTTAATGTTGGCGACAAACATACCCTGAGGCGCCGCATTGAGCACCGAGTCAAGAAACGCCTCGCGCTCTTGAAGATTGCCTAGTAGCAACTGCCGCTCATCTTCCACACGGTTAAAGGTACTCGCCACCTGCTGTAGCTCTTGCATATTGGTCGCCAGGCTCACGCTCTCACGGTACCCTAAGCCCACCTCACCAATCTGCTTCTCCAAATACCTCAAGGGTGAAAGTACTCGGCCCAGCATCCACCATAGTAAAGGGAACATAATTAAAACCAGCACAACCCATGTCCACCATAACTGCCTAATAAAGTCTGCTAATGGAAGTTGCGCTTGAGATATGGGCAAGTAAAGACCGACAATCCAACCGGCAGGCCATACTTGAGAATAGGACTGAAGCGCCATTTCCCCAGTCAGAAGCTCCCCCACGCCATCCCCTTCCCAACCATCTAGCGCCAAGTCCAACAAAGGGTTAAATGACCGGCTGGGTACAGAAGCATTAATCAATGAAGTATTAGGATGGTATAAGACCCTGCCTGAGGAGGTAGCAACACCCGCATAGCCTTTTTCGCCCAAGCGCACTTTGGCTAAACGGCTAAATATCCCCCCGGAATCCAAGCTAAGAACCCCTCCAACAAAACCATTAAAAGCGCCTTCTTCGGTGAAACGCGGCACCCCCACTAGAACCATCGGCATGCCACTTGCCCGACCTACAAAGGGCTCACTAACGTAGGGTCGGCGGATACCGCGCAACATACGGAAATACTCAAGCTCACTGGTTTCAAGCCCTACCCGGCCAACAATAGCGGGCCAATCGGCAACAATCCTTCCGTCGCTGTTGGCAACCACAATTCCCTCAAACCAGGCCAGCAGGCTATCGTTCTGCCGCAATTGATAATTCATCCAACTCGCATCTTCAGTGTCGCCGATCATTTCTCTTAGGCGCTCTAACGCCTGGATGCGCATATCAATTTGTTGGGTAACCTCATCGGCGAGTAGAGTGGCTTCATAGCGCAGGTGTGACATATTAGTGTCATGCACCATGGTTTTGCCGACTTGCCACGCCATGCCCAGTACCAACGCGATCAGCAGCAGCAAGGTAAAGGAAAGCCCCAGCAAGAGCCGGCCCTTTAATGAACTAAAAGAAAATAGATTTTTTAGCAGATAGGCAAAGCGCACCGACCATCCTTTTTATGCATACTTTACTTAGCTCCAGAATCTGCTGGGTAGAATCAATGACACAGAGAACGTACAAACCTACCAAAAAAGCAGCAATCATGCGCGTTGAATGAATCTAACTTAAGTCTTTTATCATGTAAATGATAGTGAGTACTCATTATCTTACCTCACTGCAGCCTTCTTTATGGCAAAACTAATAGCAGGTTAAACATATCCAGGTATTCGCAGGCTAGCTGCCCTGGAAAAATAATGTTCAGGAGAAGGATACGAAGCGTCCCTGCATCCCAAGTGAGGGTTAGACATAACGATCCCAATTTTCTCTACAGCGTAGATCATTCCCGCTCAACGCACTGCAGACATAGTTTTGTGAAGCTTTTCTAGATATACAGATGGTGGAATGGATATTTAAAATGACCAGGAAGACACAGCAATGCCCAACGGGTGCATTATCCAGTGCAAAGGGGGGGAAATTATTTCGGCCCGCCGGCACCTTGCCAATCTAGACACCCTAGGCAAGTCGTAGGCCCCCAACACTAATAACGATACGCTACAATGAGCCTTCATAACCCAATTTTTTTGCATGGAGGCAGGGGTGACATCCTATCGACGCACACATGTTCCTGGCGACTGCTACTTTTTTACCGTCGTTACCTACGCACGACAACCCCTTCTGGCAGATCGTCTCAATATCGAAGCCCTCGGGCGTGCTTTCCGCAGAGTTAAAGAAGAACGCCCCTTCGTAATGGATGCATTCGTACTGCTCCCCGATCACCTCCACTGCCTATGGAGACTGCCTGAAGGCGACGCGGACTACTCTTCACGATGGCGGGATATTAAAAAATACGCCTCACAGGAATTCTTCTTCCCACCCGGCACCCATAACGCATGGCAACGAGGCTTCTGGGAACACGCCATCCGTGATGAAAAAGACTGGCAAAGCCATATGGATTACATCCATTACAACCCCGTAAAACACGGCTGGACTAGAGCGCCCCAGGACTGGGAGTGGTCAAGCTTTCAACAATGCGTTCAAAAAGGCTGGTACGCCCCCGACTGGGGCACCCAAAAAGCCCCCTACATTGCCGCAATGGATTGGGAATAAAGGAGGAAACCCTGGCACCGCTGCGCGATGCTTCCGCGGTGCACTGGGGCTTATGTCGGGCTTCATCTGTATTTAGCTTTGTACCTGAACTCCATACACCAATCTTGGCAATAACAGCGGCGTTCAGCGGCGCTCTAAAATTCAGGCCAGTACACCAGCCAACAATACCTTGGCGTTCTCAATCAATTCATCCAAGTGCTGTGCGCCTTTAAAGCTTTCGGCATACACCTTGTAAAGCGATTCAGTGCCACTTGGCCGAGCGGCAAACCAGCCGTTTTGGGTAGTGACTTTGATACCGCCAATAGCAGCGCCATTGCCTGGCGCGTCTACCAATACAGCGGTGATAGTGTCGCCTGCCAGGGTTTTCTCAGTCACGCTCTCAGCGCTCAGTTTTTTAAACGCCGCTTTCTCTTCGGGCGAACAGGCGGTATCAACACGCTTGTAAAAAGGCTCACCAAAGCGCTCGGTAAGCGTACGGTAATACTCACTGGGCGTTTTGCCGGTGACCGCCATAATTTCCGCAGCCAACAAACACAGCACTATGCCGTCTTTATCCGTGGACCACGCCTTACCGTCGCGGGTTAGCAAACTCGCCCCCGCGCTCTCTTCGCCGCCAAAGGCGAGCCAGCCCTCGTGCAGGCCTTCTACAAACCATTTAAAGCCCACCGGCACTTCATACAGCTCGCGCTGATGGGAAGCCACCACTCGATCGATCATTGAGGATGATACTAGCGTCTTGCCTATTTTTAGCGACGCGGCCCATTCAGGGCGATGTGTAATCAGATAATCGATACACACAGCCAAAAAGTGGTTCGGATTCATCAGGCCACTGGCATCCACTATTCCGTGACGGTCAGCATCCGGGTCGTTGCCAAAGGCGATATCGAAGCGGTCTTTAATCTTGAGCAAGTTAGCCATTGCCGCCGGGCTTGAGCAATCCATGCGGATCTTACCGTCGTGATCCGGTGGCATAAACGCAAACGCCGGATCAACCGTGGTATTTATGACATCAAGATTCAGATTGTAGTGCGCCGCTATCGCCTGCCATACCGGCAGTGCGGTGCCGCCCATAGGATCGGCGCCTAACGCCAAGTCTGCGCCTTGGATGGCGGCAATATCCACCACGCTACCTAGCTTTGCGACGTAATGTGCCGTGAAGTCGTACTCCTGCGCGTGAGCAATCGCCTCCTCAACCGGCACGGTGAGCACATCTTCCAACTGACGCAGCAGATAAGCATTTGCACGCAGCTCAATCCAGCCGGTGGCGTCAGTATCCGCAGGGCCGCCGTGGTGCGGGTTGTACTTAATGCCGCCATCTTCTGGCGGGTTGTGCGAAGGCGTGATGATTAAGCCATCCGCGAGCGCCACATCTGGCGCCGCCTGATCGTGGGGATGATTGTGGTGCAGAATCGCCTGGCTGATCAGCGGCGTCGCGGTGTAGCCGTGATCTTTCTCGACAAATACCGGTACCTTATTGGCAGCCAACACCTGCAGCGCGCACTCCCAGGCAGGGCGCGAAAGCGCATGGGTATCAAAACCTAAAAACAGGGGCCCCTGATAGCCCGCCTCACACCGGTAGTCGACCACTGCCTGGGTGATGGCATAAATATGCGAAGCATTAAACGTACGCTCAATGGAACGGCCACGATGGCCAGAGGTACCAAACGACACCCGCTCCTGAGGGACGTTAGCACTCGGCTGCTGTTCGTAAAATGCTTTTAAGACGGCTTCCATTTTCTGAATTCCTTTTACGTAAACAAACAACCTCATCGGTTTTATGAAAAATGCCAACGCGAATAGTTATCTATAATTTATTAACCTACCGGCATCGTTCACTAGATGTTGAAGAGCATTGATAACACAAAAAGCCAACCATTGGAAAATGGTTGGCTTTTCATAAACGCGTAAGCTTTTGATAAATAATATTATCAGAAGTGGTACCGCGCCCCGGTTATCCAAAACATGTCCTGCATACCGCCACTACTCCGCACACTTGGTGAATCACTATCAGCCAATTCGATGAACACATCGAATGCACTGGAAAACTTGTAGTAACCACCCGCAGCCCAGGCGTTGCTCTCTTCACCTTCGTCACGGTCGACGTTGTAGTAATCTGCAGTAAACGCCCAGGGCCCTGTGGAATAAGTACCACCTAAACCGACCGTTTCGAACCCCTTTACGTAAGTGTCGCTGTTGTCTTGGGTTTCGATACCCAATCTCAGGGATAGCTGGTCAGATAGCGCGTATGTGCCAATAAGGCCATACAGCACTTCATCATTTCCGCTACCGCCACCACGAACTGCGTTTTCCACCGCACCAAACCCAATTTTGAACGGGCCTTGCTGATAGCGAATACCACCTTGGGCCGCGACATCAGAGCCACCCCCACTTTGCTCAGCAGGCGTTAATCCGCGCTCGCTGTAGTGCTTAACTTGTAGGAAAGAAGTAAAACCGTTCAGTTCTGGCGTGTAGTAAGCAATCGAATCGCCCCAAGACTGTAAACCCGATGATTTAAATAGCAATCCGCGGTCTTGATAAACGTCAAACGGCAGCGAGACAAACTGGGCATACATGCTATTAAAATTACCCGCCAGCAATGTGCCGTACTGCTTACTGGATAAGCCAATATAACTTTGTCGAGTTTCGTTGAAGCCCTGAGCCGTATTGCGCTCATCACCAGTAAAACGCCACTCCAAATGACCTAACGCCGTTAGATCTGAAGTGACTGCATGGCTCATTCGAAACCCTAGGCGGGAGTATACATCTACGAATTCCGGGCCATCATCGACCTTATTGCCAGCGCTATCAAACTCAGGGCCACCGCCCGCAATACCCATGGCAATACGGCCGTAAATATCCAGCTTCGTACCATCCTGGTCATAAAGCGCTGCGGCTTGAACCGATGTAATACTCAACAAGCTAGCTACCGCTACCGCCAACTGCTTCTTATGCATTAGAAATAATCCCTTGATACGCTAATTTTATTGACTGCTTTAGTTACCCAACTAAGCAGCCATATAATGTTATACAATATCAAGTAGCTATTAAAGGAAAAACGTTCTTATTTGTATTAGCATTTCAAAAGTAAAACTCCAACCATAAAAAACCGGCCCTTTAGAGGCCGGTTCTTTTTGGTTCTGCTAGGCAGTTATACTTTAAGCGTGGTGTTTAAAACCAAGCTTAGAAGTGGTAACGAGCGCCTGTCAGCCAGTATACGTCGTCGGTCAGGTCACCCAGGGTAACATCACGATCAACAGTCGGCGCATCGCCGTCAGCAAGCTCTAGGAATACATCAAAGTTGCTGGAAACTTTGTAGTAAGAACCAGCTGCCCAGGCGTTGCTGTCATCACGGTTGTCACGGTTGATGTTGTAGTAGTCAAGAGCGAAAGCCCAAGGACCAGTGGTGAAAGTACCACCCAGGCCTACAGTATCGAAACCGTTCTCACCAGTAGCGCTCGGCGTGTAGTTATCGTTCTCATCACGTGTCTCATAGCCCAGACGCGCAGAGAACTGGTCGGTAAAGTCGTAAGAACCGATCAGGCCGTAACGAACTTCATCATTACCGCCGCCTTCAACGATGTCGTCTACAAAGCCTAGACCCAGGGTCACAGGGCCTTGAGCGTAACGAACACCACCTTGCGCAGCCACTTCAGAACCATCGCTAGGCTCTAATTCGCCGCGTGAGCTGTAGTGTTTGCCCTGCAAGAAGACAGTGAAGCCGCTCAGATCAGGCGTGTAGTAGCCGATTGAGTCGCCGCGTGACTGAGTCGGGTGACCAGCAAATTCGAAGCCACGATCGATGTAAACATCGAACGGCAGAGAAACGAACTGGTTATAGAAGGCGTCAAAGTTACCGCCTTGAATAGTACCGAACTGATCGCTTTGCAGACCGATATAGCTCTGACGAACTTCTTTAAAGCCGGTGTTGCCGTTGCCGCTGGGGCCGGTACGCTCGTCACCGTCGAAACGCCACTCAACACGACCAAAGGCAGTCAGGTCGCTGGTAATTTCCTGGCTCATGCGCAGACCAAGACGTGAGTAAACGTCTACAAACTCAGCGCCGTCATCAACTTCCTGACCAGCACCATTGAATTCTGGGCCACCACCAGCAACACCCATGGCGATACGGCCATAGACATCCAGCTTAGTACCGTCTTGGTCATAAACGGTTGCTGCTTGGGCTGCAGCAGAAGCACCCAGGGCGCCAACGATAGCAGTCGCTAAAAGTGTTTTTTTCATGATGTAAGTTCCTTAACTCGTATACTGTTTCGATCGTTGCTGCTCAGCTCTTGATGAGCTGGCAGTTGGCTTTTGCGGGCCATGCTCTTTTGCCATCCGCCGGTTTTTCCCGGTGGTATGCGGCATGTCCTCAACTAAGCCTTGTTATAGTCCAATGCTCGCAGGACAAACTCTATACCGGGACTCAAGGGAACGCAATAGAAAAAAACAGTGTTTTCTTACTATTTGTGCTTTTTTATGGAACCCCTGCTGCTGGGCCCGGTCTCAGCGGCCTTTGAACTTCTGCTGTAAGTCTAACAATTTATCTTCCATGCTAAGCTGCTTACGCGACTCATCTTTTTCCCCTTCAGGCGGTTTAGAAGCCTCTATACGAGGTTTGTTAGCGGCAGGCGACGGTTTAGGTTGCGCTCTTTTTGGCTGCCTGGCCGCTTCCTTATCAGCGCGTTTTTCTTTTTTATCACCGCGTTTTTCTGCCGCATGGAGCGCCGCTTCCTTATCGACCTTGCCAGCGGGCTGTCCATCCAAATCGACTCGTTCTACGCCTTCTCGCACTGCTTTTATATAGCGAGGTAGGTTTACGTAGTTGGCTAAGGCGCGACGAATTAGCTTATTGGGCCACTCTTCCCGCTCGGCAAGCTCTTGGTGAATACCCACTTTTAGCGGTTTGGTGTGGCCCTTGAAAAATGCGTTGGGATACCGTTCGTACCACTGATTAAGCAAAGCGTGCGGTGAAGGTGTTTTGGCCGTTTCAGCGGTAGTGGATGATTCGGCTTTTTCTTCTAAAGCTGTTTCAACAGGGGCAGTCTCAACGGGTGCAGCTTCGTTATTTACTTTCTCTTCAGGAGCCTCTTCGTCGAGGAGTGCTGTATGGAGAATTGCTTCGCTATGGGTTTCAGTTTCTACTGCCGTCGTAGATTCCGAGCTTGGCAGGCTTTGCGCATGGGCATCTTTCTGCGCCAACTGCTGCTTTAGCCGCTGATTCTCTTCACGCAGGGCTTGTAGCTCAGCTTGTGTGCGTTCAAGACGCGTTTCTAAATCGTCTAACATATTTATTAAGCTGGCGGCCATAGCCTTCTCCTCTGCCCTATTCAGTCGGCGATGCGCTCGTAAACGACGAAATCATAGTTTGGCTGCCCTTCTGCTGGCTGCCCCGCTACGCGCTGTACTTCTTGCCACTCGTTGGAGTCGAAGTCAGGAAACGTTGCGTCGCCTTCTACATTTATATCCACTTCCGTTATGTACAGCCGCTGGGCAAAGGGTAATGCCTGGCGGTAAATTTCTCCGCCCCCCATTACCATGATCTCTTCTGCCGCTTCTATAGTGGCGTGCTGGTCGGCTAGCTCTAGCGCTGTGGGGAGGTCATGACACACACGCACGCCTTCGTGGGAAAACTCAGCATTGCGGGTAACCACCACATTAAGCCGGTTGGGCAGCGGCTTGCCAATGGAAGCGTAGGTTTTACGCCCCATCACCAGCGGTTTTGCCTGAGTAATGCGTTTGAAAAACTTTAAATCTTCGGGCAGGTACCAGGGTAACTTGCCATCTACGCCGATCACTCGATTTTTAGCCATGGCAACGATCATTGCCACCGGCACCAGGGAATCGAAAGCGCCGTTTTGGTTGCTCGTATCGTTTTGTTGGCTCATACCGCCACCTCGGCTTTTATGTGCGGGTGCGCCTCGTAAGCATCAATGTGAATATCTTCAAAACGGAATGCGAACAGGTCGTCTACTTCAGGGTTAAGCACCAACTTAGGCGCTGCATTAGGCGTGCGCGTTAACTGCTCTTTGGCTTGTTCAAGGTGGTTACTGTACAGGTGCGCGTCGCCCAGGGTGTGGATAAATTCACCCGGTTGCAGACCGGTCACTTGGGCGACCATGGCCAGCAGTAAGGCGTAGCTTGCAATATTGAACGGCACACCGAGGAAAATATCGGCGCTGCGTTGGTAAAGCTGGCACGACAGTTTTCCATTGGCGACATAAAACTGAAACAGGCAGTGGCAAGGCGGGAGCTGCATTTCATCGACCTGAGCCGGGTTCCAGGCAGAGACAATTAGGCGGCGCGACTGTGGCGTAGTGCGAATTTGACCGAGCACCTTGGCAATTTGGTCAACGCTGCCGCCTTTTGGGTCGGGCCAGCTCCGCCACTGGTAGCCGTAAACAGGGCCTAGGTCACCGTTTTCATCCGCCCACTCGTCCCAGATCCGCACCCCGTTCTCTTTTAGGTAGGCAATGTTGGTGTCGCCTTTCAGGAACCATAGGAGTTCGTGAATGATAGAGCGCAGGTGGAGTTTTTTGGTCGTTAGTAGCGGAAAGCCTCGCGATAAATCGAAGCGCATTTGGTGACCAAACACGGAGCGAGTGCCGACACCTGTACGGTCGTGGCGGTCAACACCATGCTCCAGAACGGTTTGCATCAAGTCTAAATAGGGTTGTTCAAGCGCGGGCGTTGTAGCAGTCACTGAATTTCCAAATTAACAGGCGATGTAGCGGTTTATTCTAGGCCCCCATAGCTGCCCGGTCTAGCGGTGCCGGCTTGTTAGCGCTATTAGACCACTTCCGGCACCACGGTACTTTAGCTTGCATCCTTTATGTCGACTGGCTGAGAGCGCGACCAGGCGATGATGACGAGGCCAAGCGCGATCATGGGGAGCGAGAGCAGCATGCCCATAGTAACCCAGCCGAAGGCGATAAAGCCGATGTGGGCGTCGGGCAGGCGGACAAACTCAACCAGAAAGCGGAACACGCCGTAGCAAACTAAAAACAGCCCGGATAAAAAGCCTCGTGCAGTCGGTTTGGCAGAGACCCACCACAGAATGGCGAACAGCACGAGACCTTCTAGCAAAGCCTCATAGAGCGCTGATGGGTGGCGTGGTTCAGGCCCCATGCCAGGGAACGGCATGCCCCAGGGCAATGAGGTCACACGGCCCGGCAGCTCATGGTTAATAAAGTTACCGATACGCCCGGCGCCCAAACCGATTGGCACCAGAGGAGCGATAAAATCGGTGAGCGTTAAGAATGCCAGCTGTTTACGCCGGGCGAATATCGAGGCGGCGAGCAGTACGCCGAGGAGGCCGCCGTGAAAACTCATACCACCATCCCATACGCGGAAAATCCACAGCGGGTCGGCTGTCCACTGCCCTAGTCCGTAGAACAGCGCGTACCCTAAGCGCCCACCAGCAACGACACCGATCGCACAGTAGAAAAGCAAATCACCGATATCGTCATTATTGAGACCGATACGTGATGCGCGCCGACAGCCGAGCCACCAGGCGGCGACAAAACCCACTACGTACATCAGGCCATACCAATGGACTTGCAGCGGCCCCAAAGAGATAGCCACTGGGTCAATCGTCGGGTAATTAATCATTTACACTCTCTAATCTGACCAAAGGAAGTATTTATAGCACTCACTCAACAAGCCAAACATTCACCGGCTAGGAGAGCAGGAAGCGAACCCCTACCACTGCCAACAGTAACGCGAAGGAGAGTCGTAGCGCATGGGCAGGCAAAACGTGGGCAAGTTTAACGCCTAAGCGGGCAAATGGAACGCTGGTGACAACAATACTGAAGAACGCTGGCCACATAACAAAGCCAGTCGCCCAAGCAGGCAGCAGCGGATTGCCCCACCCCACCACGATAAATGCCAGCGCTCCCACTAGCGCAATAGGCAGCCCGACCGCCGCTGCCGTACCTACCGCCTGGGTCATGCTGGCACCGCAACGTGACAATAGCGGCACGGTCATCGCGCCACCGCCAATCCCAAACAGCGCTGACACTGTGCCAATCGCCCCACCTGCCAGCGCCATTACCCAGTTGCTTGGCGCGGCACTGCCGGGTTTGGGCGTCAACCCAAACACCATCTTGGTGGCAATGAGTAGAACGAAGATGCCAAACATAGTTCCCAGCGAGGAGCCTGAGAGATTATCTGCAACAAACGCCCCAGCGACGGAACCCAACACTAAGCCTGGTAGCAAGGCTTTAAGCCATGCACGGTGAATGCTGCCGCGACGAAAATGCCCCAGCGTTGAAGATGAGCCGGTGACCAGGATAGTAGCGAGGGAGGTGCCAATGGCTAGATGCATGATAATTTCTGGGGCGATGTTTTGCAGCTCAAAGGCAAACACCAGCACGGGAACAATGATAATGCCACCGCCCACGCCAAACACGCCGGCCATTGTTCCTGCGACTGCCCCTAGAGCTAGGTAAATCGCTAACGTCATGGCGATGGTCATTCAGGCGGCGTTGCGTTAACAGAGCCTGGAAACCAGCGAGCAATCATATTAAGCAGCGTTTCGGGCTGATACGGCTTGGCGAGCAGGTCATCCATACCCGCGGCTAGACAGGCATCTCGCCCGGCATTGTCGACGTTAGCTGTTAGTGCGACCAGCACACTTTGACTGCCGCCACGTTCACGTTCGAACTCCCGCCAACGCCGAGTGGTTTCAAGACCGTCCAGGGTGGGCATAAAGATATCCATGAATACCAGATCAAAATTGGTACTTTTTTGGCGCTCCAGCGCCTGCTCTCCGCTGCTAACCCCTTCCACCTTTAAGCCTTGGGTTTCCAGCATTTGCCGGGCGAGCATCAAATTCACTGGGCCATCGTCGACGACTAATACACGCAAACTGCGCTGCTGAGCGGTAGGTTCGCCGCCAACTCCCGACTCATTGCCTACGGTTCCTTGTCCAGGGTTATGCCCATAAGAGCCTTGATCAGAACCCTGCTGGATAAGATTGGTCAATAGCGCACGTATATCCGACACGTGTTCGTGTACTTCCATGACGTTTTGCCGACATTTATCGGTAATTTCTTTATTAGCCATGGAATTCAAGTGATCTAACAAGTTGTCTGTTTCATGTTGCAGTAGTGACAAATAGCCTGATTTCAAACGCGACTCTTCCCGCGCTCTTTCCCGGCCAGCCATCAAATGTTTAAGTTGCCGTTGCTGGTGCTGGAGGTCGTCCAACAGCGTTTGTTCATGTTCCTGCCAGGTTTGCTTGGTGGCGGTGCTGGCCACTTGCGAGCAATTCATGCAGCGTTCAAGACCGGCTAGCACTTCATTAACGCTAGCCAACCGCTGAAGGGGTAAATGAGATTCATCAGCGGCATCTGGCGGTGAACATTTATGCTCAGGTAGCGCACGCGCTGCGGTGGTGCAGAGTGCCTGACTATGCCGTTCAAGCTCGGTGAGTTCTTGCATAAAACGAGCATCTTTATGCCGAGCACGTGTTTTAAGCAGCATAAGGAAGGCGCAGACATTCAAACTACTGCCGATCAGCAGGGCTGCCATCAGCCATAGCATCGTGCTCCACGAAGCATTGCTTGGCGACATCCACCACATCATGGCGCCAACCACTATGCAAAGCACAACTAATGCGGCTTGCACAAGCAGCAGAGGCCACAGAGATGGCCAAACGATGGCGTTCCAAAAGTGTTCCCTTTCATTGGATTGCATGATCTCGCCTTCCTATTGGCCATATGGCCGCTGATAACGTGACCGCTGATTAAGCTTTAAGCTGCCTGTCGATACTCACGCCATTCAGTGTAGTTATTTATGCTACAAACATGATACTGATGTAAGTGTACGTCTACGCTTCGTTACTGTCATGCGGCGGCTGCGTGAAACCTTTTCCACCCTTTTCACCTATGAGTTTGTTATGTGCTTGATATCGTTTGCTTGGCAACCCGGCACTTCCACCCCATTGCGGCTGATAGGTAACCGTGATGAGTTTTATGCGCGCCCCACCGCGCCGCTGGCTGAGTGGCAAGATAACCCCATGCTGGTCGGTGGGCGTGACTTAGAAGCCGGCGGCTCGTGGTTGGCGGCTAAACGCAGCGGCGTCGTGGCAGCCTTGACCAACGTACGCGATCTGCAATTAAACGTGCCCCCCGGCGCCCCAAGCCGGGGGGAACTGGTCGCTAATGCCTTGCAGTGTGACGATATCGAAGGGTGGTTATCTGCACTCAACGAGGGCGAGGCACTGCGCTACGCGGGATTTAATTTATTAGTTGCGACGCCACAGCGGCTTTGGCACCTGCACCGGGGCAGAGATTGCCTGACTCTCAGCGAGGTAGCTCCCGGCATTCATGGTCTATCCAACGCTGACCTCAATTCACCCTGGCCAAAGCTTTTGCATGTTCGCAATGCGCTTGAGCAGGATTTATTGCCAGCAGGCGCATCAAAGACTTGGCCAGGCGCCGTTCAGCGCGCGATGAAAAACCCGCAAGAAGCCGCTGACCAGGAGTTACCAAATACCGGCGTAGGGCTTGAACTGGAGCGCCAGCTCTCGGCGGCGTTTATTGTCGGCGAACGCTACGGCACTCGCGCCACCTCGTGGCTAACCTTGGATAGCCACGGGCACATCGAGATTACCGAGCAGCGCTTTGGGCCGCTGGGGCACTTTGAGGGTGAAACCACACTGGCTCTGCCCAGCGATGCGCCAACCTCCTAAGCATTGATTGTAACGCCCAAACATTCGCGAGCTGAAGCTCCCTCTCACGGGAGCTACCATCAGGCTGGCAGCGTTAATTAATTCCACACTGAGTTACTAAGAGCCTTTTAAAACGTTGCTAAAACTTAGTCGCGGGGCGGCATAAGGTGCGTTAGCTGCCACTCATCCATACGCCCCTCTAGATGGGTATGCACCTGGGCAGGAGTGTCTAGCGCCATCACTTCCTTGAGCAGTTGCTCGGCATCGCTAAACGGCACCCGTCGAATGGCCGCACGCACTTTAGGCAAACTTGGCGCATTCATAGAAAGACTGGAAAAGCCCATGGCCATGAGCAGCAAGGCCCCAGCGGGGTCACCGGCCAACTCGCCGCATAGCGAAATTGGCTTATTGAGGCGCTTGGCATCAGTAGCCAGCTCCAGTAGAGCACCGAGCAGCGCCGGGTGCAGCGCATCGTAAAGGCTCGATACGCGCGGGTTATTGCGATCCACTGCCAGTAAGTACTGGGTTAGATCGTTGCTGCCCACGGAGAAGAAGTCGACTCGCTTGGCCAGTGCGTCCATTTGATAAATAGTGGCAGGCACTTCAATCATCACGCCCACCTGAGGCCTGACAACCGTAATCCCTTCTTCGCCCAGCTCTAGAATGGCGCGATCCAGCAGGCGCAACGCTTCATCGACCTCTTCGACGTTGGTGATCATTGGGAAGAGAACGTAGAGATTATCCAGATCAATGGAGGCTTTGAGCATGGCGCGCAACTGCACCATTAGTACTTCAGGGTGATCCAGCGTCACCCGCATACCTCGCCAGCCAAGGAACGGGTTGGCCTCCTCAATGGGGAAATAGGGCAGATCTTTGTCGCCACCGATATCCAGGGTACGCATCACTACCGGCAGCGGCGCGAAGCCTTCGAGCTGGTCACGATAGAGTTTGGTCTGCTCTTTTTCACCGGGGAAGCGTTCGGTAATCATAAACGGCACTTCGGTTCGGTAGAGGCCCACTCCACCGATACGACTTTTAAGCAGCGCGGTGGCATCTACCGCTAAGCCGGTATTGACCATAAGCGGCATGGTGTGGCCGTCGGGCGTGGCGCTGGGCAGATCTTGCTCGTGTTCTAGCAGTTCGCTCAGCGCCTCTTCTTCGGCGATCAGACTTTCATAACGGGCAGTAAGTTCAGGCGCTGGGCGCACAAACAGGCGGCCGCGGTGGCCGTCCAGCACCACCGGCGCACCGCCTAGGCGTGGTAACGGTAAATCCACCATACCCAACACCGTAGGAATGCCCATGGCTCGGGCTACAATCGCCACGTGAGACGTACTGGAGCCGCGCACCGAGACTAGCCCTTTAAGCTTCTCGCGGGGAACTTCGCCCAGCATGGCAACGCTAATTTCGTCGCCGACCAAGATCGCGTTATCGGGGTAGGTTTCTGGCGTGGACGGGGTATCTTCCTGCAGGTGCGCGAGTACCCGGCGGCCCAGATCGCGAATATCTGCCGCCCGTTCGCGCAGGTAGTTATCGTCGACCCGCTCTAAGTACTGCACGTGGCGACGCACTACGTCGGCCAAGGCACCTGGCGCCCACTGCCCCTCACGAATACGCTTTTCTACTTCATCGGCCAGCGCCGCTTCGCCCAGCATTTGCTGGTAGACATCAAATAGCGCCAGCTCTTGTGCAGAGATACGGCTTGCCAAGCGCTCTGCCGCCGCACGAATTTCGCTGCGGGTTTTACCGATAGCCTCCTTTAAGCGCGCTACTTCATAGTCCTGATCACTTGGAATGAGGTCGGGCACGCTATTCAGGTCGGAGGGAGGCGTAATCACCACCGCTTCCCCCATGGCCATGCCGGGTGAGGCAGCCACGCCTTTGAACATTGCCTGCCCACCGGCAAGCGCCGGGCGTAGCAGGTTGCCCGTGGCTAAAGCATGCGCCAACACCCCCGCCAACTGCGCCGCCATGGTGACCAGGAAGGCTTCGTCCTCATCATCATAGCGGCGCTTTTCGGCTTGCTGAACAACCAATACGCCCAGCATGTGTCGCTGGTGAATAATCGGCACACCCAGAAAACTGGAGTAGCGCTCTTCTCCGGTCGCTTCAAAATAGCGGAACTGTGGGTGGGTCTGGGCGTCCTCGAGGTTAAGCGGCTCGCTGCGCTTGGCCACCAGGCCCACCAGGCCTTCGCCTAACGGCAGTACTACGCGCCCTACTGCCTGGGTACGCAGACCAATGGTCTCCATCAATACCAGCGACTCAAGTTCCTTGTCGTAGAGGTAGAAGGAACACACATCGGTCTGCATCGCTTTACGAATTCGGCGTACCATCGTGGACAGCGCGGCGTCGAGGTTGCGCGCGCCATTCACTTCCTGAATCACCCGGCGCAGCACCTCAAGCATGGACGTTTTACTTTTCACTATTATTTGCCTCGCTGAGGAATTTCCTGGCAAACTGCTGCCGCCCTATTTTGGGCAGCGGCACGTCGCCCTAATCTTCATCCTGTGCCAGGCGTTGAACGCGGGGAGACAACTCTCGTAGCGCGCGCCGATATACCTCTCGCTTGAAGGGCACGACCTGCCCTAGCGGGTACCAGTAGCTTACCCACCGCCACCCATCAAACTCGGGCGTTGGGGTTGCCGTCATACAGATCTGGCTTTCCTGGCAACGGATTTTAAGTAAAAACCACTTCTGCTTCTGGCCTATACAGACCGGACGCGAATGTGTGCGAATCATACGTCGTGGCAGACGGTAACGTAGCCAGCCCCGGGTGCAGGCAACAATATCAACATCGTCGGCGGTTAGGCCGATCTCTTCGTAAAGCTCACGAAAAAGTGCTTGTTGTGGCGTCTCGCTTGCATTGATGCCCCCCTGGGGAAATTGCCACGCATTTTGTCCTACCCGACGCGCCCAAAGCAGCTGCCCCTGGCTATTGGCAATGATGATGCCAACATTGGGGCGAAAGCCGTCAGCGTCGATCACGGACATCACCTTATAAATTTTCAGTTATCCCCATTTTTCCACAAGGGTGACAAGCGTATCAATACAATATAACGCTAAGTCATGAATGGTTGCGGAGAGTCGGTGGGAATGGCGGTGCGACTCTGCGATAATCCGCGTCCGCTATTTGCCTTACTAGCGTCTGTTACACCAACACTAATCGCTTATTACCACTGACTAAAAAAGGGGAGCGCCGTGAGTCTGGCCATTTTCGATTTGGATAATACGCTGCTATCCATCGACAGCGATCATGCCTGGGGCGAGTTTTTACTCGAACAAGGGGCAGTCGACCCGGTCGCTTACCGGGAAGCCAACGAGCGCTTCATGGCCGATTACAATGCGGGCACCCTGGACATGGCCGCCTTTTTGGAAATGGCGCTTAAGCCCCTGGCCGATAATTCCCCGGAACAGCTTTCGGCGTGGCACCAGCAGTTTATGGTCAGCAAGATCGAACCCAGTATTCTACCTAAAGCCGAAGAGCTGCTGGCGCGCCACCGCACCAAAGGCGACACGCTGCTGATCATTACCGCCACTAACCGCTTTATTACCGCGCCTATTGCCGAGCGGCTGGGTGTCGATCATTTAATCGCGGTGAACCCGGAAGTCAAAGAGGGCCGCTACACGGGCCGCGTCTCGGGCATTCCCAGCTACCGCGAAGGCAAAGTCACCCGCTTGGAAAAGTGGCTGGAAGGTCAAGACCTGACCATGGAAGGCGCGTGGTTTTACAGCGACTCGCACAATGATTTACCGCTATTAGAAATAGTCGAGCACCCCGTCGCCGTAGACCCCGACGACACCCTGCGCGAGATCGCCAAAGAACGCCAATGGCGGATCATGAGTTTGCGGGATTGAGGCTTGTGAATGTTGATGAGTAAACGGTAATAAAAAACCCCGCAAGCCAGGCTTGCGGGGTTTTGCGTTTACTAACGCTAGTGTAAAAGCGTCAGCGGGCGCGTTTAGCCGAGCAGGTGCTCGACGGCTGCACGCTCTTCGCGCAATTCTTTCTCGGTGGCTTTCATCTTCTCTTGGCTGAATTCGTCAATTTCGAAGCCTTGAACGATTTCATACTTGCCACCCTGGCAACGCACTGGGTAGGAGTAGATGATGCCTTCTTCGATGCCGTAGCTGCCGTCAGAAGGAATCGCCATGCTGACGATGCCTTTGGAACCCAGCGCCCAGTCGTGCATATGGTCGATGGCGGAAGAGGCAGCAGAGGCAGCAGAGGAAGCGCCACGTGCTTTAATAATAGCCGCACCGCGCTGCTGCACGGTGGGGATAAAGTCGTTTTCGTACCAGTCGCGCTCAACCAGATCAAACGCCGCTTTGCCGTCGACTTTACACTGGGCCAGATCCGGGTACTGGGTGGCACTGTGGTTGCCCCAGATGATCATGTTTTCAACGTCAGTGACATGCTTACCGGTTTTCTGTGCCAGCTGGGTCAGGGCACGGTTGTGATCCAGGCGCGTCATGGCGGTGAACTGGCCTGCATTCAGATCCGGCGCGTTGCAGGAAGCAATCAGCGCGTTGGTGTTGGCCGGGTTACCGACGACCAGCACTTTCACATCACGGCTAGCGTGATCGTTCAAGGCTTTACCTTGCACGGAGAAGATCGCTGCGTTGGCTTCCAGCAGGTCTTTACGCTCCATGCCCGGGCCGCGCGGACGTGCGCCAACCAGCAGAGCGAAATCAGCGTCTTTGAAGGCTACGTTCGGATCGTCAGTAGCAACGATCTCTTGCACCAGCGGGAAGGCACAGTCGTTAACTTCCATTACCACGCCGTTCAGGGCGTCCATTGCCTGGGGAATTTCCAGAAGCTGGAGAATGACAGGCTGATCCGGCCCCAACATGTCGCCAGCGGCGATGCGGAAAATAAGAGAGTAGCTGATCTGACCGGCGCCGCCGGTAATCGCAATACGTACTGGATCTTTCATCATTGCTCCTTGATTGGTTCGCCTAGGGATGGTTCTCGCCTGAGGAGTGGCTTAACAGAACTCAAGACGCAAAGATGGTATGCCCAGCCGGGCAAAAACTCAATCAGACATGCGACTACTACCAATTTGTAATACTAGCCCTTCGCTCAGCGGCTTGCTGCTCGCTGAAAAGGACGAGTTGCGCTATGGTATCTTCGGTTTTATGACCTCCTTTCTTGTGTTGCTAAGGACATGGATGCTCCATGCGAAAAATTCCGTTCTCTTATGCATTGGCTAGCTTACTGGTGCTGGCGCTAGTGATATGGCTCGCTTTTGGTAATTTTCAGCGCTTTCAAACCACGCCCCCAGACGCTCCAGCCCGCAGCGAAGCAGGCTCGCGGGTCGAAATAGTCGTACAGCAGAGTACCCCGTTTATTCCTCAACAAATTATCCAGGGCCAACTGACGGCAGAGCGCGAAACTACCCTACGCGCCAACGTCACGGGCTTTGTGACTGAGAAGCCGGTCGCGCAAGGTAGCCGCGTTGCGGCGGGTGATACGCTACTGGTGCTTGATAATGACGCCCTGCCCGAGCAGCTACAGCAGGCTCGGGATGAACTAGCGGTGGCCGAGGCGGAGTATGCCGGAGCACGCAACCTACGCCAGCGGGAGCTGATTTCCCAGCCAGAGTTACTGCGCTTACAGAGCGCACTAAGCGCCAGCGCTGCCTCGGTGGCACAGCTGCAGAAGCAACTGGACGACAGCCGCCCCACGGCCCCTTTTGATGGCGTGCTGAACCGTGTCCAGGTGGAGCTAGGCGACTTGCTGCAGCCCGGTGAAGAGTGGGGCCAGTTGGTCGATGACCGCCACTTGAAGGGAGCCGCCTGGGTTTCTCAGCAGCAGGTGGGCGATTTAAGCGAAGGTTTACCGGTGACCGCACGGCTACTCAATGGCGACCACCTCGAAGGTGAGCTGACCTTTATTAGCCACCGCGCAGAAGAAGCCACGCGTAGCTTTTATATCGAAGCCACCCTGGACAACCCGGCGGGTAAGCGCTTGGCAGGCGGCAGCGCAGAGTTGACGATTACCTTGCCGCCCCGCCAGGTGCACACCCTTTCGCCTGCGCTGCTGAGTTTGGACAGCGAAGGACAGCTGGCGGTAAAGCACTTGGATGAGAACGACAAAGTACAGCTGACCACCGTGGAACTGGTAAGTGCCGATACGCAACGCGCCTACGTGACCGGCCTACCCGACCCACTACGCCTGATTACACTGGGCGCTGGCATGGTGGATACTGGTGAAACCGTGACCCCGGTGCCTGTTGAAGAGGCGATTATTTCACAGCCAGCGGAACAGGATAGCGTTCATGCGCCAGTTGATTAACGCGGCGCTAGCCCATACCCGCACGACGCTACTGCTGTTGGTAAGCCTTCTGTTGGCGGGTATTACGGCCTGGCAGGTGATTCCCAAGGAAGCCAACCCCGACGTCACCATCCCGATGATTTATGTCTCGCTGTCACTGGAGGGAGTGAGCCCCGAAGATGGCGAGCGGCTGTTGATCCGCCCCATGGAGCAGGAATTGCGTGGCATTGAAGGGCTGCGCAAGTTCACCGCCCAGTCCAGCGAGGGGCATGGCTCGATTACGTTGGAGTTCGATCCTGGCTTCGACCCAGATACCGCGCTGACCGACGTGCGTGACCGGGTAGACATCGCGCGCAGCGAGCTACCTTCCGAGGCCGATGAACCACGTGTCATGGAGGTCAACGTATCGGAGTTTCCGGTCTTGACCATAGGCCTTTCCGGGCAGCTGGATACCCGTGAGCGCATGACGATTGCCCGGCGCTTGCAGGAGGAGATCGAAGGCATTGCTGATGTGCTGGAAGTCGATATTGCCGGTGAACGGGAAGACTTGCTGGAGATCGTCGTCGATCCACTGGTGCTGGAGAGCTACGGCGTTGATTTTGACACGCTGTTTAATCAGGTATCGCGCAATAACCGTCTGGTGGCAGCGGGCAGTTTGGATACCGGCGCGGGGCGTCTTGCGCTGAAAGTCCCCGGCATTATTGAGTCCCTTGACGATGTGATGAATATGCCGGTCAAGGTCGATGAGGATCGCGTGGTTACCTTTGGCGATGTGGCCTGGATCAACCCCACCTATAAAGAGCCGGAAGGCTTCGCCCGCATTGATGGCCAACCCGCGGTGGTGCTGGAAATTTCCAAACGCGCCGGGGCGAACATTATCGCCACCATTGGCGCAGTTCGTGACCGCTTAGCCGAAGCAGATGACGTGCTTCCCGAGCAGCTGCGCTTTACCACCATACTGGATGAGTCGACCACCGTTGAGAATATGCTCTCCGAGCTGCTCAACAACGTGCTGACCGCCGTGGCGCTGGTATTGATTGTCGTGGTGGCAGTCATGGGCTGGCGCATGGCGCTGCTGGTCGGCCTCACCATTCCCGGCGCCTTCTTAACCGGCATTCTCCTCATCTGGGTATTTAGCTTTACGCTCAATATCGTGGTGCTGTTTGGCCTGATCTTGGTGGCGGGCATGCTGGTGGATGGCGCTATCGTTGTCAGTGAGCTTGCCGATCGACATCTGCGCGATGGCCAAACGCCTCATCAGGCTTGGCTCAACGCTGCGTCAAGAATGAGCTGGCCGGTGATTGCTTCGACGGCCACTACGCTCGCCGTATTTATCCCCCTGCTGTTCTGGCCCGGCGTGGTCGGTCAGTTTATGAAGTACCTGCCCGCCACGGTAATTCTGTGCCTGCTGGCATCGCTGGCCATGGCACTGGTGTTTTTGCCTACTCTGGGGCGCCTTTTTACGCGTACCACGGCGACGACAGGCGCTAATCATGAAGAGACCACAACATCATTTGGTCGCGGCTATCGCCACCTACTGGCCAGGCTGCTGATGCACCCTGCCTGGGTACTGCTGGTGACCATATTATTAATGGCGCTGCTGTATACCGGCTATGCCCGCTTTAACCACGGTATCGACTTCTTCCCAGCCGTTGAGCCCGATAGCGCCCAGGTACTGGTGCGAGCCCGAGGCGACTTCTCTGCCGTGGAAACCGATGCCATTGTGCAGCGGGTAGAAGCCAAACTCTCCGGGATGAGCGAAGTGCGAGCGCTATATGCCCGCTCTTTTGCGGTGCCTAACGAGCAGATGGGCAACGACGTGATTGGCATGCTGCAGTTCCAGTTTATCGACTGGCATGAGCGTCGCCCTGCCCAGGCCATTTTGGACGATATGGCCGAGCGCGCCGGGGATATTCCTGGCATTACGCTGGAATTTCAGGAGCAGGAGATGGGTCCCGGCGGCGGTAAGCCGATCGTGCTCGAAGTGAGCGCCACTAATCCCGACGTCGCCGATGCGGGCGTGAACCGGCTAACCCAACTGATGCGCGAGCTGGGCGGCTTTACCGATATTCAGGATAACCGCAGCCTGCCTGGCGTGGAGTGGCGGGTTAACGTGGATCGTGAAGCCGCGGCGCGCATGGGTACCGATGTAACGACCATCGGTAGCGCGGTTCAGCTGCTCACCACCGGCCTACAGGTGGCGAGCTACCGGCCACCTGAAGTCAACGATGAAGTGGACATCCGCGTGCGCCTGCCGCAGAACTGGCGCTCGCTGGATCAGTTGGAGCGGTTGACGATCAATACTCAGCGAGGCCAAGTGCCAATCTCACATTTTGTGACCCTGGAACCAGCACCTAAGGTCGGCACCCTGAACCGCATTGATGGCCGACGTGCCATTACGGTAGACGCCGACCTGGCACCTGGATATCTCGCCGATGAGCGCCTGGGCGCCCTACTGGCGGCGGGAAGCGACAGTTTGCCCGACGGTTTGATGGTCAACGTGGCGGGCGAGCAGGAAGACCAGCAGGAGTCTATGCAGTTCTTAGCCAGCGCCTTCTTGATTGCTATCGGCTTGATGGCGCTGATTCTGGTCACCCAGTTCAATAGCTTTTACCAGGCGGGGTTGGTGCTCTCAGCGATTGTGTTTTCCACCGCGGGTGTGCTCATGGGCCTACTGATTACCGGCCAGGCTTTTGGCATTGTCATGGTGGGGATGGGCGTGATTGCCCTGGCGGGCATCGTGGTCAATAACAACATTGTCTTGATCGATACCTACAACGAATTGCGCGGCCAGGGTATGACACCCAGCGAGGCTGCACTCGAAGCGGGCTGTTTACGCCTACGCCCGGTGCTATTAACGGCGATTACCACGGTGCTGGGGTTAATGCCGATGGTGCTGGGGATCAACGTAGACCTGTTCACCCCGGCCCTGGGCTTTAATGCTCCCTCCGCCCAGTGGTGGACGCAGATGTCGAGCGCCATAGCCGGCGGGCTCACCTTCGCCACCGCGCTAACGCTGTTGCTCACGCCGTGTATGTTGGTGATTGGTGGGAAGCTTCGTCGTAGGGGGTAAATGATGTATCGATTTTTAGCCCACTTGCAACAACGGCCCAGCGGAGTAGGCGTAACAATGAAAGGCTCAAAAGCGCCGCATGGCGGCGCCTGTTTAACAGGGTCTTATTAAGCAGGGGCTTTGGTGTGCTGCGGGCTATGGGCTGCGTGCAAGCGCGCGATTAACTGGTCTTCCAGCGCGAAGCGTTCAGTAAGGCCACGGGCTAAGCGGTCAATCCAGGCAGGCAGGCGTGCGATATTTTGCTCGCAGCTAAGCGTGGAGCCAAAATCGGTATCAAACTCCAGCACCATCTCGGTGGACATTTCCAGACGTTCGAGCAACTTCGACGCGATGACGAGTGCGCTCCCGTCGCCAAAGGCCCGTGCCTCTTCCGAGAGCTGGGGGTAAATCTCAAAGTGACCTGCGCTGATGTAATCCATTAGCTTTTCACTGAACGTATCGATAGGTGCTTTGCTGACTGCTTCCAGCTCAGCATCACACGCCTCTTTCAGTTCGATAAAGCTAATTAGTAGCTGACGACGCTGATCCAGCCATCGGTCGATAAGAGTATGCACGCCTCCCCAGCGCTCCAGGGCATTTTTGCAATCTTCGAGCATGGGGCTTTCTCCTTAAACTCACCTTTAACAACTATTAACTACTCAAAACAGCGATAGGCTTAGAGTCGCGCCTACACCTACCTCTGTCAATCCCAGCAAGTACGGTTTCCATGGTACTAAAAGTTCACTGCCCATAACGCTTTCTTCTATAGCTGATAACCAGCGCCCTCAAGCGGCTGCCACTGCCATATTCCTGCGTCTATTCATGCTCTCATCTTCCGGCCACCATTGCGAGCAGAGCCGCATGAGGGTTTTAAACGCTCACAAGCCTACTCACAGAAAAATACTTTAAGCTTAAAAAGTTTATGCTTGAATTTTATAAAACCTTCTCCTATCTTCAGAAATGAGTGTGTTTCCAGTGGAGAATAAAAATGAGAATCGCCTGCCTGGGTGGAGGGCCTGCCGGCCTCTATTTCGCTATCAGCATGAAGTTACACGACCCCTCCCATGAGATGGTGGTGATTGAGCGCAACCGTGCAGACGACACTTTCGGTTGGGGCGTGGTGCTGTCAGACGAAACCCTCGACAACCTGGCCGCCAACGACCCGGTCAGCGCAGAGCGAATTCGCGAGCATTTCGCCTATTGGGACGATATTGCGGTCGTTCATAAGGGCGTTAAAACCGTTTCTACAGGTCACGGATTCTGTGGCTTTGGCCGCCGCCAACTGCTGATTCTGCTCCAAGAGCGCGCTCGTGAGCTGGGCGTAGAGATGCGCTTTGAAACCGATATAACGGAAGCCTCCATTGAGCAGCTCCGTCGTGAATATGACCTGGTACTGGCCGCCGACGGTCTCAACTCCCGCACCCGCCAAACTTACGCCGACCACTTCAAGCCCGACATTGATGTACGGGCGTGTAAGTTCGTTTGGCTGGGCACCCATCAAACCTTCAACGATGCCTTCACCTTTATTTTCGAGAAGACCGAGCATGGCTGGGTATGGGCCCACGCCTATCAGTTTGATAAGGATACGGCGACCTTTATCGTTGAGTGCAGTGAAGCCACCTGGCAGGCGTTTGGCTTTGGCGAAATGAACCAGCAGGAGTCGATTGAACCGCCCCGGCTTTACCGGAGACTCCATATCTTGAGAGGATGGAGTTATGAACTCACCAAAACGATATTCCCCAGAAGTCCGGGAGCGAGCTGTTCGATTAGTCCTTGAACAGCAAGGCGAATA